>Ga0209947_1001934_pt1 | contig 12076 bp, 14 predicted proteins | sample SalPonR2_B_D2_MG_FD_185706 | JGI IMG/M metagenome (GOLD analysis project Ga0209947, IMG submission 185706) | Salt pond soil microbial communities from South San Francisco under conditions of wetland restoration - Salt Pond MetaG R2_B_D2_MG... ... | reverse complement strand
GGCCCAGCCCGAGACCCCGCGCGCGGCCCCGGTGGCACCACCCGCCACAACCACGTTGCAACAGGCCCCCAGGATCACGCCCCCCGAGGCCACCACAGATCCCCTCCCTACGGAGGCACCGGCACCGATACGCACCGGCGAGGCCGCTCTACCCGCCGCCCCGACGCCCGCGCCTCAGCCAATGACCGATACAGGCCCATCACGGCTCGACATGACACAGGCACAATGGGCCGAGACGCTGGTCGAAGACATCACCCACCACGCGGCAGGGTCTGCCACCGACCGCCTCACGCTCACGCTCACGCCCGAGCGTCTCGGCACGCTGCAAATCCGGCTCGAGATGCAGGACGGGCTTACCCATGTGCATATCGTGACCGAAACCCCCGAGGCCGCCCGCGCCGTGGCCGAGGGTCAGCACCGGCTGGCCGAAGCGCTCAGCCGTGCAGGTCTGGAACTTGGCTCGCAATCCACCCAATCGGGCAGCACCGGGCGCGATCCGGGCCAATCCGGCCAGCCTGCCCCCGATACCCGCGCCGGGCCAGAGCCACAGCCCGATGATCGCGTCGCCACCGATCCCGTACCCCAGCGCACCACCACGCGCGCCACCACATCCGTCGATCTTCTCGCCTGAGGTTTCCCATGTCCGATGCTGCCCTCCCCGATCTGCAAGGCCGCCCCAAGGGCGGGTTGCTCAAGAAACTGATCCTGTTTCCGCTCGGAATCGCGCTCCTCGGCGGGGGCGGTTTCGGCGCGGGGCTCTACTATGCAGGCGAGCGGCTTTCGCCCTCGCAAGAGGTGCTGCGCCTGATCGAACAGGAGAGCGCCGAGGCGGAGGGCGAGACCGGGCCCAAACGCGTGCCCAAGGAAAAACCCGAAACCCCGGTGTTCGAGACCCAGTATTACGAGTTTCCCGACCCGCTCACCACCAATCTCAAGGGCTCGCGCCGTTTCCTTCAGATCGGCGTCGGCGTCTCGACGCAGTATGACGCCAGCGTCATCGCCAATGTCGAAACCCACGCCATGGCGATCCGCTCGGATATGCTCGCCGTGATCAGCGGCTTTGCCGAGGATGAGGTCGAGGGCACGGCGGGTCGCGCGGCCCTCGCGGGTGCGCTGCAAGACGCGATCAATGCCCGGCTCGAGGCGCTCGAAGGGTTCGGCGGCATCGAGGGGGTCTATTTCCCCTCCTTCGTGCTGCAATAGGGGCACATAATGGGCAAACCCACCACCAACAGCACCCACAAGCTCAGCTCCAACGAGGTCGCGGCGCTTGTCGATGGCCTGTTCGACATGGACAAGGAGCAGGGCAGCGGCCCCGAGAACGTGAAGCGCTACAAGTTCGGCAGCGACAACCTGTCGATCATGGGCGATTATCACGGGCTACGGATGATCAACGAACGCTTCTGCCGCCTCGCGCGGCCGGTGTTCCTGCCGTTCCTTCGCATGCATCCCCGCATCTCGGCCTTCCCGCCGGAGGTCAAGAGCTTTGACCACTATTGCGACGAGCTGGAAAACTTCGTCAGCCTGACCACGGCCCGCGTCGAGGCGCTGCGCAGCAATCAGCTGATCATGCTACCGCCGAATTTCGTCTCGCTGCTGACCAATGCCTATTACGGCGGCAATATCGCCTATTTGCCCAATGGCCGCACCGAATTCACCGCCGCCGAGACCCGCGTGATCACCATCGTGACCGACGGGTTGCACCGCGCGCTTGAAGCAGCATGGCGCGATCTGATGCCGCTCGCCTTCGCCAACCCGGTGCACGAGGACAACCTGCAATTCGCCACCTTCGTCGAAAGCGAGGAAAAGGTCGTGTGCTGCTCGTTCATCGTGCAACTGCCCGACGCGGACCCGGCGACGATGGACCTCATCTACCCGCTTCAGGCGCTCAAGCCGATCGCGGCGCGCCTGCGCTCGCGGATGCAATCCGATCAGGTCGATGACGACCTGCGGTGGCGCGCCCGCTTGCGCGACGCAGTGATGGCGGTGCCACTCAACGTCACCGCGCGGCTGGCGCAACCCACGGTGCCGCTCACGCATCTGGTCGGGCTCAACCCGGGCCGCGTGGTGCCGGTCGACCTTTCACCGCGCCCGCAGCTTCTGGTCGAAGGCACGGCGCTTTTCGATGGCGAGCCGGGCGCACAGGGCGGGCGCGCGGCGCTCTCGCTGACCCGCAAACTCGACAACTGACAGATTTCCCGGAGACACACCCATGACCGAAGACACCCCCGACATCACGCAAGAGCCCGCAAACGCCATGACAACCCCCATTGATCTCGGCCTGCTATCCAATGTCCGCGTCTGCATGACCGTCGAGGTGGGACAGACGCAGATCACCTTGCAAGACCTCTTGCACCTCAACGAAGGCTCAGTGGTGGAGCTTGACCGCATGGCGGGCGACCCGCTCGATATCCTTGTGAACGGCACCCCCATCGCCAAGGGCGAGGTGGTCGTGATAGGCGAGAAATTCGGCATCCGCTTCGGCGATATCGTCGATCCGAAACAGCGGCTCGAAACGCTCTGAAGCGACCAGACCCGGCCCACAGGCATGGCACGAAACCTGCAGGGGATTGCGCAACCACCCCTTGCAGAAGGCGTCTCACCTTTGGACCTGCTCACCCCCGACCGTATCCTGACCCTCGCCGGGTTTCTCGGCCTGCTCATCCTCCTCTGGGCCGCCATCCGCCTCAACCGCGCGCCACTTGCCGCCCGGCTCAAGGGCGACCGCCGGATGGAGGTAGCCGAGGTGCTGCCACTGGGTAATGATGCCCGCGCCATCCTGATGCGCGCCGACGGGCAAAGCGTGCTCATCGTCACCGGGCGCAAGGGCGGCACCGCGATGCTGCCCCTCGCCGCGACACCAGAGGCGGCCCGATGATCCGCGCCCTCCTGCCGCTTGCCTTCCTGCTCTCGGGCCCGGCCATGGCGCAACAGGGCGTGCCGGTGCTGACCCTCTCGGACGAGGGCGGCACCACCTATTCGCTGTCGCTCCAGATCCTCGCGCTGATGACGGCGCTGACGGTGCTGCCCGCGCTGGTGCTGGGGATGAGCGCCTTTACCCGGATCATCATCGTGCTGTCGATCCTGCGACAGGCCATGGGGACGATGCAGACCCCGCCCAATCAGGTGCTGATCGCTGTGGCGCTGTTTCTGACCTTCTTCGTCATGCAGCCGGTGCTGAACGACATCTACACCACCGCCGTCGCGCCCTATCTCGACGGGCAAATGGCCCCCGACATCGCAGTCGGCCTCGCCTGGGACAAGCTGTCGGCCTTCATGCTCGCCAATACCCGTCAGAACGACCTGCTGATGTTCTCGGAACTGGCGGGCAACGGCCCCTATGAGAGCACCGACGCAGTGCCGGTCTCGGTGCTTCTGCCCGCCTATATCACCTCGGAACTCAAGACCGCGTTCCAGATCGGGTTCCTGCTGTTCCTGCCGTTTCTGGTGATCGACATGGTGATCGCCTCGATCCTGATGGCGCTCGGCATGATGATGCTGTCACCGATGATCGTGTCGCTGCCGTTCAAGCTCTTGTTGTTCGTGCTGGTCGATGGCTGGGCGCTGACCATGGGCTCGCTTGCCTCCAGCTTTCAGGGCGGGCTGTGATGGATTTCGACACCAATATCGAGCACTTGCAACTGGCCTACTGGAACATCCTGCTGACCGCCGGGCCGGTGCTTCTGGTGGCGCTTGGCGTGGGTCTGGTGATCGGCATCCTGCAGGCCGCCACCTCGATCAACGAGGCGACGCTCAGCTTCGTGCCGAAAATGGCCATCGTCATCCTGACCATGGCGGCGATGTCAGGCTTCATGCTGGGCACGCTGAGCGATTACTTCACCCATGTCTTCGACACCATCGCGACACTGCGCTGAGCGATGCTACCCGACCTCGCCCCCTCCGCCACGGGCCTGCCGGGTCTGGAGCTGACAGAACTCACGGGGCTGGCGCTGCAATTCCTTTTTGCCATGCTGCGGATCGGGGCCTTCGTGGTCTCGGCTCCGCTCTTTGCCGCACGTTTCGTGTCGCTGCCGGTACGGATCATCATCGCGGTCGGCCTGACGGTGCCGCTGATGGGCAACATTCCCATGCCCGAACCGGAAACACTCGCGGCGCTGGCCAGCGTCACCATTGCCCTGCGCGAACTGGCGATCGGGCTGGCAGCGGGTCTGCTGCTACAAATCCTCTTCGCCGCCGCCGTCATGGCAGGCGACCGCATCGCCAACACCGCCGGTCTCGGCCTTGCGGCACAGGTCGATCCCGCAACCGGCTCGCAAAGCCCGGTGATCGGGCAATTCTTCATGCTGTTCCTGCTGTCGATCTTCGTGACGCAGGACGGACATCTGGCGGCGATCCGTCTGATCCTCGACAGCTACCGCCTTGTTCCCATTGGCGCAGCCATCACCGGCGACGCGCTGACCGGCGCCGCGCTCACAGCCACCGGCGAGATGTTCCGTAGCGCGGCGCAACTCATGATGCCGGTGGTCACCGTCCTGCTTTTGCTCAACATCGTGATCGGGGTGATCACCCGCTCGGCCCCCACGCTCAACATCTTCGCCTTCGGCTTTCCCCTAACGATGAGCGTTACTCTTTTGCTGCTTTTTCTCACAACTTCCGGCCTTGGCGCCGCACTTTCGGACCATGTGGCACGCACCTTGCAGCACCTGATGGAGATGCTGAACGGATTACCCAATGGCTGACGCCGACGACGGACAGGAAAAGACCGAAGAGCCGACCCAGAAACGCCGCGAAGAGGCGCGCGAAGAGGGTCGGGTCATCACCTCGACCGAGGTCTTCGTGCTGGTCACGCTGGCCGCTGGCACGCTGATGCTGGTGATCGGCAAACCGGCCCTGCCGGGGCTGACCGGGCTCTGGGCCTCGGGTCTGGTGATCGCACCGGGGGATGCTCTCGATGCGCTGATGATCAGCCGCACGCGCGACGCGCTCTGGTGGATGCTCGCCGCCGGGCCGGGCCTGGGTCTGCCGCTGATGGCGGTGGTTCTGATGGCCCAGAGCGGCATGGGCGGGCTCAATTTCGCGCCCAAGGCGCTCGGTTTCAAGGCCGACAAGGTCAACCCGCTTGAAGGGCTAAAGCGCATGGTGTCGATGAAGGCGCTGGTCGATCTGGGCAAGGCGGTGCTCAAGGTCACGCTGCTTCTGGCGGCGGGCGCATTGATGCTGCAGCCAATCCTGCCCGCGCTCGAAGCCTCGGCGGCCCTCGCCCCCGGCGATGCGATGGTGCTCTTTGGAACGGCGATGCTGCGCGTTCTCGGCGGGCTTCTGATCGGGCTGGCGCTCATCGCGGCGCTTGATCTGGCGTGGCAGATCCACTCCAACACCAAGGCGCTGCGCATGTCGCGGCAGGATATCAAGGACGAGACCAAGGAATCCGAAGGCTCGCCGGAACAAAAAGGCGAAGTCCGCCGCCGCCAGATGGAGGCCTCGCGCCGCGCCTCGGAGCGCAAGGCGCTGGCCGATGTGCCGATGGCCACCGCGATCATCACCAACCCCACGCATTTTGCCGTCGCGCTGCAATACGACCCCGCGAGCGGACATGCTCCGGTTGTCCTTGCCATGGGCCGTGGCCGCATCGCCCGCGAGGTGATGCGCCGCGGTCGCCGCGCCGGGGTGATGACGCTGCAAGTGCCACCTCTGGCGCGCGCGCTCTACTTCACCGGTGCCATCGGGCGCGAAATTCCCGAAACGCTCTATACGGCGGTCGCGGTGATCCTCGCCCATGTCTGGCGGCTCGAACAAGGACAGCCTGAACCTATCCCCGAGGTTGATCTGCCTGGCGACCTAAGGCTCGACGAATTCGGTCGCCCAAGTGACAGGAAATGAACATGCGACACAGACGCACCACCACAGGCGACATGATCTCGACGCTCTGCTTTCTCGGCGTGGGCCTGTGGTCACTGGGCGAGGCCGCGCTGGCCCCCTGGCCCAAGGCCTTGGTCCTGGCACTCTGTGCACTTGCCTGCCTTGCGGGGGCGGCGCGCCACCTAGTCGCCCGAATGCTGCATCGCGAATGACCCGAATGCCACAGATTGCCGCCCAAATGTGGCCAAATACCCCGGTTATGCTGCCTTGCTGCGGATGGCCTATTGAAAATTCCCGCGACCAGTTTAATACACGCAATACGGTCGTAGAACGTGGGGTTGGGGCAGCGTGACACGACAACGACCTGAAATAAGTGCTGGATAACCCAACCCATGGCTCTCAAAATCCTACTGGCGGACGATCACAACCTGCTGGCCGAGGCTGTTGGCAACATGCTCAACGCCCTGCCTGACTACGAGGCGTTCACCACCGATTCGCTTGACGGCGCGCTCAGCGTGCTCGGCGCGCAAGACGATATCGACCTCGTGCTGCTCGATCTCAAGATGCCTGGCATGGTGGGTCTGGCCAGCGTCAAGACCGTCATCGACAAGGCGGGCGACGGCAAGGTCGCACTTTTTACAGGCATGGTGGACCGGCATTTCCTCAACAGCGCACTCGAACTGGGCTGTCGCGGCCTGATCCCAAAGACGATGCCGCTGCAATCGCTCAATAGCGTGATTCAGTTGATCATGTCGGGACAGGTCTTCGTGCCCACCGGCGCGACACAGGCCACCATGGAAAAATCCGGCGGCGACGGCGCGGACCTGTCGGAAAAGGAACTGTTCGTGCTGCGCCTCGCGGCGGACGGGCTGACCAACAAGGAGATCGCCCGCGACATGGACGCCAGCGAAGTCACGGTGAAAATGCATATGCGCGCGATCTGCAAGAAACTGGGTGCCCGCAATCGCGCCCACGCGGCGATGATCAGCCGCGAACGCGCCCTGATCTGATCCGCACCGTCATCCGTTACGGCGCGCCCGTTGCATCGACGATCTTCAGGCCGATGCACAAGGATGATACGCTGGCCTCGTAACCGGCACTTGCGAGAGTGCCGAACAGGCCCGCCCATGCTTGAGACGGAAAAGGACCGCGCCCGATGCTTGCCAGCTGGTCGACCCCATATCTGGGCGCAGGTTTCCTGCTGGCGGCGGCTATCGTGCTGTTCACCGGCCTTCGCATCACCCGGCTCGTGGACAAGCTGGCCGACCGGACCGGCATAGGCGAGGCCCTCGCTGGTGCTGTTCTGCTGGGCGCGGCCACCTCGCTGAGCGGCACCATCGTGTCGATCACCGCCGCGCTTGACGGGCAGGCGTCGCTGGCCTATTCGAACGGGATTGGCGGCATTGCCGCCCAGACCGCCTTTCTCGCCATTGCCGATCTGGTCTATCGCAAGGCCAATCTGGAACATGCCGCGGCCGATCTCGGCAATATTTTCCAGTCGATCACGCTGATCGTGCTGCTGACCTTGCCACTGCTCGCATCGAACTGGGCAGAGACCACGGTGTTTGCCATTCACCCGGTCTCGCTGATCATACCGATTGTCTATGTCAGCGGGCTCTTTGCCACCCGCGCGCTGCGCGAAAAGCCGATGTGGCAGCCCGTATCCACAGCCGAGACACGCGAGGACCGGCCCGAACCGGAATCCGCAACCGATCGCCAGAAAAGCACGGGGCGGCTTTTCCTCGACCTCGCCCTGCTCATGCTGATCATGGGCAGCGCCGGATGGGTCATCGCCAAGACAGCCGGGACACTCACCGGGCGCCTCGAATTGTCAGAGTCGCTGGTCGGGGCCCTCGCGACCGCCGTGGTGACATCCTTTCCCGAACTCGTGACCACCGTCGCCGCCGTGCGGCGCGGGGCGCTGCAACTGGCCGTCGGCGGCATCATCGGCGGCAACAGCTTTGATACGCTGTTTCTGAGTGCGGCGGACATCTCGTTCCGCGACGGCTCGCTCTATCACGCGGCAGGCGCAGGTGACCAGTTCTGGAACCTCACCGCAATCCTGATGACAGCCATCCTGCTGGGCGGGCTGGTCTTGCGCCAACGCGTCGGACCGGCCCGGATCGGGGCTGAAAGCATGGCGCTGCTTGGCATCTACGCTTGCGCCATCGCAATGCAGATCACGGTGATGTCCGGGCCCTGACCATCGTTCGCAGCACCGGCCATGTTCCGCATGTCGGCGCGCGTCCTAAACGTCGCGCGCCTCGTCATCCTCGGCGGTCTCTTCGGCAGTATCCACATACCATTCCTGTGCTGCGGCCAGCGCCACCGGCGAGCCTGTCGGGCTGACCCCGAGATAGGCCCCGGTCTCGTCCACCGGCACCGAAGGCCGCCGCGTCATCCGCCATGTCGCATATACCGCGATCAACGTGAATAGCCCCGCAAGAAACAGCCAGAACCCGTGCGGCCCGACCACGTCCATCAACTGCCCGGTGGCCACCGGCCCGATAATCGCCCCCATCCCGTAGACGAACACCAGCCCCCCCGAGGCGGCGGCCATGTCCTCGACCTCCAGGAAATCGTTGGTATAGGCGATGAAGAGCGAATAGAGCGGCGACGCCATGCCCCCCATGACAAAGCCCAGCACCAGCAGCGTTTCGAACTCCACCCCCAGAAATGCGCCGACCCCGGTGCTGACCGCGCCCACCGCCGACACGCCAAGGATCAGCAGGCGCCGGTCGAGCCGGTCCGACAGCCATCCCACCGGCACCTGAAACACCATCGCCCCGGTAAAGATCGACGCCACGAATCCACTGATCTGCGCCACGCTCAGCCCCGCCTCGGCCCCATAGACCGAGGCCATGCCGAACTGCGCAGCGAAAATCCCGCCAAGGATCAGCATGCCGACACTGGCCAGCGGCGAACTTTCATAAAGCTGGCGCAGGGTCATCGGCTTGTCGGTCTCGAAAGCGGGCGTCGGCGTCGCCGACAACAAGATCGGCGCAAAGCTCAGTGACACCAGGATCGAAGGCACGACAAACAGGAAATATCCGGCCGCCTCACCCAGGTTCATCAAGCCCTGCGCCGCGATGATGCCAGTGGTCTGAGCGATCATGTAGGCCGACAGGATCTTGCCCCGCGTGGTATTGGTCGCGGCATTGTTCAGCCAGCTTTCTGCGGTCACGTACACGCCCGACAGGCAAAACCCCAACAGGATACGGATCACTGTCCAGCTATAAGGATCGGTCAACACCGGAAAGGCAATCAGCCCCGCCGAGATGAACGACCCGAGCGCAGCAAAGACCCGCACATGCCCGACCCGGCGGATCATCTCCGGGGTCACCCGGCTACCGATCAGAAAGCCCAGAAAATAGGCCGAGGTGATGACCGACAATTGCAGCGTGCCGAACCCTTCCAGCGCGCCGCGCACACCCATCAACGTGGCCTGCATGCCATTGCCGATCATGATCAGCGTCATGCCCAGCAACAGCGCCCAGACCGATCCCAGAACCTTGAACATGGCGGGCGTTCCTCTCGCATGATCCCCCGGACGCGCGCCGCCCGCATGATCGCGCCGCTACCACCGACCGGACGCGCGCGTCAAACCGGTTTCGCGGCTCCTTCCCCGGCAAATCTCCCGCTTGCGCAAATATGCGGCACGCCCGGGCGCGCCCTCTGGTCCTTTGGGCGCGAGACAGGTAAACGCGGGACAAGACACGCGACCCGGCAAAGGCAGACACACCCGATGGCACGTCATCTGATTACCTCGGCAATTCCCTATATCAACGGGATCAAGCATCTCGGCAATCTGGTGGGCAGCCAGCTTCCCGCCGATCTTTTCGCCCGCTACTGCCGCGCGCGGGGCGATGAGGTGCTGTTTCTCTGTGCCACCGACGAGCACGGCACCCCCGCCGAACTGGCCGCCGCCAAGGCAGGCCAGCCGGTGGCGGACTATTGCGCCGAGATGTGGCAGGTGCAAAAGCGGCTCTCCGACGGCTTTCGCCTGAGTTTCGATCATTTCGGGCGTTCCTCCAGCCCGCAGAACCACCGCCTGACGCAGCATTTCGCCAAGCGCCTTCATGAGCAGGGGCTGATCCGCGAGGTTTCGGAAACCCAGATGTACTCGCCCACCGACGGGCGCTACCTGCCTGACCGCTACATCGAGGGCACCTGCCCGAATTGCGGCTTCGAGTCCGCACGCGGCGATCAATGCGACAACTGCACCAAGCAGCTTGACCCCGTCGATCTGATCAACCCCCGCTCGGTGATCTCGGGCGCGACCGATCTGGAGATGCGCGAGACCAAGCATCTCTATCTCTGCCAGTCACAGATGAAGGACGAGCTTGAGGCCTGGATCGACAGCAAGACCGACTGGCCGATTCTCACCACCTCCATCGCCAAGAAATGGCTAAATGACGGCGACGGCTTGCAGGATCGCGGCATCACCCGCGATCTCGACTGGGGCATCCCGGTCAAGCGTGAAGATGAAGACTGGCCCGGCATGGAAGGCAAGGTGTTCTACGTCTGGTTCGACGCCCCCATCGAATACATCGCCTGCGCGCAGGAATGGGTCGAAGCGGGCAAAGGCACCGATTGGCAACGCTGGTGGCGCACCGACAAGGGCGCCGAGGACGTCACCTATACCCAGTTCATGGGCAAGGATAATGTGCCGTTCCACACGCTCAGCTTTCCGGCCACGATCCTCGGCTCAGCCGAGCCGTGGAAGCTGGTGGATTACATCAAGTCGTTCAACTACCTCAACTACGATGGCGGCCAGTTCAGCACTTCGCGCGGGCGCGGCGTGTTCATGGATCAGGCGCTCGAAATCCTGCCCGCCGATTACTGGCGCTGGTGGCTGCTGAGCCACGCGCCCGAAAGCTCGGATGCCGAATTCACATGGGAGAATTTCCAGGCCTCGGTGAACAAGGATCTGGCCGATGTCCTTGGCAATTTCGTCTCCCGCGTGACCAAGTTCTGCCGTTCCAAATTCGGCGAGCAGGTGCCCGAGGGCGGGGCTTACGGCGCGCAGGAAGAGGCGCTGATCGCACGTCTCGCCACCCGCATCCGCGAGTACGAGGGCCACATGCAGGCGATGGAGGTGCGTAAATCCGCCACCGCGCTGCGTGCGATCTGGGTCGAGGGCAACGAGTATCTGCAAGAGGCCGCGCCGTGGTCGACCTTCAAGGAGGACCCGGAGACGGCCGCGATGCAGATTCGCCTCGCGCTCAACCTCATCCGGCTTTACGCGGTGCTCTCGGCCCCGTTCATTCCCGATGCCGCCGCCGCAATGCTGGCGGCGATGAAGACCGAGGATACCCACTGGCCCGATGACGTGCCCGGCGCGCTTGGTGTCCTCGCCCCCGGCCATGCCTTCGAGGTGCCCGAGGTGCTCTTTTCCAAGATCACCGATGATCAGCGCGAGGATTGGCAGGCGCGTTTCTCAGGCACGCGGGACTGAGCGGCAAGGAAGATGTCTGGCCTGAAGCGGACCTTGGCGGTTTCAGAGATGAGCCGCGCGGTGCCCGACCGCCGGGTGGGCGCTGCGCGGCGGTGCCTACGGCACCTTGATTCCGCGCATTGGAGCTGCACCTAAATGGTAGCTTCAGGCCAAAACTGACCCACCGCCCAACTCCCCACCGTTACCGCCGGATATCGAAATGCGACGCGCCCTCGGGTGCCGCGTCATCCACCGTCACCGCACGCACGACCGCCGCAGGTGGGCCCTTGTACAGCGCCGCAAGCATCGCGTCGACCTCTGCGTCCGGCCCTTCCAGATGCGCCAGAACAGAGCCATCAGCCGCGTTGCACACCCAGCCAGACAGCCCGCGCCCCTGAGCCTCGACCTGCGTCCAGGCGCGAAAGCTCACTCCCTGCACCCGGCCCTCGACACGCACCGACACCGCCTTGACCTCCGCCATGATCGCCTCCTTGTCTGCCTGATCCGAGCCTATCACATATCGCCCCTCTGACGCGCGCGGAATCCATGCGGCTCAGGCGCCCCATTCCCGCAATCCACCTTGACCAACCCCCCATTCCCATACATATGCGAGAGCCATGACACCGCTCTCGCACATCCGCAATTTCTCCATCGTGGCGCATATCGACCACGGTAAATCCACCCTTGCCGACCGGCTGATCCAGATGACGGACACGGTCGCCGAACGGGACATGAAAGAGCAGTTGCTCGACAGCATGGATATCGAGCGCGAGCGCGGCATCACCATCAAGGCCAACACCGTCCGCATCGACTATTCGT
>Ga0209947_1001932_pt1 | contig 12082 bp, 9 predicted proteins | sample SalPonR2_B_D2_MG_FD_185706 | JGI IMG/M metagenome (GOLD analysis project Ga0209947, IMG submission 185706) | Salt pond soil microbial communities from South San Francisco under conditions of wetland restoration - Salt Pond MetaG R2_B_D2_MG... ... | reverse complement strand
GCCGTCGGCGTTGAGTTCCGCCAGCAGGTCCATGATCTTTTCACCCTGGCTGGTATGCAGGGCGCCGGTGGGTTCGTCGGCCAGGATCACCCGCGGCCGGGCGATCAGCGCGCGCGCCACGGCGACCAGCTGCTGCTGACCGCCCGACAGCTGACGGGGATAAAGATCGCGCTTGTCCCCGATTTCGAAGCGGGTGAGCATCTCCTCGACGCGCGCCTTGCGTTCGGCGCGCTTCAGGTCGCGGTAGGTCAACGGCAGCTCGAGGTTCTCGGCCACGTCGAGGTCGTCCAGCAAATGGTATTGCTGGAACACGAAGCCGACGGATTCGCGCCCGAGCTTCTGGCGCGCCGCCGGCTTGAGCTTGTCTATTTGCTGATCGCCGAAGCGGTATTCACCGCTCCAGTCATGATCCAGCATGCCGAGAACGTTCAGCAGCGTGCTCTTGCCCGAACCCGAAGGCCCGACGACGCTGAGGAATTCGCCGGGCAGAAGATCCAGATCGATATTCTCCAGCAACGCTACCTGCACGCCCTTGTGCCGCACCGTTTTCGAGACCCCGCGAAGCGAGATGATCGGAGAGGCCGTCGAATTCCGGCTCTGATCATTCATCGCGCAGCGCCTCCGGCGCCGATCGCACTCGTGGCCAGCGAGACCACCGATGTCAGCGTCAGTAAGGGGGCCTGGACGAACTGGCGAAACCCGGCTTGAAGATCGTCGGAAAACAGCGTCATCGAGGTCTCCTGAAAAGGTCAATTGAGAAAAGGCGTTCAGACATATCGGATTCGGTTCATCATTGGTGATGAAGTGCCTCGATGGGATCGACCCGGGCGGCCCGCCGGGCCGGCAGCAGACACGCGGCGATTGCGACAATGGCAAGGAATAGCGCCACGCCGCCGAAAACCATCGGATCGAGGCGATCGATGCCGTAGAGCTGGTTCTCGATCAGCCGCGTCAGGCCGACGGCCGCGACCAGTCCCAGTCCGATGCCGATGGCCACAAGCAAGCCGCTTTGGCGCAGCACCAGCGTCATGATGTCGCTCATCCGTGCACCCAGCGCAATGCGCATCCCCAACTCTGACGTGCGTTGCGTGATCGAGTAGGCCAGCACCCCGTACAGGCCTATCGCGGACAGCGCCAGGGCGACGACCGAAAATACGATCAGCAGCAGCATGGGCGCGCGGCGAACCTGCAGCGAGACATCGATCAACTCCTGCATGGTCTGGACCTGGCCCAGCGGCAACTCCGGATCTACTGCGTGCACGGCCTCCCGAAGCTGGGCAATGACCGAAGCCGGGTTGACGGCGGTACGAATCACTATTGTCGGGCCGCTTACCGAAGATTGGCGAAACGGCAGGTAGTAGGTTTCCTTTTCGCTGGTGCCGGCCAGCCCCTCGTGCTTGACCGCACCGACCACGCCGACGACGCTGAACCACTGGGGATTTTCCTCGTCGTCGAAGCCGATGCGCCGTCCGATGGGGTCGACGTCGGAAAAATATTTTTCGGCGAGTACCTCGTCGATGATGGCGGGGGGGTTGCCGGAATCGTCTGCCGGTTCGAACAGCCGGCCCCGCAAAAGGGGAATCTGGAGCGCCTCGAAGTATCCGCCGTCGACCCGCCGGATCATGCCGTGCGGCGCGTTGACGCCTGGTGGAGGCGTGTAACCCTCGATGTCATACGAAGCCTGCGAATTACCCCCTCCGAATGGGGCGGTGTTGGTCATCCCCACCGCGGTTACCCCGGGAATCGCGCCCAGGCGACCGATCAACCGGTCGTGGAAATCCTGGACCGCGGCGGTCGTCGCGTAGTCGTTCTCGGGCATCGACAGCGAGGCGGTCAGAACGCCCTCGGCATTGAACCCGGGGTTTGTATCCTGCAGCTTTGCAAAGCTCAGGATGAGCAGCCCGGACCCGACAAGCAGGACGGCGGCGATGGCGACCTGCGCGACGACCAGCCCGCTGCGTGTAACACCAGCGCCTTTCGAGCCGGTGGTGGTGCGACCGGATTCCTTGAGCGTGGCGGCGGTATCTGCGCCGGCGGCGCTCAGCGCAGGAAACACCCCGAAAACCACGCCGGTCAACAGGCCGAGACCGAGTGTGAAGACCAGCACGCTCGCATCGAGCTGCACGTCGAACAGCGCGTTGCTCGAGCCCAGCCCGGTCGCAATCATGAACTGAAGACCGGCGTAGGCCACGCCGATGCCGACGACTGCACCGGCCAGGGACAGCAACATGCTCTCGGTCAACAGCTGGCCTACGAGTCGGCGACGGCCGGCCCCCAGTGCGGAACGAATGTTGAGTTCGCCCTGGCGCGCCGTGACCCTGGCCAGCATCAGGTTGGCCACGTTGGCGCAGGCGATGACCAGCACGAGCGCAACGGCGATCTGCAGCAGCCACAAGGGCTGTGCCAGGTCGCCGATCAACTCCTTGCGGTAGTCGGTTACCCGGCCGCCGAATCCGGAGTTTTCCCAGAATGCGGTGATCTCGGCCGGCGCCATCTCGCGGTTGATCTCATGGATTCGATCGACCTGGGACTGCGCCTGCTCGATCGTTGAACCCGGTGCCAGTCGCGCAATCATCATCGAATACTCGCGGCCGCGTTCGTCGTTGCTGAGCTGTTCCTCGGTGAACGCGAACGGCACCCAGATCTGAATGTCCTGGTTGGGAAATACGAAGCTGGCGGGCATGACGCCTTCGACGTTGTAAGCCGTCCCGTCAAGCTGAATGGTCTCGCCGACGATATCCTCGCTGCCACCGAACGCGCTTTGCCACAGGGCGTGAGAAAGCACGGCGGCGCGGTCGTTGCCCGGCTCGGTATGCGCGTCCGACAACGGTGCGCCCAGCATCGGCGAGGTTCTGAGTACGTCGAACAACGACGGCGTCGTCCTGAGCACCAGCAGCCTGCGTGGCTGGTCGGTCGAGGTCAGGTTCATGCCCTCCCATGTGAACAGTGCCGTCGACTCGAACGAGTCGGTGCGGTCGCGGCGATCGACGTAGTCCGGGATGGAGACGCCGGCGGTGTCGAGCCCGTTCATCGGATAGGTGTTGTGGATCATGACCAGATCTTCGCTATCCGGGTAAGGCAGCGGCTGCAGCATCATGCCGTTGATCATGCTGAAGATGGCGCTGTTGGCGCCGATGCCCAGCGCCAGCGTCAGTACGACGGCGATCGCGAAGCCGGGCTGTTTCAGGATCTGGCGGATGCTGTAGTTGATGTTGGAGATCAGGTTCATGTTTGGTATCTCATTCGTGATGAAGTGCTTCGATGGGTTCGACCCGGGCGGCCCGCCGGGCGGGCAGCAGGCAGGCGGTCAGCGCGATGGCGAGCACCAGTCCGGTCGTCGCCAGCCATGCCGATGGATCCGCCTGGCTGACGCCGTGCAGCATGCCTTCCAGAAAGCGGATGAACACCGCGCCCAGTAGCAGACCGACGCCAAGCCCGGTGACGCTGACACGCAGCCCCTGACCGACCACGCGCGACAGGATGTTCAGATTGCTGGCGCCCATCGCCTTGCGCAATCCAATCTCGGGCGTGGCCGAGGCGACCTGCTGGGCCAGCACGGCGTACAGCCCGACCGAAACCAGCGCCAGCGCGCTCAGGGCAAATGCTGCGACCAGCGCCAGCCGAAACGTGCTGTCGCGATAAAGCCAGCCGATGAATTCGTCCACCGGCTCCACCCAGTCGACCGCCGAGCCGGGCGCGATTCGGGCCAGCGCGGCCTTGAGCTGTTGTGCGTAGGCAGCCGGATCGCCGTCGACCTCGATGATGGGCGACACCACGCGGCGCGGGACCTGGGCATACGACAGGTAGATCTGGTGGTTGAACTCGGCCGGCCCGTCGGGGCCGCCGAAGCGCGTATCCCCGACCACGCCCACGACCCGGTAGGGCGTGCCGTTCAACGAGATTTCCCGTTCCAGTGCGTCACTGGATCCGCCCATCAATTCGGCAAGCGACTCTCCGACGACGGCGCTGCGCATGCCCGTCCCGACGTCGCGCGAATCGAATAGCCGGCCCGCCACGCGCGGAATCTCGAGGCCGTCGAAGAACCCGTCATCGACGATGAAATTGCTCACGATGATGTCGTCGCGTGCTCCGGCCGTCGACATGCCGGGCCAGGCCAGGCGGCCGGTGCTCGGTGACGGCATCGGCAGCGTGGGCCAGAGCAGCGCCACGTCCAGCACGCCGGGTTCGGCCATCAGTTCGGCTTCGATGCGGTCGACGAACGCCGGCAGCGCGACCTCGTCCGGCACGTCCCCGGCACTGATGAACAAGCCCATCCGCAAACGGTTCTCTGTTGCGAAGCCGAGGTCGCGGCTGCCCAGCTCGAGATACGCGCGGCCGAGCAGCGAGCCGGTCAGCAATAGCGTCACCGTAAGCGCCACCTGGCCGCCGATGATCCAGCGGCCCCAGCGCGAGGTGCTGCGTGAGCCGGTCAACCGCCCGGATCCGTCGCGCAGCGAGTCGCTGACGTCGACCCGGGACGCCGCCCAGGCGGGCAGCGAGGCCGCCAGCAATCCGCCGATCAGCATCGCGGCGAAGGCGATAGTCAGCGTGTAGCCGTCGATCTCGATCGTCATGTAACTCGGGATATCGGTCCCGGCCACTGCCAGGAAGCCGGAAAGAAGCGGTGCGGCGACGATGCAGCCGATCAGGCCGCCGACCAGCGACAGCAGGACGGTTTCACCCATGATCGGGACCAGCAGGCGCGTGCGGCCGGCGCCAAGCGCGCCGCGGATCGCCAGATCGTGCCTTCTTTCCACGGTGCGACTGACCAGCAGCATCGCCACGTTGAGTACCGCGACGGCCAGCAGCAGCGCCGCTGCGCCGGCCAGCAGCCCGTTGGCCCGGTTGAAGCCCGCACGCCAGCTTGCACCCAGGCGTTCGACCTGAAATCCGTGCCGTTCGGAGATTTCGGCGAATTCCGGCGCCAGCGTATCGGCCAGGGCGTCGGCTTCGGTCTGCGCGGCAGGCAGCGCCACACCGTCGGCGAGGCGGCCGATGGCGAGCACGTTGCGGATGTCGCGCCGGCTGCGCACGTCTGCCTCGAGGTATGCGCGGAACGGAACGAAGAACTCCAGGTCCGGCATGTCGTCTTCGATCGTGCCGTGGAAGTCCGGCGGCAATACGCCGACGATCGAGTAACTCGTGGTGATTTCCTGGTTCTGGGTCAGGGTGCGTATGGTCTTGCCGACGATGTCGGGATCGAACTGAAATTCCCGCCCCCAGGCGGCGTGCGACAGCAGCATCACCGGCTCGCCGCGCGAAAACTCGTCGGGCGTAATCAGTCGGCCCATGAACGGCTTGACGCCGAGCAGCGAAAAGTAGCCCGGTGTGACCGCTTCGCCCTCGACCCTGCGCCCGGGTTCGCCCGGGCGATCCCAGATCAGGCGCGAACGCGCGGTGGCCTCGAGCCGGTCCAGCGAGCCCATGTCCTGTTGGAGGTCGGTGAGATCGGCCGGTGCCAGGGCATCCTGGCGCGCCGAGCCCTGCTCGACATTCCAGATGCGCACCAGCCGCTCGGCGTCGGGAAACGGCAGCGGGCGCAGGGTCGTAAGACTGATCAGCGTCGAAACGGAGGCGGTCGCCGCCATCCCCAGCGCGATGCAGAGCACGACTGCGCTCGAAACCCGCGGCGATTTCAGAATGCGCCTGGCGCTTTCGCGCACCAGTACCGTTATCTGCATGACTTCACTCCTGCCTCAGGCCGACCACGGGGTCGATGCGCAACGCGCGCCAGGTGGGCAGCGCGGCGGCGATTGCCGTGATTACGACCAGCAGCATCGCGACGCCGAAATAGGTCAGCGGGTCGGCAACATCCACGTCGACCAGCATGCCGCGCATGACTTGCGCAAAACCGAATGCCAGCAGCATGCCGACGCCGATACCCAGGCCGAGCTGGCCGAGGCTCTGGCGGGCGATGTGGCCGATGATGCGTCCGTCTGCCGCGCCCAGCGCGCGCCGCACCCCGATCTCCCGGCTGCGCTGGGCCACCGAGTAGGCCAGCACGCCGTACATCCCGACTGCCGCCAGCACCAGCGCTATGACGCCGAAAATCTCGAAGTTGACCGCAATCACCCGGGCGGTCCAGGCGCCGTACTCGATCCAGTAATCCAGCGTCTGCAGCCAGTAGACCGGCAGATCGGAATCCAGCGCCAGAACGGCCTGGCGCATGTCTTCGGAATGACCAAGCGGATCGCCGACGGTGCGGATCGCAGCATAGGCGAACCGCACCGCGTTCTGGCTCATCGGCACGAACACGGCGCCGCGAGGACTGTCTTCGACATCGCCGAGATGCACATCGTCGACGACGCCTATGATCGTTCGAAAACGCTCGGGCTCGCCGCTGGCGCCCAGCGCGAGCCGGCGACCCACGGCACCCTGGCCCGGCCACAGGGAAGCGGCCAGGCTGCGCGTGATCACCGCCACAGGTTCGGTGTCGGCGCGGTCGCGCGCATCGAAGGTTCGCCCGGCGACCAGCGGTATCGCCAGGGCATCGAAAATACCCGGCGTGGCCACCGTCCAGTGCTCCCACGCGCCCCGTCCGAACTGATCGTCCAGCAGCCCTTCGCCGGCGATTGCGATCTTGGTCCAGCTGACCTGCCCGCCGGGCAGGCCAGTGGCGGCGAAGGCGTGCGTGACGCCGGGCTTTGCGGCCAGATCTTCGCTCAGCGTTTCGAAGAATTGCCGACGAGAAGCTTCGGACGGATATTTCTCCTCGAACAGCCCCATGCGGCCGAGCAGAATATTGGACGAGTCCACGCCCAGGTCACGCTGGTCGATGTTGAGGATGCTCCTGACCATCAGTCCGGCGCACACCAGCAATACGCAGGCCAGCGAGATCTCGAATATCACCAGTCCACGGCCGATGCGGGTGCTGGCCGTGCCCCGGCTGCCGTCCTTCAATGATTCACTGAGATCGACGCGCGTACCGCGAAGCGCCGGCAGCAAGCCGGCCAGCAGGGTCGTCAGCGTAGCGGCTGCGATCGTGAATACGAACACCCGGGCATCGGGAGAGACGTCGACCCAGAACGGCATCTGCGCGTCGCCGGCGCTCAGCGCCGTCATCATTGCCCGGCCGGCGACATCGGCCAGGAACCAGCCGAAGACCGCCGCCAGCGCCGACAGCAGCAGGCATTCGGAGAGCACGCGAGATACGAGTTGCCGTCGACTGGCGCCCAGCGCGCTTCGGATGGTGAGCTCGCGCGCGCTACGGGTGGCCCTGACCAGCACCAGGTTGGCTGTGTTCGCGCAAGCCATCACCAGGATCAGGACCACGGCGGCAAACATCGTCAGGATCGTTGCCCGCGCGCCGTCGTCGATGAACTCGTGGGCGAACGGCTTGACCAGCACGGTCCGGTTCTGGTTGGTCTCGGGGTATTCCTTTGCAAGATTGGCCGCAATTGCATTCAATTCGGCCGATGCCTGCTCGCGGGTGACGCCATCCTTGAGGCGGCCGAAGACTTCCAGCGTCGTGCCTTGGTCCCGCGCTTCAATCGTGGCCGGATCGATGCGAAGCGGCACCCAGACCCGCTCGCTGACCGGGAACGCGAACTCCGGCGGGGCGATGCCGACGACCGTGGCGTCCCCGCCGTTGACCCGGATCGTCCGGCCGACGATATCGGGAGCGCCGCCGTAGCGGTGCATCCAGACGCTGTAGCCGATCACGGCCACGTCTGCGGCGCCGGGCTCGCTGTCGCGCGACTGCAGCAGGCGGCCCTTGTGGGCGTCGAGTTCCAGCAGCGCGAAGGTATTGCCGGTCACGAATGCGCCGTCGTAGCGTTCAGGTCGGTCGGCGCCGGCACCGCTGAGGTTCACCGTGCCGGTGGTAAAGCCGGCCAGGCCCTCGAATGAGCCTTGCTGCTCTCGGTAATCGAGGAAATCCAGCGGCCGGACTTCGACGCTGTCCTGGCCGTCGGAAAGAACCTGATTCTCGAGGTGCATCAGCTCCCCGCTCTCGGGAAACGGCAGCGGTTCCAGGAGATAACCCTTGACGGCGCCGAACATGAAGATCGTGCCGCCGAGGCCGATGCCGAGTACGAAGATGATCAGCAGAGAAAATCCGGGGGATCGGCGCAGCCGGGACGCGGCGGATCGAAGTTCTTGCAGCAGTTCTGACATGACGATCTCCATGGGTCATCGACGCCGGGCCGGGCTGCGAGCCCGTTGCCGGTCGTCAAAGGTCGAAATCGACTGCCGGCCTTGCACGGTGCCCGGGCGACATCTTCCATGCAAGCAGTGCGCCAACGCCGCACCCTGCAATGTAAGTGACTGATTATTCAGCGTCAGGAGCCGCCCCGGATGTTTGCGCCGAGCCGCCAGGGTCGGCCGGCGCTTCGAATCCGGGATTCCGGATTCCAGATGTGAGACGCGCACACCCCTCCGGAAACCGGGCTTGCCGGAACGGACGCAGCAAGTGGTCGGCGAGGGTCGGCGGGTCGGGGGCGAGACCCGTGCGCTCTGCGGCGCGTGCGCCGAAGGCGCCGAACAGTCGGTACAAGAGGATCGCGATCGCCGTTCCAATCATCGCGCTGCTTCCGCGGCAAGCGTTGGATCCGCTGGCCTGGGCCGGGTCCGAACCCCGAACAGTGGCTGCAGCCAGCGCACGCGGAGCACCACGAAGTGGTGGATCACGGCGCAGCCGACGACGGTGCCGACCAGCACCAGCAGGGCTTCGACGGGACCTGGAAGAGTCAACGGGATCAGCAGCGCGGCCAACGGCACGATCAGGCTCTGGTGGAGGAGGTACCAGGGATAGACGGCCCGATTGGCGTAGGGCATCCAGCGTCGCGGTCGGTCCAGCCGTGCCGCGGCGTAGCCGAGGATCGCCAACAGCGCGTTCCAGGCATAGAGCGCATGGGCGCCGTCGGAAATCGCGCGCCAGTCCAGGTCCGGCAATGCGGCCAGCTCTTCGGCCGGCAGCGTCCGGCCCGCGACGCGAAGCGCCATGTAGACGATCAGCCCGGTCAGGGCCAGAGCGAGCGGTATGCGCCGATGTTCGCGTACTGCATCCCACCAGGTGCGCTGCCGGGCCAGCCAGAAACCGAACAGGAAGACGGGTAGGTACTTGGCGTGCTGCGCCCAGTCGTCAACCAGTGTCTTGGTGTCGCCGAACGCCGGCTCCAGCAGGTACAGCACGACCAACCACCAGCCGACCGGAAGCGTGGCCAGCCAGCCGACGCCGGCGCGGCCCACCGGGGAGTGCGACCACGGCGCAACCGTCGGCCTGAGCCGGCGCCATGCGGCCAGGCCGCCGGCCAGCAGCAGCGTGTAGGTACAAAGGTAGGCCAGATACCACAAGTGGTTCCAGGTCACGCCGAACGCGGCTCCGGCGAAGCCGCCGTCGGGCCACGGCCGCAGCTGCAGGTAGCGCAGCATGAAAGCGCCGAACCCGGCGTCGAACGCGCCGTTTGCGCGCGCTTCCACCCAGGCCTGGATTGGCACGATGGCCAGCATGCCGAAGACCAGCGGAATCAGCAACAGACCGGTGCGGCGAAACGCCATCCGTCCGGGACGAAGCGCCAGCGCGCTCAGGCCCAGCGCCAGGCCGGAGACCAGGAAGATCAACGGCATCCGCCATCGGTTCAGCGCGACCATGGGCCATTGGAGCCATTCCGCGGTCGCCGGACTCTTGATGTGATAGCCCCAGTCGGCGACGTAGACCATGCCGACGTGATAGAGGATCAGAAGGCCGAATGCGATGACCCGGAGGGCATCGATGTCGTGGCGACGGGCGCTGATGGCGTTGGTCATTCCTGGCTCCGGCGTTCGGGTTTTCGAATGGGTAGTCTTCGGTCGGCCGCACTGTCGTACAAGCGCTGGGGGACAAGGCGCGCCCCGCCGGGGACGAACCGAGGGTCGCGCGGGACGGAATGCGGGTAGGATTCGGGCCATGAACGTCACCGCCGCCGATTTCCGTCGCTGGTACGCGCCCCGCAAGGCGAGTTTCGAGTGGGGCTTCTGGATCGTCACCCACGTCGTCAATGCCGTGTTCAACAGCGCGGTAAGGGTGATGGAGCTTGCGCCTGGTGCCCGCGATCCGCAGGCATGGGAGCCGGTGGTCTGGGAGTGCTCGAGCGCGCTGTCGATGCTGCTGCTGGTCTGGCCGGTGGTGTGGTTCACCCGTGCCTGGCCGTTCCGCTGGGACGGCGCGGCGAAGTGGCTGGGCGGTCACTTGCTGGCCAGCGTCGTTTATTCGGTTGCGCACGTGCTGCTGATGGTGGCCATGCGCGAGGTCGCCTATGCGCTGGCCGGTGGCGACTATTCGTTCGGTCCCTGGGCCGGCGAGCTCTTTTACGAATACTTGAAGGACGTCCGGACCTACATAGGGGTGGTCTTCCTGATCGAAGGCTACCGCTTCGTCCTGCGCCGGCTCAGTGGTGAGGCGCGCTGGCTGGATTCGCGCGACGATCGGCCCGAACCGCCACGGCACCGGCCCGATCGTTTTCTGGTCAAGATGCTGGGGCGCGAATTTTTGGTACCCGCCGATGAAATAGACCGGGCCCAGGCTGCAGGCAACTACGTCAATCTTGTCGTCGGTCGCCGGGAATACCCGCTTCGCAGCACCATGAAGGATCTGGTCGACCGACTCGACCCGGCGCTATTCAGGCGGATTCATCGCAGCCACATCGTGCGCCTCGATCGCATTTCCGAGATCGAACCGCTGGAATCCGGTGACGCCCGCATCACGCTGGCCGACGGCACGGTACTGCCGTGCTCGCGAAACTACCGGTCGGAATTGTCCTGACCGCGTTCCTTTTTCAGCCGGTCCTTGGTGCGCCGGCCCTTCTTTTCCAGCATCGGCCGAAGCGCTCGGCCGATGCGCGGGAACAGGTAGCTCACGGTGGTCAGGTAGCCGCTGATGCGCGGCATGGGCTTGTCCAGCGTGGCGTTGTCGACCAGCATCACAATAGCTTCGGCGACCTGGTCGGCGGTGCTGATCGGCTGTGAAAACGTCAGGTCGGTGACCGTCTCGATATCTTCCATGATGAAGCCGGTGTCGATCGGCCCGGGCGACACGCTGGCGATCTTGATGCTGCCGCCGCGCAGTTCCTCGGCCAGCGCCAGGCCGAACGCACGCAGGCCGAACTTGGTGGCCGAGTACGTCGCCGAGCCCGGCACCGGCGTACGGCCGGCCAGCGAGGCGACGTTGATCACCGCCGGGTGTTTCGACTGTCTCAGATACGGCAGCACCATCCGGGTGGCCATCAGCGGCGCCTTCAGGTTCACATCGATCATCCGGCCGATGTCTTCGGCCGACGCCGACTCGACCTTGCCGCGTGCATGGAAGCCGGCGTTGTTGACCAGTACGTCGACCGAGCCGAACACCTCGTCGGCGCGCGCCAGCAGCTTGCCGAAGCCGGCGATGTCGGTCACGTCCAGCGGGGCCACCATCACCCGGTCGCCGATGTCCAGCTCTTCGGCCAGCGCGTCGAGCTTTTCCTGGCCGCGTGCGATGAGGACGAGGTTGGCTCCGCGCGCCGCGAACGCCCTGGCGGTGGCGGCGCCCACGCCCTGCGAGGCGCCGGTGATGACGACGGTCGTTTGATCGAATGGCTTGTTCATCGCGGAATTCTACCCCTGAAAATTTACCGACGCATACGGTGCGCCGAATAACAGTGCCGAAATCAGCATCAGCCGGAAGGCTTCCCAGAACGAAATCTCACGAATTCCGAAGATATCCGGAATCGTGATGTTCCAGAGCCACTCGAGTAGCGCCGTGGTAAGCACCACGGCCATGATCACCAATACCGCGAAAACGACGAATGCCAATAGTGCTGCTGCTTCCATTTGCTCCTCCCATGCCGACTCTGGATTACTTTATCAAAGCAGACCCGCCCGTCCGAAAGAACCTGAACGGCTTCCTGGCAGCGCAAGCGTTTCGGATTCTGGAACATGGACGGTGATATTTGCAGTTCAGACACTCGCGCCAGGGCGTAGACTTTCAGCGAGTCATCTCGAGGAGACGATACAAATGCGTTCGATCATGATCACCCTGACCGTATTCCTGGTTTGCGCCGCCGGCGCCATTCCGCTCGGGGCCGTTGCCGATGATGCCCGGACCGTTGAATTCGATGCCGAACTGGCC
>Ga0209947_1001929_pt1 | contig 12092 bp, 13 predicted proteins | sample SalPonR2_B_D2_MG_FD_185706 | JGI IMG/M metagenome (GOLD analysis project Ga0209947, IMG submission 185706) | Salt pond soil microbial communities from South San Francisco under conditions of wetland restoration - Salt Pond MetaG R2_B_D2_MG... ... | reverse complement strand
GCGCAGCCCGGTGTCGAAGCCCAGCTTCTCGGCCTTTTCGATGGCCTCGGCGGTGGTGCCGCCCTTGCGCGCCTCGGCCACGAACGCCGCCACGTCCTCGCGCTCCCGCTCCAGTTGGCGTGCCAGCGGATGATCCGGCGAGATGCCGATGAAGGACGCCCCCATCAGCGTGTCGGGCCGCGTCGTGTAGACCTCGACCCGGTCGTGCCCCTCCGGCCCGTCACCCAGGCCAAAGGCGAATTGCAGCCCCCGCGACCGCCCGATCCAGTTCTCCTGCATGGTGCGCACCTTGGCGGGCCAGTCGTCGAGCCCGTCCAATGCCTCCAGCAACTCCCCGGCGAAATCCGAGATGCGGAAGAACCACTGCGTGAGTTCGCGCCGCTCGACCTCGGCGCCCGAGCGCCAGCCGCGCCCGTTCTCCACCTGCTCGTTGGCGAGCACGGTCATGTCCACCGGGTCCCAGTTCACCACCGCCTCTCTGCGGTAGACGAGACCCTTCTCTAGAAAGTCGAGGAACAGCGCCTGCTGCTGGCCGTAATATTCCGGATCGCAGGTGGCGAACTCTCGCGACCAGTCGATGCTGAGGCCCAGCGGCTTCATCTGCTCGCGCATGGTGGCAATGTTGCCATAGGTCCAGTCCCTGGGGTGCCCTCCGCTCGCCATCGCCGCGTTCTCCGCGGGCATCCCGAAGGCGTCCCACCCCATCGGGTGCAGCACGTTGTGCCCCGTGGCGATCTTGTAGCGCGCCACCACGTCGCCCATGGTGTAGTTGCGCACATGGCCCATGTGGATGCGCCCCGAGGGGTAGGGGAACATCTCGAGCACGTAGTATTTCGGGCGGCTCTCGTCCCGGCGGGCACGAAAGATCCCGGCCTCGTCCCACGCCTTTTGCCAGTTCGCCTCGATCTCGGCGGGTGAATAGCGCGACATGCCTTGCGCCCCTCTCGTTGCGGTCCCGTTTGGGCAGCGGTGATAGGCGCTTGTCGGCCCTTGGTCCAGTGTCCGGGCGGCAAAAAAGCGGGGGTTGGCCCGGTCCGCGCGGCTCGGATATAAGCGCCCGGACGCAGCAGGGCGGGCAGAGCAGTGAACATCCTCTTCATCCACCAGAATTTCCCGGGTCAATACAAGCACCTCGCGCCCCGGCTGGCGGGCATGGGGCATCGCTGCGTGGCGCTGACGCTGCGGGTCAAGGAGGCGCGGACCTGGCAGGGCGTGCGGATCCTCCCCTACAGCCTGCCCAAGCGCCCCGCGCAGGCCGTGCATCCCTGGCTCGTGGATTTCGACAGCAAGGTGACGCGCGGCGAGGCGTGCTGGCGCGCGGCTATGAGACTGCGCGAGCGCGGCTACGTGCCCGATCTCATCCTCGCCCATCCGGGCTGGGGGGAATCGCTTTTCCTGCGCGATGTCTGGCCCGGGGTGCGGATCGGGCTCTATTGCGAGCTCTACCACCTCTCGGGCTGGCCGCATCTGGGCTTCGACCCCGAGTTTCCCAGCACCGCCCCCGAGGCGGACCCCTTGCGCATCCGGATGAAGAACCTCAACAACGACCTGCATTTCGACATCGGGCACGCGGGCATCAGCCCGACCCGCTTCCAGGCCGATACCTTCCCGCAGCCGTTCCGCGACCGCATCACGGTCAGCCATGACGGCATCGACACCGTCGCCGCCTGCCCGCAGCCCGATGTCCGGCTGGAGGTGGAAGGCGCGGGCGAGCTGAGCCGCGAGGACGAGGTCATCACCTTCGTCAACCGCAACCTCGAGCCGTATCGGGGCTATCACGTGTTCATGCGCGCGCTGCCGCGTCTCCTGCGCGAGCGCCCCCGTGCCCGCGTGCTGATCGTCGGCGGCGACGAGGTGAGCTATGGCGCGCGCCCGCCCAAGGGGCAGACGTGGAAACAGATCTTCATCGACGAGGTGCGCGACCAGATACCGGATGCGGACTGGGCGCGCGTGCATTTCCTCGGGCGTATCCCCTATGACCGTTTCCTGCGGCTCTTGCAGCTGAGCCGGGTGCATGTCTACCTCACATACCCCTTCGTCCTGAGCTGGTCGCTGATGGAGGCGATGAGCTGCGGCGCGGCGGTGGTCGCGGGCGATACCGAGCCGGTGCGCGAGGTCATCACCCATGACGAGACCGGTCGGCTGGTGGATTTCTTCGACGGCGATGCGATGGTCGGCGAGGTCTGCGCGCTCCTCGAAGACGAGGCCGCGCGGCAGCGGCTGGGGCAGGCGGCGCGCGACCTGATCCGTGCACGCTATGACCTGCAAGCGATCTGCCTGCCGCGTCAGGTGGACTGGGTGAGCGAGGTTGCGGCGGGGGGCGCGTGATCGTGCGCGCAGAGGTCGTGATCGCCCAGCGACGCCAGCACGTAGCAATCCCGTGACGGTCCGTCGCCGGTGCAGCGCTCGGTGATGCGGATCAGTTCCGCTTCCAGCGCGCTCAGGCGGCGGATCTTGCGGCGGACGGCATCAAGCTGGTCGCTCGCGATCCGTGTCGCCGCCGCGCAGGTGCGGTCGGGGTGGTCCTGCAACTCGATGAGCTGCGCGACCGCCGCGAGCGGAAAGCCGAGATCGCGGGCATGGCGGATGAAGCCCAGCCGTTCCAGTTCGGCCCGCCCGTAGCGGCGCTGGTTGCCGGCGCTGCGCCTCGGCGCCGCGAGCAGCCCCCGATCCTCGTAATACCGGATGGTGGGCACCTTGACGCCCGTGCGCCGCGCCAGGTCTCCGATCGAGAAAGACATCGCATCACCCCCTTGAACCTCTAGCAACTGGAGAGATTACATTACTCGTGGACAGGATGCAAAGGAGGCCGGACATGGCGGCGTGTTGCGGCGACAACGTGCAATTCGACGGCATGTCGGCGGCCTACAAGCGGCGGCTGTGGCTGGTGATCGCGATCAATGCCACCATGTTCGCGGTCGAGATGGCGGCGGGTCAGGCGGCGCAATCGCAGGCATTGAAGGCCGACGCGCTCGATTTCCTCGGCGATGCGCTCACCTACGGGCTGTCGCTGGCGGTGATCGGCATGGCGGTGCGGGTGCGCGCGACGGCGGCACTGGTTAAGGGGCTGAGCCTGCTGGCGATGGGCGGCTGGGTACTCGGCACCACGCTCTACCATGTGGTCTATCTCGGGGTTCCGCAGGCCGGGATCATGGGCGGCATCGGCTTTCTCGCGCTGGCGGCCAACGTGGCGAGCGTGCTTCTGCTGGTGAGCTACAAGGACGGCGATTCCAACGTGCGCTCGGTCTGGCTGTGCTCGCGCAACGATGCCATCGGGAACGTCGCTGTGATGCTGGCGGCGCTGGGCGTCTGGGGCAGCGGTACCGGCTGGCCCGATGTGATCGTGGCGGGCGCGATGGCCGCGCTCTTCGTCAACTCGGCGGTGCAGATCATCCGGCAGGCACGCGAAGAGCGGCGCGCCGCCGCGCTCGCGTCTCAGTAACGTCCGGCGCTGATGCGAAGCTGGCGGGCACGGTTGAGGATGGCATCCTCGACCGCGCGCTGCGTGGCGGCATCGACCGGCCCGCGCTGCGTCTGCAGCGAGACCTTGAGCGCGCGGGCGTCGAGGGCCGGATCGCTGATGAGCACGGTGGCGCGGTAGGCGGTGCCGCCTCCCGGCGGCCTGCCATAGCCGGTGGAGATCACGCCGGTGAACGGATCGGCGGCCTCGACGGGCAGGAAATCGAGTACCTCGAGCGAGGCGGTCCAGAGGAATCGGTTGACCTTGACGGTATCGCGCCCGCCGCGGAAGGCATCGAGCAGCGAGCCATCCGCCGGGTCTGGCTGCGCCTCGCGCCCACCACCCACGCGCATCGCCTCGGGGTCGAGGCGGGCATTCTGGAACGCGCCGCAGCCCGCGAGGAGCAGGAGGCTCGCCGCGGCGAGGCCGGCAAATCTGATACGCGATTGGGTCATGGCACCGTCCGGATCTGTTTGATCCCGTGTATCCAAGCCGCCGCGCCGGGGCAAGCCCGTTGCACCCGGCCCGCGCCCGTGGCACTCAGTCACGACGGAACAAGAGCGGGAGAGCGGCGGTGAGTCTCAGCGAGATCAGCGAGCGGATCGCCCGGGCCGAGGCCAACGCCGGGCGCGCACCGGGCAGCGTCTCTCTGGTCGCGGTATCCAAGGTGCAGCCGCCCGAGCGCGTCGAGGCGGTGCTCGATGCGGGCCATCGCCTGTTCGGCGAGAACCGGGTTCAGGAAGCGGCGGATCGCTGGCCGCCGTTCCAGGAACGCTACGATGGCATTTCGCTGCACCTCGTGGGGCCGTTGCAGACCAACAAGGCACGGCAGGCGATGGAGATGTTCGATGCCATCCATTCGCTCGACCGGCCCAGGCTCGCCCGCACGCTGGCGCGGCTGGCGCAGGAGACCGGCGGGTGCCCCGATCTCTTCGTGCAGGTCAATACCGGCGAAGAGCCGCAGAAGGCGGGCGTTCTGCCCGCCGATGCGGATGCCTTCGTGGCCGAGTGCCGGGCGCTCGAGTTGCCGGTGCAGGGGCTCATGTGCATTCCGCCGGTGGACGAAGAGCCCAGCCTGCATTTCGCGCTGCTCGCCAAGATCGCGGAGCGCAACGGGCTTGGCGGCCTGTCGATGGGGATGAGCGGCGATTTCGAGCGCGCGATCGCACTCGGGGCCACCCATGTGCGCGTCGGCTCCGCGATTTTCGGCGCGCGGGACTACGGCTGAAGGGCAGGGCGCGCGCGGTGGCTGCGGCACCGGTCGGGCAGGCCCGCTCAGCGGGTCTTGTCCGGGTTCTGCGGCGCGATGAAGATCGCGGTGGCGAGCAGGGCAAAGACCAGCTCGTAGACCTCCCAGTTGCGCGGCACGTGGATGGCCGCGACCAGGCCGCTCGCCAGCAGCGCCAGAACCCCGTGCCGCAGTCCCGGCACCGGCACCGCCAGCGCGTCCGTCACCCGCCGCAGCCAGGCCATGCGCGGATAAAGAAGCGGTAGAACAACGAGATAGATAAGCAGTACCGTCGTCAGTACGCTGCCGAACAGCACCCGTGCCAGCCGCACCTCGCCCACCATCAGGTTGTGCAGATTGGTCTCGCCCTGATAATTGTGTTCGGCAAAGAAATCGCCCGTTTCCCAGTTGAAAACCCGCTGCCCCCACGAGATTTCCTCGCCCGCCGCGAGAAAGAACAGCAGCGCGTAGAGCGAGGTCAGCACCGCCGCCCGCCTTGCCCCGCGCCCTGCAAGCCGCGCCGCGTTGGACAGCAGCACCAGGCTCGCCACCAGCAGGAACAGCGCCGTGCCGTTCTCGACCAGCCGGTCCTCGGCGGCAAAGGTGAACTGGAAATAGTCCGGCGCGCGCCACGCGATGAGGGCGCTCGCGGCCAATGTCGCAACGATGAGTGCCAGCAGCAGGCGGTCGATCGTGTCGCGGTGCATCGCGGCCTCCCCGGGAACGGTCCCTGCCTGTTATGCGCAGGCGCGTCCCGCTTCAAGCCCCGGCATCGCCGCCCCAGCCCTCGATGATCGCCATCGCCTCGTCCGCCGTCTCGACGAAATGGAACAGGTCGAGATCTGCTTCGCTGATCGTGCCCGCCTCGGCCAGCGCGTCCCAGTTGATGATTCGCCGCCAGAAATCCTCGCCGAACAGCAGGAAGGGCACCGGCTGCATCCGGTCGGTCTGGATGAGTGTCAGCGCCTCGAAGGTCTCGTCCAGCGTGCCGAATCCGCCGGGAAACACGCAAACGGCCCGCGCGCGCATCAGGAAATGCATCTTGCGGATGGCGAAGTAGTGAAAGTTGAAGCACAGCCCCGGCGTCACGTATTCATTGGGGGCCTGTTCGTGCGGCAGCACGATGTTGAAGCCGATGGACGCGCCGCCCGCATCCGCCGCGCCCCGGTTCCCGGCCTCCATCACCCCCGGTCCGCCGCCCGTGGCGATCACGTATTCGCGCCCGTAGGTGGACATGGATTTCTCGGTCATCAGCCGGGAAAACTTGCGCGCCTCCTCGTAATAGCGCGACAGGTTCGCCAGTTCCGGCGTGCGCGCGGTCTGCCTGTGCGACGGCTCCGGGATGCGCGAACCGCCGAACAGCACGACCGTGCTCTTGATGCCGCGCTCGTTGAGGATCATCTCGGGCTTGAGCAATTCAAGCTGCAGTCGCACCGGGCGCAGCTCGTCACGGCACAGGAAATCGTCATCGGCAAAGGCCAGCCGGTAGGCGGGGGCGCGGGTCTGCGGCGTGTCTGGCACCTGCTCGGCGGTAGAGCGGTCCGAATGCGCATCGCGGAACATGCTGTGGCGGTCGTCATTCATCGCGGGCGATCCTCGCTTGGGTCCGGGCTCTCTTGGGTATAGGTTTTGCCCGGTCAAGAAAAGACAAAGAGGGGCGAGCGATGGATTGGCAGGCGGCGATTTCCGAGGCGGGCGCACGGATCGCGGATCACGTGCGGCGCACGCCGGTGGCCACCGTACGGTGGGAGGCGCGAACCGGTCGGTTCGGCGCGCGAACCGTGCGGTTCAAGTTCGAGCAGATGCAGCATACCGGCAGCTTCAAGGTGCGCGGCGCGTTCAACACGCTCTTGCAGGCCGAGGTGCCCGAGGCCGGGATCGTCGCCGCCTCGGGCGGCAATCACGGCGCGGCGGTGGCGCGCGCCGCGGCCACGCTCGGGCATCGCGCGCGCATCTATGTGCCGCGCATCGCCGGGCCCGCCAAGATCGCGCTCATCCGCGCGCAGGGCGCGGATTTGCAAGTTGTTCCAGGGGCTTATGCAGAGGCCGCCGAGCGCGCCGCCGAGTGGCAAGAGGCCACCGGCGCGATGCAGGTGCATCCCTACGACGCTTCCGCCACGGTCGCCGGTCAGGGCACGGTGATGGCGGAATGGGAGGATCAGGGCCTCGACGCCGACACCGTGCTCATTGCCGTGGGCGGCGGCGGCCTGATCGCGGGCGCGCTGGGCTGGCTTAGGGGACGACGCAAGGTCGTCGCCGTCGAACCCGAAACCGCCTGCGCGCTGCACGCCGCGCTGGCCGCCGGAGAGCCCGTGGACGTCGAGGTTTCTGGTATTGCTGCCAATGCCTTAGGGGCAAAACGGATCGGTGACATCTGCTTCGGTTTGGCGCGGGAACAGGGCGTGGAAAGCGTGCTGGTCAGTGACACGGCCATCGCCGATGCGCAGGCCGCACTCTGGCGCGAGGCGCGCCAACTGGTCGAGCCCGCGGGCGCCGCCGCGCTGGCCGCGCTGATGTCGGGCGCCTATGTCCCCGCCCCGGAGGAGCGGGTGGCGGTGCTGGTGTGCGGCGGCAACGTCGCCCCTGATCCGCTGGACAGCGCGTGACACGAGGGATAGGACGCTCGCATGGCCAAACCGAAGGACAACCCCAATTACAAGGTCGTCGCCGAGAACCGGCGCGCGCGGTTCGACTATGCCATCGAGGACGATCTCGAATGCGGCATCATCCTCGAAGGGTCGGAGGTCAAGTCGCTGCGGCAGGGCAGCGCCAACATCGCCGAGAGCTACGCCACCGTCGATGACGGGGAATTGTGGCTGGTCAATTCCTATGTCGCGCCTTACGAGCAGGCCAAGACATTCGGTCACGAGGAGCGCCGGCGGCGCAAGCTCTTGGTATCGCGCAAGGAACTGGCGCGCCTGTGGAACGAGACTCAGCGCAAGGGCATGACGCTCGTGCCGTTGGTCCTGTACTTCAACCATCGCGGCATCGCCAAGATCAAGATCGGGATCGCCAAGGGCAAGAAGACCCACGACAAGCGCGAGACCGCCGCCAAGCGCGACTGGAACCGGCAGAAGCAAAGGCTTCTGAAAGAGCACGGCTAGGACCGCGCATCGCGCTTCTTTTCAAGACCCGTGCGGCTGCACGCGGCCTTGCCCTTTCGCCCTCCGGATTGTAGTCATACAACGTTCCACAGCCCGGGGGCACAGATGTCCGACGATCCCAAGACCCTTGTCTCGACCGAATGGCTGGCCGCGCATCTGAAGGACCCCGACCTGCGGGTTCTCGACGCCACCGCCTTTCTGCCCGGCACCGGGCGCGACGCGCGCGCCGAATACGACGCCGCGCATATCCCCGGCGCGCGGTTCTTCGACATCGACGAGATCAGCGACGCGCGCTCCGACCTGCCGCACATGGTCCCCCCTGTGGAGAAGTTCATGTCGCGGATGCGCAGCATGGGCGTGGGCGACGGGCATCAGGTGGTGGCCTACGACACGCAAGGGCTGTTTTCGGCGGCGCGGGTGTGGTGGCTTTTCCGGCTGATGGGGCACGCGGATGTGGCGGTGCTCGATGGCGGCTTTCCCAAGTGGCAGGCCGAAGGCCGCGAGATCGAGGATATGGCCCCCGTGATCCGCGACCGGCACATGACGGTGCGACGGCAGAATCACATGGTGCGCGACGTCACGCAGGTCTCGGCTGCGACCAAGCTGGGCGATCACGAGATCCTCGACGCGCGGCCCGGGGGCCGCTTTCGCGGCGAGAAGCCCGAGCCGCGCCCGGGCCTGCGCGGCGGGCACATCCCGGGATCGAAGAGCGTGCCGTCCTCGGCGCTGCTCAATCCCGACAAGACGATGAAATCGCCCGAGGCGCTGCGGGCCGTGTTCGCCGACGCGGGCGTGGATCTCGCCAAGCCCGCGATCACGACCTGTGGCTCGGGGATCACGGCTGCAGTCATCAACCTGGCGCTGGAACGGGTCGGCAAACCCGACCATGCGCTCTACGACGGATCATGGGCGGAATGGGGCGCGTATCCGACGCTGCCCGTCGCCACGGGAGACAACTGAATGTTCGAACATCTCAAGGAAAAGCCGGCCGACAAGATCATCGCGCTGGGGCAGGCCTTTCGCGAGGACCCGCGCGAGACCAAGATCGACCTCGGCGTCGGCGTCTACAAGAACCCGGAGGGCGTGACCCCGGTCATGCGCGCGGTCAAGGCGGCCGAGAAGCAGCTCTGGGAGGAGGAGACGACCAAGGCCTATACTGCGCTGGCGGGCGATCCGGCATTTACCGGGGCGATGGCCGATCTGGTGTTGGGCGATGCCGTTGCACGCGAAAACGTCGCCACGCTGGCCACGCCCGGCGGCACCGGTGCGGTGCGGCAGGCCTTCGACCTGGTGCGCATGGCCAACCCGGGCGCGCGCGTATTCGTGTCCGATCCGACATGGCCCAACCACCTGAGCATCCTCGCCTATCTGGGGATGGAGGTGGTCAACTACCGCTATTTCGACAGCGCCACCTGCGCCGTGGATTTCGATGGGATGATGGCCGATCTGGAGGGGGTGCGCGCGGGTGACGTGGTGCTGCTGCACGGCTGCTGCCACAATCCGACCGGTGCCAACCTGACGATGCCGGAATGGCGTGCGGTGGTCGAGCGGCTCAACGCCGCCGGTGCGCTGCCGATGATCGACATCGCCTATCAGGGCTTCGGCGACGGGCTGGAAGACGATGCCGCAGCGGTGCGCTATGTGGCGGCGAACTGTCCCGAGGTGCTGATCGCGGCAAGCTGTTCCAAGAATTTCGGCATTTACCGCGAGCGCACCGGCATCCTCATGGCGGTGGCGCAGGACGCGTCGAAGCGTACGCTGACGCAGGCGAACCTCGCCTATCTCAACCGGCAGACCTATTCCTTCCCGCCCGATCACGGCGCGCGGCTGGTGAGCATGGTTCTGACCGACGACGCCCTGCGTGCCGACTGGCAGGCGGAGCTTGAGGATGTGCGCAAGGGGATGCTGAAGCTGAGAGAGCAGCTTGCGGGCGAGTTGCAGCGGCTCTCGGGCTCGGACCGGTTCGGCTTCATCGCGCAGCACCGTGGGATGTTCTCGCGGCTGGGCGCAAGCCCCGAGCAGGTAGAGCGGCTGCGCGAGGAGCACGCGATCTACATGATTGGTGACAGCCGGATCAATATCGCGGGGCTGAACGATCGCACCGTGCCGATTCTCGCCAAGGCGCTGATCGACGCGGGCGTTTAAGTGTAAGGGCGGCCCGAAGACCGCCCCCCTTTCCCGGTTATTTCGGCAGGATCACCCCGTCGATGACGTGAATGACGCCGTTGCTGGCCTCGATATCGGCCTGCACGACATTGGCGCCGTCCACTGTGACACCGCCCTCGGTGCCGATGGTGACCTCGCCGCCCTGCACGGTCTCGGCCATCATGCCGTCGCTGAGGTCGCCCGACATCACCTTGCCCGGCACCACATGATAGGTGAGCACGGCGGTGAGCTGATCCTTGTTCTCGGGCTTGAGCAGGTCCTCGACGGTGCCCTCGGGCAGCGCGGCGAACGCCTCGTTGGTGGGGGCGAAGACGGTGAAGGGGCCGTCGCCCTTGAGCGTCTCGACAAGGTCGGCGGCCTTGAGGGCCGCGACGAGGGTCGAGAAGCTCTCGTTGCCCGCGGCGATGTCGACGATGTCCATCTTGTTGCCATGCCCGTCGGCGAGTGCGGGTCCAGCCATCATGGCCGCGGCAGCGGTCAGGGCGAGATAGGTTCTGCGAAGCATGTCGTTTCCTCCGTTTCCGGTTTGCGTTGACGACACCTGTTTGCGGTATCGTTACGAGGGTTACGGGAGGAAGGACGCTCCGGTTCAGCGGGGATTTCCGCTCATGGGGTTTGACGAGATAGAGAGCCTCGCTAAGCCGGAGCTTCTTGAAACATCCAGTCACGATTTTGTGAATTTCACCGCTCGCGCGGCCTTCATCCGGCGGGCTCCCGGGGCATGGTCAGGTCCCGGGGCCGTCCTCCTCGACCGCGAGATCGGCGAGGATCGGACAGTCGGGCCGGTGGTCGCCCGCGCAGGCCTCGACAAGATGCGCCAGCGTGGCGCGCATCGCGCCAAGCTCGGCCAGCTTGGCGTCGATCTTTTCAAGGTGCGCCTTGGCGATGCGCCGGACATCGGCGCTTGCCCGCCCCTCGTCCTCGTAGAGCGCGAGCAGTCCGCGACAATCCTCGATGGAGAAGCCCAGCGAGCGTGCCCGACCCAGGAAACCCAGCTTGTGCACATCGCGCTCGCGGAACCGGCGATATCCGTTCTCGCCGCGCTGCGGGCGGACGAGGCCGATCTCCTCGTAATAACGGATGGTCTTTGCCGACAGGCCGGTACGGTCTGCCACATCGCCGATATTCATGCTCGCCCTCCTTTATTCACCCGGCGGTGGCCGGGCGTGCGGCCACCGGGACCGCAGCTTGCGCGCGACCGCCCGCGTCGTCACCCATTGCGGGCCGCAGCCGCCGCAGACGCAGGGCGTTCGAGACGACGAAGACCGAACTGAGTGCCATCGCCCCCGCCGCCAGAACCGGGGACAGGAGCATCCCGAAGGCGGGATAGAGCACGCCTGCGGCCACCGGGATGAGCGCGACGTTGTAGCCGAACGCCCAGACGAGATTCTGCCGGATGTTGCGCATGGTCGCGCGTGACACCGCAACCGCACCCGTCACCCCGCGCAGATCGCCCGACATGAGCACCACGTCGGCGGCCTCGATGGCCACATCCGTGCCGGTGCCGATGGCGATGCCGACATCCGCCTGCGCCAGCGCCGGTGCGTCGTTGATCCCGTCGCCGACAAAGGCCACGGGGCCGCGCGCCTGCATGTCCATGAGCGCCGCGACCTTGTCCTCGGGCAGGAGGCCCGCCACCACCTCGTCGATGCCGGTCTCGCGGGCGATGGCAAGCGCCGTCTCGCGCTTGTCGCCGGTCAGCATGGCCACCCGCAGACCCGCCTCGTGCAAGGCGGTGATGGCCGCCGCGCTCGACGGCTTCACCGGGTCGGCCACGGCGATGACGGCGGCGAGACGCCCGTCGATCGCGGCGAAAAGAACGGTGCGTCCGCGCGCCGCGAGGTCGGCCTCGGTCTCGGCCAGGGTATCAATGTCCACCCCCTCGCGCGTCATAAGCCGGTCGGCCCCCACCAGCACATCGCGCCCCTCGACCTGTGCTCGCACACCATGACCGGTGATCGTCTCGAATTCCGTCGCCTCGGGCAGGTCCATGCCCTCAGAGCGGGCGGCGCGGGCGATGGCATCGGCGACCGGATGCTCCGAGCGCCCCTCGACCGCCGCCACCAGCCGCAGCACCTCGGTGCGGTCCATCCCGTCGACCGGCACCAGATCGGTCATCTCGGGACGGCCCTCG
>Ga0209947_1001924_pt1 | contig 12116 bp, 10 predicted proteins | sample SalPonR2_B_D2_MG_FD_185706 | JGI IMG/M metagenome (GOLD analysis project Ga0209947, IMG submission 185706) | Salt pond soil microbial communities from South San Francisco under conditions of wetland restoration - Salt Pond MetaG R2_B_D2_MG... ... | reverse complement strand
TTCCCATCCGTATTTGGCCTTCTGCCTCTCCACCATTTTCCTTACTTTTTCGTAGCTGTACTCCCTGCTTGCGTTTTCCATCCCGTCGGTTGTTATTACAAATATCACTTTCTCAGCCCGCTCGCTTTCGGGCGAATACTTCTGGGCATTTCCGACCTTGCTTATGGTTTTCCCCATGGCGTCCAGCAGCGCCGTTGTTCCCCTTACAAAATATTCTTTTGAGGTGATTGGGGCCATTGTCCTCAGGTTTACTCTGTCGTGAAGAATTTCAATTTCATCGTCGAACAAAACCGTTGTGACAAATGCCTCCCCCTGCTCGTCCCTCTGATTCTCCATCATTGAGTTGTAGCCTCCGATGGTGTCCCTTTCAAGCCCGCTCATTGATCCGCTTCTGTCCAGTATGAAAACAAGTTCCGTCAAATCCTTTTTCATGATGTCGCCCTCCTTTTATTTTATGGTTTAAGGATAGCACCATGTACAATACAATTGGTCGCATGGAAAGCGACAAAATGAATCAGATGGTTTTTTCTCCAAAGTGGAAGAGCACCTCATTCAACTCGAATAAGTCGAAGTTTTCCTCTTCTATGAAGTACTGGACTATTACATCAAACTTGCTGCTGTTTGAAAGGGCGAAGCCCGCCCTTAGGAGAAGGTCCTTTGTGTCATCAAGATTAAGCTTAAGAGCCATGGCAAGCGAAAGAGCGGTAGGTTTGCTCGGGCTATACTCTGCATCGCTCCTTATTTTCGAGAAAAGCCTCCTGTCCATGTTTGCCCTCTTGTACACTTCAGAATCCTTGTAGCCTTTTTCGTCAATCATTCTCAAAAGGATCTGCGAAAAGGTCTCGTCCAGATGGCCAACAAGGTTCTGCAGACTCCTCTTTTCCCTTAGGCGCGGCTTTGCCCCTTCCTCTTGCTTTGAGTGTGATTCATACATCATCAAGTCCCGGACTTTAACATTTGTTTTGTTGTCCGGTTTCCGCACGGAGTACTTTTCATAGCCGTCATGCTCTATGTAGTTTTCTCTTATATAGCGTTCTACAGATGAAACAAGTTCTTCAGGCAGAGCTGCCCTTCCATTTTTGTTTCTCGTCTCAAGCGGCATTTCTCCAGCTCCTTTTATTATACTTCACGCTTCGCAGTGTTTATTATGCCCAGTCACCTATATGGTACCACCAATTGCGGACATAATGGGTCACAATATAATAATCAACGGATTTACCCCCGTCCCTATTTGGTTGAAGCAAAAGTGGGTAGCCATTTTTTGTCTTCTTGACAATATCGATAATCGATGTTATTATTCAGGAGCTAAGTATCGATTATCGATGTTATGTGGGGTGATGAAATGGCGCGGGAAAAATATCAAACTCTGACGGAACAAATGTTCTATATTCTTATATGCCTGACCAAAGAGAGTTGCGGGGTCGACATCATGAAAGAGGCCGCGGATCTTACAGACGGAAGAGTTGTTATCGGGCCGGGGACTCTTTACAGCCTCTTGGATAAGTTTGTGAAGGAAAAGATTATTTTGGAAACAAAAATAGAAAACAGAAAGAAAAACTATGTTATTACAGACCTTGGCAGAGAAATGCTTGATAAAGAATATATAAGAGTTGCAAAACTGAAAAAGGATTATGAAAATCTGGTAATAGGCGGTGCAGACCAATGAGTGATGCAAAAAGAATAATAAATTTCAGATTTGACCGTTATGAAGAGACGGAAAGAAAATTGGAAAAGCTGGCTGCCAAGGGGCTCTTTCTTAAGGAGTGCGGAACTTTTTTATGGACATTCAGGAAAGGGATGCCAAAGAAATTAAAATACACCGTTACATATTTCCCCGAGGGTTCTGTGTTCAATCCCGGCATTACCGACAACCAGCAAACATATTTCGATTACGCAAAGGCCGCCGGCTGGAATTTTGTGACCGGGCTTAACCAGATGCAGATATTCTCAAGTGAAGATGCCGATCCCATACCATTTGAGACAGACGAAAAAGAAAAGCTGGATAATATTAAGCGATGCATGAAAAAGAGCTTTCTTCCCTCCATGCTTGTCATGATTTTCGTTTTCACGCTGAATCTGCTTGTGCAGTTCAATTCATTCAAACTGAGTCCAATTGATTTTCTGTCAGACACGAGTCGTCTGCTTCGCGTCCTTATGTTTATAGCCATTATTTTATATAATGTCTATACCCTTATAGATTACTCGGCCTGGTGCAGGCGGTCGGAAAAATCGATTGCCATATGCGGCGCATGCGCAAGGCGGTCCAATCTTGTACGAAGAATCGTCGATACGGTTTTCATGTTTTTTATACTTTCCAGCACGGCCTGTCTTTTATTTCACCTGGCCGCTAAAACAAGCCGATTGGGTTTGCTTTTGACCCTAGCCCAAATACCTGTTTTGGTGATTGTATTCCGGTCCTCAATCAAGTATTTGAAAAAGAAAAAAGCATCTGCCAAAAAAAATAAGGCAATATCCTTTGCCATGCTCATTGCTGCCGACTTTGCTTATGTTGCCCTGCTTATGATATTCATAATGCAATTCGGATTTAGCGCGGGAGATGCTTCGAATTACAGGACCGTCGATTGGCAGCTTACTAAAACAGAAAGCCATGAGTTCAAACTCTACAGCGATGAAATCCCCCTGACCTGCCAAGACCTATGCGGGCCGATCGACTATGACTATTACTCCTACGAAGGAAAGACGGACAGCACCCTATTTGTTTCAAGAAGTTCCTATAGACAGGATTCGCTGCCTGCAAAGGATTCCCCTCCTGAAATAGAATATGAGATAATAGAGCCCGGGTTTGATTTTGTTTATCGCCTTGCAAGAGAGGACCTGCTTGAAATACCGGATTGGCAAGACAATGCGAGCTTTAATCTCATTGACAACAAACCATTTGGAACTGTAGAGGCCTATCAGCGCCATTACGGCGACTCTCCGACAGGATATTATGCCTTGTTTTTTGAGGATAAAATCATCGTGCTCCATATGGAAGAAGCCCTTACGCCAAAACAGATTGCGCTTGTAAAAGATAAACTGCAAATATAAGCAAGATATGAATGCATGAGCCTGTTCGAAAGCGCATAGATGAATCCGAAATAGCATTTGACAAGCATGTATTATGCTGTTATAATATAAAAGTTGGCTTGTTTACGGAAAGCTGGCATATATTAAAAACATGATAAAGGAGGAAGACCTATGAGCAAGGATTTATTAATTACTCTAGTCGGTCTATTTATGATTACCTCTTTTACTAATGTTCTCGCTACACTTAAAACCATCTTGATTTCCAAGAAGATTATGAACCCGGTTTATATTGTTGTTTTTGTCGATGCCATGATATTTGCAACAATTTTGACCAAGGTGACATCATCTGTTGGTATTCAATTTACCATCGCCTATGCATGCGGAAAAACCTTTGGCGTTTTTATAGGCGGCAGGTTGGAAAGTAGACTGGCATTGGGTATTATTGAAGTAGATGTATTCATTTCCAATAGACAGAAAATGATTGGCATTGCAGAAAAACTAAGACAAGAAGGCTACACGGTTAACAATTTTCTGGCAAGGGGTCTCAACGGAGAACCCAGACATAAAATAGAAGTTGTTATGAAACGTAAAGAATTCAAAGTATTAGAAAGTACGCTGTTAAAATTCGGTGTTTACAATCCGACTCTTAAAATAAAGAATTTAAGTAAAGTCGGTGGTAAAATCACCACTACAAATGTAGCAACAAATCAGTAAAAGATAAGTAAGTAGATCAGGAGCCCTCTAAAGAGGGCTCTTTTCAATAATCAGGAAGGATACTTTGAAATCACAACAAAAATGCTTTCTGTTTTTCAGAAGGCATTTTTTATATGAATGAATGGTATTTTGTATTGGCAAGAACATGTACATCGAGACGACTTTTCTATTCAAATAAAAAAGTTGGTGTTTTTATGTCATAAAGATAAATGCAACGCCGAATACGGCTATAAATGCCCCTATTATTTCCTTGAAGTCCATTTTTTCTTTCAGATAGAAGATGGCAAAGGGTATTATGATAATGGGAGTCAAGGACATAAGTGTGGAGGCAATTCCCGGATTTGTATATTTTACTGCAATAAGCGATAAGGAAACACCAAGCGTAGGCCCGAAAAAGGAACCGACAACAATGTATTTCATGGCAGCTATGTTTGAAAGCGACCTTTTAACCTTGTGCCAGTCTTTTCTAATCGTGAAAACCAAAGAAAATCCGATGATTGCCGCAATGATGCGAATTTGTGTCGAGGCTATGGGGTCATAGCCGGCCATGCCGAATTTGCTGAGTATGAGTCCTGTAGCCTGTCCGACAGCTCCGCCAACGGCGAACATGAGATCTTTCAGCGGATGGCTGAGAATCATTTGTCCGCTCATGCTGTCTTTTTTTATGATGACCAAAACAATTCCGGCCAAAACAATCAGCATGCCGATGATTTGATTGGCTGTCATAAGTTCGTTCAAAACAAAGTAGCTCAATATGCCGGTTATCAAAGGCACGCTGGCCATTATCAGCATGGTTATTCGAGAACCGTTTCTTACAAGGGACTCAAAGAGCAGCAGGTCGCCTATTACAAAGCCGACAAATCCGGATACCGACAGCCAGATCCAGGCGTGTGCGGGAGCATCGGCGGGAAAGGGCATCCCTCTGAAAAGGATGGTGTAGATGCTTATGAAAATGATTGCTATAAATAGACGTATTATGTTTACCGAATAAGAGCCAACCTTTCTGCCCGCTTTTTCAAAAGCAATCGAGGTTATTGTCCAACAAAACGATGTTGCAAAAGCAGCTATTTCCCCTATATGATCCATTAAGAGCCCCCTGTGGAAAGCATACCGAAAAACTGATTTCATACGAGTGGAGCCTGCGGCTTGAACAGACACTTGCACGGTAGAAACGCTTTTGTCTTGCTTCCGGTTTTATTATAATATTAACACATGTTTTCCAGAATCCGCACGGATAAGGAACATAAGATTGTGTTAATTCCAATCGTCGCTTTCCATTTCACTTTTTTCATTGAGATAGAGAATTCCCCCGCATAGACAATCAATTTTATGCGGGGGAATTGTAAGTTGTTTTGGGTTTCCCCATAATCCTTGGCTTCAAAATCTTTGCTGAACTGTTCGTCTTGTCAACACTTCATTTTCAAAGCTTGCATGACACTTCACAGATCAGTTCTTCAACCAATTGGTCGAGCATTTCTCCTACTGTTTTTATTTCTTCAGGTTCAATATCATCCAGATGAATGCCGCAAGTTACAACTACATTCATATTAAATCGCGAAGCAAGTGCATGCGATACTTTTTTAGCCGGTTCATCTTCTTTATGCCCCAGCAAAGTCAAAATCGAAGTAGAGGCGCTCGTTTTATCGGAATCCGTCAGGCTTGTTCGTGGAACACTTAAAGCTACTGCTCCTATATGGGGGGTATCTCCACCTGATATGATTACGCATAGATCATTACCTACTAAAAACGCTTGCAGCTCTACCTTAATCCTACCTTTTTCTTTTACCAAACGGTGCATCATATCACCTCGGAAATGTCTGTTGCTTCATTCGATTTGATTGTGTATCTGTCTCCCCACCTTTTGAACCCCTTCATCTCTATTCCGAATCGTGCAAGAACCTTCCCTATTATATGCCTGTTCAAATCCTCAATGGTGTCAGGCAAGTTATAGTAGGTCAGCATTGGAGGCATTACAACCGCTCCAATCTCTGTCAAGGCAAGCATGTTTCTCAGATGTATTGAACTGAGCGGACTCTCTCTGGCTACCAACACCAGTTTCCTTCTTTCCTTGATAACTACATCGGCAGCTCTCAGCAGAAGATTGTCCGAGTATCCATGGGCTATGCCGGAGACCGTTTTCATGCTGCACGGAACTATTACCATTCCTTCCGTTCTGAATGTTCCGCTTGCTATGTTTGCTCCAATGTTATCAAGCGGATAGGCTCTGTCTGCCAAATCCATGACTTCTTGCGGCGAATATTTTGTCTCCTGCTTTATTGTTGCTTCCGCACCCTTTGAGACAACCAGGTGACTTTCCCACTCGGGGTTTTCCCTTAGCATTTTCAATATTTCTATGCCAAGTACGGCGCCGCTCGCTCCGCTCATTCCCACTATCAATCTTTTTTTGTTGCTGAATTTAATATTTTGCATAAGCCTCAACCCTCTTCGTCAATAAAAATGATATTGTCATTTTTTCTTACAGCAAGCCGGTTATGTTCCACCATGCTATCTCCAAAATCACTATGATGAATACTACTGCAGTCAACGGAATCCCTAATTTAATTACATCCTTGTCTGTATACATGCCATTGTCTTCACCAAGTCCGACAAGCATGTTCAAGTGATGGAAGGGGAATACATAGTGCAAAGCTATCGATGAATATACCAGAAGTGCCGGAACCAACGGACTCATTGAAGAGGCCGTAGTAAATGCCAACAGCGCCGGTATCGCTACGCCCATTACAGCAATGACACTTCCCAATACCATATGCAGACAAATTCCGATAACTGCCACAAGCAATGCGAATATGAATGGATTTGAGGGCACACTTGATGGCAAAACAACTGATGCAATCCATGCATTCATGCCTGTAATTCCGCCGATTTTACCTATGGATATTGCCGCTGTCAGGAATAACAACACTTGCAACGGAACCTGTCCCCAGTCTTTAGGTGTGAGTATATTACCCACAATCGGAAGACTCATTGACATTGCCACTGCTAAAGTAACCCATCCCAAAGCAAAACCATGAAGTGAATCAGTCATCCATAATGTTATTGCGATAATAATCCAAACGAGGGTTCTTATTTCTTTTCCTTTCATCGTTCCCAAGGCTGTAAGTTTTGCTTTTATCTCGTCTTTGTTTATCTTGAACTCTCCCTCAGGCTTGAACAACACAAGTATCAGAATACAAGTAAGAATACTTGCTGCTATTGCAGGAATCCCCATGTTGTAGAACCAGCCCAACCAGCTCAATTCCACTCCCGAGAATTTGACTGCCAAGATGTTTATCGTACTGTCTCCAGTCAAGAAAATCATTGATACGGGGACCGAAGAAGCGAAAACCGTAAGACCTAATTTTGCCGCATCGCCTTTGGAAAGATTGGCGCTTTGGATTACTACGGCTATAACAGTCATTATGATAAATGCGCGAGGCCATGGATGCGGAATCAGCAGACTCAATATAAATGTAAGCCCGAATATGGAAACTATTATGCTTTTCCATGAGCTGACAAACTTTATTAAAAAGCTGTATGCAATCCTTTCCCCGAGACCCGATGATTTAACCGCACTTGCAATAAGATACGCTCCCAATACAAGGTACATTGTGTCCATTGTCCAAAGAACAAAAACGCTCTCGGCCGGAGCAACTTTGAAAATAATAAGCAGAACAAGGTAAATGCCGGATATGTAACCGGGATGGGCAACCTTGGTTGCCCAGAATACAACTGTCATCAAACTTAGCGCCAAGCATTTTTGACCTTCCTGCGATAGTCCGTCCAATTTCAAGTTCCAAATTATTATCGCAACCAGCAGTCCTGCAATAAAACCAATTTCTCGTTTATTTTTACCCACGATAAATCCTCCTATGTGATATTATGAACATATTTTGAAACTATGAATCTTGATGATAACGGGTGGTTATAATATAATATTGATATCAAATTTTATTTTTGTTCGAGAAGAACCAATCATTGCAATCGGCTCTTCTCATTTTTTTGTTGTTTGTCTCTATTTTACAAATTCCGACCATTTTTCTTCGTCTACTTCCATGAATTGGGATCTGTTGAATCTGTCCTTTTGTGTAAACGGAACCGTGCAGTCGTAAATTGCCTTGCAAGCAATTCCCTTTTGCAGAATCTCAGGATTGTATTCGGGGCTGTTTGAAGGATCAAGCGGATGGCAGTTTACACCGGGAAGCGTAATGATATCCTTGTCTGCCTGGAATCTTGTTGTCATTGCCCAAATAACATCTTTTATGTCAAAGCAATCAACGTCTTCGTCTACCAGGAACACATGCTTCAATTCAGAAAACGCAGAAAATGCAAGCAATGCAGCCTGACGATGTTTACCTTCGTCTCTTGCAGTTGCTTTAACAAATTGAATGACCGCGATGTATTTTCCGCCGCCGGACGATGCGCAATACACGTTTTTAACCTTGCCAGGCATTGCTTTCTCAACCATCGAAAGAATGGATGCCTCTGTAGGAATTCCTGCCATTGAAACATGTTCCTCTGACGGTCCTATGCAAGTTTGCATTATTGGATTTTTTCTTGTGGTGACTGTTTTAACCTTAATGATTGGCAATGAAGGGTTTGCAGGACCCGTGTAACCCGGGAACTCCGGCATCGCCTTTCCTGAATCTGTATTTATGTCTTCTCTGATTTTCATTCCGGGTACAATCTCACCCTCGATTACGTATTCCGCATTCGCAATGGCAAATTCGTCTATGCTGAGGCATTTTGTCAATTCAACAGGCTTGTTTCTTATTCCGCCTGCAATGTATAGTTCGTCGAATCCAAGGGGTGTTGTCGGCGGTTCAAAACATGCACCGATTTCGATAGCCGGATCTACTCCTATGTTTATGGATATGGGCAATGTTTTTCCCGCTTTTTCAGCAACCTCTATGAAATGTCCTATATGTCTTGCTCCGGGTACCAGGTATATTGATATCTCATCTTTGGACTGAAGACACATTCTGTGGATGGTAACGTCGTGTTCTCCCGATTCAGGATTATGTGCATAACACATTCCAAGTGTGATATATGGGCCTGCATCTTCCGGTGTATTAGTAGGCGCGGGAATAAGCTTTCGAATATCAAAGCCTTCATCTGTAGCTTTATAAACTACTTCCTGGCACTTGGCATCAGCATTAGGAATAACCACTGGCGCTTTTGCATTAACAACAGAATCCTTAAGTAAAAATCCAAGTTTTTTGGGATCGCAGTTGAGAAGATAGCCCACTCTTTCTCTGCTTGCAAGCAAACCTGTAACTACAGGCGCCTCATGTCCAATGACATTGTTGAACAGCATTGCAGGACCTTCCTTGGTTGGTCTCTCGACCGTCCCACCGGCACCTACATGACGATAAACACCTGACAATTCAGCATTTGGATCCACTTCGATATCTGTTTCAACCAACTGACCCGGTATATTGCGAAGCAGCTCTAATGCAGATCTTAAATCGCATACATTCATTTCCATAACGCTTCCTCCTGTTTTTGGTTTGTCAACAAATTAACGTTTCTGATCAGAAATAAGATATCTTATGTTTAGAAGGCTAAAATATATGACACGTATACAGTCAATAGAAATTTCGAAATTATTTGCAAATTTCTTTTTGCAGGATTAATTCATGCACGATTTTCGATATTTAAGAAGTTTTCATCGAATACTTTGCAAGCTTCAAATCGAAACGCAAAAACAAGATTTCACAGTATAAAACAGAGTGTACAATGCTTCTATCCGCTAAATAGAAACATTGTACACTCTGTTCGTCTAGAACTACTATTATAAGAGTAACAGCCGGCACGTCTGCTTTTGTCAAAAGCTAAACATATTTCGACTCAATGGGAATCTGCAATTCGCACAAATCCACGTTTGTATCCTCCGTGTAAAATGTTGTATCCAAAAGACATACATCCACTATGTCTCCCGAAACCCTGTAGTTATGGGCTTCAATCCATTCCAACAGCGTATCTATATATTTTACATGGTATGGCATTCCATATTTGTACATGCATACATATTTACCGGCCGGCATAGTTATCTTGTCTTGAATTTCTATGCCTTTGACCATTGGCAAAACTATAAACACTCCCGCCCCGCTAAACAGGTCGGCCTTCTTAAGCTGATTCTTCTTGATAACTGTGCCGAATCCTCTTGAGGGAAGCAATGAATTTTCGATGAATTTTTTCCAGCTTTTCATCATTGTAATATGCAGTTCGTGTTTGTTTAATTCTTCGCCGAAAGGTGTGAAAACAGCTTCTCTTTCAGGCAATTCCTTTATTCTTGGAACATTTATTTTTTTTGCATAATAATCAGCCTTATAGAATATATCCAGCTTTTGATCGATATGCGAGTAGATTTTTGATAGCCTTTCCAGTTCTTTGCTTACATAATCCTTATGGTCCTCAAGAAGAGAAATTGCCGAATCCAGATTCCTTTGATTCATATGCTTTTTAATATCGCTGAGTTTGACTCCTATGGACTTCAGAAAATATATTTCTCTCAGTATTGGAATTTGAATCGCGCTATAATAGCGATAATTGTTCTCTTCGTCCGTGCGTATGGGTTTGAACAATCCTATCTTGTCGTAATGTATCAATGTCTGTCTGGAAATATTATGAATATCGGCCATTTCACTTATTGAATAGTATTCCTTCATGCAATCCCCTCCATAAACTCATTCTCATATTCATTCGTTCTTGAATGCCGGAAACATGGACAAAGCGATGCACGTATAGCTGTTATACGGTATGAAAACCGCATTAATGCATGTAATGTTGCTATACAGTATGAAAGCTGCATTATGCACATATAGTTGCTATACGGTTAAATTCACATTTCCCAAATGAAACCCCGATTGAATTTTCAAACTTTTAAATAATAATTTAATGTTATATTACAAAATTAACTATTGCAACATAAATAATTGATGTCGTGCCCTCAAGCCTATTGATGTATTAACTTGAACGAAAAATCTCGAACCGGAAAAGCCGGTATTCGCATTAAATGATTATTGCAAAATAAGCCATTGGGACAGCGTATCTCATCTTGCGACCGTTGCTCGCTTCTCGTTTTACTAAATGCTTGATAATAAATCCGACTGCCATGGAAAAAAATAACCCTAAACACCATACTTTTCACCAAAACAAAACCCTGCCGTGAGCAGGGTTTTCAATATGCATGAAACTATGTGGTACCCCATCGGGGACTCGAACCCCGGACACCTCGATTAAGAGGTAGAAGTTGGGTTTTTTGACAAAATCGAATTATGTCAAAACCACTTCCAAATCTTCAGATTTTGCATTTATTTTCTCATTTTGCATTTCACTTGCATGACAAGCTAATCTTTCAAATATCCAGTATTTTCAACGTTTATATATATTATTGTTTCCCCATTTATTTTTTGATTTTACCCTGTTAATTCTTGTTTGGATCAAATAACCCCCTAACAAAACAGAGTTTTTAAAGCCTTACGAATTCTTGTTCTTGCTTGCCTTAAATCTTGCCATTGGATGGTCACTTACCCTTTCGATTATTGAAGAATCATCAAAAAGCAATTCAGGACGATAATCCCCGTTACAAAAGTTGCTGATAAAGGCCTCTTCATCGTCTGTCACTTTCATTAAATCAGCAACAAATTCTGCAACTGTCTCTAAGGCATCTTCCAAAATAAAAAAATCGCCTTTCTTGAGTACCGGTACCAGTTCTCTCAAAATACTGTTTTGTTTCAGTTCTTTCGCTACTGCAAAATCGAATTGGCCGTCAACCTCGTCGCTAGTTAGGATATGGTAGAAAATGACTGATTTCTTCAGTTCGTTCAACCTATTCGCAAAGATGTTGTTTTGAATCATCTTCCATACATCATACAAATCCCTGACGGCAGCTCTATTATTCAAAGCATTGATCTTGCTTCCATATATCTCAATACTGCTAAGAGCATTGACGCCCCCTTCTATCTCAAAGGCTTTTGTTATAATGGGCTTCTTTTCAATTGGATACAAATGTGCCCTCATAACGTAATTGATGTCAAACTTGATGTGGTCACTGTTGCTTCCGGCATTCGTATAAGTAAAATAGTACGAATCGAGGATAAATGATTGCCTGTCACTCTTCTTCCTGGTATAGCCCTGCTGGTTCATAAATTTCATTATTCTACGGCTTATTTCCTCACGTTCAATTTTCATCTCTCCAACATCAGTATTAATCGTATAATCCAAATCGATATCTACAGATAGCCTTGGCAAATCAAATTGCAGAAGGTTGATAGCTGTTCCGCCTTTTAAAGCAAGTCTTTCTTTCAGAAATTCATCATGATTAATGAATTCCAATACGTCAACCAACCGCAAGACTTTTTCATAAATATCTC
>Ga0209947_1001922_pt1 | contig 12121 bp, 10 predicted proteins | sample SalPonR2_B_D2_MG_FD_185706 | JGI IMG/M metagenome (GOLD analysis project Ga0209947, IMG submission 185706) | Salt pond soil microbial communities from South San Francisco under conditions of wetland restoration - Salt Pond MetaG R2_B_D2_MG... ... | reverse complement strand
TCTGATCGTGCCATTTGCATCCTCCCAACCGAAGTTCTCCCGGAAGTGAATCACAAACCTATACACTTAAACAAGAATTAATGGGTGTGCTGCCTAGTAGAAGCGGGTAGGACGCTGATGATTTTCGAAATTCCGGAGGAGATTAATCACATTAACAAGGCCTACGGAAAAGACAAAAGTTAGTAAAAAGTTTGCGAGGTGACAGGTCTGCTTTGTCCCGCACAGCGGTCGCTCAGAAATTCATTCCCAAGCCCCACCTTCATCTTGCCCCAAATACTCATTCTCCGACCGGCCCCACGCGCACCGCCGGAATACCGACAGAATACCGACGCAATACAGCCCCCGCGTTCACCCCCTCTTCAGAAGTCCGTCGGGGCCCCGCCCTCGGCCTTTCGCCGCTCCACAAACGCCGCCAGTTCCTCGCGGATGCCCGCGTCCATCGGCGGCGCCTCGAACCCCGCGATGATGTCCTGAAACACCTGATGCGCGCGCGCGGGTGTCCACACCGCACCCGCCGCCTCCCACGCCTCGTAGTTGCGCCAGTCGCTCAGGAAGGGCGCGTAGAACGCCGTGGTATAGCGGTCCTGCGTGTGTTGAATGCCAAAGAAATGGCCCTTGTCGCCCACCTCGCGGATCGCGTCCACCGCGATCTCGTCCGGCCCGGTCGCCGTCAGCATCGGGTCCATATACCGCTGAATATGCTGCAAAATCTCGCAATCCATGATGAATTTCTCGGGGCTGGCAATGAGCCCGCCCTCCAGCCATCCAGCGGCATGATAGACCATGTTGGCCCCCGCCTGCACCGCCGACCACAGGCTGTTCGAGGTCTCCCACATCGCCTGCCCGTCGGGCACATTCGCGGCGCACACGCCGCTGGCCCGCATCGGAAGGCGGTAGAACCGCGCCAACTGCCCGGTCATCTGCGTCGCGCGCATATATTCCGGCGTGCCAAACGCGGGCGCGCCGGATTTCATGTCCACATTCGAGGTAAACGTGCCAATCGCACAGGGCGCACCGGGCCGGATCACCTGCGCCAGCACCACCGCACACAGCGCCTCCGCCAGTGACTGCGCCACCGCCCCCGCCATCGTCACCGGTGCCATGGCACCGGCCAGCGTGAAGGGCGTCACCACCAGCCCCTGCCCGCGCCGGGCCATGCGCATCCAACCGTCGAGCATGGGGTAGTCGTGCTTCAAGGGCGAGGTGGAGTTGATGTTGGTGTACATATGCGGCGTGGCCTCGAATTCCTCGTGGCTGAGGCCGCCCGCGATGCGCACCATCTCCATCACGTCCTCGACCCGCTCTTTGCCCAGACAATAGGCATGCGCCACCTTGTCGGTCAGCGTGAGCTTGTCATAGAGCACGTCGAGGTGCCGGACGCTGGCATGGATGTCCTGCGGCTCGACGGGATAGCCGCCGACGAAATGGATACAGTTGAAATACTGGCTCAGTTTCAACAGGTTCTGGCACATCTCGCGCGTGCCGGTCACCTTGCGCCCGATCTTCATGTCCCAGTAACTCGGCGGCGAGGAGACGTTGCCGAAGTTGATGTGATTGCCGCCGATGGTCAACTGCCGCGCCGGGTTGCGCGGCGTGATGGTCCAGCTTTCGGGGGCCTTGCCGATCATCTCCATGACGAAATCGCGGCCCATGCGCACGTTCTCGCCATTGATCTCGCAACCATCCGAGGCGCGCAGGATCTCGACCGCCTCGGGGTTCAGGAATTCGATCCCGATCTCTTCGAGGATGCGCATCGCGCCGTCATGGACCGCCTGCACCCCCTCGGCGCGCAGCGGCTCGGTCGGCCGGTCGGTTATCACCGGCGGGTTCCACGGCATCTGCTCGATCACCGCAGAGCCGCGCCGCGCGGCACTGCCCGCGCGCCCGCCCGTCCGTTTCCTGCGCTTGAGATCCTCGGCCATGTCACGCCCTCCCGGTGCTCGTCTCACTCAACGAAACACCGCGCCGAAGTGCGCTACATGCCGCTTTGCGACTTAAGTTGTCGTTTTTGCCTTGGCCGCTTTCACGTTTGCAGCGCGATCCGCCGCCTCCCGGTGTGCCAAAGGTAAATGGCAAGGCTGCCCACCACGATGACGCCCCCCACAAGCATCATCGGCGTCGGTTCCTCGCCGACGCCCAGCCAGACCCAGAGCGGCCCCAGAACCGTCTCCAGCAGCAGCAAAAGGCTGACATTCGACGCATGGGTGTAGCGCGAGGCGAGCGACAGCGAGAAGAACGACACCGGCAGGATCACCAGACCGCAGACCACGATGGCCCACACCGTGCCCTCGGCCATTTGCGCCGGGCCGGTGATGACAACTCCCGTCACCCCGGCGAGCGCCGCCCCCAGCCCGATCAACAGCGGGATCGGCAGGTCGGGACGCGCCCGCAGGATCACGAAATTGAGCGCGAGCACCATTGCCACGCCAAGCCCCGCAAACGCCCCCAAAAGCGCGTCGGAGGTCAGCGTCACCGCCCCCTTGCCGCCAAACACCGCCAAAGCGATGCCGAACAGCACCACAATGATCGTCACCCATGTGGCGCGGCGCGTCGGCTCTCCGATGATCAGCCGGGCGAAGATGGCGGCAAAGACCGGCACCGTCGCCACCGCCAGCAGCATCACCGCCACCGGCGCATGCGCGATGCCGAGGCTGAACAGCGTCGCGTTGAAATACTGACATACCACGATGGCAAGGCCGAAACCGGTGCCCAACAGCGCCACGTCGCGGCCCCGCCGACGCGAGGTGAGCGCCCAGAGCCCCACCATCACCGCCCCCATCAAGAGGCCGCGCCACCCCACCATCTGATAACCGCCCATGCCCGACCACCGCATGAAGAGCGCATCCGGCGTCAGCATCAGCGCGCCGAACGTGGCGAGGAACAGGCCGAACAAGGGATGTCGTGTCATGCCAGCAGCCAGTCCGGCAAATGGCCGATATCGGGCAGCACAATGTCGGCCAGCGGGGCAAGATCGGAGGCTATGGCGGTGCCGGTCAGCACGCCGACCGTCTGCATCCCCGCCGCGCGCCCTGCGATCAGGTCATGGGCGCTGTCACCCACCATGACCACGCGCGCAGGTTTCAGCCCCATGGCCCGGGCAAAGGCCAGAAGCGGCCCCGGCGCAGGCTTGGCGCCATGCCCGGAATCGAATCCCGCGACGAAATCGAAATGCCCCAGAACACCCGCTGAAGTCAGATGCGCCTTTGCGCCGTACTCGGTGTCGTTGGTCATCACGCCAAGCCGCAGACCGCGCCCCGCCAATCCCTCCAGAAAGGGCGCAAGCGGCACGGCGGGGGCCAGCGGAGCCTCGGCCGCGCTCAGCATGAGATGGGTTTCGATCTCCTCGACCAGACGCCCCGGCAGCGCCTGCGCCAGACATTCGGCGGCCTCGCGATTTGTGCCCGCAACAATCGGGCTCGTGGGCCGGAAACAGCGCGCCGCCAGATCGTAATGCGCGACTTCGGCAATCCGCAGCATGACCTCGGCCTCTCCGTTCGCCAGTTCGTGGATCACCTCATGCGCCCAGACACTCCATGTCGCGTGGAAATCGAATAGCGTGCCATCCTTGTCGAAAAGGATCCCGTCGGCGCGGCTCATGTCCAGCTCACCTGCGCGCCGCCGGGCAAGGCTGCGCGCGCCATCATCGGCGTCTCGTAGGCCAGACCCTGGCTGTCACAGAACGCCACGACCCACGCATCGTCCATCATCAGGAAATCCAGAACCGAGCCAAGGAATTCCGGCTCTGTCGCGCGGGCCCGCAGATCGGCCTCAGACGCCCCGGTCGCGCCCAGGAACACCGGCAAGAGCTCTTCATTTCCGGCCAGCCAGCCCAGGGCCTGCAAGGCGATCGTTTCGGCGGATTCCTGCTGCATCTTAATCTCAGTTAATTTCTGGAAAGGTTTTCTTAACCTCTGCCATGGATAGTCGATGGCGTGCAAAGGGCAAGTCAGAAAGGCATTACGCCCATGTCAGGGAAAATTCTGATCGTCGATCAACTGGCCACCAACAGAATCGTCCTGAAGGTGAAGCTTTCGGCGACGCCGTATGACGTGCTGCAAGCGTCCAATGCGCAAGAGGCCCTCGATATCGCAACACGCGAGCGGCCCGATCTCATCCTGTCCAGCAGCCAGGTTTCAGGTCTGGCACTGGACGACTTCATCGCAGCCCTGCGCCGCATCACCGGCGCGACCGGCACACCGATCATGATCCTGCAAGCGCATGATTGCCGTGACGAACGTCACGCGGCCTTGCGCGCCGGGGCCGATGACATCCTGACGAAACCCGTGGCCGAGCCGTTGCTGCTTGCGCGCCTGCGCAATCTTCTGCGGCAACATCACAGCGATCACGAACTGGCTGCGCAGGCCCCGGGCGGACGCAGCGACCCGGGCTTTGCCGATCACCCGTCCGAGTATATCAGCGCCGGGCGCATCGCCATCATCGCGCAGACCCGGGCAGAGGCGGTCCAGCTTCGCGACCGGATCACGGCGCACAGCCCGCATGCCTGTACCGTGCTGACAATTGACGCGCCAACGGCGCCGGGCGTGACCGACATCTACATGATCCGCATTTCCATGGCCCGGGCCGAGGACGGGCTGCGCCTGCTGGCTGACCTGAAGGCGGCGCAGCGCACGCGCGGCTGCCCGGTCATCGCCCTGCTCGACCCTGATGCCCGCCCGCTCGCCGTGACACTGCTTGATATCGGGGCCGACGACGTGATCACCGGACCAATCGACCATGCCGAACTCGCGTTGCGGCTCGACAATCACCTGCGCCGCAAACGGCGCAACGAGGGATTGCGCGCCCGCTTGCTCTCAGGCTTGCAGGCGGCCATCGTCGATCCGCTGACCGGGGCCTATAACCGCCGCTACGCCCTGCCCTTCCTTGAGCGCCAGATCAGCGAAAGCCGCACCAGCGACACGCAGACCGCCGTCATGATCGCCGATCTCGATTTCTTCAAGCGGGTCAATGACCGCCACGGCCACATCGCAGGCGATGCGGTGCTCTGTGCCATAACGCAACATCTGCGCACCCAACTGCGCGACGGCGATGCGCTCGCCCGGATCGGTGGCGAGGAATTCCTTCTGGTGCTGCCCGACACCCCCCGCAGGCGCGCGCTCCGGGTGGCCGAACGTCTCTGCCGCAGCGTGCGTGAAACACCGATCACCCTGCCCGGCAGCAGCACGTCCCTCACCGTCACGATCTCGGTCGGCGTGACCATCGGACGGCATCGGCCCGGCCTGCCCGCTCCCACCGTTGAGGGGCTGCTGAATGAGGCAGATCGCGCGCTCTACCTCGCCAAGGCCCAGGGCCGCAATCAGGCCAGCTTCTGCGCCCGCTCCGCCGCCTGATCTCGGCTGGCACGAAACGCGCGCGGCGATTGACCCCGGCCTCGACAAAAGCGCGGATAAAGGCGCTGCGGCTGGCAAAGACCTCCGGATTTGACCGGGGTGTTGCATCAGGACGTTGCCCCCGCTTTGCGGGACCGAGCGGACAGTCTCGCCGTGCGGAAACAAGACGCGAAGCGCCGCCGCGCATCGCCGTGCCGCGGCTCATGTTCCAATATCCCGAAAGGGCTCATTCCAGACCACCTCCACAGCACAGCATCCACCCGAGCCGACCCTGACCGACACAGGCCAATAGACCTCTGCGCGTCCGATCTGATCACGGCACCGCGCGGGCATTTTCTTTTGGGCCAAAGCCGCGTAATTCTATGTGCGACAGTGATCGACAGGCAGGAATGGCAGCACATGGCAAACACGATGATCGGGGTGATCGGCGGCTCGGGGCTTTACGAGATCGACGGGTTGCAAAACGCCGCCTGGCAAACGATCGAGACCCCGTGGGGCCCGCCCTCCGACGCGATCCTGACCGGCACGCTCGGGGGCGTGCCGATGGCCTTTCTGCCCCGGCATGGGCGCGGCCATGTGCACACGCCATCCTCGGTTCCCTACCGCGCCAATATCGACGCGCTCAAGCGCCTCGGCGTGACCGACGTGATCTCGGTCTCCGCCTGCGGGTCCTTTCGCGAAGACATGGCTCCGGGTGATTTCGTCATTCTGGATCAATACATTGACCGCACCTTCGCCCGCGAGAAAAGCTTTTTCGGCCCCGGCTGCGTGGGCCATGTGAGCGTCGCAAATCCCACCTGCCCGCGTCTCTCAGACGCCTGCGAACGGGCCGCGCGCGACGCAGGCATCACGGTACACAAGGGTGGCACATATCTCGCCATGGAAGGCCCGCAATTCTCGACCATGGCGGAATCGAAACTCTATCGTGAAGCCTTCGGCTGCGACGTCATCGGCATGACCGGCATGCCCGAGGCCAAGCTCGCCCGCGAGGCCGAGCTGTGCTATGCCTCGGTCGCGATGATCACCGATTACGACAGCTGGCACCCGCATCACGGCGAGGTCGATATCTCCGACATCATCGCCACGCTCTCTGGCAATGCCGAAAAGGGCCGTAACATGGTCCGCCGCCTGCCCGTCCTGCTCGGTGCTGAGCGCGCGCCCTGCCCGCATGGCTGCGACCGCGCGCTCGACTTCGCCATCCTGACAGCCCCGGACAAACGCGATCCGGCCCTCGTGGCGCGGCTCGATGCGGTGGCGGGGCGCGTCCTCGGCTGATCGCGCGGCGCTCAACTCTTCGCGCGCGGGCTGTCACATCTCTGGACGTCCGCGCACGCCATCCCCATTAACAAGGGCATGACACGGATCATCGACACCCTCGCGGACCAGAACTGGCGCTACGGCATGGGCCGCCGGTTCGAGGCGATGACCGACGAGATTTTCCAGGTGATCCGATGGGTGCTGGTGGTCGGGCTGGCCAGCTATCTGGCGAAAACCCATGACGCGCTCATTCTGAGCCTGACCTATTGGGTGCTCTCCGCGCTTCTCTTCGGCTATATCGCCTCGCGCTTTCTCCTGCGCCCCGAGATCCCCTTTCTCGGCAACCCATCCGGGCGCGTGAGTCGCCTGATCCAATCGGCGCTCAACTTCCTGCTCTGCATCGTGGTCTTCGGCCTGACCATCTATGCCGTCAGCGCCCTGACCGAGGCCATCGCCGCCTATCGCGGCGCGCTCTGACCCCTTGCGCGCGCCACGCCCCTGCGGCAGAAGCGGGACGCAACCGACCGGAGAGCCGCCATGCCGCCGCCCAAGACCGTCAAGGATTATATCCGCACCATCGTCGATTTCCCGCATGAGGGAATTCTCTTTCGCGACGTGACCACGCTCTTCGCCGATCCGCGCGGATTTCGCATCGCCATCGACCAGATGTTGCACCCCTATGCCGGTCAACCCATCGACAAGGTAGTGGGGCTCGAGGCGCGGGGCTTCATCCTCGGCGGCGCGATCGCGCATCAACTCTCGGTCGGCTTCGTGCCGATCCGCAAGAAGGGCAAACTGCCCGGCGCAGTGATCTCGGAAGAGTACCAACTCGAATATGGCGAGGCCGTGGTCGAACTGCACGACGACGCGATCAGCGCCGGCGAGCGGGTGCTCCTGGTCGATGACCTGCTGGCCACCGGCGGCACGGCGGCGGCGGGCATCCGGCTTGTCGAACGCCTGGGCGGTGAAATCACCGGCTGCGCCTTCATCGTCGATCTGCCCGACCTTGGCGGCCACGCGCGCCTGACCGAGATGGGCATGGAGGTGCACACGCTCTGCACCTACGACGGCCTCTGAACCGCCGAACCTAACCGATCAACTCGAATCGCGTCACATCCACCAGCCCCCGGTCAGTGATCTTGAGCGCCGGGATCACCGGCAGCGCCAGAAACGCCAGTTGCAGGAACGGCTCCTGCAACGCGACGCCGAGCGATTTTGCCGCCGCGCGCAATTCTTCCAGCCGGTCGCGCACGACCTCGAAGGGCTCAAGGCTCATCAGCCCCGCCACCGGCAGCGGCAGTTCGGCCAGCACCCGGCCCCGATGCGCCACGACAAAGCCGCCCTCAATCTCCGACATCCGGTTCACGGCAAGGGCCATGTCGCCATAGTCCACCCCCACGCAGACGATGTTGTGGTGATCGTGACAGACGGTCGAGGCGATGGCCCCGCCCCGCAATCCGAAACCACGCACGAAACCCGTGGCGATATTGCCGTTGCGCCCATGCCGCTCGACCACCGCGATGCGCACCAGATCGCGGGCGGGGTCAGGCCGCTTGTCACCATCCTGCGGCGCGATTTCCTCGTGCAGATGCTCGGTCAGGATCTTGCCCTCGAGAATGCCGATCACGTCGGTCTCGGCGCGGTTGCCGGTGTGACGGAAATCCTGCGGCGTCACCGCCCGCGCCTTGACCGAATGGCGGCCCACCGCCGCCACGCGCCCGCGCGCGGCAAACGCCGCGTCATCCGCCACCACGCCGCCGCATAGCACCAGCCGCGCGTCGCACGCCTCCAGCGATTCGACGGCCACGATATCCGCCCGCCGACCCGGCGCGATCAGCCCCCGGTCGCGCAGCCCGAACGCCTCGGCCCCCGAGAGCGACGCGGCGCGATAGGCGGCAAGCGGCGAAGCACCCCTTGCGATGAGCCGCCGGATCATGTGATCGAGATGCCCCTCCTCGGCGATATCCAGCGGATTGCGGTCATCGGTACACAGGCACATGTAAGGTGCGGTGATATCGCTGAGCAGCGGCGCCAGCGCCTCCAGATCCTTGCTGACCGAGCCTTCCCGGATCAGCACGCGCATCCCCTTTTGCAGCTTTTCGCGCGCCTCCTCCGCCGTCGTCGCCTCATGTTCGGTGCGGATGCCCGCCGCACAATAGGCGTTGAGATCGTGGCCCGAAAGCTGCGGACAATGGCCGTCGATATGGCCCCCCTCAAAGAGCCGCAACTTGGCCATCATGCCGGGATCGCGGTGGATCACGCCGGGGTAGTTCATCACCTCCGCCAGCCCGATGCCAGAGGGGTGGCCCATCACCTCCTGCAAATCGTCAGCGCCAATCTCGGCCCCCGCCGTCTCCATATCCGTCGAGGGCACGCAGGAGGAAAGCTGCACCCTTATGTCCATCACCGTATGCTCCGAGGCGGCTTGAAAATACCGGATGCCGTCCGGCCCCATCACATTGGCAATCTCGTGCGGATCGCAGATTGCGGTGGTCACGCCGCGCGGGGTGACACAGCGGTCGAACTCAAACGGCGTGACGAGCGAGCTTTCGATATGCAGATGCGTGTCGATGAAGCCCGGCACGAGGGTGAGGCCGGTGACGTCGATCACCCTTTTCCCCTCATACGCCGCACCAATCCCGACGATGGTGTCACCGCAGATCGCCACATCGCCCGAGATCATCGCGCCGGTGATCAGGTCGAACACATGGCCCCCGCGCAGCACCAGATCGGCGGGCGCGTCGCCCCGGCCTTGTGCAATACGTGTTTCGAGATCGGCCATGTGTCACCTCCGGCTGTCACGCGCAAGTGTCGCGCGGGTGACGCTGCGGGGCAAGCCCGCAGGTGGGATTGGATCAGGCTCGCATGTCGGTCTTGGCCTGAAGCTTCCGTTGACGTCTAGAACCCATGCGCGGAATCAAGGTGCCGCAGGCACCGCCGCGCAGCGCCCACCCGGCGGTCGGGCACCGCGCGGCTCATCTCGTTGACACCAAAGGTTGGCCCAAGGCCAATTCGCGTAGCAACGCGGCTGTATGATCTCACACCCGAACCCTGGTGCCACCTACCCCCGCCTGCGCTTGCGCCGCCCGCCATCACTGCCGTCGCCATGGGTGTTGAAGGACGGGCTTGGCAACGGCACGATCTTGGCCAGTTCCGGGAACGGGTCGGTCTTGTGCGGAATCGCATTGGCAGCAACGAAATGCTCCTGGAATTTCGGCTCGATCGCGGTTTCGACCTTCGTGATCTCGCCCACAACGCGCTCGATCTCACGCCGTGCTGCGACGTTGCACAGCGCAATCCGCGCGCCGGTTCCGGCGGCATTCCCCGCTGATGTCACCTTGTCCAGCGGCACATCCGGGATCATCCCCAGAACCATCGCGTGCTTGGGCGAGATATGCGCGCCAAAGGCCCCGGCCAGCACCACGCGATCCACGCGGTCCACACCACGCTCATCCATCAACAGCCGCGCGCCCGCATAGAGCGCCGATTTGGCAAGCTGAATGGCCCGGATATCGCCCTGTGTCACGGTGATACGCGGGCCGCCATGGTCTGTGCTGTCATGGATGAGATAGGCATGCGTGCGCCCCTCGGGGATCATCCGCGGCGTTCCGGTGGCCTCGGCCGATCCGAGCAGGCCACTTTCGTCCAAAAGCCCCGCCATGCGCAGTTCCGCCACGGCCTCAATGATGCCCGAGCCGCAGATGCCTGTGATGCCGCCCGCACCCACCTCTTCGGCAAAACCGTCCTCATCCGACCATTTGTCGGACCCGATCACGCGAAAGCGCGGTTCCTTGGTTGCCGGGTCGATGCGGATGGCCTCGATCGCCCCGGGTGCCGCGCGCTGCCCCGATGAAATCTGCGCGCCCTCGAAAGCAGGCCCCGTGGGAGAGGAGCAGGCCAGCACCCGGGACTTGTCGCCCAGCAGGATCTCGGCATTGGTGCCCACATCGACGATCAGCGCCAGATCCTCGGATTTTCCCGGTTCTTCGCTGAGCGCCACAGCGGCACAATCCGCACCCACATGGCCCGCGATACAGGGCAGGATATAGACCTGCGCACGCGGGTTGATCGCGGCAAGATCAAGCTCTTTCGCGGCCAGGGTCATGCTGCTTGAGGTGGCCAGTGCAAAGGGCGCCTGCCCCAGTTCCACCGGATCGATCCCCAACAGCAGGTGATGCATCACCGGGTTGCAGACGAACACCGTCTCGACGATCAGGCTCGCGTCAATCCCCGCCTCCTTGGCGATTTCCTCGGCCAGCGTGTTGATGGCATCGCGCACCGCCGCCGTCATCTCCTTGTCGCCGCCGGGGTTCATCATCGCATAGCTGACCCGGCTCATCAGGTCCTCGCCAAAGCGGATCTGCGGGTTCATGATGCCCGAAGACGCCTTGACCTCACCGGTCACCAGATCGGTGAGATGCGCGGCCACGGTGGTCGAGCCGAGGTCGATGGCGAGGCCATAGAGGCCGTCCTCATGCAGCCCCGGCCAGATTTCCAGCACCTGCGCCGGGTCATCGGCGTGGCCGCGATGCAGCGCCACCGTCACCTGATACTTGCCCTTGCGCAGCACCGGTTGCAGCTTCGAGAGCAGCGTCAGATCGGCGCGGATCGCGTCGATCCCCCACTCCGCTTTCAGCGCACGGGCCAGCCGTTCCAGATCGCCGGTCGGCTCATGCATGTCGGCCTCCTCGACCTCCACGAAATAGAGCCTGGTCGCCGGGTCCATCTCGATCACCCGGGCCGAGGCGGCCTTGCGCACCACCTGCTTGTGAACCTGGCTCTCCGGCGGCACGTCGATCACCACATCGCCCATCACCTGCGCCTGGCACCCGAGACGCCGCCCCGGCTTCAACCCGCGCTTCTGGTCATAGCGTTCCTCGACGCTGTTCCACTCCGACAGCGCGCCGTCCTGCACCGTCACGCCATGCTTGGAAAACTCGCCATAGCCCGGTGTGATCTGGCATTTCGAGCAGATCCCCCGCCCGCCACAGACCGAATCGAGATCGACCCCCAACTGCCGCGCGGCGGTCAGAACCGGGGTGCCTTTCGGGAAACGCCCACGCTTGCCCGAGGGGGTGAACACGACGAGAGGATCGGTGGACATCTGGCTGTTCCTGTTGCTGACACAGATTGAGACTTGCGCGGAACATAAGCCATAGGCGCACCGCGAACAGCCTGCAACCGTCAGAAAATGGCCATGGCGCGGCATCGCGCGCAACCGGGCCTTACAGCCAGGGCATCTGCCAGCCGAAGAGCCAGATCGCCAGCGGGACAGGGGCGGTGGCAATCACGATGGTCAGCAAGGTCAGGGGAAAGCGGAACACGCCCGACAGCCCCGAAATCAGGGCGATACCCCCACCACCGCCGATCACCGAATTGCCCGGCACGTTGATCAGAACGGCAAGGTTCACGTAGCGATACTTGACGATCCAGCCGCAATAGCGCGCGGGCAGGAAGCTGTGGATAAAGGCGGCACGCTCCACGGGCGGCACAGCCTCGAACCGTGAGATCAGATC
>Ga0209947_1001920_pt1 | contig 12137 bp, 10 predicted proteins | sample SalPonR2_B_D2_MG_FD_185706 | JGI IMG/M metagenome (GOLD analysis project Ga0209947, IMG submission 185706) | Salt pond soil microbial communities from South San Francisco under conditions of wetland restoration - Salt Pond MetaG R2_B_D2_MG... ... | reverse complement strand
CCGTAAACTGATTCAATCGCACATCCACCCCTTTGTATCCAATGGATACCGCATTCGTTCGCCATCGGTCGTTCCCATCAATGAGTTGGTTTGTGAGGTCATGTTTGTTAAAGGGGGATCCATCGTTCTCATACGTGAGCGTCACCCCTTTTCTCCTAATATTCACACCTCCTACGAGCTGTCCAACGCCACCACCGAAGGTTCGGTTCGAATATAGACCCAATCCGCTGGTAGCATCTCCAAACATAAAACCTCCGCCTAAACTTCCAGTGACTCCTTTTACAGCATTTGCCCCTAAACTCATATCTGTATACCCTAAGCCCGCATTGATACCGAAAGTCGCACCATCACCTGAATAGCTTAACCCGGCATTAGCTCCCAATGTAAAGCCCTGAGAGCCAAATGCCATTGCTGGATTTATACTCAAATTAAATCCGCCTCCCAAATAGACTGTCGGTATCCTGTATTTAACTTTTTGTCCATCATAAAGATAGGGGAAATTTTTAGGCTGGGGGAATGCTAATACTCATGGTGCCCGCGCAGTCAAGCACGTATATCTTCCTATGACATGGTCTCGAACCTGATCACGCCATCGCCCCGAAAAAGATTCTAAAATCCACTTTGCCGGGCTGGGTCGCGTACTTCAGGGCTTCCGTACTCGAGGAGCTTCGCTTCCTCGGCACAGCTACGCTCCCTTCCGCCCGCTCACGGGGCCTGCGCGCCAGGGCAAAATCAATCCGTTGAAGCTCCTTTAATTTGCTGAAAATCCCTGCCTGGGTTTGATCATCATTTGAAAATTTTCTCCCGCAACCACCACAAATAAATACCTGACAAGTCGGCATCTGAACAAGCGGCAGTAGACAATTTTAGTGACACAGGGGAGGCTCTTCGACCTGAAGGTACCAACTCAAATCAAATGGAAGTTCGACCGCTATACCTCTGTAAATTAAAAAAACGCCCATGGCCAACTGCACAGCAGGAAGTGCTTTTCGAAAAAATCGACTTTTGAAGATAGAGAGTCTTCCGGAACCTGTCATCACAACAAATAAGGCAGGCATGGTCCCCATTCCAAACATAAACATAAATAGCGCACTCTGCCAGGCGACCGAGAATGCTAGCGCTCCGGCCAAAGCGATATATACCAAACCACAGGGCAAAAGTCCGTTTAATAGACCCAAAACCAAGGCGGAGGATTGACCCCATCTCTGCATAGCTTTACCCAGTTTGTTTTGCCAGCGGCTCAGACCTTTGCGGTACCAGACAGATCGCTGCAATAATGTCTCGGGAGTGATCGCCATTAAAAACAACAAAATTAATAATGCGCCGGCAAGTATGGATATGTTTTGTTGCCAACCGGACTGGAGAAACTCCTGGGCGAAACCTCCGACAAGCAGCCCGAGTGCCGCGTAGGTGAGTGCGCGCCCCAAATTATATAAAAAAGCACGACGTAGTAGAGGTCCCCACTGACCCTGGCCGGTATGTGCCACTCCCATAGCCAAAGGCCCGCACATACCTAAGCAATGCACAGAACCGAGGAAACCAAGAAGAAAGGGGACTGACAGCATGGCTACCTTATAAAAATATCTTTTTCGAAATAGTATTTTTTCTCTGGACCCACATAATCGATCTGCGCTATCCAGCGTCCACCGGACAGTTCAGCCAGAGAAAAGCTGGCCTGATCCCCTCCTCTTACGGAAAAGTCCATTTTTATATCCTCGGTTGACTTTGATGGATGGTAAAACGTAATCGTTCCTTCCATAGACTGATCACCCGGGGGCGATACAATATCAATTCGCCTTTGATCCGCGTCGTATGCTAAGGTCAGGGGCGTGGCACTTTTGGCGTAATTTGCTAATTTTTCATACTTTTCCTGATAAGCCAGATCCTGAGCGTAATAATCCTCCACTACCAGACTGTGATCTACCTGAGTAGATTGATACAAAGTGAAACCCAAAAATCCAATGTATGCAACGAAAAACAGAAAGATGGCGTTTCCCCAATGAAGTTTCATATTTAATACTTTATTGAACGGGCCCCAAAAAATTAGTTTTCAGGGTTTCAATGACTTGATCCTCTGATTTCACATCAATGTATAAGGTTGTTTTTCGGCCGTCTAATTGATCCCTCGGAATTTTTATAAATACTGAACCCGAAACGGTCTCATTAGGTAGTGTAATGGGTTGCTGACCGACATACTCAAACTCCCCTTCTACCTCTTTTAGTATAAATTCGATAGGCATCTCCCGATCTGTTTTATTCACCAGCTGATAATTATACAAGTTTTCAATAACCCCAGCTTCTCGCTCGTAATACAACTTGCCCGGTGTACGCAATAGGATGGTCTCGACATCAGTGCGGGCACTAAATAAAAATATTTCAATACCCACCAAAACGGCTAGTACGATGCTATAGGCAATAGATCGGGGGTTGATAAGTCGATGAGCTTTTTGGGCAATTCCATCGTGAGAGTCGATACGTATTAAGCCTTTGGGACGATCTACTTTTTCCATGACTTCGTCACAAGCATCCATGCAAGCCGTGCAATTCACGCATTCCAGTTGAATACCATTTCGAATATCGATACCCGTTGGGCAGACCTTGACACATAATCCGCAATCAATACAGTCCCCCTGTTCTTGTTTCTCGAGTTCTGTCGCATTCTTTCGAATACGCCCGCGGGGTTCGCCCCGAATCCAATCGTAATATACTGCAAGGGATTGCTTGTCCAACATAACACCCTGCAATCTACCATAGGGGCAAATGGTGGTGCAAACCTGCTCGCGCAATTGGGAAAACACAAAGTAAAAAACCAGGGAAAAAATGATCATAGCGGCAAATCCTTGCCAGTGTTCGGCAATGGGAGACTGGATAATTTCCAACAAGTCATCTATACCTATAATGTAGGCGAGGAAAGTATTTCCCACTAAAAAAGCAATACCAAAAAAAAGCGTCTGCTTTAAAGTTTTCTTCCAGATTTTATCCCAATTCCAGGGAGCCTTATTCAACCGTTTTTGTGCCGTATAGTCCCCTTCGATAGCATATTCAATCCGCCTGTATACCATTTCCATAAAAATGGTCTGGGGGCAAACCCATCCACAAAAAACACGACCAAAAACTACGGTAAACAGGACGATAAAAATCAAAAAGATAAGCATAGCAATGACGAAGAGATGGAAGTCTTGCGGCACAAAATGTTGAGAAAAAATATAAAATTCTCTATTTAGAATGTCGAATTGCATGAAGGGATTGCCATTGACCTTGATCCAGGGCATGCCAAACAATACAATCAATAATACATAGGATAACCACTTGCGGTAATTATAAAACTTGCCGCTCGGCATTTTCGGATAGATCCAAATTCGCTTTCCACTTTTATCGACAGAACTGATACTGTCTCTAAAACTATCTTCGGGATCTTGAGCTTCTTTTGACATTTTGATCTCTTCTTCTGCTATACGATTACTGAAGGACTACCCTTCCTCGATTTCAGTGCGGGAAATAATTTCAGGGTCATGATATACTCCTTCTTTCTCTTTTGCACCTGCCGGTTCTGTACCCTGCAAAGACATGATAAAGCTGGACACCTTCTCCATAGCAGAAGGACGAATCTGCGCCTGCCAGGAAACCATTCCTTTTTCAGCCACTCCATATTTGATAACAGAAAATACATCGTTGATGGTACCCCCGTGAATCCAATATGGATCTGTCAGATTAGGCCCTACTCCGCCTTCCCCGTTTTCTCCGTGACAAGTTGCGCAGTTCGATTGAAAAATCACCTCACCCTGCTCTAAAGCAAGTTCGTCTGCTAGAAACTGCACATTTTCCTCGTCAACGACGTCAGCTTGCTGTATGCGATACAAGCGAGCTTCGCGCTCTGCAGTGGCAACTTCCTCGGCGTATTCTCCTCTTGAGCTCCACTCATTACCAGAGAAGTGATAGTAGTACATATAAACAATAGCAAAGATTATCGAACCGTAGAATAAGCCTACCCACCAAGGTGGAAGTCGGTTATCCAACTCTCGAATTCCATCAAATTCGTGTCCCAGGTCCACTTCTTTTTCACGCTCTACAGGAACGGCTGCCGTCAGCATATTCATCATACGAGTCCACAAAGAAGGTCCTCGCTCACTTGCACCGACATCATCCAATTGAATACCTGCCTCTTTAAAAGCTTTAAGTTTCTCCTGATTCAGCACGACCATCAAGGTGCGATACATGACAAGAAGAGCAAAAATAATGATCAAAGCGGCCAGAAAGATGACTATATTTTCCAATAGCACATCCATGATGGCACCCAACCACTCCATATCCTGAAGTCCGGCAGTTAAGCTGCTTTCAGCATGAGCAGATTGATGGATGGCCATCAGACCTATTGCGGATAAAGTAACTTGCTTTAACATAGGGATTAATTTTTCTCGGTTTGATCTGATGGTGATGAATGATCGTCATCCAGAGGCAATGAAGCCATATGACGAAGGTGATCATCACTACGTCGAAATACAAGAACGATGGCAAGTATGAACACGGTCAGAAAGGTAAACAGGGAAAACAAAGCCATCCAATTAATATTTCCAGCTGTTTCTAATATATATTTATACATCGGTATATTTTTTACTGTTCTACGATAGGTTCAGGTGTAATATCGGTCCCTAAACGCTGTAAGTAGGCGATTAAAGCCACGATTTCTTTCTTCTCCAAATTTTCCTGCTCTACACCTTCTGCCCGCAACTGGTCTGCCACTTCTCGGGCTTGTTCCTCCAGATCAGCTACAGCCTGATCTGCATAACCTTCGGGGTATGGCGTATTAAGGGATTGCAGCACCTTGATTTTCGCAGAGGTATATTTTGTGCTTAGATCATCCTCAATCAACCAGGGATAAGGGGGCATAATGGAACCTGGGGACATGGACTCCGGTTCCAGCATATGGTAGTAATGCCAGCTATTGGTATATTTCCCTCCTTCCCTATGGAGGTCAGGTCCCGTCCTTTTGGAGCCCCACAAGAAAGGTCGATCGTAGATAAACTCGCCAGACTTCGAATAATCACCATACCGTTCCGTTTCTGAACGGAATGGGCGAACCATTTGAGAGTGACAACCTACGCAACCTTCCCGAATATACAGATCTCGTCCCTCTAATTCCAGAGGAGTATAAGGTTGGACAGATGCTATTTTTGGCACATTATCATCTATGATTAACATCGGGAAGATCTCAACAAGACCTCCAATCAAAACCACAACCGTTGCACCCATCAACATTTGGACAGGTCGACGCTCAATCCACTTGTGCCAGTATTCGCCTTTAACTTTTTTGTGGGGTGTCAATGCGGGTGCTTCTGTGACCTCATTATCTTCACAATTTCCTTTACCCATGGTCTTGAAAAGATTCACTGACATTAATATTGCTCCCACCAGGTAGATAGTACCTCCTATGGCTCGCAATAAATACATCGGCAAAATCTGGGTAACGGTTTCCAAAAAGTTGGGATACGTCAAAAATCCATCCGGCTCGAATTGCTTCCACATCATACTCTGCGTCCAACCGGCCCAATACAGTGGGATCGCATAAAATAAAATCCCCAAGGTGGCCACCCAAAAATGAATGTTGGCCCAGCGCATGGAGTGCAATTTTGTGTTGAAAATCCTCGGGATCAACCAATATAGAATACCAAAAGTCAGCATTCCGTTCCAGCCCAAAGTACCGATGTGAACGTGAGCCACTGTCCAGTCTGTATAATGGCTAATGGCATTAATTGACTTAATAGATAATAAAGGCCCCTCCAGAGTGGACATTCCATATGCACTTACAGCTACAACCATAAACTTGAGAATCGGGTCCTGGCGAACGCGATCCCATGCACCCCGGAGGGTAAGAAGCCCATTCAACATACCTCCCCAACTGGGCGCGATTAGCATGATTGAGAAAACTGTTCCCAGTGATTGCGCCCAATCCGGAAGCGACGTATACAATAAATGGTGTGGACCTGCCCAGATATATATAAAAATCAGAGCCCAGAAGTGAATGATAGATAATTTATAGGAGAAAATAGGTCGATTCGAAGCCTTCGGCAAATAATAGTACATCAATCCCAAATAGGGCGTAGTAAGGAAAAAGGCTACAGCATTGTGACCGTACCACCACTGCACTAAAGCATCTTGCACCCCAGCTAAAACGGGAATACTATGCAATAAACTATAGGGAATAGACAGGTTATTGAACACGTGTAAAACGGTCACCGTCACCCAGGTAGCGATATAAAACCAAATCGCCACATACAAGTGATTTTCCCGTCGCTTCAGTATCGTTCCAAACATGTTAATGCCAAAAGCAATCCATACTAATGCGATAGCAATATCTATGGGCCATTCCAATTCGGCATACTCGTGACTACTGGTAAGCCCCAATGGCAGCGTAATTGCTGCTGCTAAAATTATCGCCTGCCACCCCCAAAAGTGAAACTTGGAAAGCGCATCGCTAAACATTCGAGCTTTGAGTAATCGCTGCAGAGAGTGATACACTCCCATGAAAATGCCGTTTCCGACAAATGCAAAAATCACAGCATTCGTGTGCAAAGGCCGAATCCGACCAAAACTCACCTCCGCGGTAGAAAAGTTTAGAGAAGGGAAGACCAACTGAAAAGCGGCCCAAACTCCAACCAACATCCCAACCAAACCCCAAATAATGGTAGCATATGCAAACCACTTTACGATTTTATTGTCATAACTGAATGACTCCATTTTACCCATAACGTAGAATTATTTCGTTGACTTTTTCTTTTTGTCGTCCCATAATATTCGGACGGAAGGTGTATAATCATCCTCGTATTGACCCGAACGCATAGCCCAAATGAACGCCACTAAAAAGCCGCCGGCTACCAAAACGCCTAATCCGATTAATAAAAAAATGATTTCCATACACGCATTTTCAAACTTCGAACAAAGCGTCCGGAGCCTTATTCTTTGAATCGTCTGCAAGATAGAAATGATCTCCCGCCCACTTCATGACATCGGTCATGGATCAGCCTGATCTTTCTCAACTTTTTCAAGAATAAGTTGTTTGCCTACTTTTCGAAACGTAAAATAGGCAAGAAAATACGAACCTACAAATCCAAGGAAAATAATACTAATTGAACTCAATGGCATTAGAATAGCAGCCACAACTGGTGATAGTAGGCCCTGGACAGCAAAAAACAATCCAATCAAATTGTAAAGTGCTGCGAAAATAAATGCCAAATACAGTAAAGTTTTACTCTTTTTAACATAGCTCAAAAAGCGAGCAAAGGGAGCCCAGGCTCTCACATCCAGAATAACATCACTGGATGGTGAGAACTGCTGAGAAGAATGAGAAATAACGATACCTACATCTGCTTGCCGTAAGGCCCCGGCATCATTCAACCCATCTCCAATAAATAATACGCGGTCCCCCTTTTCCTGCAAATGCTGAATGTAGTCGAGTTTGTCGGCAGGTTCTTGCTTAAAATGGTATGCTGTTCCTACCGGGAATATAGCCTCCAGACGCTCGCGATCCTGTTCCCCATCTCCAGACAAAACATGTAATGGGTAATCTCCTGCCAGAGAGTCAATTATTTCTTTTGTACCTCCGCGAAGAGCGGTTTGAATGGCGAAATAGCCATAATATTCGCCATCAATCTCGATCCAAACGCCCGTCTCAGAAGAAGCACTACCCAAAATATACTTAGCAGATCCAAGTCTAAGCCTCCATTCCCCGACGCGACCGGAAGTCCCTTTCCCGGGAAGTTCTTCAAAATCTGTACAAGAATGCTCACCTGGAACGGTCGGCAACACTTGAAGCAGGGCGCGACTCATGGGATGATGGCTTTGTACAGCCAGAATCGCCAGGGCTTCTCGCTGGGATGGGATCATCGGTCTTCCTACATACTCAACCTGATCTCTCTCCGGATCTGTCAGTGTTCCCGTTTTATCAAATACGACGTGGGTAATATCTTGAAGTTGAGTTACGGTTTGAATATTCCGTAAAAACATACCTTTTTGGCCCAATATCCGAACGACATTGCCATAGGTGAAAGGCGTCGACAGGGCCAGAGCGCAGGGGCAGGCAATAATCAAGACAGCTGTAGCGGCTATAAAAGCCATACCTAAATCTTGTCTCCACCAATATGCAAGTGTCAAAACAGCAATGGCAATGATCCCCCAGGTAAAATACTTGCCAATTCGATCTAATAATTGCTGTAAACGATTGGCCCGGGGCATGTGAAAGGGGTCCTGATCCCAAAGACGAGTCAAATAACTTTGGTCAACTTCTTCCAGAACGCGCAGCCGAATGCTTTCGGCACGCTGGCGACCACCGGCCAACACCTTATCCCCTATCTCCTTCCGAACCGGCTCTGCTTCCCCCGTCACAAAACTATAATCAATGCGTGCACGGCCAGAAATCAGTTCCCCATCAGCCGGAATCAATTCACCATCGCGTATCAATAATTCATCGCCAATATCAATATTTCGTATTGCTGTGGACTGCCATTCACCTTGCTTGCGTTTCATCACGGCAATGGGAAAATAAGACTTGTAGTCACGGTCAAAAGACATCGAGCTGTAGGTGATGTCCTGAAACCAACGCCCGATGAGCAAGAAAAATACAAATCCGGAAAGACTATCCAGGTACCCCGTCCCTGACCCACTCCATATTTCGTATAAACTTCTAAAAAATAAGGTTAAAATACCTAAAGTGACCGGTACATCAATATTTAGACGCCCGGATCGAATGCTGAGGCTGGCCGATTTGAGATAATCCCAGGCACTGTAAAATACCACGGGCAACGAAAACACAAATATGATCCAGCCGAAAATGGACGCATAATTTCGCTCAACGGTCCCTATGTAATCCGGAAAACTGAGTAACATGATATTGCCAAAGCAAAAGCCAGCTACTCCCATTTTGATGAATAAACTGTAGTCGTCTTTCTTTGCCACTGTTCCATCCAACTGCTCGTAATGAAGCTCTGGTGGATAATCAATCGCATCCAGCAATTCCACCAGTTCACGCAAACTCAACATCTCCTCGTCAAAGGTAAATGAGGCCTCTTTTGCTAAAAAGTTGACCCGACAAGATGAGATCCCATTATGTAAACGCATGATGTTTTCCAACAAATAAATGCAGGAAGAGCAATGAATACCCGGAATGGAAAAGAGAACTACCGTCCAGGTAGTGCTTCGGTGAGAAGTTAGATTTTCAATTACAGCTTCTTCCTCTAAGTACGCATAGTCTGGCTTCCGGGGACCCGTAATATTGAACTCATCATTATCTTTATGAACCTGATGCTCCTTTAGCAAATGATGAACCGCATGGCAGCCGGAACAGCAAAACACTCCTTCCGAATCGGAAATCACCGCTTTTCGCATGTCCTGCCCGCAATGCGTGCAGGCCAATTCCTCTTGTAAATGTGTTTCTACCTGCATGGATCAATGGGTTGAAGATACAACATCCGCTTACCAATCACCAATGAGGATCATCATGCACAAAATGATCTTGATCAAAATGGGTAGGCTATGATCGGGCAGATTGCCATCTGGATTCTAACTGCTCAAAACTCTCAAATAAATCGGAAGAATAAATCAGATAGGTTTCTCCTGAGGTCATCTCTACTTTGATGCCTTTATTGTCGCCCAAACGAAATTGACTCACATCCGGACCAAAACTGATACTATACCCCGTCCACATCAAAGCCTCAGGAATATGAAAGGTCTCCATATCAACTACATCCCGCCATTTAATTTTTGCACGCCGGCCCCACCATTGATTGCTTTTTACCTTCAAACTTTTCCGCCCTACTTTAATATCCATTTTGAGATGCAACACATACCAAATGATAGCGGCAATCAGAGCACCGAGAAGCAATAGCTCCAATCCATTCAGCGGCCCTCCCAATAACAACTGTCGCGTAAATCCGGCAACGTACCACATGCTAACCAAGCCTAAAACAATGTAGACCCAGACGCTTTTCAGACTCGTGCTTATTTTCAACTTCTCTTTCATAACCTTTACTTTTCGTTCGTGTGTTAACATTCAGTTCATGAAGTTAACATTGGCTTAACATAACAAAAGTAAGTAAAGTTCCCCGACTCTCCGAAGAGTTCAGTGCCTTAAGTTTACCAAAACCGCAGTCAATAACAGCCTAAGGTGTTGCTCCTTAGCTTGCTTATCCGATAAAAAAGCCTCTTTTTCTCCAGGGTGTCTCGATCAATAATGACCTTCATCTTCGCATCAGGCTTCCTACATTACCTTTTCTATAGCTTGGGCTGGCAAAGGGTACAGATTCGTCAGGAGCAAAACCCTTAATCCTGAATCACCTCCAAGAGATACCAGCCCATGGGATCAATTTCAGGCGCAGTAGATGTTGAAAAAAAGATATCTTGACTCCCCAAATCCAGCGTGTGCAAATCTCCGTCCATATCAATCTCAAGCGGCAAGGAGGAACTCACATTTTCCCAACGCACAGAATATAAGTCTTCCGGCCAGGCTGTTAGTTTCACCTTGAGCGGCTCTGTTTGGTTCAAATACACATCCATCATGTCTGTCAAATCGTAATTCGTGTAGTCTGAAACCTCCTCCAAAAAGTCCAGGGTCGTCCATTGATTTTCATAACTATGAGCCGAGTGCTGCGCCAGATCATACAGCATATCAAAAAAATCTTCATCACCCAGCACCCATCGCAGACTGTGCAACACATAGGCCCCCTTAAAATACACCTCGCCGGTGTAAGCCGTCTTCGTATCTGCCGGCCGATCCGGCACCAACGGCCGAAGGAAACGGATGCCCGGCCGCACATTAAGGGCTTGCTCCCGGTAGGCCTCCTTACCGCCATAGGCTTCGTGTGCCAACCAGTCCCCATAGGTGCAAAATCCTTCGTGCAACCAAAAATCGGCCCAATCCGGAACCGACAATTTATTTCCCCACCACTCGTGCCCCAACTCGTGATGCAGCAACCAATCAAAAACAACGCCTCCCAGCGTATCAAAGCGAAAACGATTTCCATAGGCATTTATGGTTTGATGTTCCATACCTAAATACGGTGTGTGCACTATTCCCAGTTTCTCCTTTGAAAACGGGTACGGACCAAAATAAGACTCCTGCGTTTGAGCCGACTGTCTAAATACCCGCATCATTTCAGACATCCGATCCGCATCCGTTTTCAATAAGTAAATCACCATAGGCACCGTATCGCCCGACACTGAAATAAAAGGCTGCTCCCCACGCTCGAAGATTCCTGTGGTGAAATTTATATTATACGGACTAATGGGATATTGACTTTCCCAGATATAAGTCAGCGTTTTGTCCGATTCACGCAGCTCGCTCAACAGCCCGTTCGCAGCCACAACATAAGGTTTCGGCACCGTTATTTCCTGACGTACGCCCTCCAGAGCACGCTTTGACGGATGATTCACACAAGGCATAAACAGCACACCTCCTGCATTTTGAGAACTCAGGCCTTGCCAGTGATTCCCCTCCGCATCCTTTGCCCAGGTAAAGCCTCCACTCCAGGGCGGCCTTTTCGCCACCGGAGGTGTCCCGGAATAAGCCACATATACCCAGCCCGAATCCGGCGCTGACTGAATATCAATCACATCCTCCGTCCTCGAAAAAGATAGCGCTTCACTCGCCGTCCGCACTCCTTCGACTTCGTACCAGGGCCCAAGCTGAAGGCGAAGCGTCTCCCGGCCTTTGGGCAGTCGATACCGAATACCCAACTCGCCTCCAATCTGTCGGGCATCCAGATTCACACGCAATCGCAAGTCATATTTATACACCTCGATTCCCTCTTGCATAGAATCTATTGCGCCACCCCATGTAAGCCCCGCCGCACGCTGTCCCGACAAAATCGCAAGGGGGACGAGGACTAGCCATAAACATATCCAATTTTTCATCCCATTAATATAGTGATTTCTTTCAAATCGCCGCAATCGAATTTATATGAGTTTATGTATTTGGGCGTCTCCCCCCGAGGTTCCGCCTCTGGCGGATCTCGAGGGGCCGGGCTATGCGGTGCTCAGTCGGCCCTCCCTGCGGTCGGGCCACTTCACCGGCTACCGCCGGTTCGTGCACCTCCTATCCCTGACGCTTCCGCGCTTCGCGCGGGCGGGGGGGGGCTGACTCAAAAACA
>Ga0209947_1001915_pt1 | contig 12166 bp, 8 predicted proteins | sample SalPonR2_B_D2_MG_FD_185706 | JGI IMG/M metagenome (GOLD analysis project Ga0209947, IMG submission 185706) | Salt pond soil microbial communities from South San Francisco under conditions of wetland restoration - Salt Pond MetaG R2_B_D2_MG... ... | reverse complement strand
GTGCAGGTGAACCTGGCCGCTTTCGAGGTCGATCACCCGATCGCCGATTTTGATGAATTTCACCGCGGCTGCCTTCAGAAATGAGTGTAGTCCGTGATTATAGTCACATCGTTCCAACGCGCGGCGCTCGGTCGAGCGCAACTTTTTGCGTGTTTATGTCGCTGAAATAATGGACTTTTATAAAAATTTAGCGTTTGCACAGGACATTTATCTCCCGGCGGTCCAGCTTGGGTCCCGTGTTCCGGCCCGTGGCCTGCGAACACGGCTCGGCGCCCCGCCGGCAGGATTGACTCTCCTCCGACCGGCGGCGGCTTCCGACCGACATTCATGTTCAAACGAATCCGGTTTCGACCGGGGAGGATCCAAAGATGAGCAGCACTCGAGAAGACGTTCGATACACCCATTGCACCATGCGCAAAAATCCGTTGCGTGCCGCGTTTGCCGCGACAAGCTTGTGGGGCGGCATGTTGCTGGCAGGCCAGGCGCTGGCCGAGCAGGTCAGCATCCAGTTCTCCCAGACCTATCCGGGCGGCGGTACCGTCACCGGCCTGCTGGTCGGTGAGGACCTGGACGGCGACGGCCGTTTGTATTCGATGAATCCGTTCATCGGCGGCGAGCTGGGCCAGCCGCCCGGCGACGAGGTGACCTACGCCAGCGTGCGCATCGAGGGCGTGCTGGGCGAGCCGGTCAGCGTGGTGTTCGACGCCAGCGTCGGCGACGGCATCGACGACCAGGCCAATGCCTTCTTCGGCTTTGCCTACAACCTCGACGGCGGTCCGCTGGGCGACGACGAAAACGAGGGCGTATCGTTTGGGCCGCTGGCGCCGAGCACATCGTATTTTGCCGGCGCGCTGTTCGAACCAGCGGTGTCGCCGTCGGTGATTTCCGATCCGATCCGGGTCTGTGGGAATGCCGACGGCTTTGCCTGCTCGGCCATCATCACACTGGAGCCGGAGGATCCGTTCCCCAACTTCGAGCTGCTTTTCGATGCCACCTCGGCCGAACCGATCGTCACCACCGAACTGCTCCGCTACACATTCGAACAATCTGGGTTCGACGGGGGCGCGTCGATCACCGGCACCGTCAGCGGGCGCGACCTTGACGGCGACGGTGTCATCTATTCAGCAAGCCCGGCGGTGGCCGGCGAGCTCGGCGTTCCGTTCGGTGATGAGGTCGTATTTGCACGGGTCGATATCTTGGGCGTGGAGCCTCAGGCGATTCGGAATGTGCAGGATCTGATTGCCGATCCCATCGACAGCTTTGCCGCATTCTTCTTCTTTGCCAGCGTCAACGTGGCGGGCGGCGAACTCGGCGACGAGCCGGGCGAGGGGATTTCGATAGCGCCTTTCTCGCCGAGTACGTCTTACATCGTCGGCGAAGCAGCTTCGCCGATCTTTTCGCCGTCCATCCTCGAGCAGGGGCTGGCCAATTGCGGCAATGATGCGGGCGAGCCGTGCGGTGCGCTGGTATCGCTCACGCCCAATGCCGATTCTCCTACCGGCGTCGACTTGCAGGCGGTTCAGTTCAGCGCCGAGCCGGTTGCCCAGGTGGCAGCCCCGCTGGTCGTCGATTCGCAGTTCAGCGGCCACTGGTTCAACAAGCTGATCACCGGTGAAGGCGTGATCATCCAGATCATCAGCGACGGCCGGGCGCTGGTCTACTGGCTGACCTACGATGACTCCGGCGGTCAGCGCTGGCTTTACGGTGTAGGCCGCCGCAACGGGTTGACGATTAAAATCGACAACCTGTTCGTCTCCGACAACGGCGTGTTCGACTCCATGATGCCGGTGCTGGTGGACCTGGAGCAAGTCGGAGAAATGGAGATCGAGTTCTCCGGCTGCAATGCAGGGACCGTCCGCTTCGTGGTCGACGGTGTTCCTGGAACGATGGATATCGGCCGGTTGACCGGGCTGAGTGGTCTCGAGTGCGTCCGGTAACCGGTCGCGCCTGACGTTCGAGGATGCGATGCCGGCCCCGTGCCGGCATCGTTTTTTCCGGCGTTCCTCCGCTGCTCGGGTCGGCGCCGGGAGGCGCCTCCTACCCACCCTGTTGTAGGAGCGACGTCCCCGTCGCGACTGGTTTTCGGGTCGGATTGACCCGCGTGGCGGGGGCGAAATCGGTGCAGGATTGACCTCCCACAGCGGCTCAGATCGTTGCAGATGCATCTCAGGCACGATTCAGGAGGCCCGGTTCGCGACGCGCTTCTCGCCGAATCGACAAAAACCGCTCGCCCGTTCTGGTAGATTCGTCCGCTTCCACCGATAACGGCACCGCTTCGCGCATCGCCGACCGACGATAAAGGAATCGACCAGATGAAATCAGTTCTTGCTCCGAGCCGTCCTTGCCTTCCCGCCTTGCTGCTTGCGGCCGTCCTTGCCTTCATGACCATGCCTGCGCTGGCGCAGGTATCGATCATCAATCCGGGTGCGCCCGGGCAGGACAGCCGCGAGATGAACGCGGACGAGGCGACCAGCCTGGCCGGTACGCGCTACACCGAGGCCGACGTGCGCTTCATGCAGGACATGATTCCGCACCATCACCAGGCGCTGGTGATGTCGGCGCTGGTGCCCGAGCGCACCAACCGCAGCGAGCTGCTGGAAGTCGCCGGTCGGATCGAGACCTCGCAGGCCGACGAGATCGAGTTCATGCAGAACTGGCTGGCCGAGCGCGGCGAGACCGTTCCCGACCCGACCGCGCACGACGCGATGCACATGCATCACACGATGACCGGCATGGCCACGCCCGAGCAGATGGCCGAGCTGGAAGCCGCCGACGGCGCGGCATTCGACCGGATGTTCCTGGAGTTGATGATCGAGCACCACAAGGGCGCGCTGACCATGGTCGAGGATCTCCTTGAGCAATCGGGCGCGGCCTACGAGCCGGTGCTGTTCGAGTTCACGACCGACATCACCACCGACCAGACCACCGAGATCGAGCGCATGACCGTGATGCTGGCCGGCTATTCGCCCGACCCAAGGGTGGGGCTGGCAGCGGGCCTGCGCGACGCCGGCGAAGCGATTTCCAATCTCGAGTTGCTGGCCGCGCTGCCGAAACCGGCCGGCTTCTTCGATCCGGAAAACCCGGCCGGCCTGCCGCTGGAACAGTTGATGGCCGAGGCCGAAGGCGACGGCGATGACGCGGACGGCGACGAAGGCGGCAATGAGGACGGCGAGCGCGAGGAAGACGAAAGGGACGACGACGATGATTACCGCAGCCCGCCCTTGAGCTTCGCCAATACCGACATGGCGTTTGCCGGCGACGTGCTGGTGGCCGGCAACTACCACGGCTTCAACGTCTACGACATCGGAACGCATGGCGAGCCGGAGTTGATGAGCTCGGTGGTCTGCCCGGGCGGGCAGGGCGACGTTTCGATCGTCGGCGACCTGCTGATCATGTCGGTGGAGCAGACGCGCGCGCGACTGGATTGCGGCCTGCAGGGCACCATCGGCGATGTCAGCGGCGAACGCTTCCTGGGCGTGCGCATCTTCGATATCGCGGACCTGCGTCGGCCGCGACAGGTGGGCGCGGTGCAGACCTGTCGCGGTTCGCACACCCATTCGGTGGTCTCGGCCGACGACGACACCATCATCGTCTACAACTCCGGGACGCGCCCGGTGCGCGATGACGAGGAACTGGAAGGATGCATCGACGAGTCGCGCTACGGCGATGAACGTACTGCGATGTTCCGGATCGATGTGATCGAGATTCCGGTGGCCGATCCGGCAGCCGCGCGCATCGTCGACAGCCCTGCGGTATTTGCCGATCCACAGGCCGGCACGCTGGCCGGCCTGTGGATGGGCGGCGACCACGGCGACGATACCCAGGAGACCAACGACACCAACCACTGCCACGACATCACCGTGTTTCCGGAAAAGGACATCGCCGCCGGGGCCTGTTCCGGGAACGGCATCCTGTTCGACATTTCAGATCCGCTGAATCCCAAGCGTATCGATGAAGTCGTGGATGAGTCTTTCGCCTACTGGCACTCGGCCACGTTCAACAACGACGGCACCAAGGTGATATTCACCGATGAGTGGGGCGGCGGCGGACGGCCGCGCTGCCTGGCATCGGACCCCCAGACCTGGGGCGCAGACGCCATCTTCGATATCGTCGACGGCCAGCTCGAATTCGGCGGCTACTTCAAGATGCCGGCGCCGCAGAGCGAGGAAGAAAACTGCGTGGCGCACAACGGTTCGATCATCCCGGTTCCCGGCCGAGACATCTTCGTGCAGGCCTGGTATCAGGGCGGGGTCTCGATCATCGATTTCACTGATTCGGCCAACGCGTTCGAAATCGGTTTCTTCGATCGCGGGCCGGTATTCGAAGAGGAACTGGTGATGGGCGGCTACTGGTCGACCTACTGGTTCGACGGCCTGATCTACGGCACCGAGATCGCGCGCGGCCTTGACGTTCTGGCCCTGCTCCCCAGCGAGTACCTGAGCGAGAACGAAATCGCCGCGGCCTCGGCCACGGTCGGCGGCGAGCTGTTCAACCCGCAGCAGCAGTTCCCGATTACCTGGAAGCACGAGCCCGTGGTCGCGCGCGCCTGGCTCGACCAGCTGGCGCGCGACGGGGTGATCGACACGGCCGGGATGGAAGACATGAGCGAAGCGCTGTCGCGTGCCGATGCCCATCTGAAGGTCGGCACCAGCGATTCCGCGCTGGCCGGCGAACTCGACGCCATGGCCGAAGGTCTGGTACCGCTGGGCGCCGAAAGCAGTGCTGTCGAGCGCCGGCGGCTGGTCGGCCTGGGCGGCACGCTGGCCGGCATCGCGGATCGTTTGCGCTGAGGGTTGGTCGGTTCGTCGTTTTGTCGCTTGGTCGTTTTGAGTGGGAGGGGCTTCCAGCCCCGATTGATGTAAACCCCGTTGGCGCAGGATGCGCCTCCCGCCACAAGACGAAACGACGAAACGACGCTGGCTTAGTGGATAAGAGAAAGGCCGGAGCCCGCGGGCTCCGACCTTTGTCCTTCTAGCTTCGGCCGTGGCGCCTAGTCGGTCCGGCGAGTCGGGAACTGATCGAAAATAGCATTGACGGTGTCGGCGATGGCCTGGCCCGGCTGTTCGAGTTCCTCGCCGGTCAGCCGGCCCTCGGCGACGCCTTCCCATATCAGCTGGCGTTCCTCGGCATCGATCAAGTCGATATTGGCGGTGCCGACCGTGTACCGGACAGTCTCGTAGCCGTAAGCGGGCCCGAATCCATAGCCGTAGCGCGGCCATGGCGAGTACAGGCCATAGCGATACCCATAGTAGCCATAGCCGAACGTCCCGTACGGATGGGCGCTGGGATACGTTTCGGTCCGCTCGCGGATGCTTGCGTAGAAGTTCACCAGCAAGTCGGGGTCACGTTCGCTGTACGTGTAGCCCAACTCTTGCATCTCGCGGCGCACCGCATCCTTGAAATAGTTGGTGGTCAGGGTCGAATACCCGGCCCGATCGGTACCCAGCTCGGAAATCCAGCCGAAAGTCTCGTATTCGGTGAAGTCGGCCTGCGGGTTGTAGTCGGTGCGCACGTCGGGGCCGGTGGCGCAGCCGACCAGCGTGAATGCGGCAATGGCGAGCAGCAGCGATTGTGTAAACCGTCGGGCGATTTTCATGATGGTCTCCTTTTAAAAAAAGGTGGTGATTCAAAGACCTGTGATCTCCGATTCCGTTTTTCAAGACCGGTCGCTCACGGGGCCCGGTTTCGCGCAAAGGCGAACTCCGTCCGGGGCACGTGATACGTGTCCAATTGGCGCCGTCGGTAAACATCGACGCAGGATGCGCCTGCCACGTCTAAGACTCACGCCAGCCAGTCGTGCACTCGTCGCGAGATCTCGGGGCAGCGCAGCAGGTCGAGGTGGCCGGTCTCCGTGGCCACAAAGCGGTTCCGGATGTCGATCGGCAACTCGAAAGCCGGGTCGTGATGCTGACCCAGCGCGCTGGGTACCGGCACCAGGCCGTCGCCGAAATAGCGGGCCCGGGCACTGTCCTGGGTGTCGTCAAGCGTGGCGGCCACGGCAAAACATTCCACGTGGGCCGGCAGAAGCGTCGGGCTGCGGGTGTCGTGAGCGTGGGCGAACCGGTCGTGCTCGCGCCGATCGTCATGCCAATCGTCATGCCAATCGGATTCAATGATGTTGCCGTGGCGCAGGTCGGTAATGCCGGCGCTGCGGATCTTGCCCAGCCGGGCGAACGGTGCGCTGTAACGGCTGATGCCCAGCGCGCGGTCGATGCCGTGGCCGGCACGTTCGACCGGGGAGCCGTGGTGCGGCGTGCCGAGGAATACCATCTTTTTCAGGCGTTCCGGCCATGCATGACCGGCTTCCAGGCCGTAGTGGGCTGCGCTGCGCGCGACCAGCCCGCCCATGCTGTGGCACAGGACGACCAGTTGTTCGACCGGCACCGGCCAGTTGGCCACCAGGCGCTCCAGCATTTCGTCGAGATCGCGCCCGTTGTCGGAGATGTGCCGGCCGGTGTTGTAATGAAAGTCGATGGTCGAATAGCCGTGCGAGATGGCAAGACTTTCCGGCAGGCCGCTGAATCCTTCGTCCAGTTCGTCCCGGTTTTTGCCCTCATTAACTGACCGCCATTCGCCATCGTGCATGCACAACCCATGCGCCGTGACCAGCAGCCGATTCGACGCTTCCGGCCAGGCTTCGGCCAGCGACGCCCGGTCCAGTGCAACCGGCCGGCCGACCCGGCGCAATGAGCTCTGAATGGCCAGCGGATTGTCGCTGGCCGCGAGGTGGTCGCCGAGCACGCCGTTGAGTATGGCCAGGAACTGTTCCCGGGCGGGCGAAGAGACCGGCGGGGAGAGGCGTGGAACCACCTGGCCGAATGCCAGGTTCAGTCCGCCCCCGACCAGACCGGTGACGCCGTTGATCGAGCGGTAGACCCATCCGGTGATGCCGCCGGTGCGTCGGTCCGGCGCCACGGCCCGGATGCCGGGCACGCGCAAAACGGCGTGGTGCACGTCTTCGACCAGGTCGGTGACACCGCGCACGCCGTCGATGCCCAGCCGGCTGAGGCCGTGAAGATCGGAGACGTTCAATGGACTTGCCATGGGCGCCAGTATGGCACGTACGGCCAAGCCGATGAAGGCGTCGGCCGCCGGCGATACCGGTGCAGCAGTTTCGGTTGCGTCAGTACTGCGTGTCCAGGTTTTTCAGCGCGGCCTCGTCCAGCCGGTAGACGGTCCATTAACCCATGGGTGGCGCCCAGCGCCTTGCCGATACTTTTGCCGTGCGTGGGTTCACGCACGTGGCTATTCAATCAGAGGTTCCTCGACGACCTCCAGGCGTTTTTCCTGCCGGCAGCCGCGAAATGAAAGGGAACCGGGCCGACCGGTCCGCACGCGCTCAGCCTTCAGAGCTTTTTCGGTCTGACGCCAGCGGATCGGGATATCCGTATTGTTCGGCGAACGGCTGCAATTGCGCAAGCCACGAATTCACGAACGGACGGTAGTGCTTCCAGCGATCCACGGCGTCGGTATAGATCGGGCGCGTGACCTGATGGTAGCTGGGCGTGTTGATGGCGCCGCGGCGACGCGCCTCGGCGGCCGGGTCCATGACCCGTTTATCCCATTCCAGGCCCAGAAACCCGAGCAGGCCGCGCGCTTGTGTTTCCAGGTCATCGACCAGGTCTTCGTAGCGCACCGCATGAGCGCGAAGCGGCAACAGCTTTCGCGATTGATCGAACAGATCCATCACCAGCTGGTACATCGAAACGATGTCGCTTTCGTCGAACAGGTTGGCCATGGCCTGGTTGAAACCGAATTCCTGCATGAAGCACGAAAGGCAGACGTCGACAGGGTTGCGCACCGCGAGGATGAACCTGGCGTCGGGAAACACTCTGTGTATGAAGGCCGCGCGTGCGGCGTTCAACGGCAGCTTGTCGACAACCAGGGCCGACGGTTCTTCGGAAAGGAACGGTTCGCGCGCAGAAAAGTACGCCTCGCGCAGAGTCCGGCGCTGTTCCTCGTCCAACTGAGCCAGCGTGACCAAATCGTCGCCGGGCATGTCGGAAAGGCATTCCAGCGCGGCGCCCAGCAGGGGCTTTTCCTCGAGCACTTCGATTTCTCCGTGTGCGCTGAGCACCTGATCGAGCAGGGTCGTGCCCGAGCGCGGGAAGCCGACCAGGAAAACCGGCGCCGTGCGACCGTCCTTCGGCGCCGGCAATTCCGACCATTGCCCGATCCATTCGGGCGACAGCCGCTGCTGAAGCTGCTCCAGTTCCCGGCGGTATTCGTTGGCCCCGGCATGCAGTGTGCGCCAGTGTTCCAGCGCGCCGGCATTGCCTTCCGTGAATGCTTCCCAGGCCTCCGCGGTGCGACCCAGCCGGTCCAGGTTGCGGCCGCGCTCGAAGGCGATCGAATGGCGCCAGCGGCGCGAAACGCCGGAGGTGTCGACCTGGCCAAGACGCGTAAGCGCGGCCTCCGGATTGTCCTGACGACGACTGATTCTTGCCAGTATCCAGTTGAGATGCGGGTCGCGCGGTGAGCCCCTCAACCCGGCCTCGGCCGCTGCTCTGGCTTCCTCGAGCCGGCCCATGCCCTCGTAGACGGTGGCCACGCTGGCGCAGGTGTTGGCGGTTTGGGGCAGGGCCTGAGCATGGGCGAGGGCCTTGCGGCACTGTTCGCCTGCAGCTTCCCGGTGGCCGCGGCGATGAAGGACGCTGGCGAGGCTGGCGCGGATCAGCGGATGTTCCCCCGCGCCAAGCGCGCTTTCGAATGCAGCCGCCGCCTCTTCCAGGCGCTCCAACTTGTTGAGCACATTGCCCAGATTGTTCCAGGCCGCCATGGAACGGGTGTCCAGTTCAACCGCGGCGCGGTAGGTGTCGGCGGCCTCGGCAAGGTGGCCGGCGTTTTCAAGGATCATGCCCAGGTTGGCGTGCAGGGCGGCGTTTCCGGGCGCATGGCGAACCGACTCCCGGGCCGCAGCCAGGGCCTCTTCCAGACGGTGCTGCAAGTACAGGGCCCGGCTCAATTCGGCCCAGGCGGGCGCATGTTCCGGGCGTTGCTCGACCAATACCCGAAAATCCCGCTCGGCGGGTTCCGGCCGGTTGGCTGCCAGCTGCAGGCTCCCGCGGGCATAGCGCGCCGGGAAGTGCGTTGGCTGGCTCTCCAGGGCCCGCTCCAGCGCTTCCAGGGCGTGCTGCGGCTGGTTGCGGCGCACCAGGATTTCGGCGATGCGGTGCAGCGCATCCGGATGACCGGGTGCATGCCTCAGGACTTCCTCGTAGGCTTGGGCTGCGCTTTCGATATCGCCGGCGCGGTGCGCCGTCATGCCGCGCTCGAGAACAGTGCGCAGCTGCGCATCGGATGAATCGGTCATTGAGATGAAATGCTCTTCGGTGACATTAAGATGGGCAGGCAGTCCTGGCTGGTTATTGGTTATTGTCGGCCGGCTCAAGCCTGGCCAGCGCGGCTTCATCGAGCCTGAATACGGTCCACTCCGACATCGCAGCGGCGCCGAGTTTCTTGTAAAAATCAATCGCCGGCTGGTTCCAGTCCAGTACGCTCCATTCCATGCGCCCGCAGCCGCGCTCGCGCGCGAGCGCGGCCAAGTGTAGCAACAGCGCCTTGCCGATGCCCTTGCCGCGCATATTTTCCCGAACGAACAGGTCTTCCAGATACAGGCCCGGCTTGCCCAGCCAGGTCGAGAAGTTGTGGAAGAACAGTGCGAAGCCGGCCGGTTCGCGGTTCCATTCGGCAATCACGGCTTCCGCAGTGGGCTGCTCTCGGAAAAGGGCCCGGTGGATCAGTTCCGGCGTGGCGACCGCTTCTTCCGGGGCTTTTTCGTAGACGGCCAGTTCATGAATCAGCGCAAGCAGTTTGTTGACGTCGTCCGGGCCCGCCGGCCGGATCGCGAGCGAATTCTGGTTCGATTCGGTCATGGTCTCAGCTCCAATTGATTGAAGTATCGTGCCGGCACGGGCCGCCGCAGCGGGACTTTTGCCGGGCTCCGAAGAGTCGGTTACAATACGCGGTCACGCGCCCGTAGCTCAGCTGGATAGAGTGCTGCCCTCCGAAGGCAGAGGTCGCAGGTTCGACTCCTGCCGGGCGCGCCAGATTACAGAAAGGTCGCTGCATGCCGGCCTTTTTTGCCAGGCCAACCGAAGTTCCGCCAGCTCGACCCGAGTCCGGATTTCAACCTCCCGATACCTTATACCGATTCCGTGCGCAGCGACAGCAGGCGGTCGCTCGCTTCGCCGATATCGCGCCCGAATGCCACCAGTCCTTCATCGTGGCCTGCCATTACCGCGATGCCGGACGTCGCCAGATCCGTTTCGCGGTACAGGCGGCTGAATTCGCGCGCCATCTCGGGTGTGCCGTAAGGAACATCGGGCGACGTGGTCGGGATGCGGTCGATCAGCCGGTTCCAGAGTTCGGCGCTGTGGACGTGGGCAATGGCGCCGACGGCGTCGTCCAGTTCGTAGATGGCGGCGTGGGTGAGTGCCTCGGACGAGGCTTGCACCGGACCTTCGCAGGTGACACGGTTGGTGTCGATGTCGTAGCCGATGACCAGGCTCCAGTGGCGCGCATCGGTGCGCTCGAGGTGCCCGGTCTGGGTGCCGCTGATGATGAAGCCGCCGTCGGGCGCGCGAATACTGAGATTGCCGAAACCCACGTCGTGCTGCTCGTAATAGCCGACCAGGCCGGCGTCGAACAATTGGTTGCGGCAGGCGTTGAGTTCGGCGATGGTCTCGTCGAACAGCGGCGGGCCGCGGCGCCAGTCGCACTGATATTTGGTATAGCCCTCGTCGATCATCTGTCTGCGCCGACCGCAGATTCCGGGAACAGGGACGTCAGGTCCAATTCGTTCGCGCCGCAGACGCCGCGCTCGGTAATCAGCGCCGTGACCAGGCGTGCAGGGGTGACGTCGAAGGCATGGTTGGCCGCCGGGGAGTCGTCTGCGATGGTCTGGACCGTGCGCACTTCATTGCCGTCCAGCCCGGTAATGTGGCTGACTTCGCTGGCGCTGCGCTCCTCGATGGGGATTTGCCGCAGACCGTCGCTGATCGTCCAGTCGATGGTCGTCGACGGCAGCGCGACGTAGAACGGCACATCGTTGTCGCGTGCGGCCAGCGCCTTGAGATAGGTGCCGATCTTGTTGGCCACATCGCCGGTTCGGGTGGTGCGGTCGGTACCGGTGATGCACAGGTCCACGCGGCCGTGCTGCATCAGGTGGCCGCCGGCGTTGTCGACGATGACCGTGTGATCGATACCGCTGTGGGCCAGCTCCCAGGCGGTGAGCTGCGAGCCCTGGTTGCGCGGGCGTGTTTCGTCGACCCAGACGTGAATGGGAATGCCGCGTTCCCGGGCGATATACATCGGCGCCGTGGCCGTGCCCCAATTGATGGTCGCCAGCGCCCCGGCGTTGCAGTGGGTCAGGATGTTGACCGGTTCGCCGTTCTTGCGCTCGGCAATCGCCTCGATCAGCGCGACGCCGTGCTCACCGATTCGACGGGAAATATCGACGTCTTCTTCGCATATGGCCGCGGCTTCGCCTCGCAACTGCTCGGCAAGCGGCACGCCGGCCTCGGCGCCGTCGATGATCCGGCGCATCCGTGCGATGGCCCAATGCAGGTTGACGGCCGTCGGCCGGGTGCCCTCCAGCGTATCGGCGGCGCGGCGCAGAAAGGCGTGCCGAGCGGATTCATCGAACCCATTGCGTTGAGCCTCCAGCGCCGCGAGATACAGGCTCCAGGCGGCCGTCGCGCCGATCAGCGGTGCGCCGCGCACCAGCATGTCGCAGATGGCCTCCGCGCCGTCGGCGTGCGTGCGCAGATCGCAGACCACATAGCGGTGCGGCAGCTGGCGCTGATCGATGATCTGGATGATCCCGGGATCGTCCGGATGCTGCCAGATCGTGCGAAAGTCGGGGCCGGGCGTATTCATGAAGTCGCCTCAAAAATTGGCAAAACGATAAATTTTGACGGATAGGAATCCCGGCGCTTCATCACGCAACCCTGGAATCAGGCATGCGGCCAGAATTTCCGGAAACCGGAAACCGGAAACCGGAAACCGGAAACCGTTTCTTTATCCCTTCGGCCCGAGAAAGATCCAGAACAGGAAGCCGACAAGCGGGAACAGGATCAGCACCACGATCCAGACGAAGCGCACGAAAGCGCCGACGCGGGCCTGGGCGGTCTTGATGATGGCCCAGACGAGAATGACCAGCCAG
>Ga0209947_1001912_pt1 | contig 12175 bp, 8 predicted proteins | sample SalPonR2_B_D2_MG_FD_185706 | JGI IMG/M metagenome (GOLD analysis project Ga0209947, IMG submission 185706) | Salt pond soil microbial communities from South San Francisco under conditions of wetland restoration - Salt Pond MetaG R2_B_D2_MG... ... | reverse complement strand
AGTCAGCCGAAACGAGCCGCGGATCCAGATTGATCTCGTAATCCTGAGTCGCCCACTCGGCCACCACTGCCATGCTGACAGTGCCGGCGGGCAGATCATAGAGGTCACCCGTGATGACGCCCTGGACCACGTCGTTGGACGAATCTGCGTCAGTCTTGCCGACATCTGTGATCGACTGCCAAAGCTCGGGGGTGAGCGGCGAGTAGACGGCATCGTAATTGATGTTGAATACAGGGAAGCCGTTACCAGTCGGGTCGACGGCACCGGGAACCTCCGTGAAGAAGAGGTCCTGTACGAACTGCTCGACGACCAGCGTGCGATCACGAGCCAAGTCGTATCTCGACGAATTCCAGCTCAGTTCGTAGTCCCAATAGGGGCTGAAGAGCTGGCCACGGATTCCGACCTGATAGTTGATGACTTCCTCGTCGAACTGCTGGAACTTCGCCTCCGGCCCACCAATCTCCGCATTCGTGAAGATGCGCTGCATCTGGATCAGGCCGCCGTCGATGCCGAAAGGCGCCAGTGCGGTCGAGGCTGAGTTGGGTGCAAAGAACGGCGTCTGATTGAAGTAGAAGTTGAAAGCAGTGTCGATCTCCGCGTCAACCTGGAAGTAGTTCACGGAGCCGAAGAGCTCGGTGTTGCCAAGTTCGAGAGATCCCTTGGTATAGAAGTTGACCTGCTCGCGGCCGTTCAGGATGGACTGTTCGCCCACCCAGGACTCGCTGCCGCAATAGAAGCGGTCGCCCACGGTCGGATCGGGCCGGCTGGCCAACTCGAGATCAGGGAAATCTGCACACGGGTTGGCTTCGCCGGTTGCAACGCGCGGGTCCACATAGATCGGTGACGGGACGAACGCGCCGCCGAACAAGTCGATCTCGACTGCATTGCGGCTGGCGATGCGTTCACCGGGCCGCGGTGCATCCTGGACGCTGTCCATAAAGTCACGCTGGAAAGCGAAGATCGGGTCCTGATCGAAATACTCGAACGCGTAGGTGATATTCCAGTTGTCGCCGAGGAAGCCACCGACGCCCTGGAAGCGAACGCTCTCGCCACCGCCGTCGGTGAAGTCTCCGTAACGCACGTTCAGGTCGATAGAGTTGGCAAGGTCATCGCGCAGGATGATGTTGACAACGCCGGCGACGGCGTCGGAGCCGTAGATGGCTGAGGCACCCTGAGCGAGGAACTCGATCCGGTCCACCGCTGCCAGCGGGATGGCCGAAATGTTCACGATGTTGGACTGACCGTTGAAGGGCAGCGGGTAGTCCGAGAGACGGCGGCCATCCACCAGGATCAGCACGCGGCCGGGGCCCAGGTTACGCAGATCGATGGAGTTCGCGTTCTGCGTGAAGGTGCCGGCCTGCGCTTCGTTCTGTGCCAGGCCGGTAACCTGGTTCAGCGACTTCAGCGCCTCGGAGACCGTGGTAAAGCCTTCCCGGTCGATCTGTTCGCGGTCGATCACCGTGACGGGGCTCGGGCCCTCGATCGCGGTGCGCGTGATACGCGAACCCGTGATGACGACGCGGTCGAGCTCGGCGCTGTCCTCGTCGTCGTCTTCTTCGCTCTGGGCGAAGGCGGTGGTGGTGCCCATGGCACCGAGCACTAGCAGAGCGCTGGCTACCAATGCAGACCAGCGTTGCAGGTTCAGGATTTTCATTACCAAGCCTCCCGGATGTCACTTGGCGGATTCCGCCGGATGACGGTTTCCATTGGGTTTCTAGTCAGTCTTTTTATGCTATCCGGTGTCGTCCGACCTGTTGCAGCAAGACGACGACCTTGGCGGAATTTAGCAGATTAGCGCCGATAGTGTCTATTTTTCCGGGATTCTTCTGTTGCAGCTGTGCAACATAAGGCGATTCGTGGCGGTGCGGCAAAAATGGTTTCGCAGGTTATTGTTTCCACAAAGAAAAACGGCCCCCCGAAGGGAGCCGCCTGGATGAGAGGCTTTCGTATCCCGCCGCGCGCAGGGGCCACTGCGCCCCTGCGCGGGCGTCGCCTCAGCCTTTGTCCGGGTTCTTCAGGTTCTCGTCAAGGAAGTTGACCACCTTGGTGTACCACTCCACCTGGTTCTCCAACTTGCGGAACCCGTGGCCCTCGTCTTCCTTGATGATGAGCTCGTAGTCCACATCGTGGGCCTTGAGCTTCTCCTCGAGGTTGAGGGCGTGGTCGATCACGACCCGCGGGTCTTCCTCGCCGTAGCCCATCAGAAGCGGCACGCGAATCTTGTCGACGTGGTTGATCGGCGAGCGTGCAGCCATGTCGGCACGCTCCTCGGGATCGTCGTAGTCGCCGATGGTCCGCTTCATCTCCGCCCTGAGCATCTTCCACTGGGCGGGCATGGTCTCGAACAGCAGTGGTATGTCGGTGACGCCCACGTAGTTGATGGCGCACTGGTAGAGTTCCGGCGTGAAGGTGATGCCGGCCATGGCTGCATAGCCGCCGTAGCTCGCACCGTAGATGCAGACGCGGTCCGGGTCGGCGATGCCCTCATCGACGGCCCACTGCACGGCATCGGTAACGTCGTTCTGCATCTCGGCGCCCCACTTGCCCCAGCCGGCCTTGTCGAACTCCTGGCCAAAGCCCGTGGAGCCGCGAAAGTTCACCTGCAGCACCGCGTAGCCCCGGTTGGCGAGCAGCTGCACCTCCGGGTTGAAGCCCCAGGAGTCACGGGCCCGCGGGCCGCCATGGGGATTCACGACCAGGGGGAGGCCCTTGCCGTCGCTACCCGGCGGCAGCGTGAGGTAGGCCGGCAGGATAAGGCCGTCCCGCGCCTCGATGTCCACCGGCTCCATCTTCGCCAGGTTCTCTTCCGGCAGCCACTCGTAGGCGATGGCCAGCTCCTCCATCTTGTTCGACTCGCGGTCGAACAGATAGTAGGCGGCCGGGTTGCGGTCACTCCAGACCGTGAAGACGAACTTGTCCTCGTCCTCCGTGGCGCTGGACAGGGAAACCTGTTTCTCCGGGAATGCGGCCTTGATGGACGTCATCATCCGCTCCCACTCCGCGTCCACGTAGTGGTAGCCGGGCTTGTCGGCGTTGTAGGTGACCATCACGGCGTCGTCCTTGACGTCCGAGGCGACCACGCCGCCCACGTCCACCTCCGGATGCTCGAAGATGAGCTTGCCGAGCTTCTTGTTCTCGAGGTCGTACTCGTAGATGGCGGCCTTGTCGCGCTCCTCGCCTTCCGGCGTGATATTGGAGCGCACCCACATGCGCTCGCCGTCGTCGCTGAGCCACGCGGGCGTGAAGCCGCCCTCGGCCACCTTGAACTCCACCAGTGTCGTCCAGTCGTCCTTCTCGGATTCGCGGTAGAGCACCTTGCGCATGCCGTCTTCCAGTGCCACGGCGCCGATGATCTCGCCGTCGTCGTTCGACAGCCAGCCGGCGATGTTGCCCGGGTTGCGCTCCACGTTACGCATCTTGCCGTTGTAGATGTTCATGCGCTTGACGTCCTGCACCACCGTGTCGTGGTACTGGCGCGGGACGGATACCAGGACCTCGTCCTTGTCGTCTTCCAGCGTGTTCAGCACCGAGGCTGTGAGGACGACGAAGCTGCCGCCGCGGATCTGGGTCTCCGCCGGCTCGATCAGCGTGCGCGGCTTGGAGCCGTCCTTGTTCACGGCGAATATGCCGAAGGACTCGTTGCCGTCGTTGTCCATGAAGAACAGGATGCGATCGTCATTGGCCCACATGTAGCCGGTGACGTCGCGATCCTTCACGCCGGTGATGGCCGCGGCCTCGCGGGTCTCGAGGTTGATGACGGCGATGTTACGGCGATCGTTCTCGAACAGCGGCGTGACGGCGGCCAGGTACTGGCCGTCCGGCGACAGCTGGAAGCTCGTGAACAGCGAGCGCTTGAAGAAGTCCTCGACCGGGATCTCTTCGACGGCCATGGCCGGCGCCGCGAGCATCAGTGTGGCCGCCAGTGCGGCGAAATATCGGCTGATCGTTTTCATCTTTGCTCCTGGTCCCTGTTGTTTGTATCCGCAGGACATGTAGGAGGGCCTTCAGGCCCGATTCGCGCGGCCCGATTACCGATGCGGTGGTCGGGCCTGAAGGCCCTCCTACATTCTTGGGTTGCGACCGATAGTAGCCAAAGAAAGTTTCCGAGGCGAGACAATGCACTTGTCAGGCCGTCGACATCGGCTCATCGCGGCGTGTTTTGGACGGCCTGACCCACATATATGCGCCGGCCGGACTCGATGCCCAGCCGTGCGGCCGCGCCGGCGTTGAGTTCCAGCACCGCGCTCACCGGTCCCCGTGAATAGACGGACTCCAGCGACCGGGGTGAGGTGCGCGCCGCCACGTTGGCCACGGTGCCGTCGGACCTTACGAATACCATATCCAGCGGGATCAGGGTGTTCTTCATCCACATGGACACGCGCCGCTCGCCGGGGTAGAGGAACAGCATGCCGCGGTCCTCGGGCATCGCACGCACGTACATGAGGCCGCGGGCCCGCTGGGCGGCGTCCAGCGCCAGCCAGACGCCGATGCGGTGGCAGGCCAGGCGGCCCTCGACGGTGATGACCGCGCGGCCGAAGGCGGCGTCGAGATCGGCTGCGGAGTCGGCAACTTCGGTGTCGCCGCTCGCCGGGCCGGTTGCCAGCCACAGCGGCAGGGCGAGGAGCAGCAGCCGGCTCATGGCGACAGCGGATCCTGTGCGGGCGCCCAGTCGATGCGGCCGCGGAATTCTAGCTCGTCCAGGCTGATGCTGCCCCGGCCGTTGAGGGCGGGCAGGGCGGCGGTGCAGTAGACCCGGCCGGTCACGGCGCGGGTGTCCTCCGGTCCGGGCACGGCTTCCTGGCCGGTGACGTCGGCCCAGCACTGCTCGCCGCTGTTGGAGTAGAAGCGGCTGGAATGCTCGTCGATGACCGTGATGGTGGCCGCCCGGCCGGTGACGGTTGCGCCCCGGTCCAGCCCGTCGATGCCGACGATGATCACCAGATCGGCGTCCGTGGGTGCAATGCGCCGGGCGAAGCGCAGCCGGGCCCCGGCACCGTCCGGCCGTGGCATGCCTTCGCATTCCAGGGCGCCGCCCCGCCAGTCCAGCGGCGCGTCGATGGCGCCGTACAGCCGGCCGGCGAGGTAGCCGCTGCCGTCTTCGAGGCAGGACCTCGCTGTGGCGTCGGCAAGGCCGTCGGCGAGGGCGTCCGCGGGGCTGTCGACAGGTGTGCCTTCCCCTTCGCCGGCGCAGGCGGAGGCACCCAGCAGCAGGCAGAGCACGGGCAGCAGCGAATTTTTGCCCCCGGCCGCGGTCCACAGGAGTCCGCCGGGGCGCAGGGCGGTCCGGCGATGGCGACGGCTTTGCGAGAAAGGGAATAACATGCAGCGAGAGTCCCTGTCCGGTGCGCAGGATGGTGAAGGTTTGGCGCGCGACGCCGCCAATCCTACAATGTCGCGCCCCTTCGGTGCGGAGGAAACCGTGGATCTGTACGAGAAATTCCAGGCCCTGGAGAACCATGTCAGCGGCCTGATCATCGGTCAGCAGCACCTGGTCAACCGGATGCTGGTCGCCCTGCTGTGCGACGGGCATCTGCTGGTGGAGGGCGCACCGGGACTGGCCAAGACCCGGGCCATCAAGGTGCTGTCCCAGTCCATCGAGGGCGATTTCCATCGTCTCCAGTTCACGCCGGATCTGCTCCCGGCCGACCTCACCGGCACCGAGATCTACCGCCCCCAGGACGGCACCTTCCAGTTCCGCGCCGGGCCTCTGTTCCACAATCTGATCCTCGCCGACGAGATCAACCGGGCCCCGGCCAAGGTGCAGTCCGCCCTGCTGGAGGCGATGGAGGAACGTCAGATCACGGTGGGCAGCAAGACCTATCCGCTGCCGCCGCTGTTCATGGTGATGGCGACCCAGAACCCGATCGAGCAGGAGGGCACCTACCCGCTGCCCGAGGCCCAGCTGGACCGCTTCCTGATGCACGCCGTCGTCGATTATCCGAGCGCCGAGGACGAGCGCCGCATCCTGGTGCTGAACCGGGAAGAGGCGAAGGCCCGGGCGTCGGACCCCTTCAGCCCGCCCGCCGAGCTGCCGGAGGCCGACGTGATGGCGGCCCGCGGCGAGATCCTGCGCCTGCACCTGGCCGACGAGCTGGAGCGCTACATCGTGGACATCGTGCTGGCCACCCGGGACCCGGAGCGGATCGACCGTGAACTGGCGGGCGCGGTCCAGTTCGGCGCGAGCCCGCGGGCGAGCATCGCCATCGACCGCACGGCGAGGGCCCACGCCTGGCTGCGCGGCCGCGACTACGTGGGGCCCGACGATATCCAGGCGGTGGCGCCGGACGTGCTGCGCCACCGGGTGCTCCTGAGCTATGAAGCCGAAGCCGACGGACTGACGCCGGATGCCTTCATCGACGGCTTGATCGCCGGCGTCGGCGTGCCCTGAGCGGAGGGAGAGACGTCAGCGGTATGGCGGGATCATCCCAGGCAACGGCATCCCGGGCGGCGGACGCCGAGTCCCCGGTTCGGGTCACCCAGGCGGAGCTTATCCGCCTCGCGGCGCCGGCCCGTCTGCTGAGTCTGGATGCGATGCGCGCCCGCGCGCGCCGCGGCGGCCAGTACCTCTCCCACTTCAAGGGCCGCGGCATGGAGTTCGCGGAGGCGCGGCCGTACCAGGACGGCGACGACCCGCGGAACATCGACTGGCGGGTGACGGCGCGCACCGGCAAGCCGTTCACAAAGCTGTTCCGCGAGGAGCGGGAGCGACCGGTGCTCCTGTGGCTGGATCTGCGCGCGGCAATGCACTTCGCGACCCGCGGGCGGTTCAAGTCGGTGCTCGCCTCCCGGGCCGCCGCGCTGCTCGCCTGGGTGGCGGCAAGCCACGGCGACCGGGTGGGCGGATTCCTGTTCGCGGAAGGCTTCCATCGCGAGCTTCGGCCCCGGCTCGGCCGCCGCGCCGTGCTGCGTTTCCTGCACGAGACGGCCGCCGCGCCGGTCTGGGAGCGGGACGATTTCGATCTGTCACAGAGCGCCGCTGCCGTGGAGTCCGCCATGGGCGGCCTGCGCCAGGTGGCCAAGACCGGCAGTCTCGTGGTGCTGTTCAGCGACTTCCGGGACTTCGGCGAGTCCGCCCGGCGCTGCCTGGCGGATATCGGCCGGCACAACGACGTGATCGTGTTCTTCCTGCACGACCCGCTGGAGGAGGCGCTGCCGCCGCCGGGCCGCTACCGGGTGCGCGACGGCCGCGGCGAGGCCACGCTGGAAACCGACAGCCGCCGGCTGCGGGAACGCTACGCCGAGGAATTCCGCCGCCGCCGCGACGAGATGACCGCCCTGTTCGAGCGCTATCGCATGCGCTGGGTGGACGCCTCCACCGGGGACGATCCGATGGAGCTCCTGTCCCGGGTACTGGGCCAGCGACCGCGCTGAGGAGCCGACGATGTCCCCCGCCGAATTGCCGCTGAGAGACATCCACCTGCCCGAACCGGTGGGCTGGTGGCCGCCGGCACCCGGCTGGTGGGCGTTGCTGGCGATGATCCTGGCGGGCGCTGCCGTGTGGGCCTGGCTGACCTGGCGGCGGCGCACGCGGGTACGGCGGGCGGCGCTTGCGGAACTGCGGCGCATCGAGCGGGACTACGCGGCCGAGGGCGACGTGGCGCGTCTCGCCCGGGATCTCTCCACCCTGATGCGACGCGCCGCGATCACGGCGGACGAGCGCCGCCGGGTCGCCGGCCTGACCGGGGAGGAATGGCTGGCCTGGCTCGACGGCGGCCTGTCCGGCCGGCCGTTCAGCGAGGGCCCCGGCCGCTGCCTCGCCGATGCGCCGTATCGGCGGGATCCCGAGGAAGGGGTGGTCGACGCCATGGCGCTGCTCGGCCTCTGCCGGGCGCGGCTCAGGCACCTGGAGGCCGGCGAGTGACGTGGCTCGGCGACATGCCCGGCTGGCTGGCCGACGTCCGTTTCGCGTGGCCCTGGCTCTTCCTGCTGCTGCCGCTGCCGCTGCTCGTGCGCTGGCTGCTGCCGCCGGCGCCGGGTGCCGACAGCGCGGCGCTGCGGGTGCCTTCCACGGCGCTGTTCCCCCGCGCGGAGGGAACCGAGCGCGGCTTCGCGCTGCGTCCGCGGCTGCTCGTGGCGGCACTGGCGTGGATGCTGCTGGTGGTCGCGGCGGCCCGTCCGCAGGTGACCGGCGATGCGCTGGAGGCGCCGGTGACCGGGCGCAACCTGATGCTGGCCGTGGACTTGTCGGGCAGCATGGAGGCCCGCGACTTCACGCTGGGCGGGCGCACGGTGAACCGGCTCTCCGCCACGAAAGCCGTCGCCGGCGAGTTCATCGACCGGCGTGAGGGCGACCGCCTGGGCCTGATCCTGTTCGGCGAGCGCGCCTACCTGCAGGCGCCACTCACGTTCGACCGGGAGACGGTGAAGACGCTGTTGTTCGAGGCGGTAATTGGACTGGCCGGCGAGAAGACGGCCATCGGCGATGCCATCACCCTGGCGGTGAAGCGCATCCACGAGGAGGGAGGCAGCGGCGCACCCGCGGGCGAGCAGGTGCTCGTCCTGCTGACCGACGGCGCCAACACGGCCGGAGCGATCACGCCGCTGAAGGCGGCGGAACTCGCCGGCCAGGTGGGGCTGAAGATCTACACCATCGGCATCGGCGCCGAGACCATGGAGATACCCTCGCTGCTCGGCAACCGCATGCGCCAGGTGAACCCGTCGCTGGATCTCGACGAGGACACCCTGACGCGGATCGCGGAGACGACCGGCGGGCGTTACTTCCGGGCGACGGACACCGCCTCGCTGCAGGAGATCTACCGCATCCTGGACGAACTGGAGCCGGCGGCGACGGACGAGGGCGGCATGCGGCCGGTGGTCGATATCTTCTACTGGCCGCTCGGCGGCGCGTTCGCGCTGATGCTGGCGGGGCTCGCCCTGCGGGCCCTGGCGGGCACGCTTGCCGCCTCGCGGGCGGCATCGCCGCAGGGAGGTGTGCCCCGTGCCGGCTGAGTTCCACTTCCTGCGGCCGCTCTGGCTGCTGGCCATCCCGGTGGTGCTGGCGCTGACCTGGTGGCTCGCGAGCCGGCGGCTCGACGCCGGCAGCTGGCGCGCCGTGATCGACGAGCGCCTGCGCCCCTATGTGCTCGACGACCGGGGCGCCGCCGCCCGCGGGCGCGGACCGTACTGGCTGGCGGCGGCCCTCGGCGTGCTCGCATCCGTGGCCCTGGCCGGGCCGGCCTGGGAGCGGCAGAAGCAGGAGCTGTACCGGGGCGGCGACTCGCTGGTGGTGGCGCTGGACCTGTCCCGCTCCATGGACGCGGCGGACGTCGCGCCCAGCCGGCTGGCCCGGGCGCGGCTGAAGCTCCTCGACCTGCTGGAGCGCCGACAGGAGGGACAGACCGCCCTGATCGTCTACTCGGCCCACGCGTTCACCGTGACGCCCCTGACCGACGACGTGGACACCATCGCCGCACTGGTCGGCAGCCTGAGCACGGAGATCATGCCGAGCCGGGGCAGCCGGCCGGCGCGGGCGCTCGCGAAGGCCCGTGAGTTACTCGAGCAGGCAGGCGCCAGCCGCGGCCACGTGCTGCTGATCGGTGACGGCGCCGCCGGCGAACCGGTGCGCGCGGCCGCCGCACTGCGGGAGTCCGGCTATCGGGTGTCGGTGCTGGGCGTGGGCACGGCAGAGGGCGGGCCGCTGCCGAAACCGGACGGCGGCTTCGTCACCGACGCCTCCGGCCGCATGGTGCTGCCGGCCCTCGAAGAGAGCCTGCTGCAGGAGATCGCGATCGCCGGCGGCGGCATCTACCGCCGGCTGAGCGTGGACGACGGCGACCTCGAGGCGGTGCTGGCGGCGATGGGCCCGGGCGCTGCCGGCACACGGGCCGGCAGCGGAGGCAATGGACGGGAGTTCTTCACGGAGCTCTGGCACGACCGCGGCCCCTGGCTGGTGCTCGCACTGCTGCCGCTGGCCGCGCTGGCGTTCCGCCGTGGCTGGCTGCTCGTCCTCGTCGTGCTGGCGGTGCCGCTGCCGCGGCCGGCCGAGGCGGCGGAGTGGCAGGACCTGTGGCTGACCCCGGACCAGCAGGCCGCGCGCGCGCTGGAAGAGGGCCGGGCCGGCGAGGCCGCCGAACTCTTCGAGGACCCCGCCTGGGAGGCGGCCGCCCGCTATCGGGCCGGCGACTATGCCGCGAGCGCGGAGGCCTTCGCCGGACTGGACACGGTGGACGCCGCCTACAACCGGGGCAATGCGCTCGCCCGGCAGGGCGAATTCGAGGCCGCGATCGAGGCCTACGAGCAGGCGCTGGCGGCCGTGCCGGAGCACGAGGATGCACGCCATAACCTGGACCTGCTGCGACAGCTCCAGCAGCAACAGCAACAACAGCCCGGCGGCGAGGGCGAGTCCGGCGACGGCCAGGACGGCCAGCAGAGCCCCGACGGGCAGCAGCAGTCCGCGCAGAATCAGCAGCAGGCGGGCGAAGACGGCGAGTCCGGCGGCGCGCAGCAGGACGGCGAGCCGGCCGGTGAGCAGGCGGACGGCAGCAGCCAGGCCGAGGCCGATGGCCAGTCCAGCCCGTCGGACGCGGAAGAGCAACGGGCCATCGAGGAGCTGCGGGAAGAGATGCGCCGCGCCGCCGAAGCGGCGGAGGCGGGCGAAGACGGCGGCGAGCGCTCGCGCCGCATGACGGCAGCCTCCGGCGACGAGCGCAGCGAGCAGGAGCAGATGCAGGCCATGGAGCAGTGGCTGCGCCGGGTGCCGAACGACCCCGGCGGTCTGCTGCGGCGCAAGTTCCGCGATCAATACCAGCGCGAGGGTCGCGACCAGGACGGCAACCCGTTGTGGAGCGAACAGGAAGAGGTGCAGCCGTGGTGAACAGGTCCCGAGCAGTCGCCGCAAACACCGCTGTCGTCGCAGTGGCCGCGCTCGTGGGGGCGGTCGCGATGCTGCTGCCCGCGCTGGCACTCGCCTCGGTGACGGCGAGCGTGGATCGCCGCGACGTGCGCATCAACGAGTCGTTCACGCTGAAGGTGCAGGTGGGTGGGGACGTGACCGGCGAACCGGACCTCGCCGTGCTCGAGGAGGACTTCGACATCCTCAGCGAGAACCGCACCTCGAGCACGACCATGGTGAACCGACAGGTGAGCCGGTCGCGCACGTGGACCGTGTCGCTGATGGCCAAACGCACGGGCGAGCTGACCATACCCTCGTTCACGATGGGCGGCGAGTCCAGCCAGCCCATCAGCGTCACCGTGAGCGAGATCGAGGAGGCGCCGCCCGGCGAGGCGGAGATCTTCCTGGTGGCGGAGGTGGACGCGCGGGAGACCTGGGTGCAGGCCCAGGTCATCTACTCGGTGAAGATCTTCGTCGGCGTGTCGTCGCGCCAGCCGCGTCTGGTGCAGCCGTCCTTCGACGGGGTGGAGGTGCTGGTGCAGCCCTTCGACGACGACCGCCGCTACGATTCCGTGATCGGCGGCCGCACCTACACGGTGCTGGAGCGCCGCTACGCACTGTTCCCCCAGGCCAGCGGCACGCTGGAGATCGGCCGGGCCCGATTCGAGGCCCGCCTGCTCGATCAGGGCATGCGCACCGTGCGCAAGGTGTTCACGTCGGAACCCGTGAACGTGGACGTGCAGCCGATCCCGCCGCCGCCGGCGTCGCACCCCGACGCTGCCTGGCTGCCCGCCATCGACGTCGGTCTCGACGAGGAATGGGAGCCGTCCAGTGGGCCCGTGACCGCGGGCGAGCCGGTGGCACGGCGCATCGAGCTGCGCGCCACCGGGCTGCTGGCTAACCAGCTGCCGGGGCTGGATCTGCCGGTGCCGGACGGGGTGCGCAGCTACTCCGATCAGCCGGAACTGGAGACGCTGGGCGTGGACGATGGCGTGCTCGGCATTCGCCGGGAGAGCTTCGCGCTGGTGGCGTCGGAGACCGGCCAGGTGGAGTTCGACGCGCTCGAAGTGCCCTGGTGGGACGTGCGGGCGGGCGAGTGGAAGATTGCCACACTGCCGCCCCATGCGCTGGAGGTGCTGCCGGGGGCCGCTGCGCAGCCGCCGGCGCCGCCGCCCGAGCTGCCCGCGGCGATGCAGCCGGCGCCGTCCGCTGCCGGGAACGGGTTCTGGTACCGGATGAGCCTGTTTCTCGCCGGCGGCTGGGTGCTGACGCTGATCGGCTGGTGGTACTCGCATCGCACCCGGCGCGTGCGCCGGGCGCCGCCGGAGACGCCGAGATTCCGGC
>Ga0209947_1001910_pt1 | contig 12181 bp, 9 predicted proteins | sample SalPonR2_B_D2_MG_FD_185706 | JGI IMG/M metagenome (GOLD analysis project Ga0209947, IMG submission 185706) | Salt pond soil microbial communities from South San Francisco under conditions of wetland restoration - Salt Pond MetaG R2_B_D2_MG... ... | reverse complement strand
CTGGGATTTCATCTGCCCGGCGAGATCATCGGTCTGGACGGACTGGATTCGTTGCGCCACCAGAGCACCGTCGAGCCCCTGGAGCATTCCGTCATCTGCCGGTTGCCGTACGAGGATCTCGAGAATGTCGCCGCTCGGATTCCCAGCCTGCACCGCCAGCTGCTGCGCGTGATCAGTCGGGAAATCATCATCGAGCACGAACACATCATGATGATGAGTTCGCGTCCGGCAATTGAACGCGTCGCATTGTTCTTGCAGGTACTGGCCCAGCGCAGGACGCTGCGTGGTCATCCGCCACGCTTGCTGGAGTTGAGCATGTCGCGGGCCGATCTGGCCAACTACCTGGCCCTGGCCAGCGAAACCGTCAGCCGCATGCTGACGACGCTTCAGACAAGAAATTTCATTCGTCTTTCGCATCGCAAGCTCGAAATCCTCGATCCGTACGGCCTGGCTGAAGTCTCGGGAGAAGAGCTCGGGTCAATGTCGCTGGCCGATTGACCGAAGAACGTCGTGATCGGGCTATTCGCCCTCCAGGAGAAACCCGATCCGGTAGCGCTCCAGCAGCCGCCATGCCCGGGGGCTGTGATCGCTGTCGTCACCCTTGGTACGCATGCCCTCGGTCGCCTCGCGGCCGCACCACGGTTCAAGCACGTGCGGCGGAGCAGGGTGGCGCGGCACGTAGTCGCTGACGTCGTAGACGGTCCCCTCGATGACCATCCAGCAATCCCCGAGCGTTGCGTGTTTCGCCACCTCCGACAGCGAATACCCGGCCGGTTGTGTGGGCTCCGGTGTCTGCTGCGGCGCATGTTCGGCGGCATCGGGCACAAGCGCGTTGACGAGTACAAGCGTGCCGACGGCCGCCCAGAACGCAACGAATACGGTGTACACGAGCTTTTTCATAGCAGCTCGAATTCCTCGGTATGAATACGCTTGCGTGCTACGTCGGCGCTCGTCAGTAGACGCCGGGCCAGGGTATTCAACCCGGGCGGGCCGCAGACGAACGCTTCGCGTTCGGCCAGGTCCGGCACGTGCGCGGCAAGAAAACCGGAATCCAGCGGCCCCTGGCGATAGAAGAAATGCGGGATCACTTCGAAACCGTCCAACGCTTCGGCGATGGCCTGCAACTCGCCCAGGAATCGCGCCCGCGCTTCGTCCTGAACGCAATATACGAGCCGGATATCGCACCGACGCTGCGTGCCGTGCAGCCAGCGTGCGCGGCCGAGGAAGGGGGTGATGCCGATGCCGCCGGCTATCCAGACCTGCTTGGCGGCCTCGCGATCGGTAAAGAAGCCGCCGTAAGGGCCTTCTATGGTCACCCGGCTGCCGGGCCGGATGGTCTGGATTGCCCGGCTGGCGTCGCCCAGGTCCTTGATCGCGATGCGCAGGACATCCTCCTCCGGCGATGATGAAAGGGTGTAGGGATGCTCTTCCCCATGCCCGGCCGAGAGTTGCCGATCGAACGGCGCCATATAGACGAACTGCCCGGCAGCGTAGTTCAGTCGACGACGACCCGCCGGTTCCAGCACCAGTTCCACCAGGTTGTTGGCCACGGCAATCACCCGCGCGACCCGGTAGCGCAGACGGCCGATCCTCCGCGAGAACACGAATCGCCAGGTCACCGCGCCGACCGCCAGCGCGGCAAGCACCAGCCACAGCCACTTGTCCGCGTCGGCGGGCAGGGTGCGCCCGTACTGCCAGGCATGCGCCAGGGCGAGAATGACCGCGGGGCCGGCCAGCCGGTGCAGGAGTTTCCAGCGCCGGTAATCGGGGTGGCCGAAGAACGAGAAACTCGGCGCCAGAAACACCATCATCAGCAGCAAGCTTGCCCAGCCTGCCCAGATCGGCCAGTCGCTCAGCGGCGGGAAAAGAAGCTGTACCGCAGCGTGCAGCCCGCTGTCGGCCTGGGCCAGTGACAGCAGGACGGGATGCAGCAGCAAAAGGATCAAGCTTCCGGCACCGAGGCGATGATGGGTCTTCCACAGACGCGTGAGTCCGCCGAACCAGCGGTCGAAACCCGGCACTCTGGCGCTGAGCGCCGCCGCCAGCAGCAGCATGGTCAGTCCGACAATGCCGGCAGCGCGGCCCAAGGCATCGAGAACTCCCGCCAGGCCTTCCAGATGTGAGGAAACGATCGAGACGAGAGTCGAAACCGAAACGACAAAGACCAAAGACCAGATCGAGAAAATTGCCATAAGTTAATGAAATATTGTCATATAAAGCGGTTTTTGAACTCTTTATGAAATCTGATCCATGTCAAGTTGCGATGATCCTTGATTAGGGTAAATTGTATTAGAAGAGTCGTATTCATTATCCAGACAAACTGGGTCTGAATGATGGTTTGCGCCACTTCTTACTCGAATCACCGTTCAAGGGAGAGAAACGCAATGTTCCAACGCAACCGAAGTTTAGCGTCGTGCCTGATCGTGCTGCTTGCACTGGCATTCGTCCCCATTTCCGGAATCGCGCAGGTCTTCGATCTTACGCCAGCCGACGGCCCGGCAATCATCTCGGACCAGGCTTCTGACACGAACAAGGTCAAGATTCTCCGCATGCCCGACGGTACCCTGGTTGCGGTATTCGGGCAAGCTCAGAACGTCGGCCAGGAAGTCTACGATCTCAAGGCGCGTTCGACCCGCGACCCCTGGGACCTGGTGCTCCAGATCTCCACCGACGAAGGGGAAACCTGGTCGGCACCCGTGAATTTCGACAACACGGCCGCGCAATCCTCGGGGCTCGGCATCATCGAGGAAACCGGAGCGCCCCCGTTGTTCCCGGCTGGCGATCCCAATGAAGGCTACGTGGACCTCGTATCGGATCCGCGGGCAATCGATTATCCGGGCGACTCGGACAAACCGCAGGTCTTCAATGCCGGAAACAACATCGTGATTACCTTCAACTCGACCTACTGTCCCGCCGACGCTACGCAGTGGCCGGGCGAAGAACAACGTTTCCAGACGTACCTGTCGCTGCAGGGCGTGACGATTCCTTATGCCTGTCTCTGGGTCTCGAGGCTGCAGTGGAACCCGGGCACCCAGTCACTGCGTCCTGTCGGCCCGGGCGGCGAGTTGTATCTCACCGAGCAAATCACCAGCGGCCAGCGGTCCGTAAAGCAGGATGTGCCGGTGCCGCAGCAGCCGGGTTTCGGCGTGATCTGGCAGGAAGATCCGCTCGGGCTGCAGCTCGGCAATGCGGAAGGGCCCGGCACGGGTGCTTCAGGCGCGAACTCCACGGGTGGCACCGACGTCTGGTACATGCACCTGGACACCAACAACAACAGCACGCCGGATTTCATCGCCAACGACTGGTCCGAGCCGGTGCGCCTGACGGGCAATACGACAGATACACGTGATCTGCAGGGTCCATTGCGCACCTCGCACGGGCCGGGCCTGTATGAAGACGGCAAGGCCGCCGCGGCACGGCCGCAGCTTCGGCTGATCGGTCGGCGCGCGGTGTTCGCCTGGGAGGAAAAGAAAGCCACGACCGGGATCGACGAGGGCAAGTACATCCGGTACCACACGATTCCGGAGTTTACCGACACCTCGGCATTGCCGATCAACGGCTGCATCATCAGCCGGCCGATCGAGAACGGCCGTCGGGTGCGAATCCTGACCCAGCCATTGAGCGCGGGCAGCACCGGCATCGTCTTCATCTACAAGCAGGGCGACTTCACGCAGGGCGGACCTTCCGACATCATGCTGCGTCGTGCCGTAGGCGGATATGAACCGGTCAACCTCGTACCGGCAGTCGACACCGAGCTCACAGGCACCTTCGGCGAGCGCTGTCGAGCGCACGTCAACAATCAGGACGATGACCTGATCGGCGACGACGAGCTTATGGACGACCCGCTCAACGACATCCGTTTCGGCACTCTGCACCTGCCCGCGGTGAACTTCAGCGGATCGGCCGCCTACCTGGACCAGCCCGGCACCGCGCCGGATGTCGAAACAGGACTGAATCCGTATGAAAATGCGCTGGCGCATCGCGGCCAGCTCAGGGGCGATACCGTTGTCGTCGGTTTCTCGCATGTGCCGGACCAGGCCCGGTTCGATTTTCTCGACGACGCGATTCCGTACAACTTCTATATCCGTTCGTCTCAGGACGGCGGCGATACCTGGGGACCGTCGGTCAACGTCTCGAACCTGACGCCCGAGAGCGGCCTGAGTGCGCGCGAGCCGCGCATCGTCGGCACGCCCGGGGCCGGTCCGGGCTGCGCCGATCCGCAGAACCCGACCGATCCCACCGACTGCCGCAACAACGACATCATGTACTTCGGATTCGGCACACAGACCAACGTCACCAACCTGGAGCTGCCGGAAGACGTCGATATCTTCATGGGCGCAACCCAGGACGGTGGCCAGACGTTCAGCGGCATCCAGGCGATCACCGCCGGCGATGCGCTGTTCGGCATCGCCGACGACGAGGCCGATCTCGAGACACAGCTCAAGCTTCGGCCGGACGGACTGCAGGCGTTCGTCGTGTGGACCAGCACCCCGGAAACCACGGCCGACGTCGCTTTCCGGGAACTCGAGCTCGATCCGGACCTGATCTTCAGGGATGGATTCGAGGACCCGCTGAACTGAGCATCGGCAAGGTGTGATCGAGGCCGGGGCCCGGTGATCCAGCAGCGATCACCGGGCCCTGGTTTCTTTGTTTGCTACCATCATCGGCATGAATGAGACTGCCCGCCATACGATTTCCCTGAAAATTCCCGACATGCACTGCGCCGGATGTGCCCGACGCATCGAGTCGGCGCTGGAACCTGTAGACGGTATCGCTGCGGATGCGATCAATCCGGCCTCGCGCGAAGCGCGCATCGAATACGCCGATGTCGACGCGCTCCACGCGGCCTTCGGCGCATTGACCGGGGCAGGCTTCGCGCCGGCGACCGAGAAGCGCACGGTCTCAATCGAGGGTATGCATTGCGCGTCCTGCGTGCACCGGATCGAGCAGGAACTGGATCGACTGTCGCAGGTTGTCGAGGCCAGCGTCAACCTTGCATCCAACCGGGCGACGGTCGAGCTTCTCGAGGGCAGCGAAATCGCACCGGTGCTGGAAGCGATCAGGCGCGCAGGCTACGAGGCAAGCGCCGACCAGGATCAGGTCGATTCGGCGCGCAAGCGCGAAGCCGCAGAGCGCTCATCGCTGAAACGGCGATTGCTGCTGGCCGCGGTGCTCACCATTCCGGTGTTCACAATCGAGATGGGCGGCCATTTCATTCCAGGCTTTGGCGCATGGCTGGACGAGAACATCGGTCGAAACCTGGTGCGCTGGATTTCGATGGCGCTGGCCACCGGCGTCCAGTTCGGTCCCGGCCTGGTGTTCTACCGTTTCGGCGGCCCGGCGCTGCTGCGCCTGAGCCCCGACATGAACTCGCTGGTGATGCTGGGCAGTTCGGCGGCCTGGGGTTACTCGGTGGTCGCCACCGTCGTACCCGGCCTGCTGCCCGAAGGAACGGCCAACGTCTATTTCGAAGCCTCCAGCGTCATCATCACGCTGATCCTGCTGGGTCGCTGGCTCGAAGCCATCGCGCGCGGTCGAACTTCAAGCGCCATTCGCGGATTGATGGAACTGGCGCCGGATACCGCGCTGGTCGAGCGCGACGGCGAACCCGTCGAAGTCGCACTGTCGGAACTGGCGCCGGGCGATATCGTCCACGTGCGCCCCGGCGCCAAGGTGCCGGTGGACGGCAGCGTGGTCAGCGGCAGCTCATGGGTGGACGAATCCATGATCTCCGGCGAGCCCGACCCGGTCGAGAAGGGCGAGGGCGACCAGGTCGTCGGCGGCACGCTCAACCAGACCGGTGCGTTCCGGATGAAGGCCGAAGCGACCGGCGGCGACACCGTGCTGGCGCAGATCATCGATCTGGTCGAACAGGCCCAGGGCAACCGGCTGCCGGTGCAGGCGCTGGTCGATCGCGTCGTGAAGTATTTCGTCCCGGCGGTCATATCTGTAGCACTCGTCACGCTGGTCGCGTGGCTGTTGCTGGGTCCGGAGCCGGCGCTCAGCCTGGCGCTGGTCAACGCTGTGGCCGTGTTGATCATCGCCTGCCCATGCGCGATGGGCCTGGCCACGCCAGTTTCCATCATGGTCGGCACCGGCCGGGCGGCCAACTCGGGCGTACTGTTTCGCCGCGGCGACGCACTGCAGCGCCTGCGCGACGTCGGGCTGGTGGCGTTCGACAAGACCGGCACGCTCACCGAGGGTCGGCCGGAAGTGATCGAGACGGCGGCAGTCCAGGATACAGACCAGGACCGCGTGCTGGCGCTTGCCGCCGCGGTCGAAAAGCATTCCGAGCACCCGATCGGGCGCGCCATTGTCGAGTCGGCAAGGGAAAAAAGTCTCGAGATTCCGGACTCGGAAGACTTCGACTCCGAAACGGGGCAGGGCGTTGTCGCCCAAGTGGACGGAGACTCGATCCACATCGGCGGCCCGCGCATGCTCGATGCACGTAAGGTCGAACTGCCCGAGTGTCTGGCCGAGGCGGCCGATCGTCTTTCGGGCAAGGGCGCGACCGTGGTCTATATCGTCTCCGGCGATGCCGTGAAAGGCCTCGTCGCCGTGGCCGATCCCATCAAGCCGAGCGCGAAGCGCGCGGTCCAGGCGCTGCACGACTCGGGACTGCGCACCGCGATGATTACCGGCGATGCCCGTGTAACTGCGGAGTCGGTCGCACGGGAAATCGGGATCGACGATGTCGTTGCCGGTGTGTTGCCCGACGGCAAGGTCGAAGCACTGGACGACCTGAAACGGAAGACGAAAGGTGCGCTGGCGTTCGTCGGTGACGGCATCAACGACGCACCGGTGCTGGCCGCCGCCGACGTCGGCATCGCCATTGGTTCCGGCACCGACATCGCCATCGAGAGCGCAGACGTGGTCCTGATGTCGGGCGACCCGGAAAAGGTCGTGACCGCGATTGACTTGTCGCACAAGGTCATGCGCAACATCGCGCAGAACCTGTTCTGGGCCTTCGGCTACAACGTCCTGCTGATTCCCGTGGCCGCCGGCGTGCTGTACCCGGTCAACGGAATGCTGCTCTCGCCGATGCTTGCCGCCGGAGCGATGTCGGCTTCCAGCCTGTTCGTGCTGGGCAACGCGCTGAGACTGCGCAAGACCGGGACGGGCCCTAAAACCGATTGACAATCGGTTTTAGGGCCCGTATATTGCCCGCATTACTTCTGCCGTGGCCGTTCATGTTTCCCACTGAATCCACTTTCCCGGCTCGCCTGGGGGAGCTCGAAGCCTGCCTGCTCAAGCATCTCTGGTCTGTCGAATCCGGAACCGCGAAGTCCGTGCATGAGGCTGTCGGTCGCTCGCGGGGAATCTCCTTGAACACCATCCAGTCAACGCTCGATCGTCTCCATCGCAAACAGCTCCTGAACCGTGAAAAAGTCAGCAGGGCGTATCGGTATACCGCATCGGTCAGTTGCGGCTCGCTACTCGCAGCGATGGTCAGCGAGGCCGCAGCCAGATTCTCCCAGGACAATTCGACGGCCATGGCGGCACTGGTCGATGCGGCCGAGCAACTCGACCACGCAGCACTGGACGAGCTCGAAGAATTGATCGCGGCAAGGCGCGCGGTTGCAGGTGACAGGCGTGATTGAATCGTTTCCGGCCTTGGCGTTGCTTGCGGCGCTGATCGGCATTATCGGGCTGGCCGTCGGTGCAGTCACGGCATCCGCCAGTGCACGATTCCTGCTGTCGGACAGCCACCCGCCTGAGCTTCGCTGCCGCCGCGTCGAGCGTATCGCAGCGCTCCCCGTTGCCGTATCGATGCTCGCGATCCTTGTGCTGGCGTTGCCCGCGGTATTGAAGCTCGCCGGCCTGATTGACGATCATTGCCTGGCTCACGGTCTGCATCACCCGCATTTCTGTCTGCGCCACCTCCCGGCACTCGAAGCAGGGCCTCTGGTGCTTATGTTGACTGCCGCGGCCGCGTGGCCGATCACAGGGCTTGTACGAACCGCGCTGGACCAGTTCCGGCACGCGCGACTGGCGAGCTGCATCGCGCGTCTGGCCCAGGCACAACGCCGATTGATCGTGACCGACTCGGATTCGCCGGGCGCCTTTCTGCTCGGCATCCGAAAGCCGCGAATCGTTCTGACGACAGGGCTGATTCGGAAACTCTCGGCGGCCGAGAGACGAGCCGTGGTGCGGCACGAGATTGCCCATGCGCGCGCCGGAGATCTGGCGCGCAGGCTTGTCCTCGGCTTGATGATGTCGACGCAATTTCCGCCAACCCGGCGTCGCCTTATCCACCACTGGAGCCAGGCAGCCGAGGAACGCGCCGACGATACCGTTGCCGCGAGCGGGAAGGGCCTGGACCTGGCTTCGGCGCTGGTCAGGATTCTGCGCGACGGCGCCCCCGAACGGGCGACTGACGCTCATGCCATCGGCGCGAATTCGGCAGACGTTGCTCGCCGCGTTCAGCGACTGGCCGACCGCCCGGCCGAACCGCTCCCTTCCAATTGGCCAGAAAGCACATTGATCGCCGTGCTGGGACTGATCGCGCTTGGCCTGGCAAGCCAGCATCACGCGCTCGAGACATTTGTCGGTTGGCTGGCGCAGTGAGAGTGAGCACAATCAAAACAAACCTGATCGGATGCCTCGCCGGATGCCTGCTTGCATTCGCCCTGCCGGCGCATGCACAAACACTGACCGAGGGCGAAGCGGTGCGAATGGGCCTGGAAGTGGCGGCGTGGCGCGCGTGGGCCGAGGCATCGATGAGCGAAGCCCGGCACAGGACCGATGCGACCGGTCTTTTGGACAATCCAGAATTCGAGTTTGCCGACGAGTCGCTGGATCTGCCCGGCGGCAACACCGATCGCTATTTCTGGCTGCGCCAGCCTCTGGATCTGACCGGCCGCAACTCGCTGTCGCGCAAATCGGCGCGCGCCGCCGAAGGCGTGACGGCGGCCGATATTGGACTTGTCGAACGCCGCCGTGCCAAGGCAATTCGCGGCGCCTTCTACCGAGTCATCAGGCACCGGCGTGAAGCCGAAGCGATCGAGTCGTGGCGCGAGCGGCTGGCGGAACTCGGCCGGGCCGTGACCGAGCGCGTTCGCGCCGGCGATGCATCGCGTTTCGATCAGCTCAGGATCGAGCGCGAAATATCCCTGCTCGACGGCCGCCTGGCGGCAGGTCGCGCGGAGCTGCATTCGGCCCGACTGCGACTGTTTGGCGTTCTCGAGAGCCCGCCGCGCACGCTGACCGGCCGACTCTTGCCCGGCGACCCGCCGTCAGAAGCAGCCGTCATGGCGGCGCTGCAATCCCATCCGGAGATTCGACGGCTCGAAGCCGGCGCCGAAGCGGACCGGTTTGCCGCGCGCGCAGCGGACCGGGAAACCTGGCCCGAAGTGACGCTTGGCGTGGGCGTCAGACAGCTCGAGGACGGCCCGGTCTCGGAAACCGGTGGTGTATTTGCGATCGATGTGGAGGTGCCATTGTTCGATCGTGGTCGCCAGCGCCGCGCGGCCGCCGAGGCCGGCGCGGGCGCAAAATCGGCAGAGGCGGCACTGGAAATCACCCGGCTCGCGTCCGAGGCACGCGCATTGCTCGACGAACTGAAGCTTCGTCGCGATGCGGCGCTGGCCATGCAGACCGAGCGGGAACGCACGACGGATTCGCTGCCCGAAATCGCAGAGGCCGCCTACCGGGCCGGTGAGCTGGGCGTGATGAGCCTGCTCGATGCCTGGCAAACGGAACTCGATCATTACCTTCAAACCATCGAACTGGAGTACGCGGCGCGCATCGTCGCAATCGAACTGATTCAACTGACCGGAGAACCGCAATGAAGCATTTCCTTCCCCTCACGACTGTACTTGCAACTGGCCTGGCGCTTTCGCTGGCCGGCTGTGGCGATCACGCCCACGACGAGAACGGCAGCCACAGCCACGAAGCCGAGGCCCACGCCCACGATGGCGAGCAGGCGCACCAACACGGCCCGGATGCCGATCACGCGCACGCCGAAGAGACTGGACCACAAACGCAGGCCTTCTACGGCGACGAGGCTGAAGACGATGCGCCACGAGACGAAGCGGCGGGTGAAGCGCAAAGCGACGAACATGCCGATGAACACGAGCATGAGCATGGCAAGGACGAAAGCGATCATGAACACGAAGATGATGGACACAGCCATGACGGCGGCACCCATGCGCATGACGACCACGATGACCACTGAACACATTCATCGAAATGGCGCGAACGCAAAAGCGGTTTACCACGAAGAACACGAAGAGCACGAAGGGAAAAGAAAATCAAATGCATGTTCTTGAACAATTCTGGTGACAACGGTTTGCCAGCGCACCATGGCTTGGGCGTTAGCTGAGGAATAGACGTAATCAGGAAGGTTTTTCTTCGTGCTCTTCGTGCCCTTCGTGGTTAAAGCTTTTTTATTTCAACGCTCATTCACGGTTTCATTGCCCCGAGTTCACCATGTCATTGCAGATTCCCGAAAGATTCCTGATTCCGGCGCCACTGATCGCGCTTTGGGTCGCATTGCTGACCGGTTGCGGAGGTTCGGAACCTGGCGGCCACAGCCACGCGCCCGGCGAGCCGGAGCACGACCCGGCAGCCGAGGCTGCAACCGAAGTGGTCACCGACTACACCGCAGCCAGCGAGCTGTTCGTGGAATTTCCGCCGCTGGTCGTGGACCGCGGTTCGCGATTTGCCGCGCACGTGACGCGACTGGCCGATTTTGCCCCGGTCCGATCGGGGCGGATGGATGTCGTACTCCTGCGCGATGGGCAGACCGCGGCCCGGTTCCGGGTCGACGCGCCGGCGCGTGCGGGCCTTTTCACGCCGACGGTAACGCCGCAGGAAAGCGGAGCGTTCGAATTGCGGATCGAGGTCGAAGCGCCCGGATTGAAGGTCGTGCACGAGTTGGGCGCTTACCGCGTTTATGCAGACGCGGATTCGGCGCGCACCATCACCGAAACGCCGCCCGGCGAGATCGGCTATCTCAAGGAACAGCAGTGGACGACGCCATTCGCGACCGAGGCCGTGCGCGCCATGCCGATCCAGGCATCGGTGCCCGGGGTAGCCCAGGTGCGCGCACCCGCCGACGGTGGTGCCGTGGTCGCCGCGCCGGACGACGGCTATTTCACTTCCGTCGATGTGCCGCGGATCGGCGGCAGCGTCGACATCGGCGAAGTGCTCGGCTACCTCGTGCCGCGACTGGGCGAAGGCACGGATGTGGGCCGCCTTGCGGTTGAACTCGAACGTGCGCGCAATCGAACGAATCTGGCTCGGCGCGATGTTCAGCGACTCGAATCGCTGGTGGCGACCGGCGCGGTGCCCGAACGCCGTTTGATCGAAGCCCGGGCCGAACTCGATATCGCACAAAGCGAACTGGTTTCGGCACGCGGCCGGATAGAGCAGCGGCAAGGCGGTGCGGCAGGTTCCGGGATCGCCCTGAAGGCACCGGTGGCCGGTCAGATCGTTGACGTCGCGGTCGCGCCGGGCGCGTTCGTGCGAAGCGGCGAGCCGCTGTTCTGGCTGGCCGATCCGGCCCGGCGCTGGCTGGAGGTGCGGGTGCCGGAAGCCCGCGCCTCGCAACTCGACCAGGCCACCGGCGCGTGGTTCGTGAGCGGGAAGGAAACCGTGGTGCTCGACGCAGCCCATGGGGCCCGGGTGGTCCAGGTTTCGCGACGCGTGGACCCGGTTTCGCGCACCGTCGCGGTCACCATCGAGTACCCGATCTTGCACGTCGAGAGCGATAGTGCCGGCGATTCGGCTAACGGTGACAGGCCGATCCCGGGCGCGCCGACGCTTGTCGGTCTGGGCCTGGCCGCGCATGTTCAGCTCGGTGATTCCAGCGAACGTCTGGCCGTGCCGAAGAGCGCCATCATCGACGATGGCGGGCGCACCGTGGTCTACGTCCAGACCGGCGGCGAGACCTTTCAGCGCCGGCCGATCGAGACCGGCATCCGCGACGGCGACCGGGTCGAGATCGTCTCGGGCCTGGCGGCCGGCGAGCGCGTCGTCACGATCGGCGCCTATGACGTCAAGCTCGCGGCCACCGGCGGCGAGGAAGTCGGGCACGGTCATGCGCATTAACCACAATGATTGATCGCATCATCGCCTGGTCGCTGGGCAATCGCCTGCTGGTGCTGGTACTGGCCGCCGGGCTGCTGGCCTGGGGCGGCTGGTCGGCTTCGCGCGCGCCGGTCGACGTCTTCCCCGA
>Ga0209947_1001909_pt1 | contig 12182 bp, 6 predicted proteins | sample SalPonR2_B_D2_MG_FD_185706 | JGI IMG/M metagenome (GOLD analysis project Ga0209947, IMG submission 185706) | Salt pond soil microbial communities from South San Francisco under conditions of wetland restoration - Salt Pond MetaG R2_B_D2_MG... ... | reverse complement strand
GGCTTGGATTCGATCGACCTTCCAGGTCCGGATTTCCGCATGTCGCTGGGAATAGCCGACGACGTACAGCGTGCCGCGATGCTCGACAATTCCGTAGGGTTCGATGGTATAGGTCACCGGCTCGGTACTGCGTGCCGACAGATAAGTCAGCAAGATTGCTCTTGTATCTTCAATCGCAATCATCAACGCTTCGATGGTCTCGGAGTGTTGGGAATAGTCGCCACCAACGGTGTTGCAGCGCACGCGAGACACCATCCGCCGGACGTAGTCTTTTTCGAACCGTCCCAGTGCGTTGCCGACTTTTGCAAAAGCGACTTCGGCCGCTTTACCGATTAGCGTTCCGTCAAAGGCATGCTTCCCCTCGCGATACAGCATTAGCGAGAACGCCTCGTCAAAATTCAAATGGACTTTGGCAATCGCATCGCGAGTCAACGAAAGCTTCTTGGGTTCGTTTGGATCGCCATCTTCCTTGATCACAAATCCCAGCTTGCGGAGATCTGCCAGATCACGCCGCACGGTTTTAGTGCTTACTTGCAAGGCCTCGGCTAGTGAGCAAATCGTTTCGCTCCCCTGGCCCAGGGCGATGATTCGGAGTAATTGCGGGTGTCGTTGGGATCGGTTTGCCATGTTTTCGCTCTCATTGCGTCCAAGGCTTGCGTCGTCGATCAGAGGTTGGCAAGGTTACAGGTAAAGAGATCGCAATGGGAACGCAGGTAGGACAGTCGTTGTCCCTGTCGACGGGAAAAAAGAGGTCTGCCGTCGATCGAGGGCTGCCTCGACGCTTTCGATGAAGCAGGTTTCCAGGAATCGTTCCACAGGCCTCTGCTTAGCCGTTTGGGCGCGAGCCCCGGTGGAATTCAGGAACCGCGGCGATCGCCAAGGCGGCTCATTTAGCAATGACTCCTGCCTGCTTAGGAGCGTAAATAAGTGTCGGGTACCTTTTGTGCGAAGCACCCGAAGGGCGAGTTCCTCGCAAAAGGTACCCGACACGAATGGCACGGGCATAGTTCCTAAGCTGCTGTAGCATAACGGTTTCGATTCGGGTTTCGGGGCGTAGTCATGAGCTTGTAGTTCTTTTGTCTGCGTTTGAGTTCGCGTTTTTCTTGACGCCCTGGCCGGTCGCCCACCGCTAACTCAGAGATCGTCTCAAGCAAGTTGTCCCACTGCTGTCCGCGGTTCGTAGAACGCAGACGCAAGCAAGCCGCGAATTCTTCCAGCGCCTGCATCGCACCGGTAAAGCTCAATCGTGTTGGACACAACTGGAACTTCAATGCGGATGCGAGCATCGCCGCGCGAACAAGGTTGAACCCAATCATGTGGCAGTGGATTTCTTTGCGAACCATTTGAGGGCTTTTGCAGCGGAGGTGCTCCATCTGCATTTGTGTTTTCAAGCTGCGGATGTGCAACTCCACTTGCCACCTCCTGCGGTACAGTTCAGCAAGTTCTTCAGCAGTGTAGATTTCAGCATCCAGCAACGTCGTCGCCAACGTGATCTCTCGAGTTCGGAAGCCCTTCTGCCGGACTTTGTACTTCAAATGTCGAACGAAGATCATGGTCGAAATGCTGTCGTATTCTTCTTGTTTCATCCATTCGGGGCGAGGAGGTTTTCGATAGGTAACCAGTTGATCCAAGTAGCCAAGCTTAAGCCCTTTGCGAAAATCAATCTTCCTTAGATGATGGGCGCGAGCGACTAAATCAATACCGCGAGTTTCTCCTAATGCCAACAACCAGAAGGTCGCGTAGTAGCGATCGGCCAGCAGGATCCGGCCCGGTAAAATGCGGTCGATAATCGTTCGCAGCAGGGATGTCTCACCGGTTTGCTTTCCTTGATAGGGTGCCAACGCATTGAATTGAATGGAGCCCGTAGCTAAAGAGAACAACCCAATCATCCTTGCGATCGGGAAACCGCATCCCGGCTTCTGGCTCTTCATCTGCGGATACTGTTGCTGGTTCTCTTTCGTGTCCGCCATCGTGACGGTCCAGCCGTCAACCATCTCCACAAGCCGCCCCTTGAAAATCCACGCTCCGTTCGTCGCTTCGTCACATCGTTTTGAAGTCCACGCCAGCAGTCGTTCAAAGAGTTGTTCGGGAAGTTTGCCGCGTGCCTTGCAATAGGAAGTGGTTTCACTACTGACTCGAGCAAGCCCTCTAGCGACACGCCATGCGTTGAAGCGAGTGACGGCCTGCTGGCAACTGTGATCGGCTGAAAGAACTTGAGAGATAAACATCCACACCACAACCATCGGATTGAAGACACGATCTCGAAATGAGTATCCAAGCTCATCACAGATGCGGCGGACTTCAGCCTGCGGCAGCAGTAGGTCCAGCACCAAAGACGAGGCACAGCGGAGTTTGCTTTGAACTTCGGCAGCGGAGTCGTTACATTGATCTTGCACGGCGAGGTCTCCATTAAAGGGCTGAGTTAACAACACCATTTAAGCGGAGTCTCGTCGTGCGTTTCAACTTATATCTGGCACATTAAATGCTGCCACTATTTGCTGGCACTACCGGCAGGGATAGCAAGAGACATCAGCCACTGCCGGTAGTGGCTCGTCGCCTATGCCCGTACCATTCGTACCCGACACTTATTTATCGCTGATTGCTAAGCATCGTGCTCCGGACTATCTGCCGTTGCATGTTAGCCTTCGATTGCCGGGAGAACCGGACGCTCTCTAACGCGTTTCTCCTGATTGGCTGATGCCCAAATCGGACTGCGTGTGTGCCTTTCTTGAGCCGGCGAAGGGGCGTCTGCTACCAGACGATTGGCATGGGAATCGCAACGGGAATGGGTACTCCGCTCCGTCAGGAAAGCAGACACATGGTTCAAAAACCTACCCGCGGTAGATAGCAATCGTCACAGATGTAAACCCTGGTCGCTCGATTCTTGATGGCAAGCAACAACGATGCCAACAACCGGTGACGGGCGGGTTGTCGACGCCACTGAGCAACGCTGCCACTGAGCAACGCTGCCACTGAGCAACGCTGCCACTGAGCAACGCTGCCACTGAGCAACGCTGCCACTGAGTGTGGGGTGCGTTTCCGTCGTAGCGGTTTGGTGATCATGAGGGCGGCGTCGTCCGTTGCGGCATCCACTAAGGATCGTGCGACAAAAAAGTGTTGGGTACCTTTTGCGAGGAACTCGCCCTTCGGGTGCTTCGCACAAAAGGTACCCGACACTTATTTCCCGACACTTATTTATCGCTCATTGCTAAGTGCAACATGAAAGAGGTGTTGTGAAACGTTTCAAACTTCCCTTCTCGATTCGTTGGGGGAGCATTGTGGCTCTGGGGCTGTTGGGGCTGTCGCTCCTGTGGTGGTTAGCCGTCCGGCCGGGCGTGGAGCTGCATCCGAGCGAGCAAGAGGCGAGCGATGCCGTTCCGGCATCGCTTGGTCCCCCTCCACTTTCCGTCGCTTTAGTGGAAGCCCAGCGGCAACCGATTCAAGCTTGGGTGTTTGCCGAAGGCACCGCACGCAGCGTGCGACGCGAGTACCTGACATTCGAAGCGACGGGGCGAGTCACCTTCGTCGGTCCGGAAAAGCCGGGCGTCACGGTCGAGGCGGGCGAATTGTTGGCATCATTGGATCAACGAACGTTTCGCTCCGATGTCGATGCCGCGCTGGCATCGATCGAAGAGGCGCGCAAGCAGGTGGAAGCGGCCGCGGCAGATACCGCGCAAGCCAGCACCTCTGCGGAATTGGCAAGCCGTCAGTTTGAACGGATCCAGCAGCTATTTCAGCAAAACGCCGTATCACGAGTGGAACTGGAAGAGGCGCAGGCGGCGATGGATAACGCTGCCTCGGCCTTGGAAGCAGCCAAAGCACGGGCTCGTGCCACGACTGCGAGCATTGCGGTCACCGAAGCTCGTCTGAAACAATCTGAACTGGCGTTGGAAAACGCCGAAATCCGTTCGCCAATCGATGGCATCGTGGCTTACCTCAACATCGAAGAGGGCTACTACTTCACGCAAAGTTTTGTGAAAACCGCCAACGAATCTGAAGCTTTGGAAACCATTCCGATCGTGGTCATCGATCCCTCGCAGTACGAAATCATCGTAGACATTCCGTCGTTCGATGCGCGGCGTATCGAAGTGGGGCAGAACGTGATCGTGCTGCCTGGAGGAACCGCTCAAGCCGCCGTGATCCAAACACTTGAAGGACTGGCCGCTGACGCATCGCCAGAAAGAACATTGCCAAACGATGTCGACTGGAAAGCCAACGCAGTGGTGTTTGCGGTTAATCCTGCCATCAACCCAGGTGGACGTAGCGTTCAAGTAAAAATTCGCACCACCGGCGACGTCTCGATGTTGCGCGATGGGATGTTCGTGACCTGTTGGATTGCCACAGTTCAAGAGGAAGACGCCGTGGTCGCTCCACTTGATGCGTTTCTGTATGAAGAAAACCAGCCCTACGTGTTCGTTTACCAACCGGACAGCCGTACCGTCGAGCGCCGGCCCATTCGCTTTGGAATTGCCGGACTCGCACGACGTGAGATCGCCAGTGGTGTGAAAGCCGGCGAGCAACTGGTCACAACGGGACGTTACAAGTTAGTGGACGGAACCCCGGTGCGACCGATCGATCAATAGACCGTTGCCCAAAACTCCCTTGGCAATGGCTCGCTCCCTATCCAAGCAGACAAGATGACCGAGGAAAAACTAGCTCCGGAAACCATTGAAGCAACAGCTTGGGAACGGTTCTTCATCCTCCGCCCGGTGGTCGGCATGCTGCTGTTGACCTTGTTCATCGTCGGAGGCATCCTGGCCTATGGTTCGCTGGTTAAGGAGTCCTTGCCCGACCTAGAGATCCCCCAGGCGACCGTTTCGACTTATTGGCCGGGCGCGGATCCGCAAACGATCGAACAGGAAGTCACTGACAAAATCGAAAATGAACTGTCATCACTGAAAGGACTGAAGCAATACCGGAGTGCTTCTTTTGATTCGTATTCTTTGATCGCTGTGGAATTCGTTGCGACCGCAGACATTGCGGAATCAATGCAGCTGCTGCGATCGAAGATCGACGACGCAGAGGCGGAATTGCCACGCGAGGCAGAAAAACCGAGGGTAAATCAGGTCTCCGTCGATGATCGGCCCATGCTCACCTTGGTGCTGTACGGTGATGTTGACATGGCCATCCTCAGCCGTACGGCGGAAGACCTGGAAAACCGATTGGAGAAGGTCGCAGGCGTCAACGAAGTGAAAATCGGCGGCCAACGTGAGGAGGTCGTTCGCGTTCAATTGTTACCCGAGCGGCTGATTGCACTCGGGATCGCTCCGACCCAGGTGCGCGACCGGATCCAAGCCGCCAACCGTGACGTGCCGTGGGGCGACATTGAAAGCGAGCAACTTGGCGGTGCCTTTCGGTTATACGGTCGCTTTCGCGATATTGCTGATCTGCGAAACCTACCAATTGATCGCTTGGGCCGCGGCGGTCGAGTTGTCCGGTTGGCAGAGATTGCCGATGTGCGCCGCGACTTGGAACGGGAGGAGTCGCGGGCGTTTTTAAGCAACGAAGGGCAGCCTTTCAAACGTAGTATCGAAATGTCGTTGACGAAAGTTCCCGCCTCCGATGCGTTGATCGCTATCGAAAATGCGAAACAGGCCATCACCGCCGCTCAGACAACCCCCGAATGGCCATTCAATCTGCAGGTGCGCGTTACGACCGATCAGTCGGAGCAAATCGAAGAATCGCTGTTGCGCCTGTTCACCAATGGTTGGCAAGCCATGCTCGGCGTCTTTTTTGTGTTGCTGATCATGTTGTCCTGGCGGGAGGCACTCATCGCTGGGTTGTCGATCCCGGTCACTTTTTTGGGCGCTCTGACGCTGATCTGGATGTTCGGCTACACGCTGAACGAGATGGTGCTCATCGGCATGGTCTTGGCGTTGGGACTGTTGGTCGACGTTTTTATTCTGATGATGGAAGGGATGCATGAAGGCTTTTATGTCGCCCGCCTTTCCTACTCACGCTCGGCGATGTGGACTCTTCGACGGTTCGCATTACCAGCGTTCGCGGGTCAAATGACAACCATCTTGGCGCTTGCTCCATTGATCATGATCTCTGGAACATCAGGGAAATTCATACGGATTCTTCCGATCACCACCATTGCCTGTCTGATCTGCAGCTTCATCGTGGCGATCGCCATCGATGTTCCCCTTTCAAGGTTTCTGCTGCGTCGACACGCAGGTGCAAATAGCACGCACAGCTACGTCGATCGTCTGTCGATTCGAGCCACTCAATGGCTCGCGGCATGGAATCAGCGTTACACGCTGCGGAGTCGCGCTGTGTCGCTGTTCACGACCAGCTTGGCGATGGTGCTGTTTGGGGTTGCCGCCGCCGCCTTTGCAACCTTGCCGATCACGATGTATTCCGAGCGAGACGGCCGGAACTTGGGGGTCACGATCGAGTTGCCCGCCGGCACATCCCTAGAAACATCCCAGCGCTGTGCCGACCTTGCGGGAGAGATCTTACGATCGAGACCGTATTTGGAAACGGTGGTCAAATTGGTTGGAAGCAAAAGTCCCCTGGTGCAGGGATCGCTGGGAGAAGCGTTGGCCCCGACAACGGCCGACTACTTGGTTGGTTTCTCCTGCCGTTTTACTCCGCGTGACGAACGAGAACTAGCGGCCTACAAATATGTCGATGTCTTGCGGGCGGAACTGACGGCTGCCGTCAGTGCGCGGTTCGCCGGCGCAACGCTCGTCTTGCAAGCTGAAACGGGCAAGCCAGAGGCGGGCGATCCCATTCAATTGGAGATCGTCGGTGACTCGATGGGGACTCTTCGCGAGTTGTCACAACAGGTTCAAACCGCGCTGCGCGCCATACCAGGTGCGGTCGATGTTCGCGACAATTTGGGAAACGTGCAGGTTGACATCAAACTTCGGCCAAAACGCGAAGCTCTCGACTTCTACAATATCACTCACGATGAACTCGCTTCGCAAATCCGGTTTGCAATGAGTGATCAGGAGATCGGCAAGTTTGCAATTGGCGGTGTCGAGGAGGATCTGGACATCCGACTGGGGATTGCTTGGCCCAGTCGCCGCGGCGCGCTTGGCGGTCCCACGCGGCTCACCGAGTTGGTTTCGATGCGTGTGTTTCAGCAAGATGGCAGCACCGTACCAGCGATGGCCGTTCTGGAAACCGATATCGGCACCAGCCCGATTTCGATTACCCGGCAGGGCGGTCAACGCAGCATTATGGTTTCCGCGAAAAACCAGACCCGGCTTCCATCGGAAATCCTCGCCGACCTTACACCACGATTAGACGCTTTGCAGACCACTTGGCCGAGCGGCTACCGTTACCGCATCGCCGGTGAAGCCGAAGAGGCGGCTGAAGCGTTTGGTTCGGCAGGCTATGCGATGATCGTTGCCCTGTTTTTGGTCTTCGCCCTCTTGGTCATGTTATTTGGCTCCTTCGCCCAGCCATTCATTATCTTGCTAACGATTCCTCTCGCTTTAACCGGCACCTTCGTCGGCTTTTACGTACTGCACATGCCGTTTTCTTTTACGGCGATGATTGGTGGAATCTCGTTGACAGGCATCGTGGTCAACGACGCCATCGTGATGGTCGAAACGATGAACGGGTATGCTCGTCGAGGCTACGGCGTGGCGGAAGCCGCGGCACATGGCGGGGCCGACCGATTGCGTCCCATCTTGAGCACCAGCATTACCACGGTGATCGGTTTGATTCCGTTGGCACTGAGCGATCCGATGTGGGAACCACTCTGTTTCGCGATTATTTTTGGCTTGATCGCCAGCACCTTCCTCTCCCTAATGGTGATTCCCGCGATCTATCACCTGTTAACACGTCCCGTAAGCGACGACGAACTGCCTTAGGCCGCGCGGCTTAACGGTTCCGTTCATGCTGGTAACGGGCTGGTGGAGGTTTTCCTACCAGCCTAGCGACGGTTTTTTGAGGAAAGTCCGCAGCCGACCGATCGACTGGCGTCGCACGCGGGTTAAAAGAAGCAAAAGGTTTGCTTGCCAGCCTTTTCTGCACCGCTCCACCGCTGACAAAGTGTTACAGGCGGATGGTTCCGTCAAGTCTTGCCAGGCTGGTTGGTTTGCCCATCGGCGACCGAGGCCGAGGTGGCTGGGCAATGGGACCGGCAGCGAGAGCAGCGTCCCCGAGCGGGCGTGGAGACACATCAACCTAGCGACAACCCAACGGATTTGCCGATGATCGGACTGCCTACTTTTAAACAAACTTTGGGTCTGTTGACATGCTTCGCGGTGGCTGCCGCATTCAGCAAAGGGGCGTATGCGGATCCGCCTGCTCGACTCGACTTTCAAGGCCAGTCATGGATTGGTTTGCACGTCCAGAATCTGCAAAAAACCGAGCATCTCGGTCGCGATGCGATGCAGATCACCACGAACCATTCCGACTCCTTTGCCGCGATCAATGGCGTCGCATTCCAAACCGGGGTGATCGAGCTGGACCTAGCACCAATTGGACGATCAGCACCAGGGATCGGGCTTTACGGCGCCTCCGATGGCAGCGCCTTTGATCAGGTGCTTTTCAATTTGTGGCCCAGGTTTGCCGCCGATCCACCTGGGCGATTGCATCAAGCGATTTTGGCGAACAATGAAGAGGCATCGGTGGTGATCAACTTCCGCTTACTTCCCGGCGAGACGACTGCAACTTGGGAATCGGGCCGCTGGTTTCACGTCAAAATGGTCGTGAAAGAAGAACTGTGCGAAGTCTATTTCAACCACGACGCCGTCTCCACATTGACAATCCATAACCCGTTTCAAGCCGCCCGCGGCGCTCGGCTAGGCATTTGTGGCGGCAGTTGCTTCGTGTCCAACGTTCAAATCACTCCCAGCCAAGATCTGGACTGAGCAATTTAATTCTGAATCAAGCCGCCGAATCCTGAAGCAAGCAGAGTTGCACGGCCAGCGGCACAGAACAACAACCGCACATCACTCGCGCGGCCCCGCCGGCAGCCGCATGGCCGCTGCATCGGGCTGTGCCGCTGGGGAGCGGTCACGTTTGGAATTAGGCATCCATGGCGGTGAAGCGTCCGGTACTATCGCCGATCGATTCGGCTGGCGTGCCCATCGTATCGAGCATGGTGAGGAAGAGGTTGGCCATCGGTGTCTCCTCTTTCATCACGATATGTTCCCCGGTTCGGAAACGCCCATTGGCACTGCCAGCCATTACGATCGGTAGGTCTTCGTGCCGGTGACGGTTGCCGTCGCTGATGCCGCTACCGTATAGGATCATGCTGTGATCGAGCAACGTTCCCTCGCCTTCGGATGTGGAATCAAGCTTATCGAGGAAATAAGCGAATTGCTCGATCAGGTAATGATCGATCGTCGACAGGTTTTTGACCTTGTCGGCGTGATTGCGGTGATGGCTGAGTGAATGGTGAGCGTCATTGACGCCGACCTCTTTGTACACACGACCGCCCCCCGCGTTATCGAGCATCATCGTGGCGATGCGCGTGGAGTTGGTTTGAAAACCGAGTGCCATGATGTCATACATCAGCCGCGCATGCTCGCGGAACGACTCTGGTCGACCTTCGGGAACTTGCAGGTCGGGCATTGCAGCCCGCTCTTCGGCTTCGGTCCGTTCGATGCGTTGCTCGAGATCGCGCACCGAGCTGAAGTACTCCTCCAACTTTCGCTTGTCCGAACCGCCGGATCGCTTTAGCAACCGTTCCGCATCGCCGGACACCACATCGAGGATGCTCTTGCGATAGAAATCACGTTCACGTCGACTCGCCGCATCGCCCGACCCAAACAATCGCTCGAAAGCCATTTTGGGCGATGTCTCTTTGGACATCGGCTGTGTCGGACTTCGCCACGAGATATTGGAAGAATAGGCACAACTGTAGCCCGAATCGCAACTGCCCGCGTTGCGACTTCCGGTCAGCCCCAACTCGATCGAGCTGAGTTTGTTTTGTCCCTCAAGTTGCCGCGCGGCAACTTGATCGACCGACACGCCAACATAGATGTTGCTGGACGTCTTAACGGGATGGGCGGCCGTTAAAAAGGTCGCCGAACAGCGAGCGTGATCGCCTGCGCCGTCGCCATGGGCGCGACCTTTATCGAGCGCTAAACCTGACAGCACATTCAATTTGGACTTGTGTGCCTCGAGCGGCTTGTGGGTCTTCGATAACTGCCAGTCCTTACCTTCACCCGTCGGATTCCAATCGGGCATAATGGCACCGTTGGGAAAGAAGATGCACGCCATTCTTGTCGGCACCAACCCCTCGGCGGCAGTCGTTCCGGCCGATGCAGCGAGCGCCCGGCGATTTGGCGACATGGCATCAAGCAATGGCAACCCGACCAATGCTCCTGCGCCTCGCAACAGTGTGCGACGATTGAGATGGGTCATGGACATGTTATTTCTCTTCCAAAGTGTGAAATCGAAAAGGTTTACTGAGCACGACTGCGGTCGCCAAATCGACAAACCGGTAATCGTGCTCGGCGGAAGCAGCCACAATGTCGGCAACAAAGCACCGATCGGCAGGGACGAGCTCACGCCCGATGGCAAAAGTCAGCAAACGATTGGCCATCGTATTCACAAAAGCTTTACTCTCGGTTTTCCTTAACTGATCGATCAACGGCAAAGCTCCGTTAAAACTTCGCCCGCCGGGCAGAGTGCCCGAAGCATCGATCGGCTTTCCTTCATCGTCATCGCGATAGCCGCCCAGCGCGTTAAAGTTCTCCAAACCGAATCCCAAGTCGTCCATCACGCTGTGACAAGAAGCACATGTGGCATTGGAGCGATGCAGTTCCAGCTGTTCACGCAACGATGCGTTTGGATTCGAGGAGGTCGTTTCTTCTAATTCCGGAACACCGGCAGGCGGGTCGGGGGGGCGTGTACCAAGCAGGTTTTCCAGCACCCATTTGCCACGCTTGACGGGCGAGGTTCGGCCGGGATTGCTTGTTAAAGTCAGCACGCTGGCGTGGGTCAGAATGCCCGCACGACCGCGTTCGCGGACCGCCACCAGCCGGAACTCATCCCCCTGAACGTTGCCGATGCCGTAATGCTTGGCGAGCCGTTCATTGACGAAACTCTTTGGCGAATCGAGCAGCCGCAGGACGCTGTCGTTGTTCTTAACCACATCACCAAACAGCAGCAGGGTTTCCGAACGCATCGCCGTACGTAAATCCTCGTCGAACTGTGGAAACTTGGTGGGATCGGGCACGAAATCATCGAGGTTTCGCAAACCTAACCACTGCGCCGCAAAGTTCTCCGCCAACGCACCGGCACGTTCATCAGCCAGCATCCTGGCAACCTGCCGCCGCAATTCCTGTTCGTCGTCCAGTTTGCCCTCATCCGCCAGACGCAGCAATTCCGCATCGGGCATGCTGCTCCACAGAAAATACGATAAGCGGCTGGCCAACTGATGGTTTGTGAGCGGTCGGACCTCTCCGGCGGGAATCGATTCGTCGGCCGGAGGCAGCTCGACGCGAAACAAAAACCGAGGCGACACCAACGCTGCGCTGATCGTCACCCGCATCGCTCGCTCGAACGACTTCTCTTTTTTGAAAGCCATCTCGGCGAGGCGGGCGTATTGATCCACCGTGTGATCATCGACCGGGCTGCGGAAGGCACGTGGCAAGAACTCTTCTAAGCAGACTTTGGCCGCATCCTTCGCGGATCGCTGCTTTGACGGAAACTGACGCAGTAGCTTTTTATGGCTAACGGGAATCAATTCCGGTGGCGTGCCCTCGGGCCCTTTGACACTTAGCTTCCGCACCATAAAGGCGACCGGTTGTTCATCGATTTTTCCATCAATGCCGAGCTTCTTGCCGACCCTCTCACGACCGGCTTGGAGACGTTCTTCGTTCAGACGCTCCACGCTGGCCAGTTTTGTCTCGCCTGCTTTCGCTTCGGCGTCTGGTTTGAGCAGCGCAAACAGAATGCGGTTTCTGCCTCGCTTGAGATCCATCTTCAGCGACTCGTGGTCGCTTCCACCGCCACCGCCGAAGTAGTCAAACTCACAGACTTCGATCAAGATTCCCGAGGCATCAAAAACACCGACCTGAACGTGTTGGTCGGGTTGCGGTGCCCCGCCACGAACGTCCAACCGGTAACGGCCATCGTAAGGAACCTCGACCTCCGTCCAAGCGAAGGCGTCCTGATGAAGAAAGTGACCAAAGAAACTCCCGACCCATGATTCGCCTTCGGTGAGAATCTGATCGCCCGCCTGTTGGATCTCGTCACGCTGGACGCTG
>Ga0209947_1001904_pt1 | contig 12194 bp, 12 predicted proteins | sample SalPonR2_B_D2_MG_FD_185706 | JGI IMG/M metagenome (GOLD analysis project Ga0209947, IMG submission 185706) | Salt pond soil microbial communities from South San Francisco under conditions of wetland restoration - Salt Pond MetaG R2_B_D2_MG... ... | reverse complement strand
AGCTGCGCGCGGTTTGCGGTCCGGGCAGGAAGCTTTCGGTCGCCAATCCTTCGGAGAACACCACCTGATGCCGGTCGAAGAGGATATGCACATACTCCACCTCACCGCCCTCGATGCGCCGCACCGAACGGTCATTGACCAGATCGCGCGCCGCCACCAGCACCTCGCGCTCGCCGAACAGCAACTCCGCCAGACTGTCACGGATCAGCACCCGGTGCAGAGGCGAAAGAACCAATTCGCGATGCGCCCCAAAGGTGTCGGCGGCAATGCGAATGGGCGCGAAATCCCCTGCCGCCTTCACCTTGCGCCGCCCGATCCAGCGCAGCGGCTGCGCGCCCTCGTCCTGCGTCAGCACCAGATCGCCCGGCTGCAAGGTCTCGACCGGCACCTCGCCCCCGGGCGTGCGAATAAGCGTTCCAGCCACGAAACAGGGCACCGAATCCACCGTGACAAAGCCGACATCGGTCTGCCCGGTGCTGCTTTCGACCTCGTAGGTAAAGTTGAAAAGTTCGGTATCGCCATCGCCGATCACCTCGACCGTGCCATCGGCGTTGAGCTGGATCTGCTGACCGGAATTGAGCGTGACGATGTCACCCGCCGACACCGCCTGCCCGTTCAGGTGGGTGATCGTCAGGGTTCCGGCCGTGTTGTTGGTGTCATTGGCCAGAAGGTCGAGCGTGCGCGAGCCGTCGGGAAACAGCGTCGTTGTGTCGTCGCCCGCGACCAGCGTGGTCTGCACGCTGTCCGCCGCGATCATCACCGTGGAGTCGTAATTGCTGTCGTTCACATCGGCGATACCGATCCGGATCGAATTCACCTCATCCGAATTGACCGGGATGGTCAGCGTCAGTGTCGCAGTGAACCCGTCCATCTCGGTGTTGAACTGGTCCTGGGTGTTGTCGATGAACAGGTTTCCGTTCGAACCGGCATTGAGGTTGTTGGGGTCGACATCCCCATCGCCGATGCTGAGCGGCACGAGGTTGCCATTGACCCAGACCCCAAAGAAATCCTGGAACGCACCGGTCGCGTATTCGGGATACTCCTCGGAGGCGAAGACGAATTGCATCGTCATCACGTCGCCCGTCGGGATGAAATCGACATCGAGATAAGAGGCATCGTACGTCCGGGCCCCTGCCGCATCGTCAAAATCGTCGACCCCATTGGGCCCTCTCGACGACGTCGTCGTGCTGGTGCTCTGGTTCGACTGGAAGAAATTGTTGTTGGTGAACCCGCGCAGATCACCGGTCGAGAACATCACGCCCGTATCGCCCGGTGTCACCCCCGGCGAGATGCTGTCACCATCGGTGTAGATGCCCGAACTGTCGCGGTCGCCCGTATACGAGGCCCCGATCACCGTGACGCCGTCGCCAAAGATCGTTTCGGCCATTTCCGTCGCGGACGCACCGCGATCGATCGGTATCTCGACGCCTGAAACCATGCTCTGCCCCACCTCTTTGAAAGGCAGCGCAAACGCAGCGTTACATGGCCCGAACGGGGCCATCCGATCCTGAATGACGGGGACGCGCGTCCTTGCCTGCTGACACGCGGCCTGCCCGGATGTCGGGGCCATTGTTCGTCTAGGATCTACGTCCTTTTTCAGAACTGGCGGCCCGTAAGTCTGTCTTGCCCTGCCTCGGGTTTTTATTGACCCTCTTTAGATACCAAAAACGTCCAGCGAAGTTAAGGTTTATTCGCGTGACGCAGAGTCAGCCTTGCAAACCGGCCACGGGCTGCGGGTTTGCGCTCGGGCACGATCCGCGCTAACCGGTCGGGGATGTCGATCTCACAGGACCCCGCATATGCCGTATAGCCCGATTGATCCCGCGCACCTGACTGCTGATCTGATCAAATGCCCCACGGTCACCCCCGAGGAGGGCGGCGCGCTGCACCTGCTTGAAGAGGTGCTGAGCGGCGCGGGCTTTGCCTGCACCCGCGTGGATCGTGGCGGGATCAGCAACCTCTTCGCGCGATGGGGCGACAAGGGGGCGGCGCGCAGCTTCGGCTTCAACGGTCATACCGACGTGGTTCCCGTCGGCGATGAAGCGGCGTGGTCGGTGCCGCCCTTCGGTGCCGTCGAGACCGACGGCGTGCTCTATGGGCGCGGGGCCACCGACATGAAATCCGGCGTCGCCGCCTTTGTCGCGGCGGCGGTGGATTTCGTAACAGAAACCCCGCCCGACGGTGCGGTCATCCTCACCATCACCGGGGACGAAGAGGGCGAGTCGGTCGATGGCACAACCGCCCTACTGGACTGGATGGGCGCGCAGGGCGAGCGCATGAGCGCCTGCCTCGTGGGTGAACCGACCTGCCCCGAGCGCATGGGCGAGATGATCAAGATCGGGCGGCGCGGCTCGCTGTCGGCCTGGATCACGATCACCGGGGTGCAGGGCCATTCTGCCTATCCGCACCGCGCCTGCAATCCGCTGCCGGCCATGGCCCGGCTGATGGACCGGCTGTCCTCGCATACGCTGGATGAAGGCACCGAGCATTTCGATGCCTCGACGCTGGCCGTGGTCACCATCGACACCGGCAACCCGGCCACCAACGTGATCCCCGCCCAGTGCCGCGCCACGGTCAATATCCGCTTCAACGATGCCCATGACAGCGCCAGCCTCATCGGTTGGATGCAAGCCGAGATCGACCGCGTGGCGGAAGAGTTCGGCGTGAGCGGCGCGATGAAGGTGAAGGTCTCGGGGGAGTCGTTCCTCACTCCGCCCGGCCCCCTCTCCGATCTGGTGGCGCATGCGGTCGAGGCCGAGACCGGCGTCCGCCCGGTGCTCTCGACGACCGGGGGCACATCGGATGCGCGCTTCGTCAAGGATCACTGCCCGGTGGTGGAATTCGGCCTCGTGGGCCAAACCATGCACCAGGTGGACGAGCGCGTGGAGGTAGCGCAAATCCACCAGCTCAAGGCGATCTATGGCCGTATCCTGCGCGACTATTTCGGCTGATGCACCAGATGCGGCGACACCTGATCGTCATGGTCAAGGAACCGCGACCCGGTCGCGTCAAGACACGACTCGGGCGGGATATCGGCATGACGGCGGCGGCGTGGTGGTTTCGCCATCAGGTGGCGCGGCTCCTGCGCGAGGTGGACGATCCACGCTGGCATCTGAGCCTGGCCGTCAGCCCCGACCATGCGGGCCTGCAAAGCCGCGTCTGGCCTGCGCATCTGCCCCGTATCCCGCAAGGGCCGGGCAATCTGGGCGACCGGATGGGGCGGCTATCGCGCAGTGCACCGCCGGGGCCGGTCTGCATCGTCGGGGCGGATATCCCGGGCATTCGCCGGGCCCATATCGCCCGCGCCTTCGACGCCCTCGGACGGCATGACGCGGTACTCGGTCCGGCGCATGACGGCGGCTATTGGCTGGTCGGGTTGCGCCGCACGCAGCGCGTGCCCACAACGCTGTTCGACGGGGTGCGCTGGTCGAGCGAACACGCGCTCGATGATACGGTTCACAGCCTCGGCGGCCAAAGCGTGGCGCTGATCGACCGGCTGCGCGACGTGGACACGGTCGCAGACCTGGCCCGTTAGCGTCGTCGCCCCCGCAGCCACCGCCAGACCGGCACCACATCGAGCGCCGCCACTGCAAGGCCAAGCGGGATCATCCAGAAGCCAAGCACCGGCAGGAATCCCAGAAAACCGCCACAGATGAGCAACAGCCCCGCAACAAGGCGCAGGCCGGGCGGCAGTTTTCGCCCGGTCCATAGCTGCACCCGCCGCCGCCATTGCCGCAGCTTTCCCTTGGCAGAGGGCTCGGACCTTTGGTCTTTCTCAGGCATCCACGCGGTTCTGCAACATCAAGGGCCGTTTCAACCACCCCCGAAGCGCCGCTGTCGTCACCTCGGGTTGCTCCAGCACCGGCAGGTGCCCGGCCTCGGGGATCACCGTCAGCGTCGCATTGGGGATCAGTTCTGCCATGAATTCATGCCGTTTGAGCGGGGTAAGCGTGTCATGCGCGCCGCAGAGCACAAGCGCAGGCACCTTGCAGCGACGCAGCACCGACTGGTAATCCCGGCGGCGCTGCAGGGCACGCGTCTGGCGGATGATCGCCGCCACGCCAAGGTCTTCGGCCATCTCGACCAGCGCTGACATCACGCCCGCCCGGGCCGGGCCGGGTGCCAGAACATCGCGGCCCAGCATCATCTCGACCGCCTCGGCGATGCGCCCGGCGCGCAGCTTGATGATGAAGGGCTCGTACCCGGCGGCGGATTGCGGGGTTTCGGCCAGCGAATTCGTGTCCATCAGGGCGATGCGCGTCACACGGTCAGGTGCACGGCGCAAGATATCCATCGCCACGATACCGCCCATCGACAGCCCCGCCAGGGCAAACCGCTGCGGCAGCACATCGAGAAGACCCGAAGCGATTTCCTCGATCCGGTCGCCGCCGGTGATCGGCGCGACGGTTACCGCCATGTCGCGGCTCAGATCGGCGAGTTGTGGCGCAAAAAGACGCGCGTCGCACATCATGCCGGGAAGAAACACAACCGGATCACTGCTCATCGGACATCTCGCTCTCCCGGGGGTCTCCGCCCCCGCTACTATGCCAAAGCATGACACCGCAAAGGGCCAAAGGGCAAGCCCCGCCTGCGCCCGTCCGTCAGATTACGCCGGAAATCCAGTCGCGCATCACGTCAATGGCCGCCGCCGTGTTCCCCGGTGACATGATCTCTCCAGCGATGACATGGGCAAAGGGATCATCTCCGGGGGCCAGATCAGGGATCGCGCGCGTGACCGGGCCGCCCCAGCGGGCCGCCACCTCTGCCGTGATGTCGGGCCGCACGACCCTGTCGGCATCGGAATAGTAGAATAGCGCAGGCAGCGTCATGCCGGTGTAATCCAGATCGCGCGCATGGGCCACGATGGCCGCCATCGGAAAAACCGCGACACTGGGATATTCCGTCGTCCATTCCGCCGCCTGCCCGGGGTTGCGCGCCTCGAAGCTGCGCCTTTGACCGGCCAGCAGCGGCAACCAGTGACGCGCGCCCGGCAGCGTCAGCAGCGGGGCCATGGGGTTGTTGATCCCGAAATTCGGCGAAACCATGATGATCCCCGCCACGCTGTCGCGCAGCGCCGCCTCTTGCAAGGCAACCGCCGCGATGCTTGCCCCGGTCGAGGTGGCGATGACGATCACCCGCTCGCCGGTGGCTCGGCCAAGCGCCAGCGCCTCTGCGGCGTCCGCCAGCCAATCGCTCGCCGTTGCCTCACCCATCCCATCGGGCGTCCGCCCGTGGCCGCGAAACCGCGTATAGACAAGGTTCGCGTCGAAGGCCTCGGCCAGCCGGTCCGGCACCGGGCGAATTTCCTGGCTAGATGCGGAAAACCCGTGCAGATACACGATCGAAACCGGCGTGCGCGTCTCGCGTTGTCCGGCCCAGATCACGCGCTTTTCGCTATCGGGGCGAATGTCGTCATAGGCGGACTCGACCACCTCCAGATAAACACCGATCCCCTCGCCGAATTTGCGCGGCTCGAACGGTGTGGGTGCCGCCAACTTTTCGCGCGGGGCAAGGACAAGCGCCACGGCAATGACCATGATCAGCCCCAGCCCCAGCGCCAGCCGCCCCAGCCCGCGCAGCAGCCGCCGCATCACACCTGACCCGCCCGGGCGATCACCTCGTCGATCGAGGCCCCGATCAGCGCCAGACAGTCGGCATCAGAGAACCGGTGATCGGCCCCGTCGACCAGTGTGAGCCGCATATCCGACCCCGCCGCATGGTCCAAAAGAGACAAGGCCACGGATTTATCCACATCTTGATCGGCGGTTCCTTGCAGAAATCGAACAGGAAACGGCAGATCGAGCGGGCTGCGCAACACGAGGTTTTCGCGCCCCTCCTCGATCAGGCGGCGGGTAATGACATAGGGCTGACCATAATCGCTCGGCAGGGCGACCTGACCCGCGTCCCGCAACGCTGCGCGCTGCGCCGAGTCGAACCCGGCCCACATCGAATCCTCGGTGAAATCCGGGGCGGCGGCAATCGTGACCAAGCCCGCCACGCGCTGCGGCATCTCGCGTGCCAGCAAGAGCGCGATCCAGCCGCCCATGGACGAACCCACGAGGATCTGCGGCCCGCTGGTAAGCGCCTCGACCACCGCCCTTGCATCCGCCGCCCAATCGCCGATGCAGCCGTCGGTGAAGGCCCCCGAGGACTGCCCGTGCCCGGAATAGTCGAACCGCAGGAACGCGCGCCCTGTGCGCTGCGCCCACTCCTCCAGCCAGAGCGCCTTGGTCCCCTCCATGTCGGATTTGAACCCGCCGAGGAACACCACGCCCGGCCCCTGCCCCTGCATGAGGTGATAGGCCAGTTGACGCCCCTCGGCGGTGGTCAGATAAGACGGCTCTTGCATCGCGTCCTCCCGCATTATTCGCGCCGATCATGCACGCGCGGCCCGATCAGGGCAAACCGGTTTCGGATCACGCCTGAACGCGACGCAACGTCAGGGCAAACGCACCACCTGCCAGCGCCATTGCGGCAAAGCCCGCCAGCGCCCCAAGCGGCCCAACAAACGACAGCGCGCCACCGATCAGCCCGGCCAGAAGCAGAACAGCCCCGATGGCGGTATTGGCAATCGCGGCATTCTGCGCGCGCAGGTCCGGGTCGGAGATATCCACGAGGTAGACCGACCGCGCCTGCCGTACCCCGTGATAGGCCAGCATCAGCACGAACAGGATCACCGGGATCACACCGGGCACCTGTGCGAGCCCCATCACCTGCACCGCCATCGCTGCCAGCATCGCCAGCCCGGCAAACCCGCCTGCCACCGCGAGCACGCCCGCACTGTTGCGATCCGCCAGCCGTCCCCAGACATAGGAACTGACAAACGCGGCGACTGACGAGGCCAGCAGCATCGCCCCCAGCGCGCCCAATGCGCCGCCCTCCTGCGCGGTCAGCAAAACCATGTAAGGCGGGGCAAGCGCTGTGGAAACCAGCAGGCCACGCACGAGGATGAAGCGGCGCAGGTTGGCGTCCCGGCGCAAAATCTCTCGATAGGTCTCGACCGGCGAGGCACCGTCGGGCGTGCTGTCCTCCTCGCGCAGCCCCGCCAGAACCAACGCCGCCACCAGCCAAGCCAGCCCGGCGACCGCAATGGCCGCGATCAGCGCGGTTTGGGATTTCAGCACGCCGGCCAGCATCAGCCCGGCGAAAATCACCACTGCTGCCGCCGAGACGGTCCCCGCCAGGCCCGTCACCGCGCCGCGGCGTGACTGCTCCACGGTCTTGCCCAGGATATCCTTGTATGAAACCGAACAGGCGGCACGCGCCACCGCGAGACAGGCAAGCAACGCGCAGACCACCACCCCGGCCAATGCGCCCGTTGTCCACAGGGCGGCAAGCGCGATTCCGATGGCCGCAACACCCTGCACGGCGCTGCCCGTGACCCAGACCCACCGGCGGTGCCGCAACCGGGTCAGCCAGCCACCAAGCACAATTTGCGGAAGAAGCGCGCCGGCCTCGCGGATCGGCACCAGCATGCCAATGAAGGCCGCGGGCACGCCCATTGAGCCCAGCAGCCAGCTTAGTACCAGTTTCGGATCAACCAGCCCGTCCGACAGCTTGCTCAGGCTGAGTGCCGCAACGTGCCGCCGGGCATTGCGCGCCTCACGCGGCGCCATATCAGGCGCGATCAGCCGGTCGGTGAGTGAAATCATCAGGTCAGCAGCAGGCGCGCTGGATCACCCGCCGATATAGGCCCCGCGACGCGGACGGTAAAAGACCTTTTGGTTGTGCAGACGGCCCAGCAGATCATGGATCTGTCGCAGCGTCTCGTCGGCCTCGCCGATGCTGTCCTCAGTCTTGTCGTGCTGTTCCACGTCGGGCAGCACACGCGCCGAAAGCTCGGATTTGGTCTGCCGAAGAGCCGCCTCGATGAGATCCATGTCCTCGACCGACAGTTCGAATTTGGAATTGTAACCCGGCATGTCTTTGGCCTCCTCAGCCCTTGCTGCTCCCCGCTATTGTGCACGCGCAGCGTAATTTTGTTTCGCGACCGATAAACGGCATTTAGGCCATCAATTCCGACATGTCCAATTCTTTTTGGGTATGCATCGGTATGGTGTTTTGCGCCGATGCGGCCTGCCTCTTTCGGAGGCAGGTCTTGACCTGCGGGCACGCGGCGGGCATTAGGCGGCGACCATACCCGCAACCGGGCGTTCCGTGGGCGCCAAACCGACGAGGAGCCAGAGCAATGGCCGATATTTCCCTCACCTTTCCCGATGGCAATGCGCGCGAGTACCCCGCAGGCGTCACCCCCGCCGATGTGGCGGCGAGCATTTCGACTTCGCTGGCGAAAAAGGCGATTTCGGCGCATGTCGACGGCCAGCACTGGGATCTGCAATGGCCGATCCCGAAGGACGCGGCGATCAGCATCAACACGATGAAGGACGAGGCACCGGCGCTCGAACTCATCCGGCATGACCTTGCGCATATCATGGCCCGCGCCGTGCAGGAAATCTGGCCCGACGTGAAGGTTACCATCGGCCCCGTCATCCAGAACGGCTGGTATTACGATTTCGACCGCGCAGAGCCCTTCACCCCCGAAGATCTCGGCCTCATCGAGAAAAAGATGAAAGAGATCATCAACCTGCGTGATCCCGTGCGCACCGAGATATGGGAACGCCCGCGCGCCATCGAGCATTATCGCGGCACCCATGAGCCCTACAAGATCGAGCTGATCGAGGCCATTCCCGGCGACGAGCCGCTGCGCATGTACTGGCACGGGCACTGGCAGGATCTGTGTCGTGGCCCGCATCTGCAACATACCGGTCAGGTGCCCGCCGACGCCTTCAAGCTGATGAGCGTCGCGGGTGCCTATTGGCGCGGCGACAGCAGCCGCCCGATGCTGCAACGCATCTATGGCGTGGCGTTCCAATCCAAGGAAAAGCTCAAGGACTACCTCACCTTTCTTGAGGAGGCCGAGCGCCGCGATCACCGCAAGCTGGGCCGCGAGATGGATCTGTTCCACATGCAGGAAGAGGCCCCCGGTCAGATCTTCTGGCACCCCAACGGCTGGAAAATCTACACCACGCTGCAGGATTACATGCGCCGCCAGCAAACCCACGGCGGTTATGTCGAGGTGAACACGCCGCAGGTTGTCGACCGCAAGCTGTGGGAGGCCTCGGGCCACTGGGAGAAATACCAGGAGCACATGTTCATCGTCGAGGTCGACGAGGAGCACGCCCGCGAAAAATCGGTGAACGCATTGAAGCCGATGAACTGCCCCTGCCATGTGCAGATCTTCAATCAGGGGCTCAAGAGCTACCGCGACCTGCCCCTGCGCATGGCCGAATTCGGCTCGTGCAACCGGTACGAGCCCTCGGGCGCGCTGCACGGCATCATGCGGGTGCGTGGTTTCGTGCAGGATGACGCGCATATCTTCTGCACCGAGGATCAGATCGAAGCGGAAACGCGCCGCTTCATCGACTTCCTGTCCGACATCTACCGCGACCTCGGGTTCGAGAATTTCTCGGTCAAGTTCTCCGACCGGCCCGACACCCGGGCCGGCAGCGATGACGTCTGGGACAGGTCCGAAACCGCCCTCAAGACGGCGACCGAAGCGGCGGGCTGCGACTTCAGCCTCAATCCCGGCGAGGGCGCGTTCTACGGTCCCAAGCTCGAATTCGTGCTGACCGACGCCATCGGGCGTGACTGGCAATGCGGCACGCTGCAGGTCGATTTCGTCCTGCCCGAGCGGCTGGATGCCACCTATATCGGCACTGACGGGGCCAAGCACCGCCCGGTGATGCTGCACCGCGCCGTGCTGGGCAGCTTCGAGCGGTTCATCGGCATCCTGATCGAGGAACATGCCGGGCGCCTGCCCTTCTGGCTGGCCCCGCGTCAGGTTGTCGTGGCCTCGATCACCTCCGAGGCGGATGACTATGTGTACGAGGTCGTTGAGAAACTGACCGCCCTCGGCGTCCGCGCCGAGGCCGACACCCGCAACGAAAAGATCAATTACAAGGTGCGCGAGCACTCGGTCGGCAAGGTGCCGGTGATCCTTGCCTGCGGCATGCGCGAGGTCGAGGAGCGCACGCTATCCGTCCGTCGCCTTGGCGAAAAACAGACCAGCATGCGCAGCCTTGACGAGATGGCGCAGGATCTGGCGCGCGAGGCGACACCGCCGGACCTGCTCTGAGGCGCGCGCGCCTCAGAAATGTGATTTCGGCTCGTCCGGCTTGCCCGCGCTCACCGCGAGCAGTCCGGCGAGACCGGTCATGCCGATGGGGAACATGGTGAACACGTTGAACCCGAAGGCGTAATACATCAGCCCCGCCGACAGGATCAGCAGCAGCCCCCCGCTGAGCGCACGAATCTTGGCCATCGCCCCGCCGGCGATCGCCAGCAACGGGGCGACAAAGCTCGCGGTACGGATGAGCGCGGGGTCAGTCACCTGTGTGAGCAACCCCTCGACCTCGCCGAACCGGTTTACCGCCTCGGTATAACCATAGCTGAAGAACCCCACGAGGATCGCCAGACAGCCGCCGATAATCCCCAGAACCATTGCCGCGCTACGCATGAACTACACCTCCTAAACCTTTGCCTTATATGGGGATTGCCGCGCGCTATCCAAGCAGTGCGGCCTGCGTGTCCGCACCCCATCCCAGATAGAGCGTGCCGCCATCGTCGATCAGCGGGCGCTTCATCAGCGTCGGGTGATCGGCCAACAGGGCAAGCGGGTCGCGGCTGCGTTCCTCGTCGGCCAGCGCGCGCCACGTGGTGGATTTGCGATTGAGCAGCGCGTCGCCGAATTGCGCCAAGGCCGCCTGCGCCAATTCTTTGGGCAAGCCCTCGGCGCGGACATCGCGAAATTCGGCCTTATCAAGAGATTTCAACGCCTTGCGGCACGTATCGCAGGTTTTCAAGCCGTACAGGATCATTGCGTCGCCTCGTCATTTTTTGCCTGCTTATCCGGCATTTCCACACAGGTCACGGAGTTTCGCTTGATTTTTACATTGGCGGTGCAATCATTGTAACCGTCACGACACGGGTAATACCTCCGATTTTGCGTGCGATTTCGGGGGTTTGCGCGATTTTTCGTGTCATGGTCGGGCATTTTCCCGGGAAGCGAAGACAAAGGAGAAGCGGCATGCCGACTGGCACCGTGAAATGGTTCAATACGACAAAGGGTTACGGCTTTATCGCGCCGGACGACGGCGGCAAGGATGTGTTCGTCCACATCTCTGCGGTCGAGCGGTCCGGGCTGACGGGGCTGGCGGACAATCAGAAGGTCGGTTTCGAGCTTCAGGATGGGCGCGACGGGCGGCAGATGGCGTCCGATCTCAAACTGCTCTGAGCCTTCGGCGTACACCAGATGCAGGGGTGCCGCCCCATGGTGCCCCTGCATGAGGATGCGCTGATCCGGCTCAGTTACAGCCCTTGGCCCCGATGGGGCAATCGAAATTCGCCCGCGCGCTGCGCGTCCGGCGCGGCGTGTACGTGACCGGATGCGACTTGGCCTGCTGATAGGTCTGATCGGCGGTCGGCGTGCCGCAGCAGATCACGCCGTTCAGGCTGACCGGTTGCAGGCCCGTGGGGCAGTAATTGGCATGGCTTTGATAAGCATAGACTTTCGGCGCCTCGGCGAGGGCCGGACCGGCCAGCAGGGCAAGCGCCAGGGCGGGGAAAAGCGATGTCTTGGAAACGCGCATGGGAAACCTCTTGAACAGCGGATGCAGGTGGGTCGGATGGTAACCACTCCGCCCCACCTGTCAATTTCTTTCGGGGAAACAGGGGGTTCTGTGTGGCGATAGGGAGAGAGAATGAGGCGTTGACTGTCACAGTTGCGGGGAAAAGCCGCGTGTTGGTCGTGGATATTGTCGCTAAGTCATGGTGCTTCGATAATTACTCGACTTCACGATTGAATTAAAAACCAAGATTTAACGGCTAAAGCTAAGCGTTCCTTTTCAAGTGCATCTGTCGGATTGCAATGCGCGATTGGGCCTCGAAGCAAATTTAGCTCAGCTGAAATTTTCGAAACTGCCTTTTTTGAGGCAAACACCGTTTCAAACAGATCCCAATTGTCCGTGATTAATTGAGAAAGCTCTCCAAATGTTGTGTAGTCGATTAGTACTACAGTTGCGTATTTTGGAGATCTCTGATTCAACTCTTTTCGAGAGAACGGGAGGGTTGGGTCATGACTGTTTCGGATTGGGCGGGGTCGGTTTCAGATTGGCGCGAGGCGCTTGAAGGCATGA
>Ga0209947_1001903_pt1 | contig 12195 bp, 7 predicted proteins | sample SalPonR2_B_D2_MG_FD_185706 | JGI IMG/M metagenome (GOLD analysis project Ga0209947, IMG submission 185706) | Salt pond soil microbial communities from South San Francisco under conditions of wetland restoration - Salt Pond MetaG R2_B_D2_MG... ... | reverse complement strand
GCCGCGCCGACAGGCTGAATTGCGGCGCGAATCGCCAGGCGCCCCAGGTAGTGATCCGGTGTTCGTCTCCGAGCGTGTAGTCCTGGTCGTTCTCGTTGAGCCGGACCAGGCTGCGCCACTGGCTGCCGCCGCTGAAGCGCTGCAAGCGCCAGTTGTGGGTAAACCCAACGATGCCGCTGACCGAGCCTGAACCGAGCTGCATCGGGTAGGGCAGGCGCGGGCTGGGGCGCATGCCCATGGGCGTCAGGATCTCGTCGCGCTCGGTATTCGAGCCGGTCGGCAGTTCCAGGCCCAGGTTTGCGTGCACCGAAGCGCGCTCCGAACGCCACAGCGTGACCAGGCCGGTGACGCTTGAATCGCCTATACCTGACGTCCGGGTCGTGAACGTGCCCAGGCGACTGCTGCCCATGCCCCCGGCGAACGTGACGTGATCCATCTCCTTGTCGGTCCAGTTGGTCATCAGCATCAGCGTGAGCCGGTCCGACGGCGCGTACATCAGGCCGAACATGTGCATGTCCATGGTCATGCTGGTCGGCACCACGCGCAGCGTGGGCGGTTGGCCGGGCATGCCGAAGAATCGATTGGGGACGCTGGTCGCGACCTGCTCCGTCGAAATCGAGTCGGTCCCGACACGGTTGCCGGCCATGTCCATGTGCATGAAGCGATACGACACCATCCATTCGCCTTTGGCGTGCGTGTGCTCACCCATTACGCCGATCGGCGCGTGGCTGTCGGGGCGCGGCGGGTCGCCGGCATCGTGATGGTGCTCGGCATCGGCATCGGCATCGGCTGCGGTCAGGACAAGCGCAATCGCGCAGATGGCATTGATTGCGGCACAAACAGGCATGGTCGCCCGTCGGCCAGGTTCTCTGGATGAATTCATTGGATGTACTCCCGTTGCTGTTCCGTCGGTATGCGGCAGGCTGCCGCGCGCCGGCGGAACTTCGTTTGGCTCAGCTTCCGGTGGTTGAAATTGCCTGCACAACGAGCCTGGCGGGCGGGGACCGCGCGCGCGGCCACTCGATGCGCAGCGCCGGATCGGCCTGCGTCGGGAGCGCTTCGGGAATGCAATGCGGCAGCAACTGCAGCGGCGTCGCATCGGCGCCGGGCAGCGCGACCTGCGCCAGCGATGCTCCCAGCGCGCAGCGCTCGAGATTCCAGCCGGCGTGGGGTGGAGGTGGGCCCTGTTTGCCGCCATCGTCGTCATCAGCAAGGTCGCTGGACCGAGCGTGGCCGGCACCGTGGTGCTGGTGGTCGCCGCCGAACAGAACGGCAACGAGCTCGCTATCGAGACCGTCGGGACACAGCCGGACCGGCCACCCGTCGCCGCCTGGCATGTATCCGGGCGCGATCATTGCCCGTAGCGCTAGCGCCCAGGCCAGGAAGATGTGCCATCGTGTCGGTGCGGTGCGGCGCATTGAGGCGTGCCGAAGTGGCTCGTGACCGGTTGCAATCGAGGATCGAGTATCGTTGATAATCAGTTGCCCGACAAGCCTCGCCTTGAGAAAGATCTCATCAGCAATGACCAACGCCTTCATCATCCTGACCTGGCATTCGATCAACGTGCTGGACAACACCCACGCCGGCAACGATCTGATTGCGTTCAGCGAAGACCTGGAATTGCTCGATCGGCTCGGCTGGGTCGTGCTGCCGCTGTCCGATGCCCTGGCGCGGCGGGCGGCCGGAACGCTGCCCGAACGCGCCGTGGTGCTGACCATGGACGACGGCTCGATCATGGACTTTCACGATTTCGACCATCCAGCGTGCGCGCGCCAGACCAGCGTTTTCAACCGGATTTCGCAGTTCGCCGCCGCGCTGCCCGGCGATTCGCCGCACGTGCCCCACGTCACTTCCTTCGTGATCGCCTCACCGGAGGCGCGCGACGAGCTCGACCGGGTCGACTACATGAGCCTGGGCGTGTGGCCGGACGACTGGTGGGCGCCGGCCAACGCGTCCGGACTGATGAGCGTCGAGAGCCACAGCTGGGACCACAACCACGGATCGCTGGCCCGCACGGTGCAGCGCAACAACCGGCGCGGCGATTTCCGCCACATCGAAACCGAAGCCGAATGTCTGGCCGAGGTCGACCGGGCCAGCGATTACATCGAACGCCGGTCGGGCCGCCGACCGCGCTTCTTCGCTTATCCCTACGGCCAGGCCAGCGACTACCTGAGGCGCGAATACCTGCCGCGCCACGCGGCATCGGTCGGCATCGAGGCCGCGCTGGGCTGCACGCCGGAGCCGGTCGATCCGGCTAGTGATCGCTGGTACCTGCCGCGCTACGTCTGCGGCCGCGACTGGAAATCGGTTACCGATCTGGAGTTGCTGCTCGACGACGCCGGCTGACGGCCATCGCGGATCGGTTTCGGTGTTGAAAAGGAGGCTAAAGGCTAAAACAGCTCTCGCGAAGGCGCTAAGGCGCTAAGAAAAAGAGCATGAAAAGCAGGAGACGAAGAGCACGAAGGACACGAAGGGAGGCAAAAAGGCAGAAATCTGGCCAAGTTCAGCTCTCGAATTTCGCTGCGTCTTCGCGGCTCTCATCGAACAGGCTTGCTGGTGCGTTTCGCTGCGCTCAACGGCACCCTACGCGGATAGTAGTGATTTTGTAGGGTGCCGTTGAGCGCAGCGAAACGCACCATCTGTTTGCTTTGCTCTATCTTGCTTTTTCTTCGCGTCTTTGCGCCTTCGCGAGACCTGTCTTGAATTTCGGTTCGGCTTTTGCGTTTTCCGTGGCTTCAGAACGGCCCCAGGGCGAAGACGTCGTCGAGCAACCGGTCGCGCCGCTCGGCGTCCAGCGGGCGATGGTAATTGGCCAGCAGCTTCGGGTGGCGCGTGTGGCGAAAACCGGCCTGCAGGTCGACTTCCTCGGCCCGCGCATCGCCGCAATAGCCGAAGAAGGCCTCGAAGTCGTCGGCCATTTCGGTGAAGGCGTACCTGAGCAGACAGAAAAGAACGCCGCCTTTTTCGCGTATGTCTCGGCATGCCGGTGCCGGGATATCGGCGAAAGCACGGCCGTCCACGCTGCCGCCGCCGACCAGTGCGACCGTTTCGTGCCGCAGGATGTTCAGGTAGCCCAGCGGCGTGAAGCGCAGCGGGTCGTGGCGATACATCGCCACCAGGTGCCGCCCGTAGTCGGGCAGCGTGCCGCCCAGCTTGCGCCGGAAGATTTCGCCGGCGAAGTAGCGCCCGTCGGAAACCTCGAGGATGCGGAACGGCGAATCGGGGTCATCGTTCATGCGCGGAATCTCGTGTCTGCCCGGCCATTGTCGGTCACCAGGTCCTGTGCAGGGGCATCAATCGGCATCGCTGGCGTCGCCTGAGACATCGAGCACGAACGCGCCGCGGAAATCACCGAAGCGGATTTTTTTCAGCGCCGCGTTGGCGCGTTCCAGCGGCATGAGTTGCACTTGCGGCGTCAATTCGTGCCTTGCCGCGATGTCGAGGTAGTCCGAAATGTCGCGACGCGTCACGTTGGCGACCGACTTGATCTCTTTCTCGCGCCAGAGCTGGCGTTCGTAGTCGAGCCCGGCCAGCCGGTCGCGATCCCCGCTTTCCTTGGAAATCGCATTGATCACCAGGCGTCCGCCCGGGGCGAGCCTGTCCAGCGCGGCAAGCACGGTGGCCCAGACCGGTGTGGTGTCGATGATCGCGTCCGGCGCCCGGGGCGGCTTTTCGCCGGTATCTCCGGCCCAGCTCGCGCCCAAAGCCAGCGCCTGTTCGCGCTGGCCGGGATCGCGCGCCCAGACCATGACCGGGCTTTGCGGGTAGAGGATTCCGGCCAGCGACAATACCAGGTGATTCGACGCGCCGAAGCCGGTCAGCCCCAACACCCGGCCGTCGCGCAGCGCGGTCAGGCGCAGGCTTCTGAGACCGATGGCGCCGGCACACAGCATCGGCGCGGCCTCGGCGTCGGACAGTTGCTCGGGGACGGCATGCACGAAGCCGGCCGGCACGCACATGAACTCGGCGTATCCACCGTCGATATTGCGACCGGTAGCCTTGAAATCGGGGCAGAGATTTTCATCGCCGCGCCGGCACCACTTGCATTCGCCGCATGCCGATCCGATCCAGCCCACGCCGACCCGCTGGCCCCGTTCGATCTTCCCTGCCTGTGCTCCGCGTTCGACGACGGTGCCGATGACCTCGTGTCCCGGCACCCGCGGCAGCGGTGTGGCGACACGGCCCTCGATCTGGTCGAGTTCGGTATGGCACACCGCGCACACGTGCACCCGGATAAGCACCTCGTCGCTGCCGGGTCTAGGCCTGGCGACGTCGCGCAATTCGAGCGGTTCGCCGTCGCGTTCGATTTCGCCGGTTTGTTCGAGAACCATTGCACGCATGGGTTCCAGTGTAATCAAACAGACGTTGAGCGGAACAAGTCGTTAGCAAACACCTCGAATATAATTCCGCGATGTCGCTGTCCTACCGAATCAAGGTGCATCCGCGCGCGCGGCGAATCAGGCTCAAAGTCCTCAGGGATGCATCGCTGGAAGTCGTTGCGCCGCCCGGCGCGAACAGGCGCCGCATCCGCGATTTTGTCGAGGCCAACCGGGATTGGATCGAGCGGACCCGGGCGCGCGTCGGCGCACACCGCCGGGGCGGCTCCGGGTCCGGTCCGTTCCCCGCCGAACTCGCGCTGCGATCGATCGAGCAGGTTGCTCGGGTCCACTACGCCGAAGCCGAAAGGGCTTTCTTCCGCTGGAACGCGCATGAGCTGACGGTGGGCTTGCCGGAGCGCGAACCCCCGGCTGCCCGGTCGGCGCTGCTCGCCGCGCTCAAGCAGCGTGCGATCGAACGACTCGGGCCGCGATTTCTTGCGCTGGCCGGACAGCATGGCCTGGTCCATGGCCGCTTGACCTGGCGCAATCAGAAATCCCGCTGGGGCAGCTGCTCGGCCAACGGCAATATTTCCCTGAATGTTCGCCTCATGTTTCTGCCGCCCGAACTCGTCGATTATGTTTTCGTCCACGAACTGGCCCACCTGGAACACCCCGATCACTCGCGGCGTTTCTGGAACGCTGTCGAGACCATGCTGCCGGATGCTCTGCGGAGACGGCGGGCGCTCAGGCAGGTCGACGCGCTTTTGCCCGAATGGATACTCAGCGAAGGAAAATGATCCGGCGCATCACGATGCAGCGCCGGCCAGCACCTTGTTGAACTCGTCTGCAAGGCGGTGACGGCTTTCCGCATCGGCCTCAGCGCCCCGATTGAGCGTGGAAATGCGCGGATCCAGTCGCGCTTTCAACAGGGGTTTCGGCAGGCCCCGCGCCGGCCAGGGCTGCGGCAGCTTTTGCGCAATCTCGATCGGCTCCTGCGCGGCGTGACCGCGCTGGCCGAGCGCATCGAGAAGGGCAAAAGCACGGGCGGCCAGCGTCGTGAGTGCGGCATCGTCGGCCATGACGCCGATGCGGCCGCGCAGCCGGTCGCCGATATCCCTGCGAAGCTGCCAGGCGCCCGTGACGCCGCCGGCCGCCAAAGCGCCGATCACGGTGCCTGCGCCCAGCGAAAGCCCGCCGGCGGCAACGTCGACAGCGGCGCCTGCTGCCGCGCCTGCCGCCAGTCCGCCGCCGGCGCGCTTGCCAACAAACGCCAGGGTCGCCGAATCGAAGAGGTCGGTCGCCCATCGGCCCTGTTCGATGGGCAGCCCGAGGTGGCGATAGCCGTCGTGATGATGATAATCGCCGTCGACGAACCGGTAGAGTTCCAGCAGTTGCGCGACGAAGCGTTGTTCGCGCCGGGTAATGGATTCGCGCAACGATCTGTTGGCGTTTTCCAGCGCGGTTTCGTCGCCGCGCTCGGCCGTCCTTCGGGCCGCAGCAGCATCGACCAGCAGTTCGGCGATCATGGCCAGCCCCGACGAGCGCTGCCATTCCGCCTGCGATTCGCGATCGGCGATGAGTTGGTCGAGGGCCGGCGCGTAAGTGTCGATCAGCGTTGCGAGCCTGCGCCACAGGCGCGCCTCGGCTTCCAGGGAAAACACTACAGTATCGAATTCGGCCACCGCATGAAGGCCGACCCGCGACAGGGCTTTGCGCCAGTCTTCCACTCGACTGAGCCGATTCGCGACGAAATTCAGTACCGGCAGAATCGGCCGGGCGCAAAGCGACAGGATCGCCAGTTCGTCCTGGTACTTCCCCAGTACCGGCTCGCGCGCATCGATCACGTACAACGCCGCGTCGCTTTCCAGCATCTGCGTCAGTACGCGCGCTTCCTGCTCGAAGCGCCCGGCAGCGTCCCCGGAGGCCAGAAACGCGCCGATACGCTCGGGGCCGGCGTGACGCTCCGCGGCGTTCGTTTCGAGTTGTTCAATCAGCGCGCCGGCATCCTCGAGGCCGGGCGTGTCGAACAGTTCGACGACGGCGCTGCCCGCGGCCAGCAGCTGTGCGCCCTCGACCTGCCGGGTAGTGGCAGACGCAGCTGCGACATGGCCGAACGTCACGTCGCGCATCAAGGTACGCATCAGCGATGTCTTGCCCACGTTGGTGTGGCCGACGACGCTCAGCTTCAGGGGCTCGGTGTTGGACGATTTCACGCTCCGGATCATACCGCAGCGGCCCCGCCGCAGATGCGGTGCCGGCGGCTTCCGCAGTAGAACCAGACCGCCACAAGGCGGAACATAAAAAACCGGCGCTTCCGAAGAAGCGCCGGCCTGTCCCCCAACTCGGCATGATTGTCTTGCAACCGAATTGGATTGAATGCGCGGCAGTCCTGCCGGGAGCGTGGCGTTACTAATGGGGTCGTTACTCAGCTGGCACTCAGCTTGTCTCTCGGCGTCCGTGGCAAGACGTCGGCGCGCCAGGTGTAGCGCTGCCTACATCAAGCGCCGAGAACGCTGTCCACGGGCGCCGAGAGGCAAGCCCTGCGGGAGCTTCGGAGCCGATCACCCGCTGCGTTCCGCTCGCTTGCCATAGCCTTGCTATGCCTGCGTTCGCGCGCCTTGCCGGTGAGCGGCTCCGAATCTCTGAATGCCAGCTGAGTAACGACCCCATTAGTCCGTTCCACCGCGCATTCGTGGATAAAGCTTACGCAGAGAGCGCGTTGTCGGCTTGAACTGGCGCGACAGTCGATTGGCCTGGCGCGACATTCCGACACTTGAAGATTGATTCGACTCAAGCGTCGGCGTGAGTTTGGTCCTGGCGCCATTTTTCCGGCGGAGCGCCGTGTTCGTCGCGGAATGCCCGACTGAAGTACTGCGAACTCGAGAAACCGCAGGCGTGGGCGATGTCGGTCACGCTGTCGTCGGACAAGCGAAGCAGTTGGCGGGCCCGCGCAAGCCGGTATTCGCGCAGGTACGCGGCCGGCGTCCGGCCGGTCAGCGACTTGAGCTTGCGCTGCAGCGTGCGTGGCGTGAGATGGACCGATTCTGCCATCGCCTGGATTTCGGAATCGGAATTGCCGCTATGGGCTTCCAGCCATTCGTGCAGTCCTTCCATAAGTTTTTGATCGCGCGGCGCAAGATCCGACGACTGGCCGCCGGCGCCCGAAGCGTCGGCCCGGGGCTCTTCACCCGGTTTCAGAGGCGCTCCCAGGTGTTCCATGAGGTGTGCGCGGAAGCGCTCGCGCTGGGCCATCATTTGCGCCAGGCGGGCCTTCAGCTCTTCGATTTCGAAGGGTTTGGACAGGAAGCCATCGGCCGAGAGAGTAAAGGCCTTGATGCGGGTTGTATTGTCCTGGCGCGCGGTGAGGAATAGCACGGGAATATGGCAGGTCTCGATGTTCTCGCGCAGGCGTGCCAGCATTTCGAAGCCGTCGGCGTCGGGCATCATCAGGTCTGTGACGATGATGTCCGGAAATATTTCGCGCGCCGCGGCAAACCCCCGAATGCCATCGACGGCCTGCTCCACGTGCCAGTCGGGCGCCAGCGTTTGTGCGAGATAAGCTCTCAGGTCGGCGTTGTCCTCGACCACCAGTATCGTGCCGTGAATATCTTCTGGGGCAATGGCGCCCGGCTCTGCTTTGAAAGGTTCCAGCGAATCCTGCCCGGGCGTGAGGGCTTCCAGATCGAGGCGCTGACGGTCCAGATCCAGCCGGGCCGGCCGGACCATTTCGCCCGGCGCCGGGCGTCGTGCCGGCAAGGAGATCCAGAAACATGTGCCGTGGCCTGGTTTGCTGGTGACGTCGACACTGCCGCCGCACGTCCGGGCGGCTTCGGCCACAAGCGCAAGCCCGATGCCAACTCCGGATATGTGGTTGGCGTCGGCGGCACGGGCGCGATAGAAACGCTTGAAGATCATGGCCTGATCGGCCTCGGAAATGCCGGGGCCGGTATCTTCCACGCAAATCACGGCGCCCGCGCCGGCCGGCTGAAGCGATACCTTGATGCGGCCGTCGGGCGGCGTGAACTTCACCGCGTTGCTGATCAGGTTGAGCAATATCTTCTCGATTAGATTTTGCGGGCAGCGCGTGAGCCAGGCGCCGTTGACACGCGTCTCGATCTGAATTCGCTGATGCTCCACGCCCGAACGGAAAGCCTCGACCGTCTGCGATACGACCGAATCCAGGCGCCAGGCGGTATCCGACTCGATTGTCCTGGCAAGCCGGAGCCGTGACAGATCCAGCAATTGTTCGACCATGCGCAAAAGACGGTTGATGTATTTGCGACCGAGCGCAGCCGCCTCGGGATCGGGCGCCTGTTCCAGCTTCTCGATGCTCGCCCGTATGAGCGTCAGCGGTGTCCGGAATTCGTGCGAAACATTGGCGAACAGCTGCGTCCGGGCCTCCAGCGCCTGCTGGAGCTCACCGGCCTGCTTATCGACGAGTTCTTTTTGTTGCTGCAGCTGCAGCGTACGCTGCTCCACCAGCTGCCGAAGTTGCCGACGCTTCTGTTTCTGATAGCCGAGCACGATGAGCAGGAGAACGAAGAACACGGCGAGATAGAGCAGCCAGGCCAGTGGTGTCAACCAGGGCGGCCGTCCAATGGAGAACTGCATCAACTGCTTCGGCGAGGACCAGACGCCGTCCAGGTTGGCGGCCTTGACTTCGAAGCTGTAGCTGCCCGGCGCGAGGCTGGCGTACCCGGCACGGCGGCTGTCTCCGACACTGATCCATTTATCGTCCAGTCCGCGCAATCGAACCGCGTAGTCGATCCGGTCCGGGTCGCTGAACTGGAGTCCCACGTAGTCGAACTCGATCCGGTTTTCATCGTGCGCCAGGTCGAGAGGGGACTGATCCTCTTCGAGTGTCACAGGTCGCTCGTTTACCGTTGCCGACTTCAGATGCACGCGCGGCGGGCGCAACAGGTCGCGAACGTTGCCCGGTCGAAACACGTTCCAACCATTGATGCCGCCGAAGTAATAACGGCCGCTGGTGCCGACGTGGGCCACGGTGTTGTTGAATTCCCATGCCTGCAGTCCGTCTGCCGGCATGTACTGGCGAATTCGGCCGCTCCCGGGATCGTACCGGATGACGCCGCGGTTGCTGCTCAGCCAGAGCGAGCCGGCAGAGTCCGACAGCACCGCGTAAATGGTCTCGTCCGGAAGTCCGTCGGCCCTGCCGAAAAACCGAAATTCCGGATCATCCGCGCCATCGAGATCGATCTGCAAGAGGCCGGCGCCTCGCGTGCCGGCCCATATACGGCCGTTGCTGTCGCGTGCCAGATGGAAAACGTCGTTGCGCGGCGTCTCTTCAGATTGGCCGGCCGGGTAAAGAACCCGGGTTTCGCCGTTTTCCGGATCGAGTTCCACAAGTCCGCCCATTCCAGCCATCAGGATGCTTCCGTCATCCAGCGGGAGCAAATCGAATACCTGGATGCCGGCGGGTATGGCGTATCGCTGCACAACCTTCGGGCCATCGGCGGTGCCAACGTCGATGACCCAGAGCCCGCGACTGCCGCCGGCCAGCAGGGTCTCGGAATCCAGAAAGTGCAGCGTCCGCAGGCCAGGGACCCCGGGCGCCGGCAATCCGGGTTCGAGCGCGATCAGATCGATCGGGCCGCCCGGCGTCCCGATTCGTCCCAGGGCGTGGCTGCCGGCCAGCCAGGCGCTGCCGTTGCCGGGCTGTATTGCAATCGAGCGGACGACACCCACGGAAGGTACTGCTTCAGAGCTCGGCAGGTAGCGATGAACGATTTCGTAATCGAGCGGACTGTTGCGACGCCAGATCGTGACACCGGCGTTCTGATTGGACACCCAGACCAGCTCGCCGTTGCCTGTGCGCTGCTCGGCAATGGCGCGGACGAGATTGCGGCTGATCATCGACGGCTCGACGTCCTGGATGTGCGTGAAACGGTCGCTTTGCGGTGAAAGCTTCGCGAGGCCGCCCAGGTTCGCGCCGATCCACAGTACGCCGAAGTCGTCCAGGAATATCCGGTAGCCGATTTCCCCCAGCGTCTGCGGCAGTGATCGGGGATCTTTGGGATCGTGGCGAAACCCGGTCAGCCGATCGCTGCGAGGATCGTATCGGACCAGGCCGAACCGGCCCGCCAGCCAGGTGTTGCCGTCGGGCGTCTCGGCCAGTTGCAGACGCGCCAGGTTTGAATTCGGCGACGGGCCGAAGAATGCCGGCTGCGGGAATCGTCGCCATTGCTGCGGGCGGGTGGCCGGGATCTGAACGATCTCGTCGCCAAGCCGGAGCCAGAGGTTGTTGCCCGAATCGACGGCCACCGCATCGGCGCGATCGCTTGCAAACCCGTTTTCGCTTGGCCGCAGGTGTCTGATCGGCTGCTCGGCGTCGGGGTCGACGATGAAGATGCCGTTGGCATTGACGTGGGTGATGCCGTTTCCCGGCCCGACGGCGAGCATGTCCTCGAAAAGCCTCGGATTGATGCCGGTACGGCTCGAATCGAGTACCGGTTGGAATGAATCGGTCTCGGGCGCGTAACGCCACAAGCCGTTGTTGCCGGCCAGCCACAGCCGATCGGTTCGATCCAGTTTGAGCGAGTAGCGTGTCCCCGGTTGGATTGACCCCTCTATCTCGACCGTCACGGCGGCGTCGCTGCCGCGGCGCCAACGGATGACTGCAACATCGCTGGCCACTGCGAAAATGTCGCCGTTGGCATCCTCGACAAGGGCACCGTTGGCGATCGCAGGCCACGCCAGCCCACCGTCGGGAAGCTGGAGCCCGATACGCGTGACGCGTCCGGATTCGGGATCTATCCGACTCAGACCGCGACCAGTGGCTGCCCATACCTCGCCGCTTTCGGCCACCAGCAGTTGCCTGACGAAGCGGTTCGAAAGCGTTGTCGGGTCGTCCGGATCCGAGCGAAACGACTCGAAGCGATAACCGTCGAACTTCTCCACACCGGCCTGCGTGCCGAGCCAGAGGAAGCCGTCCCGGTCCTGGGCAAACGTCTGGATGCTGGTCTGGCCGAGCACGAGGTTGGCGGGCAGGCGCTCGAACCGGTTCTGCTCGGCGCCTTGCAGGTTCATGCAAGCCGCCAGCATCGCGGCCAGCATAACGAAACGCGTGACGGGGCCGGTCATGACGGTGGTCCAACGCCGTATTGCAATGGTGCGGCCGGCTGTACGGGTCGAGGCAGACCGGAACGGCTGGCCGATTCCCGCCAGTCCTCGAGGCGCGCATCCGAATCGATACCCAGGTCGGCCAGCCGGTGTGCATCGGCCAGGCGAATTTCCAGCGGCGCGTATTCGGCCAACTCGCCCAAAAACGTCATGGTGCCGCGGTCCGGGCTGCGGGCCAGCGAACACAGGGCGACGATTTTCTCCGGTCGCGGAGCCAGCAATTCCAGCGCTTGCATGATCTCGCCCCGCTGGCGCCGGTTGTCGGCGCGACCGAGCACGCGACAATCGGGAACATCGGGCGGCCACCGGGTTTCGTCGTGGTCGAGTTCCACGCCGACCAGCACGGCGCTGCCGGTACCGCCTTCGACCGTTTTCACGCGGCTTGTGCGGCCGGCCTCGGTCGGCGGTTCGCCGCGCGAGCCGAGGGTCTGGCTGGGTCCGCCGAGCACAGGAAGCAGCCTCAGGTAGCCGGGCCGGGAAAGGTCCAGGCTCAGCCGGGTTCGGCGCCAGTGCAACAGGAACCATGCGGCCAGCAGCGCCCGCGGGGCGAATCCGTAGATGACCAGTGCGCCGATCAGGTAGCCGGCCCAGAGGCCGCGGTCGGAAGCTGGTGACTGGTCGGAAAGAACCGCCTGTGCCTGTTCCGGGCTCGGCAGGGCAAGCCCGAACAGCCATGCAGGCAACCAGCCGACGGCGATGATCAGATCTTCCAGCCAGCGACCGGAAAGCAGCGTTG
>Ga0209947_1001902_pt1 | contig 12201 bp, 11 predicted proteins | sample SalPonR2_B_D2_MG_FD_185706 | JGI IMG/M metagenome (GOLD analysis project Ga0209947, IMG submission 185706) | Salt pond soil microbial communities from South San Francisco under conditions of wetland restoration - Salt Pond MetaG R2_B_D2_MG... ... | reverse complement strand
GTAACAACTTCAAATTATCTAATTGCTTCAGTAATAAGTCTAGTATTTATTAGTATTTCAAAAGAAATATTTTGGCCCAGATTAATACATATAGGAAGTTTTTTAAAGGAATTTAGGCTTGTTTTTGCTTCTGAAAATTTGAAATTTACTGCGGAAACCAGTAATCTATGGGCTGCTTTTATAGGTATAATTGGAGGTATATTTTTCTTTTTAGCCTTTGTTTTTTATCAAAAAAGTGTTAAAGAAGAAGGAGTAGGACTAGCAGGTACATTTGCTAAGTTGGGAATCTTAATTCCGATGATCCTTGCAATATTTTTCTGGAATGAGGTTCCAGAAATTATCCAATGGGTAGGTATTATATTAGCTTTATTTGCTATAATTATTGTAAACTTCCCGTTTGATAAAGATTTAAAAAAAGCTTTAAGATGGACTTTAATATTTTTATTTACTTTCGGAGGAATGGCAGAGTTTGTGAATAAGATTTTTCAATACTATGGACAGATTTATGAAAAGAATTTATTTTTATTTTTTGTTTTTTTCACAGCATTTATTATTAGTTTAATATATGTTTTTATACGAAAAGATAAATTTAAAAAACGCGATTTTGTTATAGGAATTTTTGTTGGAGTACCTAATTTGTTTTCTTCATTTTTTTTGATTAATGCTTTAGATGAATTAAAAACTGCTGTTGTTTTTCCTATCTTTAGTGCAGGCAGTATAGTTGTAATTAGTTTAGGTGGATATTTCTTTTACAATGAATCTTTAAATAACAAGGAAAAATCTGCAATTTTTATGACAATTATTGCTTTGATACTAATTAATTTGTGATAGATACTTAATAGACACTTATAAATACAGGATTACTTGACATCAAGGTAAATTCATAGTAAAATTTTATTTGTAGGTAAATAGTTTTGCTGTTTATGTAATAAATTTTAAAGTTTAAAAATATGTGCCCGTAGCTCAATTGGATAGAGCGACTGACTACGGATCAGTAGGTTGAGGGTTCAAGTCCTTCCGGGCATGCCATTAATTTTCCTTATCATGTTAACAATGATAAGGTTTTTTTATTTTCATAAAAGTCCAAAATATATGTGAATCTCAGCAAAATCTCAGCACAGAACATAAAAATAAAAGGTAATAATTAAAAATAAATAAGGTTAAATAAGAAGCTTCCCCTTAATAAAAAGAAAAAGCTTTAATAGGTTTAAGCATAATTGTTAATCAAAATTAAATAATATAACTGTAACTATAGAAATTAGGGTAAATATGTTTATGGAAGATATAAGATATTATCATTCTCACGAAGAAATGATTTATCAACTTCTAAAAAGTTGGGTAGAATTATACAGGGCAGATGTTAACGTTAATTTGATAGTAAAAACAGGCGTGAAAACTATTCATATGGAAACTCAGTACAAAGATAACAAAAGTAACAGTTGATCGGATAGAAGGGGATTATGTAGTTTTATTAATTAAGCCAGAAGAGGAAGAAAGGGTTGATTGTCTAATTGAGTTTTTACCTGATGATATTGAGCTAGGTGATATATTGGAGTTTGGGATTGATAGAGATTTTGACGAAAAAAAGGATGCTGAGGAGAGGGTTAAGGGGTTGATTGAGAAGTTGAAAAAAATAAATAGATTGATGAAATAAAAGGACAAAGATTATTTTTAATTAAATAGAATATGATTGAATCTTTACATACGCAAATAACAAAATATAAAACATGAATTTAGACTCACAAGTTTATAAAATGAAGGTGATGCATATCCGATATTATTTAGAGGTATTGAGTGAATATGATGAATTTAGAGGAAGAGTAAGTAGGAAAAAGTTTTGGATGTTTGTGCTTGTTTCATTAATTATTAGTATTATTTTAATTTTTATAAATATAGGGATATTTCTTGTATATAGTGTGTTGGTTACTTTGCCTTCATTGGGAGTTACAGTAAGAAGATTACATGATACAAATAGAAGCGGTTGGTTTCTTTTAATAGAATTAGTTCCTGTAATTGGAGGAATTTATTTATTGATACTATGTGCTGAAGAAGGTATTCCTGATGAAAATGATTATGGTAAAAAACCTGAAAAATAAATAATCACAACTAAAATGAGATTGAATAGAAAGTAATAATGCGGTTTTAATGATCAGGCCGGAAGAAAAAGAGAAGATAGATTGGTTGGTTGATTTTTTGTCTGATGATGTTGAAAAAGTTTGGGATTGATAGGGGTTTTGAAGAGGAAGAGGATGCTGAAGAGAGGGTTAGAGGGTTTATTTGAGAAGTTAAAGAATAAACAAAATTAAATATATGTTTTGAGTGCTCCCTGATATGAGGGAGTTTTTCTGTTTTAAATAAGAATATAAATAATCATAATTATAATTAAATAATGTAGAAACATTACTAAAATTATTGTTGAGAAACCTGAATAGATGTAGGAGTGAATGGATAAGAGAAAATATTATGATTTTTAAAAATATTAAGTGGTTTTGAAAAGCAGAAATAAAGTTTTTGCTATTTTAAATATGTATGAAATTAATATATAAAGTAAAAATAAAAAATGAAAGATTATAGTAAATATATAAAAAAAACGAAAAAGAGTATATGAATATTTAAGTTTAAAAGATCTACTTTTATTGCTAGGATCTATCAAAGTAGGTTTTTATATTTGAAGTATTAAAATGTTTTTTTAATAAATTTTTATAAATATCAATAATATAAATCAATTTTTACTAAAAGTGAATATTTTTTATTTGTTTGTTTGCAAAGAAAAAACAATATTGTTAATGTCAAATAATGGAATTTAATTAACATTGAAAAGTAAGAAATTTAAAAAAAATAAAAAAAAGAAGGAATATTTAGTTTGATGTATAATTATAACAGTATAATGATAATATAAAATACTATTTGATAATATAAAATAAAGGAGGCATTTATTATTAATAATATTCAAAAAATAGAAAAATCTAAAATTAAATCAGTAGCTAAAGCCCTAAGTATTATTGAAATTTTGTGTAAAAATAATTCGGAATTAACTTTAAAAGAAATATCAAAAAAAATGGATATGAATCAAAGTACTATTTCATGTATATTATCAACTTTAATAGACTATAATTATGTTAATAAAACTGATGATTATACCTATAAACCCAGTATACATTTATTTGAATTAGGTAATAAGGTAAGAGATAGGTGGGATATACATAAAATATCAATTCCATATATGGAGGAAATAGTAAACGATATAAATGAAACTGTAAATTTGGTAATTTTAGATGAGTGTAAAATATTATTTATAGACAAAAAGAAAGCCTCATATGAATTTGAAATAGGAACTCAAATTGGAACTAGGTTACCTGCTCATTGCTCTGCTGCTGGTAAAGTATTATTAGCAAGTTTATCAGAAAATAGAGTTAATAAAATTATAGAAGAAGAGGGCCTACATAAATATACTGAAAACACTATAACTGACAAAAATATATTAAAAGAAGAATTAAAAAAAGTATTAGAAATAGGGTATGCAATTGATAATGAAGAATTAATTGAAAATATTACATGTGTGGCAGCTCCCATAAAAGATCACAAAGATGAATGTATTGCAGCTTTAAGCGTGGCTGGTTTATCAAGTAGGTTAAGAAGTAAAAGTATCGATAAAATTGCAGAGTTGATAAAAAGCAAAGTATTAAAAATATCTCGCAAAATAGGATATTAATAAACAAGAAAGGAGATGGTAATAACAAATATCATAAATTAAAAGGAGGAGATGAATTTTATGTCTCAATTAAGGGAAAAGTTTAAAGAGGAAGTTTTTTCTGATGAAGTTGTTTTTGCTGTTGGAGCTTATGATGCTTTAAGTGCCAAAATTGCTGAAAAAGTAGGTTTTAAATGTTTAATTTGTGGTGGATATCCTTTTTCTGCATCAATATTAGGAAAACCAGATAAGGGTCTATTAACAATGACAGAAATGGTTAGAAGTATTAAATATATTGTAGATGCAACAAATTTACCTGTAATAGCAGATGCAGATACTGGATATGGTAGTTCGCTGAATGTTAAAAGGACAATTAATGAATTAGAAAAAGCAGGCGTTGCTGCAATTTTTTTAGAAGATCAGGTTTTTCCGAAAAGATGCGGTCATATGGAAGGAAAGAAAGTAATACCTGCAATAGATCATGTTCAGAAAATAAAAGCAGCAGTAGATGCGAGAAAAGATGATGATATGATTATTATTGCTAGAACTGATTCAAGGTCTATTTATGGTATTGATGATTCCATTAAAAGAGCTCAAATGTATGCTGAGGCTGGAGCTGATGCAACTTTTGTTGAAGCACCTATTTCTATAGAAGAAATGGAAAAAATTACTAATGAGATAGAAGTTCCTCAAGTAGCTAATATGATAAAAGGGGGGAAAACACCTTTTTTAAGTATCCAAGAATTAGAAAAGATGAATTTTAAAATAGCTTTTTATACATTAGGTGTACAGTATGCTGTAGCAAAAAGTCTATGGGATTATATGGATTTTTTAAAAACCAATGGAACCTCTGTGGGTTATAAGGATATGTTTGAATTTGATGAATTTAACGAGATAATTGATTTGAAAGAAGTTCTTAAAGAAGAAAAGAAGTATTCTATTGAGTGAAAAGACTAAATTTAAAAAAAGGGGAGATAAAATGAAAGGTAGAACTTTTTTAATGTTATTGGTTATAGTTAGTCTATTATTTTGTTATACAAATGTAGAGGCTGAAGAAGTTAAAGAGTTTACTTTTGCCATTACTATGGAAGATACGGGGGTGGATAGAGAATTAACACAAAGATTCAAGAAGAAAGTTGATGAATTAAGTAATGGTACAATGCAAATAAATTTATTTATGAGTGGTGTATTAGGAGATACAAGGGAATTAATGGAGCAAATGAAAATGGGTGAAGTTGATTTGGGTTATTATGCTGAGTTTGGCCAACTTTATTATCCTAAGTATGATGCTACCACAATACCTTTCTTATGGCCAGGTCAAGAGGAAATAGAGGAATATTTTGCCGGTCCGGCTGGAGAAATAGCTAAAAGATCTGTTAGAGAAGAGGGTGGAGCAATATTATTAGGACCTATGCATAGTTATGGGTCGCGTTGGATGACTTCTAACAAACCAGTAAGAACAGCAGAGGATCTTGATGGTATTAAGATGAGGATGCCTAATATTTCATGGTGGATTGAAGTATGGAAAGAAGTCGGGGTTTCACCTACTCCAATATCATCTGCTGAAATTTTTAGTGCCTTAAATACAGGTGTCGTGGAGGCACAAGAAAATTATTTATCAAATATATATGGAAGAAAATTATGGGAAGTGCAAGATTATTTAATTGGTACAGAGCATATAGATTTTTATCAGATGTGGGCCTGTAGTGAAAAAACCTGGAATTCTCTAACCAAAGAAGAACAAGATATACTTGTAGACGCTGCTAATGATGCTGTAGATTATGTGCGTCCTCAAATTGAAGAAATGAACAATGGTTTTATTGAAGATCTAAAAGAAGATGGTATGGAAGTTATTTATCCGGATAAAGAAGCATTAAGAGAAGCAGCGGAGCCAGCAATTAGAAGAATAATGGAAAATGATTTAGCCCCTGAAGCAATAGAAGCAATAGAAAAATATCTTTAAAAAAGCAAAGGCCAAAGCCCTTTAATTAATGGGCTTTGGCCTTATTATTAAAAATTATTTCTATTGATAGAAAGGAGGAATAAAAGATTTATGCTTATTACAAAGCTATCTAATTTTTTGGAAAATGTTATAGAATCGATATCTGTGTTTTTTTATATGATATTTTTTATAGCTATTTTTGTACAAGTAGTATCTAGATATATTTTTAATTCTCCAGTAGTTTGGAGTGAAGAATTAGCAAGATATATAAATATTTGGTTTGTCTTTTTTAGCTCTTCAATTTTATTAAAACACGGAAAACATCTTAGTGTAGATTTAATAGATAAATACTTAGAAAAAATGAGTGTTAAGGTTAGAGTGATTCATTCTTTAATTTTAAATATAATTATTTTATTCTTAGTAAGTAGTTTGATTTATGGGAGTTTTGAATTAGTAATTGAAACCTGGTCAATTGAATTAGTCACCTTAAAAATGCCAAGGGGTTTAATATTCTTATCGTTAACAATTTCTGGATGTTTTATGTTTATATTTACTCTTGAAAATATTTTGAAAGATATAATTAAATTTATGAGGGGGGGAGATAACTAATGGCGTTATTTATTTTAATAATAGGTCTAATATTTTTGTTAATATTTGGATTACCTGTAGCTTTTGGATTAATATTGTCTCCTACCATATTATTAGGTATTCAAAGAGGTTTTTTAGAGTTACCCCATTCATTTATTGCACAACGTGTTACCTATGGCATAGATAATTTTACATTACTCGCAGTTCCATTATTCATTTTAGTAGGTCAAGTTATGAATAGTTCGGGTATAACAAATAGGATTTTTGATTTTGCAAAAACTTTAGTAGGCCATATGAAAGTTGGTTTAGCTCATGTTAATATAATTGCAAGTTTGATTTTTGCAGGTATGTCAGGAGCAGCAACAGCAGATGCAGCTGGTTTAGGTGCTGTAGAAATTAAAGCAATGACTGAAGAAGGTTATGACCTTGATTTTAGCGTAGGTGTAACTGCTGGTTCGGCAATTATAGGTCCTATTATGCCTCCAAGTATACCAGTTTTAATGTACGCAATTTTAGCAAATGTTTCTGCTACTCGATTATTAATGGCTGGAATTATACCTGGGATTATTATGGCTTTAGCATTAATGTTATATTCAAGAGTAGTTGGAGCTAAAAGAAATTATCCAGTACAAAAAAAAGCAACCCTTCAAGAATTTATTTCTGCTTTTAAAAAAGCTTTTTTCCCACTGTTAACTCCTATGATCCTTATAGGGGGTATATTAAGTGGAATATTTACTGCCACCGAAGCAGCAGCAGTAGCAGCATCATATTCAATAATATTTTTTCTGATTTTTACTAATTTTGATTATAAAGAATTATTGAGAGTTATAAGAAAAAGTGCAAAATTAAGTGCTGCTATAATGTTTATTTTAACTTGTGCTCAATTATTTCAAACAATGGTTATAAGATCAAGAATACCTGCTATTTTAACTGAAAAAATATCTTTATTGTCTACTAATCCTTATATAGTGATGTTATTAATTATTTTTGCATTATTGATTGCTGGCTGTTTTATGTCGACAGCGGTTTCTATAAATATATTAACTCCAGTTATTGTACCTATTATAATACAAGTAGGAATTGATCCTTTATATTTTGGTATAATTATGATAGTGACATTGATGATTGGTCAATTGACGCCACCTTTTGGTATGGTTATATACGCGATTATGGATATAACTGATATCACATTTGAAAGATTAGTAAAGAATTCTTTATTATTTGTTATTCCTATTGTTGTTGTATTGATAATTTTAATAATTTGGCCAGGGTTAGTTATGTTCATTCCTAATTTTGTCTAAGTAATTTTCAAATAATATTTTTATTAAAGGGGTAGATAATTTTGAAAAAAAAGACTATTTTAGATTTAATTGAAATGAAAGAACAAGGAGAAAAAGCAGCTTGGATTACTGCATATGATTTCCCAACTGCGCAATTTGCAGAAAAAGCAGGAATGGATATGATCTTAGTTGGTGATTCACTTGGTATGGTTGTAAAAGGTTATAAGGGTACTGTTCCAGTTACTATGGAAGATTGTATTTTACATAGCCAAGATGTTCGAAGAGGAGCTCCAAATACTTTTTGTATAGGAGATCTGCCTTTTGGTTCTTATCAATCTTCTGATATAAAAGCCGTTGAAAACGCAGTAAGATTTTTAAAAGAGGCAGATATGGATGCTGTTAAACTAGAGGGTGGGAGAAGAGTTGCAAGTAAAATTGAAGCTATTCATAATGCCGGAATAGTTGTATTTGGCCATATCGGTTTAACACCTCAAAGTTCAGGACAACTTGGAGGATTTAAAGCACAAGGGTTAACAGTTAATAGTGCCAGGGAATTAATAGAAGATGCTTTAGTAGTCCAAGAAAAAGGTGCTCAGACAATTTTGTTAGAAGCAGTGCCTCCTGAAGTTACAGAATTTCTAACAAAAAAGTTAGACATACCTGTTTATTCTATAGGAGCTGGAGTAAAATGTGACGGCCAAGTAATAATTTGTGGAGATATGTTAGGAATGTTCCAGGCTTTCACACCTAAGTTTGTTAAAAAGTATGCAAATGTTGCTGAAATAGAAATTAAAGCTTTTAAGGAATTTATTAAAGATGTTAAAGAAAAGAAATTTCCAACTGAGGAGCATGTATATCATATAAAAGATAGTAAAGAAGAGTTTGAGAATTTATTTAATGAATTTAGGTAATATTTATATTATTACTCCCCTCCCCTCGGGGAGTTTTTCTTTTTTAAAAGAAAAACAAATAAATATATTGAATATATTGCTATCAAAACAAAGAGAGTAAATCAAATGAGTGGAAAAATATTTAGATATATCCAATTTTGAGGGAATAAAGGGTAAAGGACTTCCAAATATTTTAACAGTAAAAGATTTAGCAGAATTTATGAATATTAACTTAAATCGGGCGTATCAATTGAAACACCGAGCTGATTTTCCCTCACTAAAATTAGGAAAAAAATTATGATTTCGAGAAACAAGCTAATGGAATGGATAGATGAAAAAAGTGAAGAGTGGCTGGATTGAATTTATATTGGATAGTTATTATAATACATTTATAAGCAATTAGGAAACTGTATCCTTCTCGTATCCATAATGTATCCCAAATTCATGGATACATAAAAAGGATATAAATTCAAATAAATATAAATGCTTCATAAACCTTATAATAACAGCAATAATAATAATTGTTAGATTAGCCCAAATTGTGTCTAGACAGATCCTTAATCAGTAAGCAATAAATTATTAATGATTTTTAAACTAATAGCAATCTCATAGCCATTTTGTAGCCTAAATTCATAAACATATATAAAATATATAAACAAATATAAACTAAAAATGCTTATAAACCCTTGCATATAAGCAAGTATATAATATTATAAAAAGAAACAATGCAGCCCAGAACAGACTCTTAATCAGTAGGTTCTAGATAGATTATATTTTAATATCTATATCTTCTCTATAAATAATAAACAAAATAAATTTTCAGGTTTTTTTCAGGATTTGCATATTAATACTAAAAAGCCCCTCATATCTGAAGAGCTTTAATCTTTGTTATTTAAGTGGTGCCGAAGATGGGACTCGAAACCATACGAATCTGATCCTACCGGATTTTGAACTTTTTAGTTTGAGATATTATATTTTTTTACTAGGATTATGTTACTGAAATTTTAATAATCGAGTGCCCAACGAGTGCCGAAATGTTGATAAAAAGGGCATAATTCTGATAAATGGAAATTTATAACTATGCCTTATATCGTTGATTTGGCGGGATATATGGGTATATAGTAATATATAGTTATACCTACTTTGATAACTTGAAATCCGGTGAAGCCGAAAGGTGTCGGGGTTCGAGTCCCCGTCTCTCCGCCATTTTAAAGCCATGACAGCGTTTATATGTGATTAATATTGAATTTTAAGAGAAGAAATATAAATATAACTTGACCGGATTTTTCACATATTTCAGGGTGATCCGGCATAGCAATTAGCTCCTATCAAAATACATGATAGGGGGTTTTTTATGTTTAAAAACAAATTTGAAATCATTTTAACAGAAAGATAGTCTAAAAAGACTATTTCTGGTGGTGGTTCTCTTGATCAGTATGAATAGAGGCCCTCAGAACGAGACTCCAGCTAAAGCTTTCAAAGAATTTTTAAGATATAAAAGAGCAAGAAATCTTTCTGAAGAGACATTAGAATATTATCAAGAAAAGCTGAATAGATTTTTGGATCGGCTGGGCATAAATAAGCTTAGTTTAATAAATATTAACAAAAAAATAATTTCTAGATATATTATTTATTTAAAAAGTGAATATGATATTGTGGACACAACAGTGAACGCCCATCTTAGAGCTGTAGTTTTGCTATTTTTAGAAATTGGGTAATAGTTAATTTCCTTCTAGGTACTGGGGTTCGCTTGAGCACTTTAGTAAATCTTAAAATTGGTGATCTAGATTTTGATAATCAATTAATCAAACTTTCGCATACTAAAAATAAAAAAGCACAAATTATTCCAATGAACAGAACTCTTTTTGAAGTGCTGCAGGAATATCTTTTATATCGAAAAGGAGATAAAGAAGTATATTTATTTTGCAGCCAGCAAATCGGTAAAAAGTTAACTAACGGTGGTATTCAAATGGCAATCAAGAACTATCACCTTAAAAAAGGAATAAACAGCCACTCGATCCATAAATTCAGACACACTTTTGCGAAAACATCTATCAAAAATGGTGTAGATGTCTTTACTCTAATGAAACTATTAGGACACTCAAGTATTAAGGTTATTAAAAATATGTACATCTTTTCTCAAATGATTTAAATAAAAAACTTCCTATAACAAAGTTAGAATTATTAAAAACTACAAATTCTATGTTTTTACAATTCACCATTTTAAAAGTTGTGAACAATTTGAACTATGTGATAGGAGACAATGTATAACTAATCTCATGCTGGAACGGTTATAATTAATTAAACAGTTTTTTCTCGGAGTTTGACTATGTTAACTGCTATTATAACCACAGAATCTACGGGTCGTTAGATTACCTAACACCTGTTGAATATAGATATTTAATGTTCGATGAAAAATTGTTGTAAAAAGGGTTGTGAATCCACATCTAATAAACACATTTCCTGTCTTAACTCATGCTTTTTAAGCATTCTATCTGTTTCCTCCTTAAGATATAATGTGTGATTATACTCAATTTGTCAGTAATAACCACACCTAGTATGATTCCAGCCTGTCCAGAGTCTCTGCGATAACCTTTTTTTCTTTGTTAAAAAAGTTCTTCATCCTCTGAATAAAGGCATTTTTTTCATCTTCAGTACTATAGTTCTCCATAAGGTTGTTGACCCAGTCTATGTTCTCTTCCACCTCTTCTGGAACCCTTTCACCATCGTGTCTTACCGCATCCCTGGGGCAGATATCATGACACCTACCACAGCGGATACACTTCTCAAATTCAATAATGGCCTTCTTTTCAATCATAGAAATAGCTTTTACAGGACAGTTGTCAACACATAACCCACACGCAACACAATCACTTTCTTTAATCCAAGGCATTTCATTATCACTCCTCTAATTATTGGCAAATGTTCATTATAATAATGATATTCTTTTTGTGAGCATAAGTCAAGAACTACCCCGCCGCCGATAGTGTCAAGTTACTTTTGGATTTAAGATAAACTCCCTTTCAAATTTATTTAAAAGGCAGAGGCCTTTATTGCTCTATATGTTCCATTAACTTTCCCACTTTTTAATGTTGGTAGTACTTCTTTGGCTTCAGGATATAGGTTCTTAGTTTTACTTCTTTTAAATATTTTTTCTGTTTTTATCTCGAACCTCTTATTTTTTTCTTTTGTCTTATTAATTTATATATATCCTCTGCTTTACCTCCATTAAACTTAAAAGCCCTCATACGAGACATCTGTTCTGCTCCAGGAATACTCCATCTAATGGACGGCTGGACAACCTATGGGATAATATATGGCTTATATGACCCTCTGCACTACATCCTAATGCATATGGACCCTTACAATACCTAACTATTCCTCCCCAATTAGATAATATATACTTGCGTGACTCTTTTACTGCTTCTAATTTCGTTTTTTTCTGGTGTTTTTAATTATCTCTTTAAATATCAGTTTAACTTTATCTATATCACACTCATTTAATCCTTCCCAAAGATAAAATTTTATCTTCGGAAGATGTCCAGTAGCCTTCAGTACATACTTGTTTAAATGATACCTATCCAGTACATATTTAGCTTTGGGTAACCAATTTAATCCTTCTTTTATCTACTTTGCTCCATCTCCAGCTAAATAAATTATCTCTATTTCATCTATATCATAAGTTGTGAATTTTCAAATTAAAATTCCAAAATTTATCACATTAAATTAGGACGAAAATTACCCTGTAATGTGAAAATTAATCAGGATAAAATGGCAAATTTAAAATATTTATCAAAATAAATTAGCAAA
>Ga0209947_1001901_pt1 | contig 12203 bp, 8 predicted proteins | sample SalPonR2_B_D2_MG_FD_185706 | JGI IMG/M metagenome (GOLD analysis project Ga0209947, IMG submission 185706) | Salt pond soil microbial communities from South San Francisco under conditions of wetland restoration - Salt Pond MetaG R2_B_D2_MG... ... | reverse complement strand
TGAAGGCGGCCGCGGGCGGCGGCGGCCGCGGCATGCGCCGGGTGGAGCGCGAGGCCGATCTCGAATCCGCCCTCGCGCTCGCCCGCAGCGAGGCCGAGAATGCCTTCGGTTCCGGCGAGCTGATCCTGGAGAAGGCGGTGCTCGACGCCCGCCACGTGGAGATGCAGGTATTCGCCGATGACCACGGCGCCGTCATCCACCTGGGCGAGCGGGACTGCTCCGTCCAGCGCCGCCACCAGAAGGTGGTGGAGGAGGCGCCATGCCCGGTGATGACCGAGAGGCTGCGCGAGGCCATGGGCGCCGCTGCGGCGGGCGCTGCCCGCAGCATCGACTACCGGGGCGCCGGCACCGTCGAGTTCCTGCTGGACGCGTCCGGTGAGTTCTACTTCCTGGAGATGAACACCCGGCTGCAGGTCGAGCATCCGGTAACGGAGATGGTGACGGGCCTGGATCTGGTCGCTCTGCAGCTGCGGGTGGCCGAGGGACGCGGCCTCGGCATCGAGCAGCACGAAGTGGCGCTGCAGGGCCACGCCATCGAGGTGCGCCTGTACGCCGAGGACCCCGCCCGGGACTTCATGCCGGCCACGGGCTGCATCGATCTGTGGCTGCCGCCGTCGGGCGAGGGCATCCGGGTGGATGCGGGCGTCGCGAGCGGCTCGGAGATCTCGCCCTGGTACGACCCGATGGTGGCCAAGATCATCAGCCATGGCGAAACCCGGGACGCCGCCCGGCTGAACCTGATCCGCGGGCTGGAGGGCACGGCCCTGTTCGGTGTGGCGAACAACCGGGACTTTCTGATCGAGGTGCTGCGGCGGCCGGACTTCGCCGAGGGCCGGGCCACGACGGCCTTCCTCGAGGAGCAGGCCGAGGGCGTCTCCGGCGGCGGTCCGCAGCCAGTCGATGCCGCCGTCGCGGCGCTGCTGGAATATACGCTGGCCGGCGAGGCCGCGCTGGCGGCCAGCGTCGGCGTATCGCCCCGGCTGCTCGGCTGGTCGAGCGCCGGCCGGCTGGTGTCGCGCTACCGCTACGAGCTGGACGGCCAGCCGGTCGATCTCGCCGTCAGCCCTGCGCCCGACGGCACGGCAACGGTGGCCGGCGCGGGCGGCGAATGGCGGCTGCGCATCCTCGGGCGGGAAGCGCACCGGGCGCGCATTGCCATTGACGACCGCATCGTGGAGGTGCTGTTCCACCTGTCCCGCCCGGGGTTCATCCACGTGTCGGTGGACGGGCGCGCCGCTGCGTTCGAGAATCTGAGAGAGAGCGTCGCGGCGGCCGAGGAGGTCGGCGGCGGCCGCGTGGCCGCGGCCATGCACGGGCTGATCACCGAGATCGCCGTCGCGCCCGGCGCAACCGTCACGCGGGGCACCCGCCTGCTGGTGCTGGAGGCGATGAAGATGCAGCACGAGGTGCGCGCTGAGATCGACGGCGTGGTCACCGCCGTGCACTGCGAGGCCGGCCGACAAGTGGCGGCCGACGAACTGATCCTGGAAATCGAGCCGGCGGACGACGACGCGGCCTGAGCCGCCGGCGATCCTGACTCACTGGAGGAATCTATGAAATCAGCCCTGTGCGAGCGACTCGGCATCGAGTTCCCGCTGTTCGCTTTCAGCCACTGCCGCGACGTGGTGGCGGCCGTCTCCCGTGCCGGCGGTATGGGCGTGTTCGGCGCGGTGACGCTGCCGCCCGACCGGCTCGAGGAGGAGCTTTCCTGGATCGACGACCATGTCGACGGCAAGCCCTACGGCGTGGACCTGATCGTGCCCAACAAGGTGGAGGGCAAGGGCCAGTCCTTCGACGAGAATCAGTTGCTCGCCGCCGTACCGGACGCGCACAAGCAGTTCGCAGCGGGCCTGCTCGCGAGCCGGGACATCCCCACGGAAGACCTGGACGATGAGCGGCGCGAGCACGTGCGCTTCGCGAAGAACCTGCAGGAAGGCGGCGCCGGCGAGCTGCTGGAGGTGGCGTTCTCCCATCCCATCAAGCTCATCGCCAACGCACTCGGCGTGCCGCCGCAGATCATGCTCGACATGGGCAAGCAGCACGACGTGGCCGTTGCGGCGCTGGTCGGTGCGAAGGAACATGCCATCCGCCAGGTGAACGCCGGCGTCGACATCCTGGTAGTGGCCGGCGGTGAAGCCGGCGGCCACTGCGGCGACGTTTCCACCCTGGTGCTGGTGCCGGAGGTCTGCGAGGCGGTGCGGCCCATCAGCGACGTGCCGATCCTGGCTGCCGGCGGCATCGTCACCGGCCGGCAGATGGCGGCCTGCATGGCCATGGGCGCGGACGGCGCCTGGACCGGCTCCGTCTGGCTGACCACGGCCGAGGCCGAGACCAACCCGGTGGTGAAGGAGAAGATGCTGAAGGCGAGCTCGCGGGACACCGTGCGCTCGCGCAGCCGCACGGGCAAACCGTCGCGTCAGCTGCGCTCGCCGTGGACCGATGCCTGGGAGTCCGGCGACAGCCCGCAGCCCCTGCCCATGCCGCTGCAGTCCCTGGTCAGCGAGCCGGCGCTCAGGAAGCTGGACAAGCTGGCCCAGGGCGGTCACGCCGGCGCGGGCGAGCTCGCCACCTACTGGGTGGGCCAGGGCGTCGGTCTCATGAACCAGGAGAAGTCCGTGCGCGCCGTGGTGCAGGAGTTCCAGGAGGATTTCCTCGCCGCCTACGAGCGGCTCGGCGAGTTCCTCGACGACTGAAATCCCACGGCGACCGGGGAGGCAGCCATGTTCCAGCAGGTGATCGATTTCCGCGACGAGAGCGAGGCGCTTCACCAGCTGCTCGCGCCGCTGGCCGACGAGCAGTTCGCACGGCCCACCCAGTTCAAGGGCTGGACCATCGACGACGTCGTCGGCCACCTGCACATCTGGAACCGGGCGGCCGCGCTGTCGCTGGCGGACCCGGAGGCGTTCCAGCAGTTCATGACGGAGGTGATGGCCGCGGTGCAGAGAGGCGGCATGCGGGCCTTCGAGCGGAAGTGGCGCGGCGAGCTCGCCGGCCGCGCCCTGCTGGAGGCGTGGCGGGAGTTCTACCTGCCGATGTGCGAGCGCTTCGGCGAGGCGGACCCGAAGTCGCGCGTGCAATGGGCCGGCCCGGACATGAGCGTGCGCTCGGCCATCACGGCCCGCCACATGGAGACGTGGGCCCACGGCCAGGAGGTCTACGACGAACTCGGCGTCGTGCGCCGGGACACCGACCGGATAAAGAACATCGCCGTGCTCGGCATCAACACCTTCGGCTGGACCTTCCGCAATCGGGGCCTGGAGATGCCGGAGCAGCCGCCGTTCGTCCGCCTCGATGCGCCCTCCGGCGCCGTCTGGGAGTTCAACGAGCCGAGCGACGTGAACTACGTGGCCGGTGACGCCACCGAGTTCTGCCAGGTGGTGACCCAGACCCGCAACGTGGCGGATACGAGTCTCGACGTGAAGGGCGAGACCGCCGTTCGCTGGATGGCCATGGCCCAGTGCTTCGCCGGCCCGCCGGAAGACCCGCCCGAACCAGGCACCCGCCACACGGTGAAATAGCGCCGCACCTTTCTATCCTGGCCGCCCTGCGGGGGAATCCGCTCGATGACGTGCCAACGTCTGGAGAAACCTGGATCGGGCCTGAAGGCCCTCCTACTGTGGTGCGTTTCGGTTTACCCGAATTGCTGCAGCGCAAAAAGCCTGTAGCATCGGGCGAGCCTTTTTGTGCACGATGCGGGGTCGAGACGATGGCGGACAAGGGTGGCGGAGAAGAAAAAGGGACCTCTCTGGCGGCATCACTGGACGATTTCGTCAGGGAATATCAGCCGCTGACCACGCAGGATGCCGGGAAGCTGGACCGGGAGGTGCGTTCGCTGATCGCCCGCGCCACCCGGGGCATGTCGCCGGTGGAGCTCTCGCTGGCGTACCTCGACTGGCTGGTGCATCTCACCCTCTCGCCTGGCAAGGTCGCGCTGCTCACTCAGAGCTTCATACGCAAGACCGTCCAGCTGGGCATCTACAACCTCAAGGCCATGTTCGGCCGCGGCGGGGAACCGCCGGCGCGGATCACGGAGCGGCGGATGCAGAGCGAGGCCTGGCAGCGCTGGCCGTTCAACGTGATGGCCCAGGGGTATCAGCTCAGCCAGAACTGGTGGCACGAGGCCACCACCGGCGTGGACGGCGTCGACCGGTCCCGTGAACAGCTGGTCGCCTTCATGGCGCAGCAGATCCTGAGCCTCGCCTCGCCGATGAACGTGCCGGTCACGAATCCGGATGTCATCCAGACCACCGTCGCGGAGCGGGGCCGCAATCTGCTGCGCGGCGCGCGCAACCTCGTGGACGACCAGCTGCGCAAGGCGCGCAACCTGCCGCCGCCGGGGGTCGAGGCCTACCGGCCCGGCGAGAGCGTGGCCGTGACGCCGGGCAAGGTGGTCTACGAGAACCGCCTGATCGAGGTGATCCAGTACACGCCGCAGACCGGGGAGGTGGGCGCCGAGCCGGTGCTGATCACTCCCGCCTGGATCATGAAGTACTACATCCTGGATCTCTCGCCGAAGAACTCGCTGGTCCGCTACCTGGTGGAGCAGGGCAAGACGGTGTTCATGATTTCCTGGAAGAACCCGACCGAAGCCGACCGGGACCTGGGCATGGACGACTACCTGAACCTGGGCATCATGGATGCGCTGGACGCGGTGAGCGCCATCGTGCCGCGGCGCAAGATCCACCTGGTGGGTTATTGCATCGGCGGCACGCTGGCCTACGTCGCCGCGGCGAAGATGGCCCGGGACGGCGACGAGCGGCTGAAGTCGCTGACGATCTTCGCCGCTCAGGCGGACTTCACGGAGGCCGGCGAGATCCGGCTGTTTCTCTCCGACAGCATCGTCTCGTTCCTCGACAGCTTCATGTGGAAGCAGGGCTATCTCGGCGTCGAGAACATGGGTGGCGCGTTCGCCGCCCTCAGAGTGAGCGATCTCGTGTACGCGCCCGCGGTCGACCGCTACGTCCTCGGCAAGGAGCCGCAGCTGAACGACCTCATGGCCTGGAACGCCGACGGCACCCGCATGCCGCCGCGCATGCATTCCGACTACTTGCGCCGGCTGTACCTGGACAACGACCTGGCCGAGGGCCGCTTCGAGGTGGAGGACGAGAAGGTGCACCTTGACGCCATCGACGTGCCGCTGTTCGTCGTCGGCACGGAGACCGATCACGTCGCGCCGTGGAAGTCCGTGTACAAGATCAACCGGCTGACCAACGCGGAGGTGACCTTCCTGCTCACCAGCGGCGGCCACAATGCAGGTATCATCAGCGGCCCCAGCCATCCGCGGCGCCGCTACCGCCTGCGCACCCACGCGCCGGGCGAGAGCTACATCGCGCCGGAGCGGTGGCTGGCCGAGACGCCGCCGGAGGACGGCTCCTGGTGGCCGGTGTGGGACGCGTGGCTGGACGCGCAGACCACCAGCCGGGTGAAGCCGCCGTCCGTGGGCGCGCCGCGCAAGGGCTACCGCCCGCTGCGCGATGCGCCGGGCGAGTACGTCTTCGGCTGAACGACACGCATTCGATAACGACAACGAGGAGCAATCATTCCCATGGACCTCAAAGACAAGACCATTGCGATCACCGGTGGCGGGCGCGGACTCGGCGCCGCGATGGCACTCCGCCTGGCCTCCCGCGGCGCGAAGCTGGCCCTGGTGGACCTCGACGAGGACGCCCTGAAGTCGACCGCCTCGGAATGCGAGAAGGCCGGCTCGTCCCAGGTGGCGGTTTACAAGGCCAACGTCGCCGAGGAGGAGTCGGTGGTCACGCTGTTCGAGGACATCGGCAGTGATTTCGGCGCGCTGCACGGGCTGGTCAATAACGCCGGCATCACCCGGGACGCACTGACGCTGAAGGTCAAGGACGGCGAGCTGGTCTCGAAGATGTCGCTGGAACAGTGGCAACTGGTCGTCGACGTGAACCTCACCGGCGTCTTCCTGTGCGGCCGGGAGGCGGCGGCGAAGATGATCGCCACCGGCTCGAAGGGCTGCATCATCAACATCTCCTCCATTTCCCGCGCGGGCAACATGGGCCAGGTGAACTACTCGGCCACCAAGGCCGGCGTCGAGGCGATGGCCGTGGTGTGGGCCAAGGAGTTCGCCCGCTACGGCATCCGCGCAGCGGCCATCGCGCCGGGCTTCATCGGCACGGAGATGGTGATGTCCATGAAGCCGGAAGCCCGCGAGAAACTCACCAAAGGCATACCATCCGGCCGCGTGGGCGACCCGGACGAGATCGCCCACGCGGTGCAGTTCATCCTGGAGAACGACTACGTGAACGGCCGCTGCATCGAGGTGGACGGTGCATTAAGGTTGTAGGAGGGGATTTATCCCCGATTCGATATCGGGCTGTACGAGGGCCTTCAGGCCCGACCCCGATTGCCATCTTCAAAAACGGGGGTCGGGCCTGAAGGCCCTCCTACCTGCATGAGAAACGCGAGGGGGGAGACGATGAACGACAACCAATCATCCGCGACGAAACAGATGATCGGCGGCGAGGTGCTGGCCGCCATGCTGGCGAAGGAGGGCGTGGACACGATCTTCGGCATCGTGGACGGCACCTATCTCGGCTTCTACACCGCGTTCCAGAAGTACGGCATCCGGCTGGTTTCGCCGCGGCATGAATCCACCGCTGCGCACATGGCCGGCGCCTATGCCCGGGCCACCGGCAAGCTCGGCGTCTGCATGGCCAGCAACGGTCCCGGCGTGGCCAACATCCTGCCCGGCGTGGCCGTGGAGCAGGGCGAGGGCAACCGGGTGCTGCTGATCACGAGCTGCCGGCGCACCGGGCTCGCGTATCCGGACCGGGGCGGGACGTTCCAGTACTTCGATCAGGTGGGCACCACGGCGCCCATGAGCAAGTGGTCGGGCGCGGTGGCCACGCCGGACCGGCTGCCGGAGCTGGCCCGGGAGGCGTTCCGCATGTCCTGGATCGGGCGTCCCGGCGTCGTCCACCTGGACGTGCCCGAGAACCTGATGAACGGGCCCGCGGATTATCCCGCCGACTTCCTTCGCGAGCCGGCCGGCTACCGGCCGGTGACGCCGCTGGCAGTCGATCCCGATCAGGTGCGTGCGACGGCGGACATGCTGCGCGAGGCGCAGCTGCCGATGCTCCACGGCGGAACGGGCATCGTGCATGCCGATGCCGCGCAAGAGCTGCAGGCCGTGGCCGATCTGCTGCAGGCGCCCGTCACGGTCAGCTGGGGCGCCCGCGGCGCGCTGGACGAATCCAGCCCGCTGGCCATACCCAACAGCACCCTGGACGTGGCCCGGGAGGCGCGCGGCCGCAGCGACCTGTTCCTGATTCTCGGCTCCCGGGTCGGCGAGACCGACTGGTGGGGCCGCGGCCGCTTCTGGGGCGGTACGGACCCGGAGGTGCCCAAGCGCACCGTCCAGGTGGACATCGACCCGGACATCATCGGCCGCAACCGCCCCGTGGACCTCGGCATCGTCGGCGACGTCAAGGTGTTCCTGCGGGCGCTGCGCGCCGAACTGGAGCGCGAGCCGGTGGCCGAGGCGCTGATAACCACGCGCGGTCAGGCCATCGCGGAACTCGCCGAAGCCCGCGCGAAGGTCCGGGCCAGCCTGGACGCCGTGCTCGCCTCGGACACCTCGCCCATGCATCCGGCCCACGTGCCGGCGAAGGCGCGGGAGGTGTTCGGCGACGACGGCATGCTGGTGATCGACGGCGGCAACACGGCGGTGTGGTGCGCGCACTACTATCGCAACGCCAGGCCGGATGCGGTCTACTCAACGTTCAAGTTCGGCATGCTCGGTGCCGGCGTCGGCCAGGCTCTGGGCGTGAAGACGGCCTGCCCGGATCGCCCCGTGGTCTGCATCATCGGCGACGGCGCCATGGCCATGCATATGCAGGAGGTGGAGACCGCGGTGCGCGAGAAACTGCCGCTGGTGTACGTGGTTCTCTGCGACAAGCAGTGGGGCATGGTCAAGCTGACCCAGACGGTGGGCATCGGCCAGCTGCGCCAGGCCATGGGCATCGACGCCGACTCCACCATCAACACGGACTTCGAGGAGACCCGCTTCGACGAGGTGGCGAAGGCCATGGGCGCCATCGGCGAGCGCGTTGCCGACCCGGCGGAGCTGGAGGGCGTGTTGAGAAGTACGATGGAGTCCGGCCGTCCGGCCGTGATCCACGTGGACGTGGATCCGATGGCCCACCTGATGGCGCCGGGGCTGACCGAGTTCAAGGAGATGCACGGGGAGCCGGTGGGCTGAGCGGCTGAGCCGCCCGCGTGGATCCCGCCCTCGACGCCATCAGGCTGGACTTCGAGCCGGCCAGCCTGCTCGCGCTCAACATCATCCTGGCGCTGCTCATGTTCGGGGTGGCGCTGGATCTGCGTCTGTCGGATTTCCGCGCCGTGGCGAGGATGCCGCGGGGGCCGCTCGTGGGCATCGCCACCCAGCTCCTGCTACTGCCGCCGGCCACCTTCCTGCTGGTGCAGCTCATCGATCCCATCCCCAGCGTGGCGTTGGGCATGATGCTGATCGCGGCCTGCCCGGGCGGCAACGTCTCCAACTTCCTGGTATGGCTCGCAAAGGGTAACGCCGCGCTCTCGGTGAGCATGACGGCGGTGACCAGCACGGCGGCCATGTTCATGACGCCGTTCAACCTCACCTTCTGGGCCGCCCTCGACCCGGACACTCGACGGCTGCTCGCGGACATCGCCGTGGACCCGATGATCATGGTGATCACCATCCTGCTGATCCTGGCACTGCCGCTGCTCGCCGGCATGTGGACCGGCTCCCGCTATCCGAACTTCGCCGCCCGCATGCGCCGACCGTTGCGAGTGGCGGGCGGTCTGTTCTTCCTGGGCTTCATCGTGCTGGCATTCTGGCGCGATCGGGAGTACCTCACTCTCGCTATACTGCCGGTGCTGGGGATCGTCGCCGCGCACAATGCCCTCGCCCTGGCGCTGGGTTACACCGCCGGCCGGCTCAGCGGGCTCTCGGCCCGGGACCGCCGCGCCGTGACCATCGAGGTGGGCATACAGAACAGCGGCCTCGGGCTCGCACTGATCTTCACCTTCTTCGCGGGTCTGGGCGGCATGGCGATAGTCGCTGCCTGGTGGGGCAGCTGGCACATCGTCGGCGGGCTGACCCTGGCCGCCCTCTGGTCGCGTCGCGAGCCCGGCGACCATTCCGGTGACAATTCCGGCGACGGGCCCGGACGGGCATTGCCCGACTGACAGACACGGGAGGCATCCATGCCGAGGAACATCTTCGTCACCGGCGCGGCCGGCTACATCGGCGGGCTCACCGTCGCCGAGCTGGCCGGCCGCGACGACGTGGGCACGGTGGTGGCCTACGACATCCGCAAGGCGGAGGCGCCCGCGGGAGTGGTGACGGTCAGCGGCGACATCGCCAGTGCGGACATCGGGTCCCTGCTTGAGGAACACGGGATCGACACCGTCATCCACCTCGCCAGCATCCTGAAACCGCCGCCGGATGCGCCGCCGGATCTCGCCCGCCGGGTGGACGTCATCGGCACCCGCCGGCTGCTGGAGGCCTGCGTGGCAGCCGGCGTAGGGCGCTTCGTGGTCACCACCAGCGGCGCGGCATATGGCTACAGCCCCGACAATCCCCGCTGGATGACAGAGGAGGCGCCCGCCCGCGGGCATCCCGCCTTCGAGTACAGCCGCAACAAGAGCGAGGTGGAGCGAATACTGGCCGAGTACCGGGTCACTCGTCCCGATCTCGCCCAGGTGTTGCTGCGTCCGGGCACGGTCATCGGCAAGGGCACCAGCAGCCCGGTCACCGAGATCTTCGAGGGACCGGTGGTGCCCGGCATACTCGGCACCGACGCGCCGTTCGTCTTCGTCTGGGACCGGGACCTCGTGGCCATCCTGGTCCAGGCGGCGCTCGGCGAGCAGACCGGCGTCTACAACGTCGCCGGCGACGGCGCGCTCACCGCGAAAGCCATCGCGAAGGCCCTGCGCAAGCCCTACGTGCCCGTGCCCGCCGGCCTGCTGGCTGCCGGGCTGGGCCTGGCGAAGCGCCTCGGCAAGACCGTAAACGGCCCGGAGACCGTGGACTTCCTGCGCTACCGCCCGGTGCTCTCCAACGAGCGGCTGAAGCGCGAGTTCGGCTACACGCCCATCTCGTCCGCGGCGGCCTTCCGCATCTGGCTGGAGGACCGGGACGAGCCGGACGACAAGAGCCTCCCCGGCGACGCCGATTACCGCCCGGTGGTGGCCATCACCGGCGGCGCCGGCGGCATCGGCCGCGCGCTGGCGCGGCGCTGGACCCTGGAGGGCGCCCGTATCGCCCTGCTGGACTTCGAGCCCGAACCGCTCGAGCAGGCCGCCGAAGGGCTGCGCGCGACGGGGGCCGACGTCATGACCGCCGAGTGCGATGTGACCGATTACGCGGCCTGCCAGCGCGCGATTCGGGCGGTGGCGGGCCACTACGGGCGTCTCGACGTGCTGATGAACAACGCGGGCACCGTGCACCGCAGCCTGTTCGAGGAGACGGGCCTCGACGTGTACCGCAAGGTGATGGAGGTGAACTTCTTCGGCAGCGTGAATTGCACGAAAGCCGCGCTGGAACACCTGAAGGCGACGCGAGGGCTGATCGTCGTCACCAGCAGCATCGCCGGCGTTGCGCCGCTGTACGGGCGCACCGGCTATGCGGCCAGCAAGCACGCGCTGCACGGCTTCTTCGAGTCGCTGCGCTGCGAGGTCGCAGCGGACGGGGTGCGGGTGATGATGGCCTGCCCGAACTTCGTGCGCAGCCCCTTCGAGCAGCGTGCCATGGGCGGCGACGGCAAGCCGGCCGGCACGAAACGCACCATGATCGGCCGGCTCGCCGAACCCGACGACGTGGCCGATGCCATCGTCCGCGGCGCGAAGAAGGGCCGGGACATCGTCGTGCTCAGCTTCCTGGGGAGACTGTCGTACTACATGGCGAGGCTCGTCCCGCGCCTCTACGCCCGCGGCATGACCCGCCGCCTGCGGGAAAGATAGATGTGGGAGGGGCTTCAGCCCCGACCTTCAGCCCCGATCTTCCGCCGCGAACAAGGAACGAGACCAGCCAGCCATGAAGCTCCGCTTACTCTTCTACTTTCTGTTCTGCCTGCCTCTGACCAAACCCGCGATAGCCGACGACCCGCCCCGCCTCACCGCCCAGGGGTTCGCGATCACGAGCGTCCAGCACGGCGAGCCCGGCGAATTCCCGCCGGTGCGCCTGCGGGCGGAGGCGCCGGCACGCATCGCTTCCCTGGTAGTCAGGCAGGGTGAGTTCGAGGCGGATCTTGCCACCACGCCGGATCGCTCCCTGTTCCCGCTGTTCGGTCTGGACAGCCGTCCGCTGCAGTCCTACGACATCACGCTGGATTTCAGCCCCTACATCAACCAGAGGCTGACGGCGGACGGCGAATATCTCTTCCTGGTGACGCTCACGGATCGGGAAGATCGCCGCAGCACAGCGACCCTCGAGATCGCCGTGGGCGAGCCGGAGATTCCGCCCGAGCCGGCTGCCGGCGAGGCGTTCGGCCGGGAACTGGAAGCGTCGGACGCCGTCCTGCGCCGTATCGGCGCCGGCCCGGTCCAGGCCGCGGGCATCTCCGGCCTGACGTGGGTTACGGTGGAGGCGATCGATGTCACGATCCGCGTTCGGCCCGCGCGGTCAGGGCTGACGCTGCGCGAGCTGCCTGCGGGCATCTGGCCGGAACTCACCGATACCGTGGCACTCGCCGGCGCCGTGGCCGCGACCGATCCGGTCGAATTCGTCGACCTGCCGACCGCGAACCGCGGCGCTGCGGGGCGCGTGCTGGTGCTGAGCGATGCGGCCGGGCACACCGTCTTCCGCATCACGGGCAGCGCCACCGCCGTGTCGGAGAAAGGCACGACGGTGGAACTCGTGGGCCGGGTCAGGCGCTAGCCCGCGCGCTTGAGTTCCGGCCCCTTCTCGGCCGTGCCGAGGTCCGCCAGCGTCTCCTGCAGGCTCTTCTGACGCCTTGCCTGCGGGTCGATCAGCTTCTCGGTCTGCAGGTTCAGGCTGTCGACGAACAGCGATTCGATCTCCTTCGGCATGCCCTTGATGGACAGGCTGGCCCGTTCGCGGATGCCCTCGAAGATGCGGATCTTCTCGTCGAGGAAGCCCGTCGCGTCGAAGCCCAGTCCGGCGATGTAGTCACCGTAGCGCTGCAGCTGGCTCTGCAGCAGGTGGATGTACTCGCCGAGCAGGAACTCGG
>Ga0209947_1001900_pt1 | contig 12205 bp, 11 predicted proteins | sample SalPonR2_B_D2_MG_FD_185706 | JGI IMG/M metagenome (GOLD analysis project Ga0209947, IMG submission 185706) | Salt pond soil microbial communities from South San Francisco under conditions of wetland restoration - Salt Pond MetaG R2_B_D2_MG... ... | reverse complement strand
CTGGAGTGAAGAGGTGGAGGTGGCATGAGTGGCGGTCCGGTTCTGATCGACCTTGACGAGGGCGCGGCAGCGGAGCCCGATCGCGCGCCGCCGGTGCCCGAGGATCAGCCCGCACCCGAAGGCCGCGCCATGCAGGCGGCCATGGCGCGCGCGGCGCGGCCGCCTTCGCGGCTGGCGCGGGCGTTTTGGGCGCTGGCGCTCGGCCTGATTTGCGCGGCGATTTCGGTCGCGGCCTGGGATTTCGCGACCGGGTTGATCGCGCGCGCCCCGCTTTTGGGTTATGCGGTCGCTGGGATGGGCGTGGCGCTACTGATCGTGATCGCGCTTATCGCCCTGCGCGAGGTCGCGGCCTTTGCGCGGCTTGGCCGCCTCGACAGTCTGCGAAGCGCCGCAAGCGCGGCCCTGTCGGAGGAGGATCTGTCTGGTGCGCGCGCCACGGTTGCGCGACTTTCGACGCTTTATGCCGGGCGCGACGTGCTGCAATGGGGGCAGGCCCGGCTGAAAGAGCGGGAGGCGGATCAGTTCGACGCCGAGGCGCTCTTGGGCCTCGCGGAGTCCGAGTTGCTGGCCCCGCTCGATGCACAGGCTTTGCAGGAGATCGAACTCGCGGCCCGGCAGGTGGCGACGGTCACCGCACTTGTGCCGTTGGCGCTTGCGGATGTGGCGGGCGCGCTGATTGCCAACCTGCGAATGATCCGACGCATCGCCGAGATTTATGGCGGGCGCGCGGGTGTGTTGGGTGGTTGGCGGCTGACGCGGGCGGTGATGGCGCATCTGGTGGCGACCGGGGCCGTTGCCGTGGGGGACGATATGATCAGCAGCGTCGCAGGCGGCAGCGTTCTGTCGAAACTGTCACGCCGCTTTGGAGAAGGCGTGGTCAACGGCGCGTTGACCGCGCGTGTGGGGGTCGCGACGATGGAGGTCTGCCGCCCGCTGCCCTTTTTGCGAGTACGCCGACCGTCGGTCTCGGGTCTGGTCAAACGCGCGCTTGTTGGGCTCTTTCCGACGCGGTAGCGTCTGGGAAGTGAAACGGTAGAGGTGGGTGCGCGGCTTGGAAATTCTTGTCGGTTTTCTCGGTCTGGGGTCGGTCCTTCTGGTTCTGGCCGTACCGTATCTGCTGATCGCACATGTCGGGCTGAGGCGCAGGCTGCGCGCCCTGGAAGAGGCAATGGCAGACCTGCGCGCAGATTCGGCCTCGCAGCGCATTGATGACGCCACACCTCCGATACCCGAGGCCGCACGACCCTCGCAGCCGACACCAAAGGCGGCCAGCGTCAAACAGGGGCGCGCAGAGATGTCAGAGCCGGACACCGCGGCGTCAGCATCTGCGTCGCGCGGTCAGGTTCCGCGCGCCTTCGTGTTTCGCGCTGACAGGATTGCTAGACTAGGACGGTGGTTGCGCGACAACTGGGCGCTTGCGGTGGCGGGGCTGTCGATGGCGCTCGCCGGGGTGTTCATGGTGCAATACGGGGTCGAGCAGGGGTTGCTCAAGCCTGTGTGGCGCGTCACTGGCGCGCTGATCTTAGGGGCTGCCCTGATCGCTGTGGGCGAGGTGATCCGGCGGCGGCACGGCGACGAAACACAAGGTGCGACGCAATCGCTCCCTTCGGTGTTGTCCGGGGCAGGGCTTGTCTCACTCTTTGCGGGGGTGCTGGCCGCGCATGCACTTTACGCCCTCATTTCCGCAGGAACGGCGCTTCTTGGGCTGGTGGCGGTGGCCGCCGTGGCCATCGTGTTGGGCTGGTTTTACGGGCCGGTGCTGGCGGCAGGTGGCATCATCGGCGCGACCGCCGCGCCGTTTCTTCTGGGTGGCTCCTCCGAGGCACCTTGGCTTTTCTACTACTATTTTGCGCTGATCGCCCTCGCCGGGCTTGCCGTGGATACGGTCAAGAGATGGGCCTGGGTGTCGGTGCTGGTGCTTGTGGTGACGATGCTCGCGGCGTCTGGCCTTTACGTCATGGGCGTGGACGCCGTGCATTTCCTCTTGTTCCTGGCTGTGCTGAGTGCCATGGCGCTGGTCATTCCCGAACGTCGCCTGATGCCGCGCCATGCGGGAACTTCGATTCTGGGCATGATGCTGGGACACAAGCCCTGGCCGGATTTTCCGACCCGGATCGGCGGCGGAATGGTGATCGCGGCCAGCGGCGGGGCGACGGTGGTTGCAGCGGATGCACAGTCTGTCGTGCTGGTCTGGCTGGCGCTTGGCCTGCTGGCACTGATGCTTGGTGGTGCGCTTTGGTGGTTGCGTGGGGCCGAGGGCTTGCAGGACATCGCCCTAGCCCCGGCGATTGCCGTGGTCTTTGTCGTGGCGGAACAGGCGGCTTATCCCTTTGGGCCGCTCCTGAGTGCTTTCCGCGCCCCGCGCGTGCCGGAATCGGAGATGCCCGTTACGGTGACGGTGATCCTAGGCTTGGCCGCGATTGCCAGCCTGCTGGCCTATGGCCGAATGCGGCGCGCGGCGGGGGCGTCTGCGGCGGTGCCGGCAATCTTCTGGGCTATCGGAGCGGCCGTGTTCGCGCCGGGCCTGTTGCTTGTCTTCGAGTTCCTCTGGCACCCGGCGATGGTTCTGGGGGCGTATGTCTGGGCGCTGCATGCGCTCGCCCTCGCCGCATTGATGACAGGGCTCGCCACGCGTTGCCATCAGCACCCCGACCCTGTCGAACCCGCTCTGCGCAGTGCCATCTTCGCGGTCGCCGCGCTGACCCTGATTGCCCTGGCGCTGTTCCTCATGCTGGCCGATGCGGCGCTGACCGTGGCGCTTGGCGTGATGGTTCTGGGCACGGCGGCGATCGACCGGCGTCACGATCTGCCGCTGCTAGGATGGGTGGTGCAGGCCGGTGCGGTGATCATCGGGTATCGGCTGATCGTCGATCCCGGTGTCTTCTGGGGGATGGACGCCGCGACCGTGCAGGTTTGGCTGGCCTATGGCGGCGCGATCACTCTGTTGGCTGCGGCCTGGCGGGTCATGGCACATCGCCCGCAGTCTGCCGCACGCGTCGTGCTGGAAAGCGCGGTCTGGACCGTCTCGGCGGTGTTTGCCTGCGTGCTGCTTTTCCGCGTGATGGGCGAGGACAGGCTATTCAGCCATTGGGGGGCGGGTCTTGTGGCGACAGTATGGATTGTCTCGGCGGTGAATCAACTCTACCGGCTGAAGACCGGCGGGGGTCTCATCCGCGTTGTGCGGATCAGTCTCGCCTGCATCTTCGGACTGCTGGGCGCGGTAATGATGCTTTTGCAGGCGACGCTCTTCAACCCGCTCCTTGATCTCTTGACCAGCGAACGCGTGCTTGGCCCGCCAATCCTCGACAGCCTTGCTGTGGCTTGCCTGCCCCTTGCTCTGGCCTTCGGTGTTGCGGCCTGGCGGCTGACGCATCTGCGGCAGCGTTTGCGGTTGGGTTTTGTGTCTCTGTCAGCGGGCTATGCGGTGGCGTTCGCCGCGCTGGAGATACGCAGGCTCTGGCGCGGGACTGACCTGTCGGTGCCCGGGGTGACACAGCCGGAACTTTATTCCTATACCGTGGCCATGCTTGTGGTTGCGGTGGCGCTGCTCCTGCTGGCTTTCGCTCGCCGCTCGGTCCCGCTGCGCAAGCTGGCGATGCTGGGGGTCGCGCTGACCGTGGCCAAGGTGTTTGCAATCGATACCTCCGGCCTCTCGGGGTTGATCCGTGTGGTGTCCTTCATGGGTCTTGGTATTGGACTGGCCGGGCTGGTGTGGCTCAATCGTAAGATGTCGGCACAGTGGGATCGCGCCACGGGCGGCAGCTAACGCAGCTTGGGCACGCCGCCGGGGAGGGTGTCACGCTCTACCACGCCCGCGCGCAAGGACCGCCCGATGCGATGGGCCAAAGCCGACCATGCGGCGGCCTGATCGGGCCGAAGTTCCGTGCGCAGCACGCTGTCAAAGACATCTAGCCAAGTTGAGAACATGCCGGGCCGCACGTTCTTGGCCTTCACATGCGCGGCCATCGGGGAACCGTCGTAAACCCGCTCATGCAAGATCGAATTGGCCCAGAAATCGGCCACCTTCGCCTCATGCGCGGGCCAGTCGTCAACATGAACGGCAAACACCGGGCTGAGCGTGGGATGGTTGCGCACCGCCTCGTAGAAGGCCGCGACGACCCGCTCGATCTCGGCGCGTGTGATATCGAAGCGAGGGGGCAAGGCCGTACTCATACCTCTTATGTGGCGTGGGACGCAGGATGAGGCAATCCCCTGTCGTGATTCGACGAGGTCGAAATCTTGAAAAGATTTCGGAACGCTTTCTTTTCAAGAAAGCGCGGCACCCCCCTCTGGACGCCTGCCGGGTGCGCGCCTATAAGGCGGGTCATGATGAAACGCACAGCGATCATTATTCGAATTACATGCCCGGCGCTCTGATCCCATCGAGCCGCCGGGACAAGGCGTTTGAGCGATCGCGCCGCCCCAGAACCCCAGATTTTCAACACCCAGTGACAAAGGACGTCACCCATGTGTTCTGACACGCCCGAGTACAAAGACACCCTGAACCTGCCGCAGACCGAGTTCCCGATGCGGGCGGGCCTGCCCAAGCGCGAGCCGGAATGGCTTGCCCGGTGGGAAGAGATCGGCATCTACGACCGGCTGCGCGAGCGTAATGAGGGCCGTGCACCCTTTACCCTGCACGATGGCCCGCCCTATGCCAACGGCCACCTGCATATCGGTCACGCGCTCAATAAAATCCTCAAGGATATGGTGGTGCGCTCACAACAGATGATGGGACGTGACGCGCGCTATATCCCCGGCTGGGACTGTCACGGCCTGCCCATCGAGTGGAAGATCGAGGAACAATATCGCGCGAAAGGCATGGATAAGGACAAGGTCGACGTCGTCGATTTCCGGCAGGAATGCCGAAAATTTGCCGAAGGCTGGATCGACGTGCAGCGCGACGAGTTCAAGCGGCTCGGCATCACGGGCAAGTGGGACAAGCCCTACCTGACGATGGATTTCCGCGCCGAGCGGATCATCGCGGAGGAATTCCAGAAATTCCTGATGTCCGGCGTGCTCTATCAAGGCTCCAAGCCGGTGATGTGGTCGCCCATCGAAAAAACCGCGCTTGCCGAGGCGGAGGTGGAGTATCACGACAAGGAAAGCTTTACCATCTGGGTGAAATTCCGCGTTGCGGGTATCGACGGCACGGACGCCCTGACCGATCACCTGCTCGAGCAGCATGGTGAGTCGGGATATGGTGCCGCAGTGCAGGCACTGGCACAGGACTTCCAGAATGCCAGCGTGGTGATTTGGACAACCACCCCATGGACCATCCCTTCCAACAAGGGGGTCGTTTTCGGCGAGGGCATCGACTACGGCCTGTACGAGGTAACCGACGCGCCGGATGACTGCTGGGCCCGTGTGGGTGAAAAGTACCTTTTGGCAGATAAATTGGCTGCTGACGTGATGACGCGCGCGCGGCTCGATGAAACCCAGTATACGCGCCTGCGGGGTGTCAGTTCGGCGGAACTGTCGTGCCTGACTTTGGCACATCCGCTGGCCGGTGCGCCCGAGGCGGGCGGTGAGTGGAATGATCCCCGCGATTTCCGTGCCGCCGATTTCGTCACCGACGAAGAGGGCACGGGTTTTGTCCATTGCGCGCCGAGTCACGGGATGGAGGAATATGAGCTCTATCGTGGACTCGGGATGCTAGATCAGGTGATCACGTATAACGTGCTTGACAATGGCTCTTTCCGGCCCGATCTGCCTTTTTTTGGGGGTAAGTTCATCCTTGATCGCAAGGGCAAGGAAGGCAACGCGAACAAGGCCGTGATCGACAAACTCGTCGAGGTCGGCGGACTGCTGGCACGCGGCAAGATCAAGCACAGCTATCCGCATAGCTGGCGTTCCAAGGCGCCGGTGATCTACCGCAACACGCCGCAATGGTTCGCCGCAATCGATCGCGCGGTCGGCGACGGCCAGGATGCGTATGGCACCACGATCCGCGAGCGGGCGCTGCGCTCCATCGACGAACTGGTGACATGGACACCCAAGACCGGGCGCAACCGGCTTTATTCGATGATCGAGGGGCGACCCGACTGGGTGCTGTCGCGGCAGCGCGCCTGGGGCGTGCCGCTGACCTGCTTTGTGAAGAAAGGCGCGCAACCGACGGATTCGGAATACCTTTTGCGTAATGAGGAAGTGAATGCCCGTATCCTTGAGGCCTTCGAGTCGGAGGGTGCCGATGCTTGGTACAAGGACGGCGCCAAGGAACGGTTCCTCGAGGGCATCGCCGACCCGCAGGCATGGGAGAAAGTCGATGACATTCTCGACGTCTGGTTCGACTCCGGCTCCACCCATGCCTTCGTGCTGCGCGACCGCGAGGATGGATCCGAGGACGGCATGGCCGACCTCTACCTCGAAGGCACCGATCAGCATCGCGGCTGGTTCCATTCCTCTATGCTGCAAGCCTGCGGCACCATTGGTCACGCGCCCTATCGCGGCGTACTGACCCACGGCTTCACGCTGGACGAGAAGGGCAACAAGATGTCCAAATCGCTTGGCAATACCGTCGCGCCCGAAGAAGTCGTTAAGCAATACGGTGCCGATATCCTGAGGCTCTGGGTGGCACAGGCGGATTATACCGCTGATTTGCGGATCGGGCCGGAGATACTCAAGGGCGTGGCCGACAGCTATCGTCGCTTGCGCAACACGATGCGGTTCATGCTGGGGGGGCTGAGCCATTTCAGCGAGGCGGACCGGGTGGAACCCTCGGAGATGCCGGAGCTGGAACAATGGGTCCTCCACCGGCTGGCCGATCTCGACCACAAGGTCAAGAAAGGCTATGAAGCCTATGATTTTCAAGGTGTCTTTCAGCAGATCTTCAACTTTGCCACGATCGAACTGTCGGCCTTCTACTTCGATATCCGCAAGGATGCGCTCTATTGCGATGGCGACACAGCCCGCCGCCGCGCGGCGCGTACCGTGCTCGACATGCTGTTTAGCCGGCTGACCACATGGCTCGCGCCGGTGCTGGTCTTTACCATGGAAGAAGTCTGGCTGGAGCGTTTTCCGGGCGCGCAGAGCTCCGTGCATCTGACCGATATCCCCGATACCCCAGCCGACTGGTTGAACGAGCCGCTGGCGGCAAAATGGGCGCAGGTGCGGGCGGCCCGGCGGGTGGTGACGGCGGCGTTGGAGGTGCAGCGCAGCGACAAGGTGATCGGTGCCTCATTGGAGGCGGCCCCTATCGTACATGTGCGCGATGCTGAGATGCTGGCGGCGCTGAAATCGGTGAATTTCGAGGATATCTGCATCACCTCGGACATCCTGCTCACGGATACGCCGCGCCCCGATGAGGCGTTCCGTCTGCCCGAGGTCGAGACGGTCGGCGTGGTCTTTGCAAAGGCCGAGGGGGAGAAATGTCAACGCTGCTGGAAGATTCTGCCGGATGTGGGCAGCCACACCCATCCTGGCACCTGCAAACGCTGCGATGCCGCATTGTCCGATATGAAGGTTCAGGCGTAACTATCTGAAATTTTGTAGATTTTGACAAAAAGAAGACGTGGCCGGGGCTCAGGCCTCGCCACGTTCTTCGGCCTTGGCACGGTCCCACAGGGCGTCCATTTCCGCAAGATCAGACTGGTCGGGCGTCTTGCCCGCCTCGGATAACACTGCCTCGATCCGCTCGAATCGGCGGGTGAATTTTGCGTTGGCGCGGCGAAGCGCAGCCTCGGGGCACAGCTTCATATGCCGCGCGAGATTCGCCATGACAAACAACAGATCGCCGAATTCCTCCTCGACCTTGTCGTGGGTCAGGTGCTCTGAGGCCTCGTGAAGCTCTTCGATTTCTTCCTGTATCTTTTCGAGCACATGTGAGGTCTCGGGCCAGTCAAAGCCCACGCGCGCGGCGCGCTTTTGTAATTTGACCGCCCGCAATAGGGCCGGAAGCCCAAGTGCCACCCCGTCAAGCGTGCCGGACTTGGCGTCGGCCGCGCGCTCGGCGGCCTTGATCGCCTCCCAGTCGCGGGTCTGTTGTTCGGCGCTCTTGTCGCGGCTCTCGGAGCCAAAGACGTGCGGGTGCCGCGCGACCATCTTGTCGGAGATTGCATTGGCCACGTCCTCGATATCGAATAGCCCGCGATCCTGTGCGATCTGAGAATGGAAGATCACCTGCAACAGCAGATCGCCCAGTTCACCGCGCAGTTCGGGCCAGTTCTCCTGCGCGATGGCATCCGCAACTTCGTAAGCCTCTTCAATGGTATAGGGGGCGATGCTCACAAAACTCTGCTCGATATCCCAAGGGCAACCCGTGTCCGGGTCGCGCAGCCGCGCCATGATGGCAATCAGGCGTGGCAAGCCGCCTTCGGAGTCGTGAATGATCGTGTCTTCAGGCATTGCAGCGGCCTCTGCTTTGGGGTTGATTGGACCCTGACGCGAGATGGAAAGGATGTCCAGAGATGGCCGTGATCAACCGCATAGCGGGCTTTGCCGAGGAAATGACCGCCTGGCGCAGGCATCTGCATGCTCATCCGGAGATCGGATTCGACTGCCATGAGACGGCTGCCTTCGTGGTGGAACGGTTGCGGGAGTTCGGGGTTACCCGGATCGAGACGGGCATTGCCGAGAGCGGCGTCGTCGCGGTGATCGAGGGGCAGCGCGACGGCCCATGTATCGGCTTGCGCGCCGATATGGACGCGCTCCCGATCGACGAGGCCACCGGGCTGGACTACGCCAGCAAAACGCCTGGAAAGATGCATGCCTGCGGCCATGACGGGCATACGACGATACTCTTGGGCGCGGCCAAGTATCTTGCGGAGACGCGGAATTTCGCGGGTAAGGTGGTGCTGATCTTTCAACCCGCCGAAGAGGGGCCCGGCGGCGGACGTGTGATGGTCGAGGAGGGCGTGCTACGCCGTCACGCGGTGGATCAGGTCTATGCGCTGCATACGCTGCCGGGCGCGCCCGAGGGCACGTTTGAGACGACGCCCGGGCCGATCATGGCGGCGGTGGACAGCGTGCATGTGGACGTGATCGGGCAAGGCGGGCACGGTGCCTTTCCGCATGAGACGCGCGATCCGGTGATCGCCGCCGTAGCGATCGTGCAGGCCATTCAGACGATTGTCACAAGGAACCGTAACCCATTGGACGATCTGGTTGTTTCTGTTACGCAGATTCATACCGGCAGCGCCGACAACATCATCCCCGAGAGCGCCTATATCAACGCGACAATCCGGACGTTCAGCCCCGAGGTGCAGGCGATGGTGCATCGGCGCTTGCGCGAGGTGGCCGAAGGCACGGCGGCAGCGCATGGGGTGCGGGCGGAGGTTCGAATTGACGTGGGCTATCCGGCGACGCTGAATGATGCCGACAAGACCGGCTTTGCCGCAAAGGTGGCGCGCGAGGTCGCGGGCGCGGAGGCGGTGATCGCGGATCGCACGCGCGAGATGGGGGCCGAAGATTTTTCCTATATGCTGCAAGAGCGTCCGGGCTGTTATCTGTTCCTGGGCCAAGGCGACGGGCCGGGGCTGCATCATCCTGGGTTCAATTTCAACGATGCGGTCGCCCCGGTGGGGGCGTCGTTCTTTGCCCGATTGGTGGAGCGGGCGCAGCCTTTAGGCGGAGGGGTCTGACATGGCACTGGAAGATGCAAAAACACAAGTAGATCAGGCTTTTACGAGAGAAAGCTCACATGGGCTGAGCTTTGAGAACACCTTTGGCGGGGCGCTGTCCTTTGCGCGAAGGCGCTATGCCAAGGACCTCTCAGGTGTCGATGTGGCGATCACCGGTGTGCCGTTCGATCAGTCGGTGACCAATCGTCCGGGTACGCGGTTGGGGCCGCGGGCCATTCGCGAGGCCAGTGCGTTGCAGGTGTTCGACCCGCCTTATGGCTGGGACGGGTACGACCCGCTCTCAAGCCTCAGCATCGTGGACTATGGCGATCTGGCGTTTGATTACGCGAAGGTCGCGGAGTTTCCCGAGGCGCTGACGGCGCATATCCGGGAGATCCTAGAGGCCGGGGCGGCGACCATCACTCTTGGCGGTGATCACTACATTTCACTCCCGATTTTAAAGGCATACGCAGAAAAGTTCGGGCCGGTGGCATTGGTGCAGTTCGACGCGCATTCCGATACCTGGGTCGATAACGACATGACCCGGATTGACCATGGCACGATGTTCTACAAGGCGGTGAAGTTAGGGCTGATTGATGTGGAGCGCTCGGTTCAGGTCGGAATTCGGACGGTGAACCCTGATACCATGGGTATCGCGACCATTGACGCGCGTGAGGTGCATCTGGAAGGCCCGGTCAAAACTGCGAGCAAGATCAAAGAGATCGTGGGCGATGCTCAGGCCTATATGACCTTTGATATCGACGCGCTAGACCCGGCCTATGCGCCGGGCACGGGCACGCCGGTCTGGGGCGGACTGACCTCGGCGCAGTCGGCGATCATGCTGCGGGATCTGGCCGGTATCAACCTGCTGGGCGGCGATGTGGTAGAGGTCTCGCCGCCCTTTGATACCACCGGCACCACGGCGATTGCGGGCGCGCATGTGGCAATGGAAATGCTATGCCTGTGGGGTTGGGCGCGCAGGTGAGAAATCCCCGGGGGCTAGCCCGAGGATGACGGTGCGCCCGCTTACGCGTTGGCTTCGCGGATTTTCTCGGCGGCGGCTTTGTCGTAGGTCACGCCGTTCTGCTCGAACAGCTGATCGAGTTCGCCCGACAGCGTCATCTCTGTGATGATGTCGCAACCGCCGACGAATTCGCCTTTGACGTACAGCTGTGGGATGGTCGGCCAGTCGGAGTAATCCTTGATGCCCTGACGGATGTCTTCGTCGGCGAGCACGTTAACGTCGGCGAAGTCAACGCCCATGTAGTTGAGAACGCCCGCCACGCGGCTGGAAAAACCGCATTGCGGCATATCCTTGGTGCCCTTCATGTAGAGCACGACGTCGGTGGATTTCACGGTGTCCTCGATGCGGGATTTTGCGTCGGTCATGTTCGGATATCCTGTTCGTTGAGGTCTGCGGTGTCGGCGTCAGTGCCGGCGGTGTCATCGCCGTCGCCAGGGGTGTAGTCTTCGGGGTCGAAGCTTTGCTCGTCTTCGGCGATTGTGCCGACATGGGTGGTGTTGGTTTCGGGGTCGTAGGTGAGGCCGTATTCAGAGCGTCCGTCACGCTTGAAGCGTTTATATTCCGACCACGTCGCGTAAATGAAAACACCGACGAAGGGAAGAAGCAGCAGTATGACGAGGGTACGGGCCTCCAAGACGGGTTACTCCGGGGCCTTGGTGGTGAGGGCGAGCGCATGAACCGCGCCATTCGGCCCGTCCATCTTGCCCTTGAGTGCGGAATATACTGCCCGCTGCTGCTGAACGCGGTTCATTCCGCGAAAGCTCTCGTCGATGACCTCGGCGGAGAAATGGACGCCGTCATCGCCCTCGACCCGTATACGGGCGTTCGGCAGGGCTTCGCGGATCAAGGCTTCGAGGTCGGAGGCGAGCATGGCCATTGGCATCTCCTTGTCACGGTCTGACCCTGATTTAGAGCGCGACTGGCCCGAGCGCAAGGGAGCGTGGGCACCGCGATGGATGGCCATGGGGGTCAGATCTCTTCGCCCTTTTTCAGCAGATCATCTATGAGCGCGCGTTGCAGCGCGCCGCTGTCGCCGCCGCCATATTGTAGCGCCCCGCCGGAGTAGAGCGTGCCGTAGCTCTGGGCGAGGTTCACGACCTGCCCGAGACCGGAGATAAGCTGATCCTTTTCCAGCGGTTTCAGCGGGTGAATGAAGGCAGACCACAGTATATCCTTGGCGAGGGCATAGCGCGCATCGAGGGCGGTATCGAAATTGGCCTGCAGGATGCGCTGCATATCATCGGTCGAGACCTCGTCGCTCTTGGCGACGGGGGTGATGGCGCGAATGCGGTCGGCGCTCTCGTCAGTTACGACGAGCACCTGCACCTCGTTGATGTTCAACTGCCACATGGTGCCGTTGGATTGCAGGTCGGGGTCGAGCGCGCGCAGGATCGTGTCGAGCCGGTCTAAGGTCATAGGCGGCTCTGTTGCCTCGGCCTCTGGGGTGTCTTTTGGGGCCGGAGTTGAGTTCTGTGCCGCAAGATCGAGCGGCAGGAAAACCAGGCAGGTAAGAAGCAGGCGACGGAGCATGGTGGCATCCTTTTATGGCATGCCCTGAGCCTGCCACAGCCGGGCGGGCCGCGCCACGGTGCTCCGCAAAACGTGAAGGTGCGTCAGTATCCGC
>Ga0209947_1001899_pt1 | contig 12207 bp, 13 predicted proteins | sample SalPonR2_B_D2_MG_FD_185706 | JGI IMG/M metagenome (GOLD analysis project Ga0209947, IMG submission 185706) | Salt pond soil microbial communities from South San Francisco under conditions of wetland restoration - Salt Pond MetaG R2_B_D2_MG... ... | reverse complement strand
TGCTGACGATCCGAGGCGAAAAAAGTGAATATATGCCGCCGGAACATTTTGAAGCTCTAACGAATTGGTTTCGAATGCATACGAACATCACCATTAAAAATGCCGGACACTGGCTCCATGTCGAAAGGCAGGAGGAATTTGTGAAGGCGGTTATGGAAGGACTTGACATCTAGATAGCATTAGCGCAATATTATAGCTAATAGCAACGACGGAGACGAGTAAGAGGGTTTACTGTCTACAGAGAGGGCGGCCGATCCGCAGAGGCGGGGGCTGGAAGTCGCTCGGCAGCACCATCTGAAAACCACTCCTGAGCTGCCTGCGGAAAATCGCCGGGGCGGGCCTCCAGCCCGCAATCACGGGGCGATGAGTAAGCAAGGCCGTATTCCGGCGTAAACGGGTAAGTGAGAGTCGCGGCCGGCGACTGTAAGAAGTGACTGAAAAAAGCCGGGCGTGGAAGTAAGGTGGAACCGCGGAAAACCTTCATGTTTTTCGTCCTTGCACTTAAGTGTGGAGGACCTATAACGTGAAGGTTTTTTAGTTTAAATCAGGCTTTGCGGCAACGAGGGCAGATGACCTAGTGAGCCTTTAATCGCAGAGACAGAACAAGGAGTTAAGTTATGTCACAAGATGAACAATTGCATAAGATACGCCACTCGATGGCCCATGTCATGGCCGAGGCGGTGATTGAGAAATTTCCCGGGACCAAGGTGGCGATTGGTCCGTCGATTGAGGACGGGTTTTACTACGATTTCGACCTGCCCCGGCAGCTGAACGAGGAAGACCTGGAAGCGATTAGCGAGCGGATGCAGGAGATTATTAAAGAGGGCCATGAGTTTCAGCGCAGCGTGGTCAAACGCGATGAGGCCTATGAGCTTTTTAAGAAGCAGGACCAGGACTACAAGCTGGAGCTGCTGGAGGCGATTCCCGAGGGGGAAGAGGTGTCCCTGTATAACCAGGGCGGCTTTGTAGACCTGTGCCGCGGTCCCCATGTGGAGGATACCAGTCAGCTAAATCCCCAGTCCTTTAAGCTGCTGAACATTGCCGGGGCCTACTGGCGGGGGGATGAGAATAACCGAATGCTCACCCGCATTTACGGTACCGCTTGGAAGAACCCCAAGGAGTTGCGTCAGTATTTGCAGCGCCTGGAGGAGATGCGCAAGCGTGACCACCGTAAGGTTGGCCGCGAGCTTGACCTGTTCTCCACCCACGAAGAGGCCGGCCCAGGGCTTATTTACTGGCACCCTAAGGGAGCTCGCATCCGGCTGGCTATTGAGGACTACTGGCGGGCGGAACATCTGAAAAATGGCTATGAGATGCTTTATACCCCCCACGTAGGGAAATCATGGCTGTGGGAGACCTCGGGGCACCTCGGTTTTTACAACGAAAATATGTACAGCCCTATGAAGGTGGACGAGAACGATTACTACATCAAGCCGATGAACTGTCCCTTCCATATAATGATTTACAATACCAATTTGCACTCCTACCGCGACCTGCCCCTGCGCTGGGCCGAGCTGGGAACGGTGTACCGCTACGAGCGCTCGGGGGTACTCCACGGGTTGCTGCGGGTGCGCGGCTTTACCCAGGACGATGCCCACATTATCTGTACCCCCGATCAAGTGGAGGATGAGATTTTAGAGGTACTGCGCTTTTCGCTACATATGTGGAAGGCCTTCGGCTTCTCCGATATTAAAGCCTACCTGGCCACCCGTCCAGGAGAGGACAAGAGCGTCGGTGATGATTCGGCCTGGGAGCAGGCCTCGGATTCACTGAAAAAAGCCATCGAGGCCGAGGGACTGGACTACGAGGTAGACGAGGGCGGGGGTGCCTTCTACGGGCCGAAGATCGACCTAAAGATTAAGGACGCCCTGGGCCGGGAGTGGCAGATGACCACCGTGCAGTTCGACTTTAACCTGCCCGAGCGCTTTGACATGACCTTTGTGGACCACGACGGCAAGGAAAAGCGCCCTTACATGGTGCACCGTGCCCTGCTTGGTTCTATTGAGCGCTTTTTCGGGGTGCTGGTAGAGCACTACGGCGGCGCTTTTCCGATATGGCTGGCTCCGGTGCAGGCCAGGGTAATTCCGGTGGCCGATCCCTTTAACGAGTATGCCCATGAGGTTAAGCGGAAGCTGATGGCTGCCGGCCTGCGGGTAGAGGCGGATGTGAGCGATAACCGGATGAACGCCAAAATCCGCAACGCCCAGAACGAGAAGGTTCCCTACATGCTGATCGTCGGCGAGAAGGAAAAGGACGACGAGAGCGTGTCACTCCGCCGTCGTACCGGCAAGCAGCAGGAAGTGATGACCGTGGAAGAATTTATCGGCTTTGTGAACAAAAAAATAGCCGATAAAGAAGAAATTTAGGGGAGTGCTCATGAGCAAGGCCTTCGAGAAGTTACAACAGATAGATAAAGAGATAATTCTTTTAGAACATACCTCCGCGCTACTGCAGTGGGACCAGGAAACCGGTATGCCGGCATTGGCGATCGAGGAGCGTTCTGATCAGATCGCCCTGGTGCAGGGAATAGCCCACGACCGGATGACCAGCCCTGAGGTAGGCGAGCTGCTCGGGCAGGCCCGCAGCGAGGTTGGCTTGGAGAGTTTGGAAGCTGAAACCAGCTATGCCGGTTCGGGCTCGGGCACCAACGGCGGTGAGGCCGGAGATGAGGCTGGGGGAGCAGAAGTATCTAAAGGAGCGGCTCTGCCGCCGGAGAATGACCCCCGGTTCTTCAGCAGTGCCTTTTTGCGTGTTTTCGGCCGAAATTATGAACGGGAGGTAAAAATCCCGCGTCGTCTGGTCACCGAATTAGCCCAAACCACCAGCCGGGCCCAGGCGGCCTGGATCGACGCCCGTAGGGCCGACGACTTTTCCCTGTTTCAGCCCCATCTTGAAAAGATTGTGGCCCTTACCCTGGAGAAAGCTGAGGCTCTGGGTTATCCGGAGCAGCCCTATGACGCCCTGTTAGACGAGTTTGAGCCGGGAATGCGCACCTCCCAGGTAGAGGAGGTGTTCGCCGATCTAAAAACCGAGCTCACACCGCTGGTAAAGCGGATTACCGAGTCCCAGAGGGTCGATGACAGCTTTCGCGGCCGGGGGTATCCGGCTGCCGGGCAGCGGGAGTTTAGTTTGAATCTTCTGCGGGAGATGGGTTATGATTTTGATCGCGGCCGGCTGGACGAGAGTGCCCACCCCTTTACCACTTCCCTGGGGGGTAATGATGTGCGGGTTACTACCCGCTTTCACGAGGACGATCTGTTCTCGGCGATTTTCGGCACTATCCACGAGGGCGGCCACGGACTCTACGAACTGGGGATAGCCCCCTCCTACCACGGCAGCAGCCTGGGCGAGGGAACCAGTCTTGGAATCCATGAGTCCCAGTCCCGGACCTGGGAGAACCTGATTGGGCGCAGTCTGCCCTTCTGGCAGCATCACTTTCCCGGTCTGAAGCGAATTTTTCCCAAACAACTTGAGGATATTGATGCCGAGGATTTTGGCCGGGCGGTCAACCGGGTGCAGCCGAGCCTCATCCGCATTGAGGCGGATGAGGTAACCTACAGTCTGCATGTAATTTTGCGCTTTGAATTGGAGCTGGCCCTGGTAAATCGGAATCTGGAGGTAAAAGACCTGCCGGAAGCCTGGAACGACCTGATGGAGCAGCTGCTGGGAATCCGTCCGCCCTCGGATGCCGATGGAGTACTCCAGGATGTACACTGGTCGATGGGTGCCATAGGCTATTTTCCGACCTATGCTCTGGGAAATCTTTTTGGAGCCCAGTTTTTTAACCGCCTGCAGCAGGACATTCCTGATGTGGATAAGCGAATCGGCGGCGGAGATCTGCTGAGTATTCGCAAGTGGCAGCAGGAACACCTACACCGGCACGGTGCGGTATATACCGCGCCGGAATTGCTCCGTAGGGTAACCGGGGAATCATTAAATCCGCGGTATTTTATCGACTATCTGGAACAGAAGTTCTCAAGACTCAATGTCCTGTAATGCGGTTGATCTGCAGAATGTGTTCTTCTGGCTGGTCCTGTCCGCCGGAGGAATAGGGGGCACGATTGGTGCGTTCCTTAAGGCGTTATGGAGCTCTTGCAAGGACGCCGGCGTGCATAGTCGCAAACATGATCGAAACCATCGTGGTGTACACATCCGCGGCCGCGGATTGCTGGTAAAAATAAGTTTGTATTTGTCCGTTTCGTTGGCAGCGGTACTTGGCGCTATTGTGTTCTTAGATCTATCTCAGGTAGTCTGGAACCGGTTTGTCCTTACCTTCTTTCTACTTGCAGTCGCTGGGTGGACTGTTTTTTACCTCGGTTTTCGCTGGCTGGTGGTTCCTGTAGTGCTGGTGGCGGTGCTCTATATCGTAGTGGTGTCCGGTCTGGTGCGACAATGGGGCTGCTGTCTTGCCTCTGAGCAGCTTATGCAGGTAAAAGTGATTGCTCAACAGGAGCGAGCAGGGCAGAGTTGGACAGAGCTGGAAATCCACACAGACGATAGCCGGCGAAGTGAGTTTAAGCAGATCCAGGGCAAGGGGCTTGCAGTTAGCCTTAAGCTTATGGAACTTCAGCCCTGGTTGTTCTACCCGAGTTGCGAATTCCTTTTTCAAGTGGAAAAGGTGGAAGGTCTGAGCGGCCAGGATACTTCAACTGCAGAGGCCTCTTCGCGGGTGGGGGCCGTGTCCGACACTACAGGAGCTTTCGCCCTGCTTAGGGTGGGCGCTGCAGAACTGCGAGAAATTACGGTAGTTCAGCGTGAATTAGAAGTATTGGGTACTTACGAACTTGTGGTTGATAAAAGTGGCTTGGTTTTTCAGCATACCAAATGAGCACTCCAAATGAGCATTTCAAATAAAGAGCCCGCCTATACAAGACAACAGCAGAGAATAACTGATCAATTGGGAGTCCCCTCTCCAGTTTTAGAGTATGGCTGCCGATAGGTGCAGTAGGATGAAGGTATGATTATTCTTTTGCGTAAAACTACCCCGAAGGGGATCCACTACTATTATACTTTACATGACCGGCAGACGGGGTTGTTCGAACACTATACCCTCACTACCATGTGGGGCTCCTCTCCCGACGGTGGACGGCAAAAAATCTACAGTTTTTCCAGTACCCGGGAACTTGACGAAAAACTTCAACAACTCATGAGCCGGCGGCTCCGTTCCGGGTATAAAGTGCTTTACAGCTACTCCCGCGATGAAAATTACCGTGCGGTACTGCAGGAATATTTGGATGTGAAGTCTCAGCATAGATCAGCAAATTGAGAATTGCTGAAATTATCTGCTTTGAATTGACAGGGGTGGATAAAAACCGTACAGTTTTTTTATGAATTTACCTAATACCTTAACCGTAATTCGAATCATATTGGCTCCGCTCTTCTTTGCAGCTTTTTTCTTTACTAAATGGACAGCTACCGGTCATATAGCCTCGCTCATTGTGCTGGTAATTGTGTTTGTGGTGATGGAGCTTTCTGATTTTCTGGACGGATATTTTGCGCGAAAGTATCAGCTAGTAACTGAAATAGGAAAGGTTATTGATCCCTTTGGGGATGTGCTGAGTCGGATGACCTATTTTTTCTGTTTTACTCTTACAGGTCTCATGCCCGCCTGGATTTTTCTCATTCTGTTATATCGGGAGCTTGGAATTACCTTCCTGCGAATGTTGATGATTCGGCGCGGAATCGCTATGGCTGCTTCTATATGGGGAAAAGCAAAGGCTGTAACCTATGCTGCCGGCGGGGTGCTCGGATTGTTGTATACGATAAGTATACGGCTTGATCCAAGCCTCGGGTTCCTTCCTACCTTGAAGGGTATTACCCTCATCGTTTTTATTCTCGGGGCCATTTCTTCGGTCCTCTCTTTTATCACCTATATTCGTACAGCTGCTTCCGATCTGAGGTAATTTATGAACAGAACATCCTTACAACCGGTTGCACAACTACATGGAGATGTGCGCAAAATACGTTTTGTGCTTACTGATATTGATGACACTTTGACCGATGAGGGAAAGCTTGCGGCGGAAACCTACGCTGCATTGTGGGAACTGTATACACAGGGCTTTATTATCATTCCGGTTACGGGCCGTCCCGCCGGCTGGTGTGATATGATAATTCGGCAATGGCCGGTTCATGCGGTGGTGGGAGAAAACGGTGCCTTTGTATATTATACAGTTCAGGACGGTGGTCTTTCGCGAATTAAAACCCTTTTTCACCCTGAGATAGCCCAAAAGGATCCACAAGTGCAGCTGCAGAAGCTTCGGAACAAGGTGCTCACAGAGATACCGGGTACCCGAATAGCACGGGATCAGCCGGGACGGCAATTTGATCTGGCCATTGATTTTCGGGAAGATCCTCCTGACCTTGGTTTTGATGTGGCCGAACAGATTAAGGAACTATGTGAGGCCGAGGGGGCCATGGCAAAGGTCAGTTCCATCCATGTAAATGCATGGTACGGGAACTACGACAAATTATCGATGACAAAACATTTTTTTGACACACAGTTCGGTCTCTCCGATGAGGATATTCGAGGGCAGGTGATCTTTTGTGGCGATTCCCCGAATGATCAGCCTATGTTCGAATTTTTTCCCTATTCATGTGGTGTTGCCAATGTCATGAGTATGATTGATCACATCTCTTTTCCACCAACTTATGTAACTAAAAAAGCCGGCGGAGCCGGCTTTGTGGAGTTGGCGAAGATTCTCTTAAAAGGTTGAACTATTTATACACCGGCATAAGAAACAAATTCTGTACCACAAAAAGCAGAATATAGGCAATCAAGCCGGAGGTTATTGGAGTGGTGACCCAGCCGATACTAATCCTTCCCAGTACTCCGAAGTTGATATTGCGTCCCCCTTTAGCAAGGCCAATCCCGATTACCGCTCCAACAACCGCCTGGGAACTGGAAACGGGTACCAGGGGAAATGTGGGGAGTCCTCGGGAGGCAAGCCAAAACTCGAGGCTTTCAGAGGCAAAGAGAAACAGGACCGCTGAACTGGCCAGCACTACCACCAGGGCAGCCACCGGAGAGAGCTTGTACAGATTTGAGCCGACGGTTTCCATTACTTTGTGGGAATAGGTAATAATGCCAGCTGCAATTGCCAGCCCTCCCAATAGAAAGAGCTTCTGGGCACTGGAAAAGGAAAAACTCAATATTTCGGTTGTCTCGAAGGGGGATATCGACACAAAAACTCCCATTACGTTGGCAATGTTGTTTGCCCCTAAACTGTAGGCACCGAAAGCCCCTACTACGATTAAAGCCAAACGGGTGTAGGCATCCAACCTTATTATGCTGCAGCGCATACGTGAGACTCCGAAACGGAAAAGAAAAAAGAATATGAAGGCAAATAGAGCTGACAACAACGGGCAGAGCACCCAGGTCGTGACAATTTTAGTGAGGGAAGAATAATCGGTGGGAAAATTCGCGTACAGGTTCCATCCTATGATCGCCCCCACAATGGATTGAGAAGTGGATACCGGTAGCTTAAGGCGAGTCATCCAGAGTACTGTTAAAGCGGCGGCCAGGGCCACTGTGAAAGCCCCCGGAAGGGCGTTTACCGCACCTAACTTGCCAAGGGTCTCAGTCGCGCCGGCTCCGCTGATTACGGCACCAAGGATGACGAAGATGCTTCCAACTATGGCCGCCGTGCGGAACTGTATCATCTTGGTGCCGACGGCTGTGCCGAAAATATTGGCCGCATCGTTTGCACCGAGTGACCATCCTAGGAAAAGACCGCTTGAGAGTAAAAAAAATAACTGGAACATAACTAACCTCAGATAGACCTTTTGATTGAGTAGACGGATAAGCGTTCGGCAACATCTTCCGCGTCGTCAGCTAAACCGGAGATGTAGGTAACAAAATCTCTCAGTTGTAATTTTTCAGCCAGACTGCCTATTTCCTCGGAGCGAAAAATGATTTTTTTCAATTTCTCTTCTATTCTGTCCGCCTCATGCTCATGGAAATGAACTTTGTGGATATAGTCATGGATGATATTGCTGTTTTTGAAAAAGGCTCGGTTCGCTTTCACGAGACTTGAAAGGGCACTTACCGCAGACTCTGTCAATTTGAGGAACTCCGAGTTGAGGCTGTCCGGTATGGCAGGATTTTCGATATCGAAATGGGAGAGTACCGTTTTTGTTGTGTCGATTACGTTGTCGGAGGTTTCGAGCAGACCTAAAACATCTCCACGGGATTCAGGGATAAGCATTTTTGTGTAGAGATAATAACGTATCTCTCGTCTGAGCTTATCGGCTTCCCCCTCCTGTTTGTTTATGTGATCTATTCTACTATGAAACTGTTCGAAATCTCCTTCAAGGTAATCCTTAATTCCAGCAGTGAAAATAAGTCCCGCCTCTGAAATTTTATCAAAAAACTGTTCGATTTCGGCCTCAATATTTTTGGCCTTACCAAATAAGATGCTCATTTTTTAATTTCCTCCGTTTATCTAAAATCATCTAAAAACAAGGCTCCGACAAAACTGCCGGAACCTATGTAGCCCAAATCTAAAACCCTTATGTAAAAATTATTTTAACAGAAAACTAACAAAACACTAATCGACTATACTATCAGATAATGTAGGATTGTCAAATGAGTATAGAAGTTTTTAAGAGAGAAAAGTCATATTCATTTCTAGTAGGGCTCATCAGATGCTTCAAAATGCCTGATTCACATTTCTTTAGACTTGCAAGGCTCGGAAAACTGTACTATGATTATATGTTACGTAAATGGAGTATTTGAATAGATAAAATCAAACAAAAAGTTAGTTATAGTTCACAAAGAATTAAAAGCATACATGTGCTTTTATATATATTTAAGGAGGAGACGAAGATGAAGAAGATTTTAGTTGTGTCTTTGCTGCTTGTGCTAAGCCTGACAGTAGTGTTTGCAGGTGGACAACAAGAGGCAGCAACAACAGAAGTCGAGGAGTGCAGCAACCGTGGACTACTCGATACAATGTTCTGTGATGAAAATGAGGATTTGGTTGCTGATCTGCCGAAGGATGAAAGCGAATGGGCCGATCCCGATACACTTATTTTTGCATATACCCCAGTGGAAGACCCGGCGGTATATCTGGATATCTGGAAGCCCTTTATGGATCACCTTTCAGAAGTAACCGGAAGAAAGGTACGCTTTTTCTCGGTGGACTCTTACGCTGCTCAGGTAGAGGCTATGCGAGCTGGTCGTTTGCACATTGCCGGTATCTCCACCGGGCCAACTCCTTTTGCTGTTAATTTGGCCGGATATGTTCCCTTTGCAATTATGGGGGGAGAAGATGGAAAGTTTGGTTATACCCTGCAAGTTTATGTACAGGCCGATGGCGATATCTATGAGCTTGCGGATTTGGCAGGTAAGCGAGTTGCCCATACCAGTCCTACTTCAAACTCCGGAAACATGGCCCCTCAGGCTTTATTTCCTGAATACGGTGTAGTACCTGGCGAAGATTACGAGATCGAATTCTCCGGAAGCCACGAAAACTCCGCCCTCGGAGTGGTAGCCGGCGATTATGATGCGGCCCCGGTTGCATCGGAAGTAGTGGATCGAATGGCTGAACGTGAACTTTTCGATCCGGATGATGTTCGGATCGTTTTCGAAACCGAGCCTTTCCCCACAACCTCATACGGGCATGCCCACAATCTGCATCCCGACCTGGTTGAGAAAGTAAAAGAGGCTTTTCTATCATATAAGTTTGCCGGTACTCCTCTAGGTGAGGAGTTCGGAGTAGATGGTTTTATCGGAATTAATTACAAGGATCAGTGGAAACAGATCCGCACAATCCAAGAACACAACGGTGTTGAATATACCTTTGAGGGTCTTGATTAAGGCTAGTCTTTAGAATAGTCAATGTACATATACCGGTGTCCCCATCGAAAACCGAAGGGGGCGCCGGTTTTTAGAATAATATATATGTGAGGAATTATGCTTGAAATTAAAGATCTAGTAAAAAGCTACGGTACTGGACAGCCGGTACTTAAGGGGTTGAACTTTTCAACTGAAGGCAAGAAACTTACCGCGGTGATCGGCTCCTCCGGGGCAGGTAAGAGCACCATGCTTCGTTGTATCAACCGCTTAGTAACTGCGGATTCCGGGCAGATCAATTTCGAAGGAGTTGATCTACTGAAACTGCAAGGAAAAGCCTTGCAGAACGCACGTAGACAGATAGGAATGATTTTCCAGGCCTACAACTTGGTGGACCGTCTGACGGTGATGGAGAACGTTCTTTCCGGCCGTCTTGGATATGTGCCCTTCCTCCAGGGAGCCTTTCGCAGGTTTCCTCAGGATGACATTGATCATGCCTACCAACTGCTCAAACGTGTGGGATTATCGCAGTATGTAAACAAACGTTGTGATGAGCTCTCAGGTGGTGAGCGCCAGCGGGTAGGAGTAGCCCGAGCGCTTATGCAGGATCCTCGGATCCTTCTTGCTGATGAGCCTACCGCTTCTCTGGACCCTAAAACATCAGAACTCATCATGGAACTGATTGCCAATCTAACCGAAGAGCTGCATCTTCCGGTTCTGATCAACCTACATAATGTAGCTCAGGCCAAATATTACGCTGCCCGTATCGTCGGATTGCGAAATGGTGTGATGGTGTTTGATGGAAAACCGGATGAGCTGACGGATGAGCATCTCGAGAAAATCTATACCAGTAAAGATGAGCTGAGCGAACAACTGAACCCTGAAATGGAGACTGTAAAATGAGTGGAACATCCAGTACGGTTTCCGCCGATCAGCATTACGTGTGGAAAAGACCGCATTTTATAGAGAGCTTCTGGGTTCGTATCGGCATAATGATTTTGTCGGCTGTCTATTTAGTGTATGCTTTCAGTACTCTTGAGATTGATTTTCAGAGGGTTGCTCGGGGTATTCCCAGGGCTATGCAGATATTCTCCGGAGCAATACCCCCGGATTTTGCTGCTCGAGGCAGTTTGATTGTCAGTGGTTTTATTGAAAGCATCCAAATAACTTTTCTGGCGACCTTTGTTGGGGTTCTGTTAAGTATCCCCTTCGGTTTCATGGCAGCCCGAAATGTTACCATTCTGCCGGTATACGGTTTAGGCCGCGCAATCGTGATTGTGGCCAGAAGTTTACACCCGGTAGTACTTGGAGTGCTGTTTGTGAAGGCGGTTGGTTTTGGTGCGGTTGCAGGAGTTTTGACTCTGTTGATTTACACCATCGGTTTTGTGGGAAAATTGATTGCCGAGGCTGTGGAAGAGATCAAATATGGACAGATTGAGGCAATTCGCTCCACCGGAGCCGGCTATTTCACCATTCTCATCTATGCTGTGTTTCCTCAGATCATGCCAAGGTTAATCGGATTGACCATGTATCAGTTGGATATCAACCTGCGTGCCTCCGCCGTTATTGGTTTGGTAGGTGCAGGTGGAATCGGAAGTACCCTCAATTCAGCCTTTGGTCGATACGATTACGGAACCGCATCAGCGATTCTGATCGTCATGATTGGATTGATTCTAGTGGCAGAGACAGTCAGTGGAAAACTGCGGAGGTTTACAAGATGAGCAAGCTAACATCAGGACCACTTAGTGAACTGACAAATGAAAGCTACCATTGGGAACGTTATACTTTTAAGCAAAAGATGGGCCGTTATTTAGCGTTCTTTGTGGTGGCGGGACTGCTATTGTGGACTTTTAACACCATAGACGTGTTTTGGCCTTGGGTGTGGTCTGCACCGGAGGAAATTCAAGATATGGTTTCCCGGATGATGCCGCCGAATCCCTATGCAGTGCCGGAGATTCTGCCTGTTCTGGTAGAAACTATCAACATCGCCACTATCGGGACCCTTTTTGCGGTTATAATCTCTCTTCCAATCGCATATTTTGGGGCACGTAACGTGTCTCCCAACAAGATAACCCTTGGAATTGCCCGTTTGATTATTGTCGCAACTCGTTCAATTAATACCCTAATTTGGGCGCTTCTATTTGTAGCTATTCTGGGACCTGGTCCTATGGCTGGAGTAGTGGCCATAGGCTTTCGCTCTATTGGTTTTATGGGCAAGTTGATAGGGGAGAGTATAGAGGAGATGGACTGGGGACCTGTGGAGGCCTTGCAGTCATCGGGTTCCTCCCGTGGACATATAATAAGCTATGCGATAGTTCCGCAGGTTATGCCGACCTTCTGGGCAGTAACCATTCTGCGTTGGGACATCAATATTCGTGAGTCTACCGTACTTGGTATGGTGGGTGCCGGCGGTA
>Ga0209947_1001898_pt1 | contig 12214 bp, 13 predicted proteins | sample SalPonR2_B_D2_MG_FD_185706 | JGI IMG/M metagenome (GOLD analysis project Ga0209947, IMG submission 185706) | Salt pond soil microbial communities from South San Francisco under conditions of wetland restoration - Salt Pond MetaG R2_B_D2_MG... ... | reverse complement strand
TGTTGATGCTCTAATTCCTCTTTCCTGGTGTCCACCATGAATAAGTGGGGTAATAAATCTCCTATTTTTTTCAAAATTTCTTATATATAAAATTCCAACCCCCTTTGGAGCATAAATTTTATGCCCGGAAAAAGAAGCAAAGTCAACCTTTGTTTCATTTAAATCAACAGTTACTTTACCTGCAGCCTGAACAGCGTCGGTATGAAATAAAATATCCTTATCATTTAAAAATTCAGCAATTTCTTCAATTGGCTGAACTGTTCCAATCTCATTATTAGCCCACATTATAGAAACAAGTACAGTTTCTTTTCTTATTTCTTTTTTTAAATCATTTAATGAAACAACCCCATCATCATTAACAGGAAGATATGTAACATCAACACCATTTTTTTCCAGAAATCTTGCAGTATTTAAAACAGCAGGATGTTCAATATTTGAGATAATTACATGGGGGGTAAATTCATATTTTTTATATATTATTGATTTTAATACAGTATTATTTGCTTCTGAACCGCTTGAAGTAAAGATAATATTTGAAGGATTTACATTAAAAAATTCAGCTACTTTTTCCCTTGATTTTATAAGAATATTTTTAACATTTCTTCCCGTTTCATGCATGGAACTTGGGTTGCCGTAATAATCCAAATATTTTCTAATTTCTTTTTTTACAGCAGGATGGAGCGGTGTAGTGGCGTTATTATCAAGATATATATTCATTATATCCTCCTTTACTCATCGGGATTATAAACTTCTTCATTATAATATTTTTTAACAAATTCCTCTAAAAGTTCTTCTGTTCTATCCAAACATTCTCCACACTGTGTACCAATTTTTGTCCTTGCCTGAAGAACCTTTAAATTTTTGGCTCCTTCAAGTACTTCCATTTTTATATCCTCTTTTGTAATATTAAAACATTCGCATACCACTTCTACATCCTCTTTTTTGAAAGGATTTTCTTTATCCTGTTTTTTATAATAATCATCTATGGCGGCCCTCAATGCTTTATCACCGAGAACAGAACAGTGGATTTTATTTGCCGGTAATCCGCCCAGTTCTTTTATAATCTTTTCGGGAGTAATTTCATAGGCTTTCTCAATAGGCATCCCGCCATCTCTTATAATCATTTCAGAAAGAACGGAAGTAGATGCAATAGCAGAAGCACATCCAAATGTTTTCCATTTAAAATCAACTATTTTATCATCTTCAACCTTTATATAAACAACCATCATATCACCACATGCAGGAGATCCTACCTGTCCTTTTCCATCATAATCATGCTGCTCTTCATCTATTTCTAATATATTTTTTGGATCTGTAAAATGTTTTTTCACTCTTTCAGAATAAGCCCAAATATCATCACTCATTTCTACCTCCTTAATCAGTTCAAAAGTATAATATTTAATTTATACAATTTGTCAATTATTTTCTATTAGTTCATAACCAGCATTTTTAACTGCTTTTTTCATAGTATCAAAATCAATTTTTTTATTCATTTTTATTTTTACACTTTTTTTCTTCAAATTTACTTCAGCTTTTTTTATTCCATCTAATAAATTTAATGCCTTTTCAACTGCCATTTTACAATGTTCACAGCTCATACCTTTAACTTTATATGCTTTTTTCATTTTTACCTCCTATTTATTTGGTTTATATTTTTTAAGCAATAGTGAATTTGACACCACTGAAACAGAACTGAATGACATAGCAGTCCCTGCAATTATTGGAGTTAAAAACCCAAGTGCTGCAACCGGTATCCCCAGTGTATTATAAAAGAAAGCCCAGAATAAATTTTGTTTTATCTTACTCATAGTTTTCTTACTTAGATTAATTGCTGCAACAATTGTCTTTAAACTATTATTCATCAGAGCTATATCCCCGGATTCAATTGCAATATCACTTCCACTTCCTATTGCCATACCTATGTCAGCAGTTGCAAGTGCAGGTGCATCATTAATTCCATCACCCACCATGGCTACAACACTACCTTCCTTTTTAAGCTTTTCAACTTCATCTGCTTTATTTTTTGGAAGTACATTTGCTAAAATATTGTCTTTTTTTATTCCTACCTGTTTTCCTATTGCTTCAGCAGTTCTCTGGTTATCACCTGTAATCATGTAAACATCAATTCCCATACTTTTTATTTGTTCAATCACCTCTTTTGAATCTTCTTTAATTGTATCTGCTATTCCTATTAAGCCTATAATTTCATCATTTTTCCCAATTATTACTGTTGTTTTTCCATCGTTTTCAAGTGAATGAATCTTCTCATTATATTGTTTAATATCTATTCCATTATCTTTCATTAAATCAGCTGTGCCAATAAATATTTTATCTTTTTTATAATTAGCTTTAACACCTTTTCCCGGTATTGCTTTAAAATCATCAAAATCCATATAATCTATTTTTCTTTTTTTTGCTTCTCTTACAATAGTTTCTGCTAATGGATGTTCGGATTTACTTTCTATACTGGCTGATATCTGAAGTAATTTATTTTCATCAACATTATTGAATGTGAAAATATTTGTTACAACAGGTTTTCCCTTTGTAATTGTTCCTGTCTTATCAAAAATAATAGAACTTATTTTATGTGCGGTTTCTAAACTGGCTCCATTTTTTATCAATATACCATTTTTAGCACCAAGTCCTGTTCCAACCATAATAGCAGTTGGCGTTGCAAGACCAAGAGCACATGGACAGGAAATAACAAGAACAGAAACAGCAGCTACAAATGACTGGTTCAAATCTCCATTTAATATCATCCATAAAATAAAAGTAATAATTGCAATTGAAACAACTGATGGAACAAAAATGGCTGATACTTTATCGGCAAGTCTCTGGATTGGAGGTTGATTTGCCTGAGCTTCTTCTACAATTCTAATTATATTAGATAAAACAGTATCTTTACCAATTTTTTTTGCTTTAAAAGTTATAGATCCATTTTGATTTATTGTACCACCAATTACCTTATCTCCAGACTTTTTCTCTACAGGAATACTTTCACCTGTAATCATACTTTCATCTACTGAGCTGTTCCCATTTACAACAACTCCATCAACTGCAATTTTTTCTCCCGGCTTTACAAGAATCTTATCATTTATACTTACTTTTTCTATTGGTATCTCTTTATTCTCTCCATCTATTATTACAGTTGCATATTTGGGTTGTAAATTCATCAATTTTTTTATTGCCTGAGAAGTTTTCCCCTTTGCAACTGCTTCAAGATACTTTCCAAAAAGTATAAGTGTAATTAAAATAGCTGATGCTTCAAAATAAAGTGCTCTATGACCACCAGGTGGAACATCTTTAATAAATCCATTATATATACTGAAAAAATATGCTGCTGAAGTACCCATTGCTACCAGGGTATCCATTCCTGCAGTTTTAGCTTTCAAACTGTGATATGCATTTTTATAAAATCTTTTCCCAATAAAAAATTGAACAGGAGTTGCAAGTAAAAATTGAAAAAGTGGTTTATGTAAAAGAGCAAAATCAATTCCCAGAAAATTAACAATCATTGCGAGTAATAATGGAAAACTCAGGATTGCTGAAATTATTACTTTATTTCTCAGGTTTTTCAATTCCTGTTTTTTTACTTTCTCCTGTTTTTCATATCCAGATTGTGATATTTTTGAAGCGCTATATCTTGTTTTATTTACCTCTTCTATGATTTTATCAGGATTTATAAGTTCAGGATTATACTCTACATAAGCCTTTTCAGAACTAAAATTTACCTGTACCTTATTAACCCCATCTAAATTTTTAATTGTATCTTCAATTGATAATGCGCAATTATTACAGCTCATTCCACTCAAACTTAATTGTACAGAGCCACTATTATCAGATTCATTATCTATTAATTTATACCCCAAATCATGAATAACATTCTTTATCTCTTCACGTTGTAATTTTTCTTCATCATACTCAATGCTTGCACTATCAGCTCCAAAATTAACATTTATATCTTTTACACCATCTTTATTTTTTAGACCCTTTTCAATTGATATTGCACAGTTAGCACAGCTCATACCGGCTATTTTTAAATTTTCCTTTTTAGTCATAATTCCACCTCCTTAAGAGGTTTTTAATTATAATTATTCAGTTAATTCTTTTTTAATCTTTTTATATTCTTCTTCAGTAATCTCCCCTGAAGCTAATCTTTTGTTTAATATATCAATTGGAGATTCATTTGATTTAACTTTTACTAAAGATTCTTTTTTATTAAAAAGAACAAATCCTAATACAGCTAATATTCCTACTATTAAAATAATTCCCACAATATTTCCTCCTAGTCCATATCCCAAAAAACATCCATTTCCAAACATATTAATTCTCCTTTCACATTAATTTATGTATTGTTTTTAATATCTCATCAATAACATCATAATCTCCATCTAATATCTGTTCTACCACACAGCTTTTCATGTGAGCTTCAAGTAATATTTTTTTTACTCCATTAAGTGCCGATTCTACTGAAGCTATCTGATTTAAAACATCATCACAGTAAACATCATTATCTACCATTCGTGATATTCCTCTAATCTGTCCCTCAATTCTACTTAATCTGTTTAACATACTTTTTTTCAATTCTTCTGAATGATGCGTACCATCAAAATTACATTTATTATTTTCCATTTTGCACCTCCATATAGTTATACCCCCTATGCCTATTTATAATATAGTGTCAATTGTTGCTATTGTCAAGTAGTTAAAAAATTGAACTAGTAATTAGTTGTTCGTGTTCGAAGTTAGTGGAAAAATTAGAAAATTTAAATATTAAAAGATAATGAGACCTTATCAACTAAAATATAAATTATTTAATATATTGATTTATCGATAATTATAAAAATATTTGATTAAAATAAGAGTTTAATTTATTTTATTATCATATATTGAAACTATAAATTCATGATTCATGAATTTTAAAATAATTTTATATTTTAAAGGCTTTTAGGAGTAACATCGATGATATTTCTAATAATCATGTTCCCCACCAGTGGGACAGTTGATCTGAAATCATGTCTGAATTCTGTTTTTTGGGAATAAATAGTAAGCTATCTTTCAAATCAAAGTTTCGGACATATCGTCCCAATAGGTGAGGGAAAGCCTAAGTCCAAGTAAAAACGATTAAAGCAATTACTATCACCAAAATCAGTAAGCAAATTAGAAGATTCCGGGATAAACCCGGAATATGTTTTTTTTATTTTATCTTTTTTCTTATATAAATTCTCATATTTTAAATTATTGACGTTAATCACTTTTAGGAAATCGCACTTATGGTTGGAGAATGTAAAAATAATTACTGTTTGAGGACTGTATTTGCAGGACGAGTTTAATTATTTTAATAACCCAACCATTAGTAAGATCTAATAAGGAATTTAGGAAATAATTTAAAAATTTAGAATTGTAAAATTCTTATAAATATTTTTTTTTAAAATGAACTACAAACACGAACAACTAATTTCTAATTTTACATAAGTATCTATTAGTGGTTTCAATTTTTAAGTATAATAAAAAAACCACCCTAAAAAGAGTGGCTTTTAAATTTTTTTAGAAAAAATTAATTAAAACTTTTCACAGAGAAGTTCGAAATAACTTTTTGGGTACAGACATGTAGGACATTTTTTTGGTGGTTCTTTACCCTCATGAATATAACCACAATTCATGCATTTCCATTTTTCTTTTCCAACTTTTTTATATACTTCCCCATTTTTAACCTTTTCATAAAGATCAAGATATCTCTCTTCATGATGTTTTTCAACTTCAGCAACTTTTCTAAAAAGAGCTGCAACTGCCTTGAAACCCTCTTTTTCAGCCACTTCTGCAGCTTCTGGATATAATTCTGTATGTTCTTCATTTTCTCCTTCAGCAGCAGCTTTTAAGTTTTCTTCAGTAGTTCCAACTGTACCTGCTGGATAAGAAGCTGTAATTTCTGTCATTCCACCTTCAAGAAAACTAAAGAATCTTTTTGCATGCTCTCTTTCATTTTTTGCTGTTTCCATGAACATCTCTGCTATTTTCTCATAACCTTCTTCTCTTGCTTTTTCAGCAAACATGTAATATCTCGTTCTCGCCTGTGATTCACCTGCAAAAGAAGCAAGCAAATGTTTTTCAGTTTCAGTTCCTTTAATCTTAGCCATTTTTAAACCCTTTCTTTAATTCTTTTATTTATTTTATAAAGAAAAAGGGGAATTTGAATTCCCCCTTTTTGTTAAAATCAAATTACTTCATTTTTTTATGGCACAACCACCAGTCAAAGCATTTATATTCTTTCATGTTTTTCTTTGCTGTTTCAACATCTGAAGCTGGAGGTACAATCACTTCATCACCGATAAGTTCATTTTCAGGCCAGTTAGCAGGTATAGCTGCTTTTTCTTTTTCTGCAGCCTGGAATCCTTTAATCATTCTAATAAATTCATCCATGTTTCTTCCAAGTTCCTGTGGATAATAAAGAATTGCTCTTATAACTCCTTTAGGATCAATCATATATACAGCTCTTACCGTTGAGGGACCTTTTTTTGGATGAATTAATCCAAGTTTTTGAGAAAGCATTCCCAAATCATCTGCTATAATAGGAAATTCAATCTCTTCATCAAAATTTTCCTCAATCCATTCTGCCCACTTAAGATGAGCAAAAACCTGATCAACACTCAAACCTATCAATTCAGTATTAAGTTCTCTAAATTCATCATATTTTTTCTGGAATGAATAAAACTCAGTTGTACATACAGGAGTAAAATCTCCTGGATGACTGAATAATATTAACCATTTTCCTTTATAATCATCTGGTAATTTAACCGTTCCCCTTGTAGTTTTAACTTCTACTTCTGGAAACTTATCTCCAATTAGATATTTCTTTTGTTTTTCTTCCATTCTAACTCCTTTCTATTTAAAAAATTTATTCCTCTTCTTCAGGAACAAATTCACATTTTTTCTGTCTTCCACCCAATTCTTTATCAATGTTATAAAGACCATTTTTACTGTTTTTAACCATTTCAAGTTTATCGAGTACTTCATTCATGGAATCTTCTTCTTCAACCTGCTCATCGACATACCAGTTTAAAAATGATTTAGTTGCATGATCTTTTTCTTCAATTGCAAGATCCATTAAATCATTTATCATCTTTGTTATTTTCTTTTCATGTTCAAGAGAATCTTCAAATACTTCCTGAAGATTTTTCCACTCATTTTTTGGTTCATCAATCTGTTTCATTTCTGCTTTTCCACCGCGTTCATTTACATAATTATATATTCTCATTGCATGTCCAATTTCTTCCTGAGCCTGTGCTTTCATCCAATTTGATGTTCCAGCATATCCTTTTGCTTCTAAGTCCGAAGCCATTGCAAAATATAAGTATGATGCATATAATTCTGCATTAATCTGTTTTACTAAAGCTTTTTCAATTTTTTTCGATAACATATTACTCACTTCCTCTTCTTAATTTTTCCATAATCCATGTACATTACAGTATTCTCTTGCTGATAACTCTTCACCGGTTACATCAAACACAGCCTTAGGTTCATCACCGGGTTTTAAAAACTTCTTGTGTACAACACCATCTACTGTTAATTCAATCCATTCTATATAATGTTTTTCTTCCATTGGATGTGCAGTATTTTCACCAATTCTAACTTCAATTTTACCATCTTTTTTCTCAATAAAAGGAACATGCTTTTCTGTTGAAGAATCTTCTGTTTTAGGTTCCATCAATTTCATTGGTTGATTACAACATACAAGTTCACCTACACCACCATGAAGAACTTCTACGATATTTCCACATACTTCACACTTATAAATTTCTTTCTTTTTTGCCATAAAAACCTCCTTATTTTATTTTTCTAACCATTCATCTTTTAATTTATTCAATCTAACAAAATGTTTTCTTTCTTCATTGAGTATTTCATCAATTTTATTTTTAACATCTTCATTTTCAAGAACTTTCTTAATTTCCTGATAATATAAAATAGTATCTAACTCTCTTCTAATACCAAAGTCAAATGCATCTACAGGTGTTTCTATCATGTTAAATTCATTTTCAAGTTTATCCTTATCAAATATAACCTTAGAAGCATAATCAAAATAATATTCTTCAGGGTAATAATCAGGATTAATATTTAAATTCTTATTCTTTAACAAATTTCTATATATTTTTTCATGAATTTTTTCCTGCTCTGCAAGATCATCAAAAACATCTTTAATTTTGTTATCTTTCATTTTCGATGAAATTTTTTTATAATAATGGTTTCCCTCTTGTTCTATATTTACAGCAAACTCAATAATTTTAGATTTGTCAATTTTTGCCATAACTAAATTCACCTTCCTAAAAAATATAGATGGGAAAATCCCATCTATATATATCTTATTAATCAACAGGTTCAAATAAATCTTTACCTACCCCACACACCGGGCATACCCAATCATCTGGAATATCCTCAAATTTTGTTCCAGGTTCAATACCTCCATCTGGATCTCCTTTTTCAGGATCATAAATCCAACCACAAGCAGTGCATACATATTTTTTCATACTGCACCTCCTTTCAGTTTAACTGTTCAATTATATTATTTTTTATTTCATCAAGTTGATTCTTGGATGGTATATAATTAATTTTTATATCTTCTAAAAGTTCAAAACCACAATTTTCTAATTCTTCATGTACAATTCCTACTGACTGACCTCCCCATCCATAGGATCCAAAAGCAAGACCTTTCCTATCCCTGGGAGCTAATCCTTTTAAATATGTAATAAATGAAGCAACAGTCGGCATAATATTGTTATTTAAAGTTGGTGAACCAACACATATATATTCCGCATTTAAAACTTCGGTCATAATATCGGATATATGATTATTTTGTAAATTTAACATTCTTGTATTATATCCCTTTTCTTCAAATCCATTTTGAACAGCATAAGCAATTTTTTGAGTGGATTTCCACATCGTATCATAAATTATAAGAGCCTTTTTATCAGTTTCATTGGATGACCATTTTTTATATTTTTCAACAATTTTATCGATATATTTTCTAAAAATAATCCCATGACTCGGAGCTATAATTTCAATATCAAGTTCTGAAGCTGCTTTCAATTCATTTTGGACCTGCATGCTGTATGGCAGTACAATATTTGCATAATATTTTTTTGCTTCTTCCATAATTAAATCAATTTCATATTCATCATCAAATCTTTCAGATGATGCTATGTGCTGCCCGAAGGAATCATTTGAAAAAAGTATTTTTTCATCTGGACAGTATGTAAGCATATTATCCGGCCAGTGTACCATTGGAGTTAATAAAAAATTCAATTTTCTTTTTCCTAAATCAAGGGTATCTCCAGTTTTAACCGTTTTATAATTATAATTATCTCCATAATGTTTTTTTAATCCCTTAACCCCATTGGGTGATGCAACAATTTCAGCTTTAGGACATTTTTTCATTAAATATGGTATAGAACCGGAGTGATCCATTTCAACATGATTGGAAACAACATAATCAATTTTTGATGGATCTATAATTTCTGATATTCTCTCAAACATCTCATCACTTAGATAATGTTTAACAGTATCGATCAGTGTAACTTTCTCATCAACAATTAAATAGGCATTGTAAGTTGAACCACGCTGTGTCATATATCCATGAAAATTTCTTAAATCCCAATCAATTCCACCAACCCAATATATATCCTTTTTTATTGCGACTGAATTCAAATTAACCTCCCATTTTAAAAGCTCATACCATTTGTAATCATTGCAAACTTATAATAACAACAACTTCTTCTGCTGTCAAGAATCTTTTTAATTTATTCTAAAACTCAGTATTTACAATTATATGACTTATAACTTTTATTTCAAATGATTTATTGTTAATTTTTACTACTATTTCTCTATTTTTCAACAATATTTTTTAGTGTTTCTATTTTTAATTCATTCCTGATTCCAAACCTTGTAAGTGAAAAATCATACTTTACCGGATCATCAAAAGACAGTTTTTTAAATTCTTTAGTAACTTCTATTGCCGTTTTTAAGTTAACCTGTTTTCTTTTGGTAAATTTTAAAAATTTCGCTATTTTAAACATGTGGGTATCCATTGGATAAATTAACTCTGACTTATCAATATCACTCCAGCCTCCCGGATCTACATCATCATCTCTCACCATCCATCTTAAAAAAAGAAATAATCTTTTACATGCAGATTTTTTTGAAGGAAGAGACAGCATAGTATTTATGGAAAGTTTATAATATCCTACTCCCCTTATAAAACACTCAAGAGCTTTTAAAATATCCTGATTATTCTTATCATATTCATTATAAAAAAAAGTTCCAAGAGTACCGTATTCTTTTAATATTCTTTTTATTCCAATAAAAAAATTTACTAATTCTTCTGATGTTGTAAATCTGTATACAAAATTTTTGAAATCATTTTTAAAATCCTCAACCTTAGAATTTCTTATGTAACCATAAGGAGTACCACCAAATTTTGATATTATCAATTTATTAGTTTTTATTATCTGGGCTACCTGCCCATAAGCAAGCGAGGAAGCAAGCAGTCCAATTATTTCTCTATTTTTTAAATCCGGATAATCATACAGAAAAATCAGAGGATCCGGATTCACATATTTCTTTTTATTATATTTTTTATAAATATCTTCTAAAAATTCTTTTAAATTCATCAATTTCTTAATTTATTTTAAAAATCATTTTTTATCCACTCTTCTGAAAGCATGTCATTATATCCTCTTCTATCCTTATATCCAGTATGAAGAAGATCTTCTGCTTTTTCACTCAACGGTTCATCCAAAAATTCTTCATATAATTTTTGAATATATTTATTATTATGGGACTCTCTTACATCAAGTTCAGCATCTTCATCATATAAACCTTTTGCTCTTTTTTCTCTAACTGCATTGGTACTTCCATAAGGCTGTCCTCCACCACCAACACAGCCACCTCTGCAGGCCATAACTTCAATAAAATGATATGGAGGGTCTTCTCCATTTTTTTCAGCAAGATATACCTTTTGAAGTACTTTTTCAACATTGGATAGACCTGAAGCAACAGCTATTTTAATCTTTTTCCCTTTTATCTCAATCTCACCCTCTTTTACACCGGCAATACCTCTAACAAAATCAATATCCGGATTGGGAAGTTCTTCTCCTGTAATGTAAAAATAAGCTGTTCTCAAAGCTGCTTCCATTACTCCACCAGATGCACCAAAAATTGTACCTGCTCCAGAATATTCCCCAAGAGGGTTATCTGGTTTTTCATCATCAAGTTCCATTGGATTGATTCCCGCTTCTTTAAGCATTCTTGCAAATTCTCTTGTAGTAATTGTAACATCCACATCTTTATGTCCGGATGAGTACATGTGTTCCATTCTTTCAATTTCATATTTTTTTGCAGTACAGGGCATAACTGATACTAAAAATATATTTTCCTTGGGAATATCCATCTTATCCGCCCAGTAAGTTTTTACTATCGAACCAACCATTTGGTGTGGGGATTTGGCAGAAGAAAAATGCGGAATTAATGGTGAGAAAAATTTTTCAAGATAATCAACCCATGATGGACAGCAGGTTGTAATTAAAGGAAGGTTATCTTCTTCACTTTTAAATACTTTTGCAAATTCTGCAGCTTCTTCCATTATTGTTAAATCAGCTCCGAAATTTGTATCAAAAACATAATCAAAGCCCAGTCTTCTTAATCCAGCATACATCTTACCTTTAACGTTAGTCCCAATTTCTGCTCCAAACTCTTCTCCAAGGGCTACTCTTACTGCAGGAGCTTCCTGTGCAACTACAATCTTTTCCGGATCATTTAAAGCTTCCCACACATCTTCTGTATCCACTCTTTCATGTATTGCTGCAACAGGACAAACTGAACTGCACTGTCCGCATTTAACACATTCAGAATCTTCAAGAGGGCGACCCATTGTTGGGCCTGCATAGGTTTCAAAACCTCTTTCATTCATCTCAAGAGCATAAACATGCTGAACATCCTGACACATCTGAACACACCTTCCACACTTAATACAGTATGAAGGTTCAAGTGTTATAGACGGTGAAGAATCATCAATTCCAAGATGAGTGCCAAATATTTGCGGATATTTATAAGCTCTAATATTCATCTTTTCCGCTAAATCCTGTAATTCACAATTTTGATTTCTTATACACTGAAGACAATCGTTGGGATGATTTGAAAGAATCAACTCCACTACAGTCTTTCG
>Ga0209947_1001896_pt1 | contig 12218 bp, 11 predicted proteins | sample SalPonR2_B_D2_MG_FD_185706 | JGI IMG/M metagenome (GOLD analysis project Ga0209947, IMG submission 185706) | Salt pond soil microbial communities from South San Francisco under conditions of wetland restoration - Salt Pond MetaG R2_B_D2_MG... ... | reverse complement strand
AGGTCGCCAACCCGAGCTCCTCCCAGCGGGTGCGCATCGCACTCGGATCGCCGGCAGCGATCGTCACACCGGCGATCCCCGTCACCGCCGCACCGTCGGGATGCGCCCTCCAGGTGGGGCCTCCCCACCGCCAGCTCCCGTTGGGGACGGGCTGGTCGAGCGACACCAGCGTGCCGCCGACGTCACGCGGGTGGAGATGTCGTCCCCGGATGTCGGGGAGGTCGCCCGACCAGACGACCCGCACGTCGTGACGGGCGAGGTGGTCGACGCGGGCGTCGAGATCGTCGACCTCGTAGATGGCCATGTAGCCGCCGTCGCCGCCACGGCGACCGAGCAGCCGGCCAGCGGTGGTGCCCTCCTCGACCGGCGAGACCACCTCCAGGAACTGGTCACCGATCACCATCAGGGCATTGTGCAGGCCGAACTCGCGCACGCCGGGATCGTGGAAGCAGATCGTGAGGCCGAACGCATCGCACAGTTCGGTCACCACGTCGTCGAGGTCGTGGGCCACGAGGGCCACCTGGCGAAGTCTGATCATGGCCTCAGTCTCGCCGACGGGCGGCGCGGACCTACGCTCGGCCGATGCCACGCCACACACCGATCGGACCCCGGGCCGGGCACAGCGTGATCCGGCTGGCGGCGCTCGGCGACCTCGTCGAGGACGTCGTGGCCGAGCTGGACGGCCCCGTCAACATCGCATCCGACACCCCGGCCCGCATCACCCGCCGCCGAGGAGGCAGCGCCGCCAACACCGCCATCACGGCCGCCCGCCTCTGTGGGACGTCACGATTCCTGGGTCAGGTGGGCGACGACGCCATCGGCACCGCACTGCTCGACACGATGACCGCCGACGGGGTCGACGTCACCCACGTCCGGCGCAGTGGCGACACCGGAACGATCGTGGCGCTCGTCGACCACCACGGCGAACGCAGCATGCTCACCGACCGACGGGCCTGCGTCGATCTCGACCGGCCCGACCCGGGCTGGCTCGACGACGTCGACGTGCTGCACGTCCCGCTCTACTCGCTGGCCGTCGAGCCGGTGGCCACGACGGCGGCGACGGTCATCGGGTGGGCTCACGATCGTGGCATCCCCGTGTCCGTCGACGTGTCGTCGACATCGGTGATGGCCGAACTCGGAATCGCGAGGGTGCGGTCGCTGCTCGAGGAGCTGCAGCCGTCCGTGCTGCTGGCGAACGCCGACGAGGCCGCGCTGCTGGCGATCGACGGCCCGCTGGCCGGATCGATCACGGTGGTGAAGCGCGGACCGGACCCGGCGGTGGTGTACCAGCCGGGGCGTCGGCCCGTGGAGGTGCCGGCCGTCGCCGTGGACGAGGTACCCGACACCACGGGCGCCGGTGACGCCTTCGCCGCCGGCTTCCTCACCGATGCCGGCTGGCAGGACGACCCCGAGTCGGCGGTGTCGTCCGGGCACCGCGCCGCGGCCCGGCTGCTGTCGTCGCGGACGGCCAGGCGGTGAGCGAAACCCCGTCATCCGGGGACTTGGCTCATCGCCTTGCGGGTGTCAGAAGCCCAGGAACTCGGTGAGGTCGACGACCTCGTCGCCGCTCGGCAGCTCGATCGCCGCCGGCTCGGCGTCGGCGAACACGTTCAGCACGACGCTGGTGGTCTCGCCGGCCACGTCCATCTCGAACGTGCTGCGGCGCAACTGGTTGTCCTCGGTCACCCACACGTCGTACACCACCGAGTCGGGCAGGTCGAGTTCGCCGAACTCGGCGCTGCCGAGCCGGTCGGCGTCGGCCTGGGGCACGGCGGCCAGCGCCGCTGCGAGATCGACCGTGACCCGGTAGTGCCGTGTCGGGACCCCGTCGATCACCTCGTCACCGACCTCGGTGACGTCGTCGGCGGCGAGGAGGGCGGCGGCGGTGTCGGCGGGATCCACGGCGAATTCGCCTCGGAGATCCTCGAGTGACTGCCCGCTCGCCTCCGCCAGCGCCTCGAGATCGAACGACACCCACGGGGCGTCGGTGGGGAGCAGCCCGCCCATCGCGTCGGCGCCGAAGTAGACGACGCCGGCACCCGAATCGAAGAGCACCTCCATCGCACCGCCCGTGCCGGTGACGTCGCCGAGGCCCATCAGCGACCCGAGGTCCATGGCGAGGCGGCTGACACCGCGCTCGTTGTCGACCACACCGTCGACCGTCACGGCGCCGAGCTGCCCTGCGGTGACGGTCATGTCGAAACGTACGGTGGGGGCGTCGACCGCCCGCTCGGCCGCCGCCGCCAGCGAGAAGGCGTCCACCTCGGGCAACGCGTCACCGCTGTCGGTGGACCCACCGGCCGACAACGCCACGATCGCCCCCACCCCCACGGCCAGCAGGGCCAGGACGGCCACGACCAGCAGCGGACTGCGGCGCCGGCGCGACACCGTGACAGGAGGGCCGGTGGGAGGAGCGAACGTGCTCATGGGCCAAGGGTAGGACGGTGCAGGGTTGCGATCACGTCAAGACTTCGTCTCGTCGCGATGCACCGATACCGTGCGACGCATGGCCGGCCCCGTGCACATCGAACACGTCGACGTCCTCGTCATCGGGGCCGGCATCTCCGGCATCGGTGCCGGCTACCACCTGCAGGCGAACTGCCCGGACCGGACCTATCTGATCCTCGAAGGGCGTGCCGACATCGGCGGTACGTGGGATCTGTTCCGGTACCCGGGCATCCGCTCCGACAGCGACATGTACACCCTCGGTTTCGGTTTCAAGCCCTGGGTCGGCGAGAAGGCCATCGCCGACGGATCCTCGATCATGGCGTACCTGCGCGAAACGGTCGCCGAGTACGGCATCGACCGCCACATCCGGTTCGGCCATCGGGTGCACACGGCGCACTGGTGCAGCGACACCGCCACGTGGACCGTCGCAGCCGGACTCGCCGATGAACACGGCGGTCGCACGGTCACCTACACCTGCAACTACCTGTTCATGTGTTCGGGTTACTACAGCTACACCGCCGGCCACACGCCCGACTTCGCGGGCCGCGACCGGTTCGGTGGCCAGGTGATCCACCCACAGCACTGGCCCGAGGACCTGGATGTCGACGGCAAGCGCGTGGTGGTGATCGGGTCGGGCGCCACGGCGGTCACACTGGTGCCGGCGATCGCCGAGCGTGCGGGCCACGTCACGATGCTGCAGCGGTCGCCCACCTACATGGTCGCGCAGCCCGACGTCGACGCCATCGCCAACGCGCTCCGCAAGGTGCTGCCGGACCGATGGGCGTACGCACTCACCCGGCTCAAGAACACGGCGCTCCAACAGCTGGTGTACAAGCGCGTGCGCTCGCATCCCGACAAGGCCCGGAAGCAGCTCCTCGACCTCGTCCGCAAGGAGCTGGGCCCCGACTACGACGTCGACACCCACTTCACGCCCAGGTACGACCCGTGGGAGCAGCGGCTGTGCCTCGTGCCGAACGGCGACATGTTCGAGGCGATCAGGAACGGCTCGGCGTCGATCGTCACGGGCCACATCGCCACCTTCACCGAGAACGGGATCGAACTCGAGTCCGGGGAGGAGCTGGAGGCCGACATCGTCGTCACCGCCACCGGCTTGGAGCTGGTGACGCTGGGCGAGGTGGAGTTCGTGGTCGACGGTTGCCCGGTCGACTTCTCGCGGACGTTCACCTACAAGGGCTTCGCCTACTCCGACGTGCCGAACCTGGCGTCGTCGTTCGGTTACGTCAACGCCTCGTGGACGTTGCGCGCCGATCTCATCAGCGAGTACGTCTGCCGGCTGCTGAACCACATGACCGAGACCGGGACACAGCAGTGCACGCCCCGGCTGCGGCGATCAGATCTCGAGATGGACACCCGCCCGTGGATCGACGACTTCTCCGCCGGCTACATCCAGCGCGCGCTCGACCGGTTCCCGAAGCAGGGAGACCGCGAGCCCTGGCTCAACCCGCAGGACTACCTCCGCGACCGCAGGATGTTCCGCAACGATCCCGTCGACGACGGTGTGATGCAGTTCACGCGCGTCCGCGCGCCCCGGTCGGTCGACGCCTGACGGTCAGCGGGCGGCCGACACGGCGAACGCTTCGGCGGCCCGAATTCCGGACAGATGAGCGCCGTGCACCGTGCCGAAGTACTCCGGCACGGTGTGCTCACCGGCGAACACCAGCTGCGGCGACCAGCGACCACCGAGTGCCGTCATGTCGGCGGCCGAACCGCCCACCGGGATGTACGAGTACGAGCCGAGGGCGAACGGATCGTGCAGCCAGTCGGTGGCGTGCGCGGCCACGGGATCGGGCACCGGCGTGCCGAACATCTCCCGCAACGCGTCGAGCGCCGACTCGGCTCGCCGATCGGGCGGGCCCGAGTCGGCGTTGCGCGGGTTGTGGAACGCCACCAGCGTCGGCACACCGGAGTGCGCGGTGATGTCGACCCAGCTGCAGAACCGGCGATGGTCGGACACGAGCAGCATGCGCCGGACATTGGCGGGCCACCATCGCTCGGCGAAACGCAGCACGACCTTCTCGAGACTGCCCATGGCGAGGCGCCCCACGTGCTCGCCGAGGCCAGGCAGCGGCGGGTCGAATTCGACGGTCCCGGCGGCGAGCACACCGAGGGGCACGGTGACGACCGCCTGGTCGCCGACGTGCTCGGCACCGTCGGTGGTGACGACGACACCGGCGTCGCCGTGGGTGATCCGCCGGACCGGCCGGCCCGTACGGACGTCGAGACCGTCGGCGAGGTGCTCCACGAGCCGCCGGTAGCCGCCCACGACGGCGACGTTGCCACCCGGCAGGTCGACGTAGCCGCCCACACCCGTGAGCGACACGCGGTCGGGTGTGCCCGCCACGTTCTGCCCCGCCTCGGCCCACCGCAGCGAGAACTCCACGGCCCGACGGGCCGCACCGGTGAGCCCACGGTCGTCGAGGAACCAGGCGACGCCCTCGTCGAACGATCCGTCGCGGCCGAGCGCGGCGGCGGCCTCCGACGGGTTCCAGTCGAACTGCGCCGCGATCACCGTCGCCGTGTCGGGTCCGTCGAGTGCACCGTGGCCGTCGACCACGATCCGCATCGCACCGCCCCACGCACCGTCGTTCACCAGGTCGAATCCGGCCTCGTCGACCACGGGCGCCAGCGGGTTCCCGACCGGCCCGTGGATCCAGGAGCCGCCGAGATCGGCGGGAGCGCCGCCGAGATCGACGGTGTGCGTACGTCCCCCGATGCGGTCCCGGCCCTCGACCACGACCACGTCGTGGCCGGCGTCGGCGAGCAGGCGCGCAGCGGTCAGGCCCGAGACCCCGGCACCGACGACGACGATCCGCATGCTCGTCAGCGCTCGAAGCGGCCGGGCATCTTGTCGCCGAAGTTGATGTCGAGGTCCCGCGCCGTGTACATCGTGTCGCAGTCGAGCGGCACCGTCTTCATCCTCCGTGTGGCCTCGGCGAGCGGCACGTAGATCACGTCCGGCGGATCGAGCGACACCATCACGCCGTCCTCGCCGTCCTCGAGGGCGCGGACCGCGGCGGCACCGAACCGCAGCCCCAGCAACCGGTCGAGCGACGTGGGCGACCCACCGCGGAGCAGGTGGCCGAGCACGACGGTGCGCGTCTCCTTGCCGGTCAACTCCGCCAGCTGGGTGGCCACCTTGCCGCCGACTCCCCCGAGCTGTTCGGCCTGGCCGACCGCCTTGCCGACCACCGACACGTCGCCGCCCTTCGGCCGGGCACCCTCGGCGACCACCACGATGGTGAACCGGGCACCACGTTCGTCGCGCTGGTTGACGGTGGCGGCGACCGGTTCGATGTCGTACGGGATCTCGGGGATCAGGATCGCGTGCGCGCCGCCCGCCATGCCGGAATGCAGGGCGATCCACCCGGCGTACCGACCCATCACCTCCACCACGATCACGCGACCGTGCGACGTGGCCGTGGTGTGGAGACGGTCGATGCAGTCGGTGGCGAAGTCGACCGCCGTGTCGAAACCGAACGTGGTGGTGGTCTTGTCGAGGTCGTTGTCGATGGTCTTGGGCACACCGACCACGCACAGGCCGTGCTGATGGAGATGGTTGCCGATGGTGAGCGAACCGTCGCCGCCGATGGTGATCAGCGCATCGATGCCCTCGTCACGGAACTTGGCGATCAACTCGTCGCTGCGATCGACCTCGATCCACGACCCGTCGGGTTGCTGCATCGGGTATGCCGTCGGATTTCCCCTGTTGGTCGACCCGAGGATCGTGCCACCGAGATGGGAGATTCCGCGCACCGACTCACGGTCGAGTTCGATCAGGCCGCCGTGGTCGTACTCCTCCGGCATCATCAGACCGTTGAATCCGTCGCGGATGCCCACCACCGACCATCCACGGTTGCGGGCCGCCAGGGTGGCGGAGCGGATCACCGCGTTGAGGCCGGGGGCGTCGCCGCCTCCGGTGCTGATGGCGATACGGGAGATCTTCGACACGCCGCCAGAGGGTAGGCCAGCCGAGCGCCGGTGTCACTGTACGACTCATGCAGTTCATCGACCGTTCGTCGATGTGACCATCAGCCCACCGATGAGGCCGACCGCCGCAACCACACCACCGAAGGCGAAGGTGAGCGCGAAGTCGTCGGGGCCCCGACCGTCGCCCAGCACGGTGAACATCGCCTGGATGCCCGTGAGCATGCCGATGTTCATCATCGTGGTGCCCATGCCGTTGGCGACGCCGAGGTCCTTCGGTTCGACGGCGGCGGCGATCGTGGTGGTGTAGGACGGTGAGGCCAGCCCCATGGCCAGACCCGACAGCACGAGGCCGACGATCACGAGGGCGATGTTCTCCCAGTGTGCAGCCATCGTCCAGGCTCCCATCGACAGAGCCATCAGTACCGAGCCGCTGATGATCATCGGCCGCTCCCCCGCCACCGTCGCCAGACGGCCGCCCACCGGCGAGGAGATGCTGTACACGAGCGGGCGGAACAGCAGCACCAGCGCAACGGCGCCGACCGTGTAACCGAACAGTTCGTCGAGCAGCAGCGGCGAGATGAGGAATCCGCCCATGTAGGCGAACTGGCTGAGCGGCTGGGCGATGAGCGGGCCCGTGAAGTTGGCCCGACGGAAGTAGTCGAGTCGCAGCAGCGGCGACGGCACCGAGCGCTCGATGCGCACGAACGCGACGCCGGCGACGACACCCGCGGCGAGCAACGCCAGCGCCAGTCCGTCGTCGAACCCGGCCGAGCCGCCGCGTTGCATGTAGAGCAGGAAGCCGAGGGTGGCGACGGCCAGCGTGGCGGCGCCGGCCCAGTCGATCGGCACCGGGTCGCCGCGTTCGGAGGTGCGGATCACGCGCCACGCCGCGGTGACCCCCACCAGGGAGATCGGGGCGAGCACGGCGAACACCGACCGCCATCCGAATGCCTCGATGAGCGGCCCGCCCACGATGAGGCCGAGCACCGGGGCGCCGGTCATCGCCATCTGGAACCAGCCCATCGCCTCGGAACGCCGGTGGATCGGATAGGCCTCCATGATCAACGCCATCGACGTGGGCATCGTCGCCGAGATGCCCACGCCCACCACCATCCGTGCCGCCACGAAGGCGAGCGCCGTGGGCGCCAGCCCGCACAGCACGGTGCCGACGCTGAGGATCACGGCGCCGGTCAGGAAGATGTTGCGGTGCCCGTAGGTGTCGCCGAGACGGCCGAAGATGGGCGTCCCGACGGCCATCATCAGGAACAGGCCGGTCACCGCCCAGCTCAGCACCGACTCGGTGGAGTCGAGATCGTCGGCCATCGTGGGCAGCGACGCCGACACGATGGTCATCGACGACGAGAACACGACGATTGCCGCGATCACCGTGATCAGGAGCCGCCGGGGGTAGCCGTCGCCGTCACGCTCGCGCGACGTGCGCGTCTCGGAGTTCACGACCATCCCCACGACCCTACGCAGCGTCCTCCGAGTTCGATGCCTCGGAGCCGGTGTGCTTCGATGCCCGGATGGACGACGCCCCGATGCACGACAACGACCACGCCGGCGGCCCGGCACCGGTGGATCTGACGGGGCGCGTGGCGCTGGTCACCGGCGCATCGTCGGGCCTCGGCCGGCGGTTCGCACAGGTGCTCGCCGCCCACGGGGCCGATGTGGTGGCCACGGCGCGCCGCACCGATCGGCTGGTCGATCTGGCGTCGGAGATCGAGTCGGCGGGCGGACGCTGCCTGCCGGTGGCACTCGACGTCACCGATGCCGAGCAGTTCGCGCCCGTCGTCGATGCCGCCGAGGAGGCCTTCGGTCCGGTGGACATCCTCGTGAACAACGCCGGTGTACCCGATGCCCAGTACGCCACCAAGATGTCGGTCGAACTCGTCGACCAGGTGCTCGACACCAACCTGCGCGCACCGTTCCTGCTGTCGTGCGAGGTCGCCCGCCGCCTGATGGCTGCCCAGCTGCCGGGGCGGATCGTGAACATCTCCTCGGTGGCGGGTTTCCACTACGCGGGCGGCGGCGCGGCGCTCTACTCGATCAGCAAGACGGGCGTGAACCGGCTCACCGAGACCCTGGCCGTCGAGTGGTCGAAGTTCGGGATCAACGTGAACGCCATCGCCCCCGGCATGTTCGCCTCGGAGATGACCGACGCCATGTTGCAGCGCATCGGCGACGTGGTGCCGTCGTTCCCCCGCAAACGGATCGGCGAGCCGCACCACCTCGACAGCACGCTGCTGTACCTGGTGTCACCGGCGTCGGAGATGGTGACCGGCACCGTGATCCGCGTCGACGACGGCCAGGGCCCGCGCTGACGCTCACGGCACACGTCACGGCACGCCGTGACGGAAGGTGATCGACAGTCGCGGCGCGGCCTGGCGCACCTTGGGCACGGTGTGCTGCCAGCGGTGCTGGCAGGCGCCACCCATCACGAACAGGTCGCCACCACCCAGGTTCCAGGCATGTGACCGGCCGCCGCCGTTGGGGCGGAGCCGGAGCGGCCGCGGTGCGCCGACGCTGACGATGGCGACGACGGGGTCGACCACGTGGTGTCGATGGCGATCACCGTGCCAGGCCACCGAGTCGTTGCCGTCCCGGTAGAGGTTGAACCCGATCGAGTCGAACGTCCGCTCGTACCGGCGGGCGAGGTGGTCGCGTATCTCGGCGAGCACCGGCAGGGGCTCCGGAAGGCCGGCGTCGGCTCGCCACCAGTGGGTGAGGCGGGGTTCGTCGACGAGCCGGTCGTACATGGGCACGCCACGTCGCTGCCGCCACGGCAGCGACGCCATCAGTTGGGCGTACACCTCGTCGGGGCCGCCGAGCCAGCCGCGGGCGACGTCGACCCAGGTGGTGGCATCGAGGTGGTGCCGCTCGACCGGCACCGAGTGGTCGATGCCCAGGGTGTCGGACACGAGCAACGATCCTTGGAGGAACATGTGTTCGATTCTGCCCCCGTCGTCGGACCATGTCAACGCGCCCGTGAGAAGCGACAGCGGGGTCTGACCCCGCTGTCGCTTCTTCAGTCGGAGGGCGGGAGCACGGCGTCGACGAGGGCGTTCTCGAGCCGGGTGAGCTCGGCGTCGATCCGCCCCCTCGCCCGGCGCCGTTCGTTGATCGGCATCGTCGCCGAGATCGCCACTGCCCGCGACAGTTCGTCGATCGCCCGGCGGATCGCCGTGCCGGCATCGGCGGTCTCGTCGGCGGGCCCGGGGAACACCAGGTCCACGTTCCGCCTCAGCGCCGCCACACGTCGTTCGACGCCCTTGTGCCCGAAGCGCCGGGTGGGGTCGAGTCGGGACCGGAGCGGTTCGGCCGCCGCGGCACGGTGTTCGCCGGCGCCGGCGCCTTCCGTCGCTTCGCCCGCCTCCGGGTCGTAGGACGCCACGTCGATGACGCCGTCGCGGCGAGCCGCCTGGCGCTGCACCGCCCACTCCCGCGCCGCACCCGATGTCTTGCGGAGTTGCTCGCGGACCCGCTCGTCCTGGAGCGCGGTGAGCGCGATCATCAGCGCACCCTGTGCGGCCTTGCGGGTGGACGTGGGGAGAGGGAAGGGCTTCTTCGGCGTGACCATGTCGGCTCTTCCGCGATTCTACGGGGCGGCTAGCGTCGGGCCGTCCCGGTCACCATCTGACCGACCATCACTGCAAAGGAATCACTCATGCGCGACGCCGTCTTCGTCTCCTACGCCCGTACCGGCCTGGCCAAGGCCGGTCGCGGCGGGTTCAACATCACTCCCGCCATGTCGATGGCTGCGCACGCGATCACGAGTGCGGTGGAGAGGGCCGGCGTCGAGCCGGAGGCGGTCGAGGACGTCGCGCTCGGCAACGGTGCACACGGTGCCGGCAACCTCGGCCGGCTCGCCGGGCTGCTGGCCGGTCTGCCGGTCACCACCGGTGGCAACACGATCCAGCGTCACTGCTCGTCGGGTCTCAACTCCATCGCCGTGGCCGCCAACCACATCCGCGTCGATGGCGCCGACTGCGTGGTGGCCGGCGGGGTCGAGTCGATCTCCATCCCCAGCCCGGGAATGGGCGGCTCGGTCAACATGGACCCGAAGCTCACCGACATGTACCCGGCGATCTACATGGCGATGATCGAGACCGCCGACATCGTGGCCGACCGCTACGGCGTGTCGCGCGAGTACCAGGACGAGTACTCGCTCGAGTCGCAGATGCGCATGGCTCGGGCGCAGGAGAACGGCCTGTTCGAGAACGAGATCGTGCCGATGGACACCCAGATGAAGCTCGTCGACAGGGAGACCAAGGAGGAGACGATCGTCGACTACACGGTCACCGGTGACGAGTGCAACCGTCCGTCGACCACGCTCGAGGGCCTGGCCAAGCTCCAGCCGGTGCGCGGCGAGGGCAACTACGTCACCGCCGGCAACGCCAGCCAGCTGTCCGACGGCGCCGCGGCCGTGGTGATGATGTCCGACGAGGAGGCGTCACGGCGCGACATCGAGCCGCTCGGTGCGTTCCGGGGGTGGGCCGTTGCCGGGTGCGAACCCGACGAGATGGGCATCGGCCCGATCTACGCCGTGCCGAAGCTGCTGCAGCGCCACGGCCTCACGGTCGACGACATCGACATCTGGGAGCTCAACGAGGCGTTCGCCAGCCAGTGCCTCTACTCGCGTGACACGCTCGGCATCGATCCCGACAAGTACAACGTCAACGGCGGCTCGATCGCCATCGGCCACCCGTTCGGGATGACCGGCACGCGCTGCGCCGGCCACGTGCTGCTCGAGGGCAAGCGCCGTGGAGCGAAGTGGGGCGTCGTCACGATGTGCATCGGTGGCGGCCAGGGGGCCGCCGGCCTCATCGAGATCTACTGATCGAACGCACAGACAGGGCCCTTCGCCACTGGTGCCACCCCTCGCAACCAGGTGCAATGGTGGCGAGAGGAGGGTCTGACATGTGCTTCGCCGACCCGGCACGGGTGCTCGACGTCGAGGGAGACACGGCGACCGTCGACGTCGACGGTGTCACGACCTCGGCCGGGCTGTCGGTGGTGCGCGCCCAGGGCGTCGAGATCGCCCCCGGCGACTGGGTGCTGCTCGCGCTGGGCCTGGTCCTCGAGAAGATCTCCGAAGCCGACGGCCTCGAGCTGTCCGCCGTCGTGGCGGGAACCGGCCGGAGGTGACGGCCCGTGGAACCACGACCCCGGAACCACGGCGGCCTCCGGCTGGCCGTCGCTGCTGCCTGCGTGTCGGGCGTGGCGGTGTTCGTCAACGGTGAAGCCGTCGGGGCGTTCCCGTCCCCCACCGTCTACACCACCGCCAAGAACCTGGTCGCCGGTCTGCTGCTCGTCATCGTGGCTGCCCGGCTCGCATCGCCGTCGGGAGGGCTGCGCGCCGGCGCCGGACAGCTCCGCTCCCACCGGGTGGGTCTCGTCGCCGTGGCGGTGGTGGGAGGCGCCGTCCCGTTCGTGCTGTTCTTCGAGGGCCTCTCCCGGGCCACGTCGACCGACGCCGCGTTCATCCACAAGACCCTCGTCGTGTGGGCAGCCGTGCTCGCCGTGGTCGTGCTCCGCGAGTCGGTGGGTGTCGTCCAGGTGGCCGCCGTCGCGCTGCTGGTCGCCGGGCACGCGCTGCTCACCGGTGGTCTGGGCAACCTGCACCTCGGTGCCGGCGAACTGATGATCCTCGCCGCCACCCTGTGCTGGTCGGTCGAGCTGGTGGTGGTGAAGCGGGTCGTGGCCGACGTGCCGGCGGCGACCGTCGCGGCGGTCCGCCTCGGCGCCGGGAGCGTGCTCCTGGTGATGTGGCTGGCGTTCACCGGTCGGCTCGACGAGCTGGCGGCGCTCGATGCGGGCCA
>Ga0209947_1001892_pt1 | contig 12231 bp, 14 predicted proteins | sample SalPonR2_B_D2_MG_FD_185706 | JGI IMG/M metagenome (GOLD analysis project Ga0209947, IMG submission 185706) | Salt pond soil microbial communities from South San Francisco under conditions of wetland restoration - Salt Pond MetaG R2_B_D2_MG... ... | reverse complement strand
CTTGATGGTGATGCCGCGCTCGCGCTCGATATCCATGGCGTCGAGAAGCTGTTCCTTCATGTCGCGCTCGGCCACGGTCCCGGTCAGCTGGATCAGCCGGTCGGCGAGCGTGGATTTCCCGTGGTCGATATGGGCGACGATGGAGAAGTTGCGGATGCGGGAGAGGTCGGTCATGCGCGGCCTGCGAAGGGGTGGGTTCGCGAGGGGAGATAGCGGAACGACCCGGTGGTGGAAAGAGGTCGCGGCGCAGGTGCTGCCGGCGGCTCGGTTGCGATCGACGGAGAAATCGGTCAACCCTCGCGCCTGTGCATTTGGATGAGACAGGAACGGCGCCGGAAAGCTGCACACGCCGGCACGAAAGGGACAATCATGGCCGAGGCGGTAGCCGGCAAGGGTGCGGCGTTCCTGCTGGCACTGCTTTCTATCCTTTTGTTGTCGACGAATGCCGTCGCGGTTGTGGTCAGCGCGGGGGCGTTCGACCCGTTCCTGTTCTCGTTGGGGGCCACCATCGTCAGCCTGGCCGCCTATTCTCCCGCCCTGCTCGCGCCGGAGGGCCGGAAGACCCTCCGTCGGCTCTTGCCTGTCCGGAGTTTCCAGATTGCCATAGTGTTCAAGGCAATCAACGACCTCGCTTTCTACTTCGTCATTATCTACACGCAGCAGATCGAGGCGGCTGTGATCGTCTACCTGTATCCAATCTTCAACCTGCTGCTGGGGTGCCTGATCCTGTCGGATGCGTACCGACGCCCCGGCCCGGGAGAGTGGTTGCTCATTGTGCTGAGCTTCGTGTCGATCCTGCTGCTGACGCCGATCTACGGGCTGGCCGATCTCAGCTTCTGGGGCTTTTTCACGGCACTTCTATCCGCGGCGGCGTCCGTCTATGTGGTCTTGCTGCAGGCCGCGACCGATAAGGCGGGCCTGCCCAAGACTCAGGAGCGTACGGCGCTTGGTGCGCTCTTCGCCGGAAGCCTCGTGCTGCATATCGCGGCAATCCTGCTCGGGCTGGCGACCGGATTGTGGAGCTGGCCTGAAAGCTACGCTCAGTCACCCAAAGGGCTGGTGCAGGCGCCTGAGACTGTGCTTTGGCCGATCCTTGGGATGGTCTGGGTCGGGCTCGTGGTCGGCGTCCTGTCCGAGAGCCTGTGGTTGCGGGCGGCCAGGATCTACCGGATGGTAAGCCTCAAGAGCCTATTCTACCTGTCGCCTGTTCTGACGGCAGTGTATTTCGCAGTCCTCGACATCGACGATCTGAATTGGGTGATCGTGTTCTGCCTAGCGGGTGTCGTGGCGTCGAACTACCTGCTTCACGACAGCGACATCGACGAGCCCTCCATGATTGCCTTCCTGTTCGGCCTGGTCGGCATGGCGGTTTTCTTTAAGCTGATCCAGGCCGATCCAATTGCGCCTCCGATCCCGATGACTCAGGCTACGTACGAGTCTTTCATTACCTTCACCGTGGTGATCCTGGGCTTTCTGCTTTCGCGGGCCTTGACCGTCGCGCAGGACAACGCGGCACGTTACCTCGATCTTGCGAACGCGGCTCTTCCCGCACTGACCGCGCGTGGCGCAACCGAGCAGCAGATTGAAGAGGCCATGGCTCGGTTGGCGACAAGCCCTGACATCTTTCTGTGGCCCGAGGACCAGCGGTGCGACCCCGTCGGCCGAAGGCTGGGCGAAGTGCTTGGCAGGTCCGATGTGGCGCCGGTATATCTTGCATTCCTGAACAAGCGCCTGATGGGCGTGACCCGGCCTGAAGTCCTGCTGACCAGCCTGTTGTCGATGGTGGCCATCGGCGCGACAGTCTCGCAGGCGCTACAAGCCGACCGCGGGTACTTTCTCGCGTCGTTCTCGACCGGGATACTCCTGTTCATCCCGATGCTGATCCGGGAATACAATGGGTTGGGTGCTGCGCGGCAATATTCGGGCGTCATAGTCCGGCGCCGCCTCGCGATGGCTCGAATGGCTCAGGGATCGGGTGTTGTACAACCTGCCTCGGGTCGGTTCCTGCAGGCCGGTCGCCTTCGGACGTTGAGTTTCGCTGTGCTTGCCGTGATCGTGAGCGTCTGCAGCTGGGCTATGCTGGCAGGCTGAGTGTAAACGGACGACGGGCTGCGACGCGCGCCCGGAAGGGTCCCCCCCCGCACATTTCCACCCGCCGCGCCTCCAACCCGTGCTAGGCTCCCCCCACACCCCCGAAAACCGAGGCCCCATGCTCAAGATCGTCCCGCTGCCCATCGACGCCGTCTATGTTCCCGTCAAGCGGGCCAAGACGCTCGATGCCGCCAAGGTCGAGGCATTGGCCAATGACATGCTCGAGAACGGTCAGACCACGCCGATCCGGGTGCGGGCCGACGGCAAGCGTTACGTCCTGATCGAGGGGTATCACCGGCTGGAGGCCTTGCGCGCGCTGGGCGAAGACAGCATCGACTGCTTCGTGGTGCAGGCGCGGCAGCACTAGGTCCGTCTACGCCCCCCACTCTAGGCCATAGGCAGCACGTCGCGGCTGACCATCGTACGCAGGGAAAAGCTCGACCGCGTCGCGCGGATGCCCGGAACGTGGACGAGATGATCCTCGAGAAACCTGTCGAAGGCCTTGAGGTCGGTCGCCACCACCTTCAGCAGGATGTCCCGCGTGCCCGTCATCAGGTGGCATTCCACCACCTCGTCGAAGCGGCGGATGGCGGTCTCGAAATTGCGCAGGGTCTCGTGGCTCTGGCGTTCCAGCTCCACGAAGATGAAGACGGTCAGCGGGTAGCCCAGCATCGCGGGGTCCACGCGGGCGGTGTAGCCGGTGATGACGCCGTCGGCCTCGAGCCTCTGGACCCGCCGGGCGCAGGGGGTGGGGGTCAGGCCGACGCGCTCGGACAGTTCGGTGATCGAGAGGCGCCCGTCGGCCTGAAGCTGGGCGATGATCTGGGTGTCGATCCGATCCATTGGGGAAATCCTCTATCAAAAAGCCTAAGTATAGCGGAATTCAGTCAAACTGGCGAGCGCGCTCGCCGGAATTTGGCGAAACTCGCCATGCGGGACAGGCTACGCTGGGAGCAACGATGCCACCCGGATCGAAAGGACCGTGCCCCATGCAGATCGAGACGCTGACCATCCCCACCCATGACACCGTCCTGCGCGTCACGGACGCCGAGGCGGGCCTCACCGGCTTCATCGCGATCCATTCGACGGCGCGCGGACCTGCCGCCGGTGGCCTGAGGATGCGCGCCTACGAGAGCGAGGCCTACGAGAGCGAGGACGCCGCGCTGGCCGATGTGCTGGCGCTGTCGCGAGGCATGACGCTGAAGACGGCGGCGGCCGATCTGCCGCTGGGTGGTGGCAAGGCGGTGATCCTCGGGAACCCGGCGGAGAAGACGGAGGCGAAGCTGCACGCCATGGGCCGCGCGGTCGAGACGCTGGGCGGGCGCTACTGGACGGCCGAGGACATGGGCATGTCACCCGCCGACATGCAGGTGGTGCGGCGGGAGACGCGCTTCGTGGCGGGCCTTCCCGACGGGCCCTATGCTTCGGGCGATCCCTCGCCCCGCACCGCCCGCGGCGTCTTCTACGCCATGCGCGTCGCGGCCGAGCGGCGCTTCGGCAGCCGCGATCTGGCCGGGCGGACCGTGGCCATCCAGGGTCTCGGCCATGTCGGCTGGCACCTGGCGAAGCTCGCGCGCGCCGCGGGTGCGGAGCTTCTGGTCAGCGACATCGACCCGGCCCGCGCGGCACAGGCTGCCGCGACCTTCGGGGCGGAGGTGGTCGCCCCCGATGCGATCCTCACTGCGCGTGCCGACATCCTCGCGCCCTGCGCCATCGGAGGCGTCATCACCGAGGAGGTCGCGTCGGTCATCCCCGCCCGCATCGTCTGCGGTGCCGCCAACAACCAGCTGGCCAGCGACGCGGCGGGCGACATCCTGCACCGCCGCGGCATCCTCTATGCGCCGGATTACGTGGCCAATGGCGGCGGCATCGTCAACGTCGCGGCCGAGATTCTACGCGTGCCCGACCGGATGCATTTCGTGACCGAGCGTCTTTCGGCACTGGAGCGGATGATGGCCCATATCCTCGACAGCGCCGCACGGGCCGGAACGGGGCCGCATCGCGTGGCCGACCGGATCGTGGCAGAGCGGCTGAACGCGGGTGACGCAGCCGCCTGACCGCCTGTTTTTCTTGATCGGCTCGGCTGCTTCGGGCAGACTGTGGATAATGTGGGCAACAGACCTGCATCCCAGGAAGCAGTCCTTGTCGAGGCAAAAGAACATCATGCGCATATCGCTCGGAGCCGCGGCTATCGCCGCGCTATCGGTCGCCGCCGTCTTCGGACCGGCCTCCGTGTCCGCCAACCCCATCGAACGCGCCTGCGTTCAGTCCGACCGTCCCGGCGTCACCCGAGAGATCTGCCGTTGCATCGGCAGCGCGGCCGACATGACGCTGTCGCGCTCCGACATGCGCGAGGGCGCGCGGTTCTTCCAGGATCCGGGCCGGGCGGAGGAGGTTCAACTCTCCGACAGCCGCCGCAACGACGCGTTCTGGAGCCGCTGGCGCGGATTCGCGGAAACGGCCGAGGCGCTCTGCAGTTAGGTCAGGCGCGCAGCCCAGGCTGCCGCCGCGCGCTCGATCAGGTCGAGCGCGCCGTCGAAGTCACGGGTGAAATAGGGGTCTGGCACGTCGCCATCGCCCACGGGCTCAAGGAACAGGCGCAGATGCGCGGCCTCTGGGGCCATGCTGCGCAGGTCGGCGAGGTTCTGACGGTCCATCGCGAGGATCAGATCGAAGCGGTCGAAATCGGCCGTGGAAACCTGTCGCGCGCGCTGGGTCGACAGATCATAGCCGCTCCGCGAAGCGGCCTCCATGGCCGGCCCGTAAGGCGGCTTGCCGATATGCCAACCGCCCGTTCCTGCGCTGTCGATCTCGGCCTCGGGCAGGTGCGCGCGCAGCACGGCCTCCGCCGTGGGCGAGCGGCAGATATTGCCGAGACAGACGCAGAGGATACGATGATGCGGTGGGATCATGGTGGCCCCTCAGGTGACAGGAACGGAAGGCGCGTGCAATGGGCGGTATCGTCATACTGACCGGCGCGGGGGTATCGGCCGAAAGCGGGCTCGGCACCTTTCGCGACAAGGGCGGGCTCTGGACGAGATACGACCTGACAAAGGTGGCAACGCCCGAGGGCTTCGCCCGCAATCCGCGGCTGGTGCACGATTTCTACAATGCGCGCCGGGCCAATGCGCTCGACGCCGAACCGAATGCGGCGCACGAGGCGTTGGCACGGCTGACGGCCCGGTACTCCGGCGAGGTCATCCTGGTGACGCAGAACATCGACGACCTGCACGAGCGCGCCGGTGCGACGGGCGTGGTCCACATGCACGGGCAAATCACCCGCGCGTTTTGTGCCGTGTGCGAGACCCGTTGGGACGCGCCTCGGGTGATGGACCCGGACGACGTCTGCCCCGCCTGCGCGGCGCGCGCCACGCGGCCCGATATCGTCTGGTTCGGGGAGATGCCCTACCATATGGACCGGATCGTCACGGCGCTGGAGGCGGCGGAGCTCTTCGCGGCCATCGGCACGTCGGGCGAGGTCTACCCGGCGGCGGGCTTCGTGGACATTGCCGCCGAGGCAGGGGCGGAGACGCTGGAGATCAACCTCGAGCCGACGCCTGTGCCGGGGCGTTTCGACCGCGTGCTGACCGGACCCGCCACGGTGGCGGTGCCGGCCTGGGTCGAGACGCTGCTGGCCGAGGCATGACGCGCGCAGGCGCCCGGACAGGCCCCCGCGCGCACCGGAAAAGGACTTAGCCGTCGTTGCCGTGGCCGTGCTGCATGCCCCCGCCCATTTCCGCCGGCATGCGTTCATTGTCCACCGGGATCGTGACGGTCATCTCGCCCGCCTCCTCGAAGGTCAGCGTCACCTCGATCTCGTCGCCCTGTTCCAGCACGCGGGTCAGGCCGAGGAACATCACGTGCATGCCGCCACGCGCGAGCGCAATGGTTTCACCGGCCGGCACGGCGAAGCCTTCCTCCACCTCGGCCATGCGCATCACGTCGCCATCCATGATGTGCGTATGCAGCTCCACCCGTTCGGCCACATCCGAGGCGGCGGCGACAAGGCGATCGTCGGCGTCGCCGGTGTTGGTGATTTCCATGAACGCGGCGCCGGACCGGGCCATGGCACCGGCGGCGCGTGCGTAGGGATCGTCGACCATCATCTCGGCGATGGCAAGGCTGGGCAGAAGCGCGCAGGCGCCTGCCAGAAGGGCTGTTTTCAGGGACATGTCTCTCTCCGTCTGTCCTGAGGTTGTTGGGATCGGCGTAGGGTCGTCAGGACGCGCGGGGCGGACTGCGTCCCATGCCACCCAAGCGCCAGAGGCGGGGAGACAGGGCAGGGGCAGGAACGGCGACAAGATCCGAGGACCTGGTGGCGATCGCGTGGACATGCGTGTCCGGAGGTGTCAGCGCGATCTGCCCGAAAACACAGTCGAGGCAGGGCAGCGCCCCAGCCTCCACCGGATCGCCGCCCGTGTCGAAGAGTGGCAGGCCATCGGCAGCAAGGATGACGGCGTAGGTGCCGCTGCCGCAGATCACGCGATCGGCGGCCATCTGGCCGCGTGCCAAAGCCGCGCCGATGCCCGTCAGGGTCATCAGGACGGTCAGCAGGACAAGGGAGACTGCACGCAGCGTCGTCATGGGGCAGGACTATATTGCCGCCCACCGTCGGCCGCTCTGCGGCATATTCGATCAGCCCGGAACACGAAAAACCCCGCTGGCTCCGCCGGCGGGGTTCAAACGTCGCGATGCCGTCCGGATCAGACCTGCGCGGCTTGCACCTTGGCGATCTCGCGCTTGATCTTCAGCGCCTTGGGCGAAAGCTCAACGTCCTTCGCCTTGGCGAGGAAGGCGTCGAGCCCGCCGCGGTGATCCACCGAACGCAGCGCGGCGTTGGAGATGCGCAGCTTGAAGCGGCGGTCGAGTGCGTCGGAGCCCAGAGTGACCTCGGTCAGGTTGGGCAGGAAGCGACGCTTCGTCTTGTTGTTGGCGTGGCTGACATTGTTGCCAACCATGGGGCCCTTGCCGGTCAGTTCGCAGACACGCGACATAAGCTTATCCTCGTCTGTCATCGGGCGGCCGCGGGGCGAAGGCGCGCCGCTGGCCGGAAACCAAAAGGGCGCGGAGAAAGGCCCCACGCCCTCTAAATCTGGGCGCGGGATACGGTCGGGGTCGGTCGGTGTCAAGGCGGGAATCGCCGCGGGCGCCGCGTTTCGGCATTTGCCCGGGACGACGATTGGCGGCACATTGGGTCCAAATCCCGGGAAGGGACACCGTGAAGGCGTCATGAGCAGCCAGATCAGCGAAACGGAGCTTTACGCACCGATCAAGGCCTTCCTCGAGGCGCGGGGCTACGAGGTCAAGGCCGAGGTCGGTCCGGCGGACGTGGTCGCGCTGCGCGACGGCGCGCCACCCGTGATCGTGGAGCTCAAGACCGGCTTCTCGCTGGCCCTGTTCCACCAGGGGATCACGCGGCTTTCCGTCTGCGACGACGTCTATCTCGCCGTGCCGCGCGGGACGGGGCGACGCTTCCAGCGTGCGCTGGTCGAGAACACGCGACTGGCCCGGCGGCTGGGGATGGGGCTGATGACCGTGCGGCTCGAGACCGGGCTGGTCGAGGTGCATTGCGACCCGGCGCCTTATGCGCCGCGCAAATCCGCCCGCCGGGCGCAGTCGCTTCTGGGCGAGTTTGCGCGACGGCGCGGCGATCCCAACACCGGCGGCATGCGTGGCCAGCGCGTGACCGCCTACCGGCAAGACGCGCTGGCCTGTGCCGCGCATCTGGCCGCCGCCGGGGCGTCGAAGGGTGCCGCGGTGCGGGACGCCACCGGTGTTGCGCGGGCCACCGCCATCATGCGGGACAATCACTATGGCTGGTTCCGTCGGGTGGCGACCGGCGTCTACGATCTTTCCGATGACGGAGCCTTGGCGATCCATGCAGACGATGCTTGAGCAGGAGACACGGGGCCCCGGCCTCTACGAGATCACGCGCGACGTGGCGCGCGTCGTGGCGGGGCGGGGCGACGGACTGCTGACGTTGTTGATCCAGCATACCTCGGCCTCGCTCCTGATCCAGGAGAACGCGGATCCGGATGTGCAACGCGACCTGATGGGGTTCTTTTCGCGCCTCGTGCCGCGGGCCGACGATCCATCGATGCGGTGGCTGACGCACACGTTGGAAGGCGCCGACGACATGCCGGCCCACATCAAGGCCGCGCTTCTGCCCGTGTCGCTGCAGATCCCCGTCCGCGACGGGCATCTCGTCCTCGGGACGTGGCAGGGCATCTACCTGGTCGAGCACCGCGACCGGTCGCATCAGCGGCGGGTTGCCGCGCATTTCGCGCCGGATCGCGCGCAGGGGTGAGTCCGTTTGGCCACCCTCCATCTGGTAGGCCGAAATCCCCACTACCCAAGTTTTATCCCCAACCCTATAGTCGCGGTATTGAGGCGGCCGTGAGGCCCAAGAACCACAGACCAATGCCGCGAGACACGCGGCTTGGTGACAAAAAGGGGAAGGCCGATGCGCTGCCCGTTCTGCGGAAATGTCGATACCCAGGTGAAGGATTCGCGCCCGGCGGAAGATCACGTCGCGATCCGGCGGCGGCGCTTCTGCCCGGCCTGCGGCGGACGCTTCACCACCTACGAGCGCGTGCAACTGCGCGATCTCGTGGTGATAAAATCCAATGGCAAGCGCGAGGATTTCGATCGCGACAAGCTGGAGCGCTCGGTCCGGATCGCGCTGCAGAAGCGTCCGGTGGAGCCCGAGCGCATCGATCAGATGATCTCGGGCATCGTGCGGCGGCTTGAAAGCATGGGCGAGACAGATATCGCCTCGAAAACGATCGGCGAGATCGTGATGGAACGGCTGGCTGCCATCGACCCGGTCGCCTATGTCCGGTTTGCCAGCGTTTACAAGAACTTCCAGGCAACGGATGATTTCGAGGATTTCCTTGCGGAACTCAGGCCGCCGGTTCCGCCCGGCACCTAGACCATGAGGGGCGACACCGACCGGCGTTTCATGGCGCTCGCGCTGTCGCTGGCACGCCGCGGGATGGGCCGTGTCTGGCCGAACCCGGCCGTGGGCTGCGTCATCGTCAGGGACGGCCGCATCGTCGGGCGCGGCTGGACGCAGGATGGCGGACGGCCCCATGCCGAACGCGTGGCGCTGGATCAGGCAGGCGCGATGGCGGCGGGCGCCACGGCCTATGTGACGCTCGAGCCCTGCAATCACACCGGACAGACGCCGCCCTGCAGCAGCGCGTTGGTCGAGGCAGGCGTTGCGCGCGTGGTCGTGGCGACCGGAGACCCCGATCCGCGCACTGCAGGCCGTGGTATCGCGACGCTGCGCGCGGCAGGGATCGAGGTCGAGACGGGCGTTCTGGAAGACGCGGCGCGGCACGATCATGCGGGGTTTCTGTCGCGTGTCGTCACCGGGCGCCCCGTGGTCAGCCTGAAGCTCGCCGCGACGCTGGACGGGCGTATCGCAACGGCGACGGGCGAAAGCCGCTGGATCACGGGCCCGCGGGCGCGGCACTGGGTACATGCGCAGCGCGCCTGCCACGATGCCGTCATGGTGGGCGCGGGGACCGCGCGCAGCGACAATCCGCAACTCACGGTGCGGGGCTTCGGCGCGGTGCCACAACCGGTGCGTGTGGTGCTCTCGCGACGGCTGGACCTGCCGCGGGACGGACATCTGGCCCGTACGGCGCGGGATGTGCCTGTCTGGCTGATCCACGGGCGCGAGGCCCCTGAGGACGCGCGCGCCGCGTGGCGGCAGGCGGGTGCGACGCTGCTCGAGGTGGCGTCGGCTCCGGGCGGGCATCTCGATGTCGAGAGTGCCATGGCCGCACTTGGGAACTGGGGGCTGACGCGCATCTTCTGCGAGGGCGGCGGCACGCTGGCGGCGGCGCTGCTGGCGGCGGATCTGGTCGATACGCTGTGGCTCGTGACCGCGGGGCGGGCCATCGGAGCGGAGGGCACGCCGGCGGTGGGCGCCATGGGCGTCGCCGTCTTGTCAGAGGCGCCGACCCTGCGTCTTGCGGGGGTGGAGGTGCTCGGCGAGGATGTTCTGACGCGCTGGGAACGGTAGTCGGGCGGCGCCGGGCGGCAATGTCAGATGTCGCAAAAATACAAGAAATTCCTCAATATATCTGTGGATAACTCGAAAAATACAGGAAAATTCACCGTTTTGTGAAAGTGCGGGTGATCCTGCCGCGAAGGGCTTGTAGCGTCGCGAGGAGGCCTTTGCGCGGCGCCGGCACCCCGTTTGCCAGCCGCTCAACTGCCACTTCGACCGGGCAGGGCAGGCCCGTGACAGGGTCATGGTAGCGCGGGTAGAGGATGAGGGCGGCATGGACGAAGGCCGCCAGCGAGGGGCGCGCCGAGCGCCGCTCCGGAACCGCTCCCAGATCGGAGGTCAGCCCCCAGCCGGCGTAGAACGGCGCGCCCAGCGTCGTGACCCGCACGCTCCGGATCAGCGCCTCGAACCCCAGCCCCGAGGTCATCGTCACGACGCGATCCGCCACCCCGATCAGCGCCGTCGGGTCGGTATCCTTCGCCACATGATCGGCGAGGTCCACGAGATCGCCGATGGGCACGGCGCCCTTGCGCAGGCCAGCCTCCACGTCAGGGTGCGGTTTGTAGATCAGGAACGCCGTTGGATGCAGCCGCCGTGCCGTCCTGAGGAGGTCGAGATTCGTGTCCACGTCACCCGCTCCGCGCAGGACGGAGGCATCGTCCTCCACCTGTCCGGGGACGAGGATGATCTCGCGGTCACCGGGAAGTTCCGGGAGCGCGGTCTCGCCAACGAGGTTGTATTTCGTGATCTTCTGCCGGGTGAGCGCCGTGATCAACCGCTCCGCCCGCCGCAGGCGCGCGGGGTCCAGCCGTGCGGCCTCGGCGACGCGCCGTTCGAAGCGGCTTTCGCGGTGCGGGTCGTAGTAGATCCCGAGATCGTCCTGTACGAGTGACACGGGCGGCACCAGGCGCGCACCAAGCCCGCTTGAACGCAGGAACCCGTCCTCGACCCGACGGAGCGGCCGGTCGGCGCGGGCGCAAGCCGCGGATAGCATGTCGGTCTCGCGGCTGGCCCAGACCTGAACCGGGCGACCGTCGCCGATGGCGGGGCCCGTGTCCTTGTGGAAGGTCACGCGGCCGCCGGCGGTCCCGAAAAAGGCGCGGTGATGGGCGTGTTTCCAGTCCTTGAACCCGATGGCTGCATAGCCGTGGCGGTCCTCGCGCCAAGCCCGCGCCTGCGTCTCCAGCGCAGCGAGCGTGTCTTCCACCGGACAGAGCCGGTCGCGATAGGGATCGTACCACACCGGATAGAGAATCATCGCCGCTGCCACGAGTTGCGCCCGGGTCAGCGCGCGGCCCCGGCGGGCGGGCATGGGGCGGCGGTCGTCGGTCAGCCCCCAACCGGCGTAGAACGGCACGCCGAAGGTCACCGGGCGATGACCGGCGAGGATGGCCTCGAAGCCCAGCTGGCTCGATACCGTGTAGACGGCGCGGGCATGCTCGAAGAGCCGCCAGGGCGAGATCGGGCGATCCTCGATCACCACGCCGGGCGGCAATGCACCGGGATCGAAATGTCCCTCCCGGTGGCCGGCCTGCGATTCGGGGTGCGTCTTGATGACGAGGACCGCGTCGGGGTGATCCTGGCGTGCCCAAGTCAGCATCTCGGCAAAGCTGTCGGCATTGGCCTCGCCCAGCCGGATCGAGGCGTCGCCCCGGGTCTGGTCGACGATCAGGACGAAGCCGGGATCGGGCGGTTCGAGGGAGGGATCGACGGCGGCGTACTTGCCCAGATGCGCCTCGGCCATGCGCGCGATGACATCGCGGGCTCGGTCCAGAAGTACCGTATTGTCAAGGGGATGGCGCGCAAGCAGGGTTTCGAGATCCGACGGACGCGTGGCGTCGAAATGGATGCCGCTTCGATCGATGACCAACCCCAGCGGCGGTTCGCCGGAGCGCCCCGGATGGAGGGATCGGAGAAAGGCATCCTCCACCCGCACCAGCGCCGCACCGGTCGCCTTCGCGGCCGCCTCCCCGCGGGGGGCGTGGGGGGAATGACCCCAGACCAGAACGTCGTCATCGGCGCCGGGCTTGCCAAGCCTCAGGTCATGGCCCGCCAGCGTCAGGATGCGCCGGACGCGGGGCTGGGTCAGGAAACCCGTGTTGAAGTGATAGCCCGCGCGC
>Ga0209947_1001887_pt1 | contig 12245 bp, 12 predicted proteins | sample SalPonR2_B_D2_MG_FD_185706 | JGI IMG/M metagenome (GOLD analysis project Ga0209947, IMG submission 185706) | Salt pond soil microbial communities from South San Francisco under conditions of wetland restoration - Salt Pond MetaG R2_B_D2_MG... ... | reverse complement strand
ATAAAAGTTCAAATATTTTAAAGGATTATTAGGTAGAGGAATTTCTTCTAAATAAATATTTTTATATACTTCTTTCATCTTATTTCTCCTATTAGTATGATATTATCTAAATTGATTTTTTTAAAAGGTATAACTATAATAGCATCGGGTAATTATAATAACAGATAATTAAATATGAATTTCATGAAATAAATTCTTAAAAAGATAAGAGTTGAAATCATTAAAAAGCAATAATCTAAAGAGAGGAAAAATATTATGAATGATTTAATTAAAGTTGGACAAGAAGCTATTGATTTTAAATTAAAAGACCAAAATGGTGAAGAAGTAAGTTTAAAGAATTTTGAAGGTAAAAAGGTGTTGTTATCTTTTCATCCTTTAGCATGGACGGCTGGTTGACTAGATCATATGAGAGCCTTAGAGCTCAACTATGATGGATTCATAGAAAAAAATATAGTTCCATTAGGAATTAATGTTGATCAACCCTTCTCTAAATCAGCTTGGGCCAAAGTAATAAACATTAAAAAATTACAAATGCTTTCAGATTATAATCCTTTAGGAGAAGTAGCAAAGGCTTATGGTTTGTTTTTAGAAAAATTAAATGCTTCAGGAAGAGCAAACATACTAATAGACGAAAAAGGAAAGATAGAATGGGTTGAGACTTATGAAATATCTGAAATCCCTGATTTTAAAGAAGTGCTTTATAAAATTAATAAATTATAAAAGTTAAAAGCACTTAAGACTAAAAATTATTAAAGCCAGACATAGTGAGTAAAAACCACAAATACTGGCTTTTTTATTATTTAAAGGATTTAGATTAATAAGTTAAAACATAAAAATAAACTCAAAATTCTTTAAAAGATATATCAAGGAGTTATTAATTCAGCAGATAGATTAAAGGGGATTTTACGTAAGTGATAAAGAAAATAAAAACAGAGATATATCTTATCTTGCCATAGGAATTGCACTAGGGGTTGGTCTAGGTGCAGCATTTGATAATGTAGGAATGGATATAGCTATTGGTCTTGCCCTAGGTGCAGCTCTTGATGCTAAGAAGTCAAAAAAAAATAAAAAATAGACTAAGAAGATTTTCTTAATATTCTTATCTATACAAGGAGTGAAAAAATGAAAAATTATTTTAAAGTTCTCATTTTATTATTTTCAATTTTAGTTTTGATAGTTGGTTGTAATCAACAATGGAGTGAATCAGATGTAGAAGGAATAACCAGTGCAACAGAAAGTCGGTATAGAGAAAAAGAGATAAGAGAATATGAAGGAGCAAGATTAGACCCTACAATAGGACCTAGAGATAATTCTATCAAAGGAATACAAAATGTTAATATTGAAACATACAGCTTAAAGATAACAGGGCTAGTAGATAAACCTGTTGATTTGAAATATCAGGATGTACTTGGTTTGGATCCTTATGAAAGAAAAATTACTTTATATTGTGTCGAAGGATGGGACGCAACAATATTATGGAAAGGTGTACTTTTAGAAGATTTAATCAACATTAGTGGAATGAGCCCAGAAGCAAATACAGTTATTTTTCATGCTGTAGATGGATATACAACATCCCTTCCATTAGAAACTATTATTGATAATGAATTAATATTGGCTTACTCTGCCAATGGTTTGGAGTTGCCACCAGAAATGGGATATCCTTTTATAGTAGTAGCTGAAGATAAACTTGGTTACAAATGGGCACGTTGGGTATCAGAAATTGAACTTTCAGATGATGAAAATTATCGTGGATTCTGGGAACAAAGAGGCTACAGTAATGAGGCTGATATTTAATATACTGTCAAAATTAAACAACTAAAAATCTGTAAAATTTTGGCTAAGTTTTCTCATAAGATTCATAAAGGTCTCTTTTTCTTCTTCAGAAAAGTTTTTATATGCCGTATCATATACTTGAGAAGAAATGTAATTAAACTTCTTTTCAAGTTCAAGACCCTTTTCGGTTAATTTGATTAATACAACTCTATTATCTTTTTTGCTCTTTTCTTTTTTTATATATCCTAATGAAACGAGCTTATTGATTAAAGCTGTTACAGTTGATTTATCCTTACCAATTCTATTTGCGATCTCTTTCATTGATAATTCTTCATTGCTTTCATATAGAGTTGTTAAAATGTTTCCATGAGAAGGAATTAGGCCTTCAATATTTTGTGATTTTAATTGATAATTAATAAATTTTGTCATCTTCTGTTTCGTACGGCTCAAAAGATAAACTATATACTTATCGTTTTTCATACATTACACCCCTATTTTCATATAAATGAATTATATCAACTAAGATAAAATACCAGATGAAGAGAGGGTTACAAATCTTATTGCAATGGGATATCCTTTGAATGAAAACAAGTCTGCACCACCTAGAAAAGAAGTTGAAGAAATATCTTCCTTTGTTCTTTAAGATAAAATTTTATATGGATGTAAAGAAATTATAAAAAATGCTTAATTGATTTTTTAATTTCTAAAATATAACAATTAAAAAAATATAAAAGCAAATGTTAAAAATAACTGAAAGATATACAAAAAAACCTTTCAGTTATTTTTAATTTCAAATAAACATTTAATAAAAAATTTATTATACTTATTCAGTTGAATCATCATTGAATTCTAAAGTTTCTTTTGGCACTATATTTATTTGTTTTGCTGTTGCTTGGACTGGATAGGATTCCATGACTTCTCCTGTAAAGAAAACTCTTAAATACTGATCTAATTCAATACTATTAATTTCGGTTCCATCAATCCCGTATATTATAGTTTCATCTGTAACTCTTACAGATGCTTTATCATACTCCGCACCATTATTTTCTGATTCGCTTTCAACTAAAATGATTATTTTATCCCCAGTTACGTCATTTGTAATTTTTGTAATTCGTCCAGCCACTCCATAGGTTACTAGATGGGAACCAGAATCTGCAGGTGGTTGATTTTCTTTAGCTTCATTTCCACTATTAAAACATGATGTTAAAAGCATTAAAGTTATTAACAATACTAAAATTAATTTAACTTTCATTTTGACCTCCTTTTTAATACAATATTTTTGCAAACTCTAATATTACTTTTCCTACTTCTTTTATAAGATTAGACGCAATTGAATTGTAAAAGTTCCATATTAACCTATTTATTACAATTAAATTTATAAAAATGCTTTTTCAAGATTAATTTAGATATAAATATTTTATTAATTCATAAATTGGTCTTCTACAAATTATTGTACTTTAATAAATATTATAATAGAATTACTATAAACTATTCTAAAAGGAGAACAAATATGCTAGAAGTTGTATTTAGTGATAGTATAAAAGGTTCTATGAAAGCAGCAAAAAATTATGATGGGAAAAATATGCTATCTGGTACTGTAGGATACATAGGAAAAAAACCAAAAAAAGCTGAATTAAGAAGATTATATGAAGGCAAAGCAATCGGAGGTAGTTCTTCTGATGTTGTAAATATAGGGTTTAATCTTGATATAGGAGATATATCTGGTGAAATTGACGGCAAAGAACGAAAGGATATTTTCAGAAAATTATGGCGAAGATATTCTTTTGATAATAGTGAAATGGAAATTTTTTTCAAAAGTCAGAAACAAGATATTATAAAACTAAAGGATGAAGCAAATAGTGGGAAAACTATAAGGATATGGAAAAGTAATGTACCTTACTCTATTTGCGGATTTTACTATGTATCCTACCTATTAAAAGATATTGATTGTGATATAAGAGTTGTTGAACTACCAGAATACGAAATTATATCTGAAAAAGAAACAGTATTTTATAGCAGCTGGGGAGAAGTTCCTGCAGGTAAATTACATGAATTTATTCCATTAGAAAAAAAGTTGTCCATATCAGATAAAAAGATTATAAGTGCCCAGTGGAAAGCTTTAATTCAAGAGAATTCACCATTGAGAACAAACTTAAATGGAAGATTAATATCAGTGCCTGAAAATTTTTATGATCCTATCATTATTGACAATATACCAGAAAATAAATTTATTATGGCAAGATTCATAGGTAAATTACTGGGAGAGTATAGATTAGGAGTTGCTGATAGCTGGTATGCTTTACGCATTGAGAAGATGATAGAAGATAATTTACTCTTTATTGTTGAGGATAAAGATAAAAGTCACCCATATAGTAAAGTACTAAAAAAGAAGAAATAAGAATGTATTAAATGTTATTAATAAGTTTGGAGGCAGATATAAATGAAAAAATTTATTATAGAAGATGATTTTTGGGAATTATTTCCTAAAGCAAAAATAGGAGTTATAGTTTTTAATGGAATAGATAACACAATAAAAGATAAGAAAAAATATAAAGAAATAATTCGAAATTCTGAGAAAGAAGCCTTGAAATACTTAACAAGTGAAAACTTTAGCACTAACAAAGTTATAAGGGTATGGAGAGAAGCATTTAAAAAGTTTAAAACAAAGAAGGGGGCAAGGTCATCGATAGAAGCTTTAATGAAACGTGTAGATAAAGGAAACAGTATTGGTACTATAAACCCTCTTGTTGATATATATAATTCTATATCCCTTAAATACGCACTTCCCTGCGGTGGAGAGGATATAGATACTTTCGCAGGAGATATAAGATTAACAAAAGCTGCAGGAAAAGAAAATTTTATTACATTAGGTTCCCAAAAAAGTTCACCTCCTTATAAAGGGGAGATTATTTATAAAGATGATAAAGGTGCTGTATGCAGGTGTTGGAATTGGCGTGAAGCTGTAAGAACAATGCTTACAGAGGATACAAAAAAGGCCTTTTTATGCATAGAATCAGTAGATGAAAATAGAAGTGATGATTTGGACAAGGCATTAAATGAACTTGCTGACTTAGTTAAGAAAAATTTAGGTGGAACTTATAAAATTGAAGTTTTAGATATTAAAAACAAGGAAATTTTGATGGTTTAAAATACTAAAATTTCAGATGATAATATATAATACAGTCAATAATTTTCAATATTTAACTATAAGAATAGGAAATAGGAGGTGATGTTGTGAAAATTTTAATTGCTGAAGATGAAAAGGATCTTTTGGAATTATTGGAGGATAATCTTTCAAGAGAGGGTCACGATGTTTATAAAGCGGAGAATGGTAAAGTTGCATGGGATATCTTTGAGCGTGAAAAAATTGAACTATGTATTTTTGATGTTATGATGCCCGAAATAAATGGTTTAGAATTGGTACAGAAAATACGAGAAAAAAGTGAAACACCTGTCATCTTCCTTACTGCAAGAGGGGATGAAACAGATAGGATTTTAGGGCTTTCTTTAGGTGGTGATGATTATCTGGTGAAGCCATTCAGTATGGCGGAACTTAAAGCAAGAGTAAAAGTGCAATTTCGACACATTCAAAATCGAGGATTAGGAGTTGAGGAGTCCCAATATAAAGATAAAGTTCTTTCCTGTGGTGAAATTAATCTAAATTTAGATGAAGCGATTTGTTATAAGAATGAACAAGAAATAATCCTTTCAGCAAAGGAGTTTTTACTACTCAAACTATTTATGGAAAATAAAGGTCGGGTATTAACAAAAAAGCAAATCTACAATGCAGTATGGGAGGAAGAATATCTTTTCGATGGTAATACTGTCATGGTTCATTTGAGTCGCCTACGGGGTAAAATAGAAGATGACCCTAAAAATCCAAGTTATCTAGTTACTATAAGAGGAATTGGATATAAACTCTCTGTTCCGAAGTCAATAAAGACAGGTGAGATTAATGGAAAAAAATAAAGGCAAGGCACAAATTAGTATTTCTAATCACTTAATAAAAAGTTACCTGATGATGTATCCTCTTTTTATTTTCTCCTATTTCATTGTACTTCTATCTGGTACTTTGGTAAGCAGTGGATGGCTTCAAGGTTCAAATATTGAGCCGCAATATTCAGCTGAAGAACTTATTCGTTCAGATATTGAAGAAATTGACGTCTCAGGAGTAGTAAGGTCTGATGGCGGGGTAGCGGTAGTCTCTGAAAATGGTATAGTTCAGGAACTTGGCGGTCATAGTTTGTTTGAAAAACCAAACCTTACTAAATCTGAATGGACTGATTTTTTAACTAGAGTTAAAAGCCCAGATGCAGAATATATTTACAGTGTTACTTACAACGATGAAGAAAACTTTTGGCTGGTTGTTGGCTTTCCTGTTTCTATACGAGTACGTCTCTCAATAGCTACAAACAGCCAGTCTTCGGAATACACAAAAGCATTGATTTTATATATTGGGATGATCCTTGCTTTGATATTCTTGGTGTTTTTAGGTGCTTGGTTGTATGCAAAATATTCAGCAAAAGCCTTTATTACTCCTTTAAGAAAACTATGCAGTATGGTTAAGAGAATTACTCATGGTGAATATGAAATTAAAGAGAGTGAGGATTTAAACGGAGAATTTCTATGGTTGAAAAATGATATTAATAAGTTATCAGCTGAACTAAAGAGAGAAAAAATCCTAAGGGAAAAAGCAGAAAATGAAAAAAAGCAAAATTTGATGGACATATCCCACGATTTAAGAAATCCAATAGCAGCTATTATGGGTTATGCAGAAATAATGAGTAAATCTGAGAAACTGGATAATGAAAAATACCCTGAATATGCGGATGTCATTTTTAGAAATAGCATTCGTGCAAAGGACTTAATGAATGATTTATTCACATACACAAAACTTGATCATAAAAGCTTTAAACCAACCCTTACAAAGAATGATATATGTGAGTTTATTAGAGAAGAGGCTTCGCAATTTTTATCTGAATTCGAGATGGCAGGAATACATACAGATTTTGATATTGTAGAATCAGGAATAATTATATTATTAGATGAAAAACTCATGCATAGAGCTTTTGCCAATTTGTTTACAAATTGTATACAGCACAATAAGGAAGGAACTAAATTCAAACTTAGTCTTACTGAGGAAAAAGATATAGTAAAAATTGTACTAGCGGATAATGGTAGTGGTATAGAGAAATCAATAGCTAAAACTATATTCGAGCCATTTGTTCGTTCTGATAAATCCAGAAATTCAAAGACTGGTGGCAGTGGACTTGGACTTGCAATTACTTCAAAGATTATTAAAGCACATAATGGTAGTATAGAACTTGAAACTGAACAAGGCAAAGGCTCAAGCTTTATTATAAGGTTGAAAAAAAATATATAGATTAATCCTAAAAGTGCACTTCCAAAATGTAAGTGCACTTTTTTACATTTAAGGTTATTGTAAGGTTCAGTTAAGCTTAATGTTAGAGTAAGTCTTTATAGTATTAAATAGATAAAGAAAAACATATAAAAAGGGAGGATACAAAATGAATCAATTTATTATATTTATAATTTTAATACTTGCTCTTGCAGCTGTATTAATGACTGGTATTATTCTAGGTATTTCAATTTTGATTGAAAAAAGAAAGGAAAAAGCACTCAGTAAAACAATAAAACCTTTAAAAAGAACTGGTCTTGTTTTATGCTGCTTAATGGTTTTTATGTTAATATTTTCAATATTTAGTCAAATCACAACAAAAACACCGCCTATTTTAGATGAGCAAGGTGAAGTTATGGAAGGTAGTATTTCAGAAATAACAAAAATCGAGTTAAATGGAAGAAAAGAATGGATTAGCATCCGGGGCCAGAACAAAGAAAATCCAGTACTCTTGTTTTTAGCTGGAGGACCAGGTGGTTCGCAGATGGCAGCAGTGAGACATGACCTAGCAGAGTTGGAAAAACAATTTGTGGTAGTGAATTGGGATCAACCAGGTTCTGGAAAATCTTACTATGCAGCTGATAAAAACACTTTAGTTGTTGATGATTACATAGAAGATGGACTAGGACTTACAGAATATTTATGTAATAGATTCGGAAAAGATAAAATATATGTAGTTGGAGAATCTTGGGGAAGTGCATTTGGCATATTTTTAGCATCAGAGAGGCCAGATAGGTATCATGCAGTGATAGGAACTGGACAAATGGTAGATTTTCTAGAAACAGAGTTGATGGATTACGACAAGGCATTAGAGATTGCCGAAAAAAAGCGTGATCATGATAAAATCAAAAAGCTAAAAGCTAATGGTAGACCTCCATATTTTGGTGATGATGTTACTTGGAACAGTGCTGAATACATAAACTATCTTTCTAATCATATGAGTAATAATCCAAAGATTCAAAATAATGGCTATAATACATTTCGTGATATTTTTTCACCTGAATATGGAATTATTGACAAAATCAATTTTTTTAGAGGTATTATTTCCACTTTTAATCATGTATATCCACAGCTTTATGATATTGATTTAAGAGAAGATTACAAGAAGCTTGAGGTACCAGTTTACTTTTTTCTTGGAAGACATGACATCAATGCACCAACTTCTTTGGTTGAAGAATATTATGATATTGTAGATGCACCGGACAAAGAAATTGTATGGTTTGAGCATTCTGGACATAATCCTTGGATAAATGAGAGTGATAAATTCGTAGATGAACTACTCATGGTAAAAGATAGTATAAATTAATAAAAATATTTTTAATAAGGTTGCAGCTTAAAATACTTTTGCTGGAGCCTTTTTTTACTATTAAAAGCTAGTGAAAATATTTTGCTATCAATTATTTCAACATATAACAAAAAAACTTTTAATAACTATAGATATTATTATTTATGGAAAATGTTCTCTTTAGATGATAAAATATAAAGCAAAGAATTAAAATTTCAAATAAGAAAATTATAAAGTTACTTTTTAACGGAGAAATTTTGATTAAAGATAATTTTTTAGTTGCCTATATATGATATTTTTGGGAGAAAGGGTATTTATTTTAGAGGAGGATTTTTATGAATTATGACCATAACGAAGAAAAAAACAATCAAAAAAGTAAAAAAAGTTATAAAAAACGATTTATTTTCTTAATATTATTAATTTGTATGTTTTTATTTAGGGATAGATTTTATACTATATACTTGGGATTGTTTCTATTAATTGCTATGTGGACGGTATTTGGAATGGCAAATCCACGTGCAGCATTACCCTGGTTGCCTGAAGATAAAAGAACAAGAGGAAGGTTATTTATTCGTGGGATATTATCTGCGGTATTTATAATATTTTTAATATTTTCTACAAGTATACCTTCAACACCGGTGAATTATACGATAGCTAAGGCACTTGTGCAACCTAGTATAGAGGAAAAGAGTTTCAGTACAGAAGATGGTATTGTAATAACCCTGCCGGGTATGGCTTTAGATGAAGAAAAAGAATTGGTAATTTCTCAAACTAGTTCTGCACCTGAAATTTCAAAGGACATTAATAATGTTTTGAGTTCTTATGAAATTACTCTAGATGATACAAAAAGTTTTGATGGTCATTTAACAATAGATATTCCCTACGAAAAATCCCATATTTTATCGAAAGAACCAAAAGAAGCCTTAGAAGCTTTATATTACGATGAGAAAAATAGTACTTGGGAACCTATAATGACGGAAGTATTCGATAACTATGTGCGCCTATACATGGATCATTTAACAAAAATATCTGTGGTAGAGAGTAGTAGAAAAAAATCAAGGCCTGTTCTTTTAGGAAATCCTAATCAAGAAATTTTAGATGAAGCTAGAAACTTGCCTGAATTAAATGAAAAAAGTGCTGCAGAAAAATTAGAAATTATCGGATGGAATCAGGCTTTAAACGCCTATGGCTTTACAGGTAGTGGTACAACTATAATGGAAGAGGTGCTAGAATTTAGAAAACTTAAGGGTACCAATAATATTATGAAGAATTTAGGAGTTATAACAACATTAGTACAAGTTACAGCTGATTTAAATGCAGGAGATTATGAGAGTGCGACAATGTCTTCAACCAAAGGATTTATGAGCTATGCTATAGCTCAATGGGGTAGTAAGGCTCTAAATGTTGCTGGTGTAGGAATGTTTATGATTGATTATTCTTTAAACAGACTAGGGGAAGAAGCGGTAGCATTAAGAGAAGGAATGTTAGCTGATATATATAATGAATACTATCAACGCCAAAGCAGATCATATACAGATTGGTATAATATTATTTGGAGAATTGCTACTACATCTCAAACCCAAGATGATATAAAAAATTCAATAGAAAAGGAAATTAATGAATATATTACTTTAATATGGCGTGACGAAGGAGCTGTAGCTGAGCTTCAAGCAGAAATCCAAGGTCATGGTTGGACTTTTGAGGCGGGATTCAAAGAAGAACAGAAAAGAGAATTAGAAAATGAATTTAGATTGCAGCTTATTCATCAACTTCAACCAGTATTTAGAACTGTAGAAAAGAATTTAAGGATGAGAGTGATAAAAGATAAAGTTTGGGCAGAACAGACAGCTTTAAATTATCTAGATAGCTATGTGATAATTCGGGCTAAAATGACTGGAGGTACTAAGGGAGCTACTATAAAGAGTGAATTATTAAACGACGGTAATGTAGTTTCTATAGGAGAAATGTATACACTGGAGAATCCATATACAGGTAATACGGTTGCGAAGTTTGAACTAAAGGTTATTGACTATATATCATCGGGTACACCTGCTGATATTCGAATAAGTATGATTAATCCTGATGGTAGTCAAATCTCTAAGACTGAACAAATAACTTTCAATTATACGAATGATGGTTTTGTTCAAATTGCTTTTGATGCACCTATGCTTCCAGAGGAAGAGTATATAGAAGAAGATCAAGGAATTGCAGATAATCAGCAAGATAATGATATAGAAGGTTCAGAAGGACCTGGAGGAGATAATACGACAACCCCTACTGATGATCAAACTTTAAAACCAGCTACAGAAAAAGAACAAGCTTTAGAAATTATTAATGCCTGGGATGATGTTCGCTTTCATTTTTATTATCAGTTAATAGAAGATAATGAAGCTGCATATCTTGAATTTCAAGAATTATATGATAAACTTTACCAAATAGCTAGTAAGTACATAGATACTTCAGAATATACGGGTATATGGAAAGAAGATTACTATTTTGATAAGGATGAAGAGTTTTGGATGGCAACAAATGGAGAAGGATTGTTTTATGAAATATACTTATATTATGTAGAACTTACAAAAGATTGGGAACAAGATGCTCTTGACGATATAGAAGAATAACTATGGAATGGATGTGTGGGTAATGATTAATAAATTTCCAGAGAAATACAGTGGTAAATGGTTTATAGTATATGTAGTATCTTTGTTTATATCAGGCATCATAGTACTATCAGCTCTTACTTTAGCAGGTATATTAATAGGTAAAGAAGTTTTTGAGTATAATATGCTTATTCTATTTTTTTTCATTGCAATTGCTAATTTTATAATATGCTTGATTGGCTTTTTTAACGGGAAATACATATTTTTGCTATCAGCTTTGTCGGTATTGATAGGTTCATTCACAAGTGCTCTTTTGATCACTGAAGACTATAATGGATGGGAATATTTTTCTGGGATGATGTCGTTAGCATTATATATGGGCTTTGGGCTTATTGTAGGTAGTATCTTGGAAGTAATAATTTTTATTAAGAATAAGAAAAAATCAACTGAGAATAACAATAAAAAAACATCTAAGAAAAAATATATATTATTAATAATATATATTATACTTCTGGTCATTCCTTTAGTAACTAGTTTGACAAATCTAGATCCTAAGGCAAATAAAAATACCTACAATGAAAAGGAAGAACTAATCGATAATTTCACTTATCTAATTTACAGTGAAGGAAATAATGAATATTTAATTGAGATATTAATTGATGAAAACAAGTTTTATACTTATACAGAATACTATCTTGATATTGATAATGATGGAGAAATATATAAAAGAGTTAATAATAATATTAAGGAGAAGTTAAGTGAAGATGACTATTATGAACTTATTAACTTTATAATAAATGAAGCAGAATTTATGGAAATGCCTAAGGACATATCAACAAATAAAAATATACTTGATGCACCGATGGCTTTTATAGAGTTAGAATTTGATGAAATTTTGCATAAAAAAGGAGGTTATTACCCCTTTGATAATAAAGATTTCAAAATGATAAAAGATTATTTGGATAATCTATATGTTGTTAATTAATAAAGCTTAGAGGAGGTTACTAATGGGATTTTTAGGAAATTTATTTGACAAAATGTTGGACTCAATGGATAAAGACCCTACATTAAAATGGAACGTACTTCTAAAAAATGATGGAGTTATAAAAGTCAGAGGTATATGGAAATCTAAAGAGATTTTCATAAATGATAAACCACTTGAAATAGA
>Ga0209947_1001886_pt1 | contig 12246 bp, 9 predicted proteins | sample SalPonR2_B_D2_MG_FD_185706 | JGI IMG/M metagenome (GOLD analysis project Ga0209947, IMG submission 185706) | Salt pond soil microbial communities from South San Francisco under conditions of wetland restoration - Salt Pond MetaG R2_B_D2_MG... ... | reverse complement strand
GTAGGCTAAGGGCAGTGATTTCATCATAGTTAATAATGTAATATTTGAACCATACACCCTGCCGGTTTTTCCTCTTATTAGTTCGGCTACATCTGGATTTTTCTTTTGGGGCATTATGCTACTGCCGGTACTAAAACCATCATCTATTTCTATATATGCAAATTCTTCAGTTGACCAAAGAATTATTTCTTCACAAAATCTGCTAAGATGCATCATTATTATCGATAAAGTTGATGTAAGCTCTATGGTGAAATCCCTATCGCTGACTCCGTCTAGGCTGTTATAGGTGATGTCTTCGAATCCTAAGAGCTGGCAAGTATATTCTCTATCTAAATTGAAGGTTGTTCCTGCTAATGCACCTGATCCTAAAGGCATGATCATTATTCTTTTCTTTGCATCAATAAGTCTTTCTATATCACGTTTAAACATTTCAAAGTATGCCATTATATAATGTCCCAGGGTCATAGGCTGAGCCTTTTGCATATGAGTATAGCCTGATACTATTGTATCTAAATTTTCTTCAGCTATGTATATTAAACTTTCTTCTAATTTTCTTATAAGTGCTACAAGAAGGTCTACCTCTTTTCCTAAATACATCCTGAAGTCTGTTGCAACTTGATCGTTTCTGCTTCTTCCAGTGTGAATTTTTTTTCCTAGATCTCCAATTCTTTCAGTTAATGTTGCTTCTATGAATGTATGGATATCTTCATGGTCCATACTAATTTCTAATTTTCCACTTTCAATATCATTAAGGATTTCATTTAAAGTTTTTTCCACTTTAGAAGTTTCATCATCATTAAGCACTCCACATTTGTTTAAGGTTTTTGAATGGGCAATGCTTCCCAATATATCCTCTCTATACAATCGTTTATCAATGTGAATTGAAGACTGGAAATCAAATGCTGCTTTTTCAGTTTGATTTTTAAAACGGCCTCCCCATAATCTCATTTATATCACTCCTTATGTAAATATTATTATCTTCTCTTACAATAAGAGAAGGAATTTCCCTAGTATCTTGGAGATTACTACAAAATAATTGCAAATAAATACGTCTTTCCTTATTCCATTATGTATAAATAACTAGAAAACACTATAAATATTCATTTGTGAAATTATAACAAATTCATTAAATTCTTGCAAGAGTTTTTTTAAATATTTATATATTTTATTTTTTTGGGTAATCTATTAATATGAACATAAAAAAACTGGAGGAGTGATTATAATGAAAGGTTCATTAACCTTATTCAAGATAAAAGACATAGAAATCCAACTTCATATAAGCTGGACAATTATATTTGTATTAATTAGTTTTTCAATGGCAACAGGATATTTGCCTATGAATTATCCTGAAGCTCAGCCCTATGTATACTGGTTGTTTGGAGGAGGAATAGCTCTGCTTATGCTAATATCAATACTACTTCATGAGCTTTCCCATTCTTTAGTATCTAAAAAGCTGGGAGTAGATGTTAAGACAATAACATTATTTATTTTTGGTGGAATTGCTCAAATGGACAATGAACCGGATAGTCCAACAAAGGAATTCAAAATTGCTATTGCTGGGCCTCTAATGAGCATATTTCTTTTCATGTTTTTTCTAGTATTGTCATATTTGGTTGGACTTTTTAGTTCTTCCAAAATATTGATTGGAGCAATAGCGTATATCAGTACTATTAATCTGATTCTAGCATTATTTAATCTAGTACCTGCATTTCCAATGGATGGTGGTAGAGTTTTAAGGTCTATTATTTGGAAAGTGAAAGGGGATTTAACTTTTGCTACCAAGATAGCATCGTCTATGGGAGATATGTTTGCTTACTTTTTGATTTTTCTAGGCTTATATTGGGCATTTACAGGAAATATAGTAAATGGTATATGGTTTGTATTTATAGGTTGGTTTATTAAAAATCTTTCTGAGTCCAGTTATCAAAATATGCTTATGAGTGATATGTTTAATAAAATACATATAAGAGAATTTATGACGAAGGATGTAGTTAGTATAGAAAGAAGTACTTCAGTTCAAAGAGTAATAGAGGAGTATTTTTATAAATATAAATATTCAAGCTTTCCAGTTGTACAAGGGAAGGAAGTAATAGGTATTATAAATATTGAAAAATTAAAGGATGTTGAAAGAGATAGAAGATCTCAAACGCCAGTTGGGGAAATAGCTTATACTATACAAGATAAATATAGAGTAGATCCTAAATGTTCAGTAAAATCAGCAATGGATAAAATATTTTCAAATGATCTAGGAAGAGTATTAGTAATTGAAGATGGGAATTTACTAGGAATAATTTCCAGAACTGATATATTAAATTATATAAGAGTATATGGTAAACTCCATGAGTAAACAAGGTATAATACTAGCTTATTATATCTTTATTTACCATTTATATTAAATATAAAAATCGAGGGAATTAAATTTACAATAAGTTTCATCTCTTGAAAAAAAAGCAAAATAAGTTATAATTATTAGTAATATACTGTAGAAGCTTAAATTGCTTTTTTATTTGTATTATAAAAATACATGTCTTAAAACATATTAATTATAATCAATATATTTTAATATATACTCAAAAGGAGAATTGTATGAGTTTATTAGTATTAAATAAGGATAGTCAATTGATGGAAGTTACTCAAAAGATATTTAATAAACAATTTGAAAGAGATTTAAAAATAAAAGATGAATTAAATGAAAGAAGAAAAAGATTGATGATGCAAGATATTTACTACAATATCGATGCATTAGACTCTGCTGTAAAAAATAATTCAATAAGTATAATGGATGACTATACTAGATGGATTATGGGACTTCTTGTTTATAGAATGAAGGACCTAGGAATTAGAAGAGTTAAAGAATATATGAAAACTCACTATGAGATATTAAAAGAAACATTGGATGAAGTAGTAGATGATGATAATTACCTTATTACAGCTTCAAAATTTCTAGAAAACTCAATAAAAATAGTAGAAAAATTTGAACTAAAAGAAATTGATTTCACAGAACAAAGTAAGCATAGGCATATAGCTAGAGATTTCATAGATAGTTTGTTAGAAAGAGATAAAAGAAAAAGCAGTAAAATTATACTAGAAGCGGTAAAATCAGGCGTATCAATTGAAGATATTTATTTAGAAATTTTTGTTCCTGTAATGAAGGAGATTGGAAACTTGTGGTATAAAGGAGAAATTACAGTTGATAAGGAGCATTATGCTACTGCAATTACTCAGGGAGTTATGGCACAACTTTATTCTAGAATATTTTCTTCTCCAAGAAATAATAAGACCATGGTTGCTTTATGTGTAGGTAATGAACTTCATGAAATGGGTATAAGAATGTTATGTGACTTATTTGAATTAAAAGGCTGGGATACAATATATTTAGGTGCGGCAGTTCCTAAAGAAAGCATCTTAGATACTTTATCAGAATATGATCCGCAGCTCTTGATGCTTTCCGTTACAATGCCAAATTATCTTGAAGAATGTAAGAATTTAGTGGAAGATGTTAGAAATTTTGATAAAAATAGAAATATTAAAATTGCAGCTGGAGGTAGAGCTTTTGATTCAGCATTGTTTCTTAGAGAAAAATGGGATTTAGATACTAGGGCTTCAACCTTTAAAGATTTGTTAGAATGGACAGAAAAAAATATTTAGGAGAAAAAATGAAAATATTGGTTCTTATAAATGAAAAAAATTTAATAGAAAGAATAGTATGGAAAGATAATTATATTAAATTAAAAAAAGGTATGAGTATATTGAATATTTTTCCAGATGAAGCTAAAATGAATATTGCTAAAAATTTGCAGAGCTGTTTGGTTTCTGACGATGCGTCTACCATTACATCACAAATAAATAAAAACAATGAAGAAAATATTCCTGTAACAATTTTCGCTATGGCTATCTCTGGAGAAATATTTTTGCTAATAGTAGATGATGAAGCTTTGGATATGAATTCTCAGGAAGACTTTTTAAGAATTCATAATGATTATGCAAATCTTGTTAGAAAAGAATTTAAAAAGACGGTAAAAGATAGAGAAATTGAAAACAGTGAATTCATTGAAGAAATACATAAATTAAACAATGAGCTTATAAACACAAAAAGACAGCTACAAAAAGCAAATATGAAATTAAATATGAAAAATAAAGTACTTGAAGGAAGATTAGTAAAAGATGCACTTACTGGGCTAATAAGCAGATATCAATACTGGACAGAAATAGAAAAATTAATAGAAAAGGATAAGAGTAAGCAGGGAATATTTGTCTTTATGGATTTAGATGGATTTAAAAATATAAATGATACCTACGGCCATTCTACTGGTGATATATTTCTAAGTGAATTTGCAAATAGACTGAAAAAAATCGATATTGAAAACTCTATAAAGATAAGAATAGCAGGAGATGAGTTTGGATTATTTACTCACGGTTATAATCAAATTAGCAAAGAGATTACCGACGGCATATGGAATAAAATTAAAGATAACATAACTTCAGAGCCTATTGTAATAAACGGAGTTGAAATCCCAGTATCTATAAGCTGTGGTATGTCAGCTTATGGAAAAGATACTAAAGATATAAATGAATTAATTGAGTACGGCGATTTTGCTATGTACAAAGCAAAAAATAGGGGGAAAGGAATCTATAGAGTATTTGATAAGGAAGAATACAAAAAGAATAATTCTATTGAAAATAGGAAAGAAGAGCTTATAAGAATCATAGAAGAAAAAGATTTTACTCATATTTTCCAGCCTATATATTCTGTAGTTAATAGAGATATCATTGGATATAGTGCCCAGTTGAGAGTTGATAGCAATAATTTTAAAGATACTGAAGAACTAATATCTTTTGCTTATGAAATTGGAATGTACCGAGAACTTGATAGAGCTAGTATAAATAATTTGAATATTAACTATAAGAACTGCAGTGAGATCGAGGGGAAATATCTATTTGTTACTCACGGTCCTTATCCTATTAGTGATAACTTCATTTCGGATATTTCCCTTAACTGTAGTGATAAAATAAAAGTTATATTTGAAATGTGGATGCCTATAAATTTGGAAGTAAAGCAAATGATGATAATAAAAAGTGAAGCAGAAAAGAAAGGTATAGGTATTTCTTTAGCAAACTTTGGAAGAAATAATTCTAACGATTTATTAATGCTCTCCTGCGAACCTGATTTTATAAGGTTGAACAGAGAATTACTAGATAAAGCTATAAATAATAATGATTTGAAAAAAGCAGTTAAGAATATTTCTAAATTTGTAAACACCCAGGAAACACAGATAATCGGTGACTTTATAGAGAAAGAAAAAGAGTTAAAATTATTAGAAAATTTAGGCATAAACTTAGCTCAAGGATTTTACTTTAAAAAATAGAATCTGATTAAATCAGATTCTATTTTTTTGTTTGTAAATATTGAATAAACTGCTTTGCGATACGAGGAGATCTACCACTTCGTCTTACTGCAAATTTTTCAGCTTCCTTTTCTAATTTTTCTTTTGACATAGAAATATTGTGCTGGAAAGCTAATTCCCTTACAATATTTAAGAAATCCTCTTTGTCGGGGCGGTAAAAGCTAACCATAAGTCCAAATCTATCAGATAATGATGAGATTTCTTCTATGGTTTCACTAACATGAAGATCATCACCGTCTCTATCGGAAAAAGTTTCTTTTACCATATGTCTTCTGTTACTTGTGGCATAAATAGAAATATTTGACGGCTTGGAATATATAGATCCTTCAAGAATAGCTTTAAGCTCACCGAATTCATCATCGTTTTTTGTAAAAGATAAGTCGTCAATAAATAAAATGAATTTTAATGGATTTTTTCCTAAAACATCCATTATCATAGGAACATTTTTAATTTGTTTTTTTGAAATTTCTACTAGTCGCAGACCTGATGTTTTAAATTCATTTACTATAGCCTTTACAGTAGAAGATTTTCCTGTGCCGGCATCCCCATAGAGGAGAACATTAGCTGCAGGTTTTTTATTAATTAAAGCAGTTGTATTATCAAGAACAAGATTTCTTTCACGCTTATATCCTTTTAGGTCTTTTAGAGTTATATTGTCGGGATTTTTAACAGGAATAATATTTCCATCAACAGCTCTAAAGGTATGATATTTAGAATATATACCGTATCCGTAGTTCGATATATTATTCATTCTTTCCATATATTTACTGTAAAAGTCGTAATCTTCATTTTTCCACTCAGGTAAAAAACCCTTGTAATCTATATTTATCTTTATATTCTTGGAACTAATTTTACTTATTTTTTCTAAAATTTTAAGTTCCTCTACTAAAGAAATTTGTAAAACATCTTCGACAGTATTTCCTTCTGCATATTTTTTTACATAAATATTTTCATCTCCTAAAACTAAATCCATTAAATATTTACTTAAATTTGTTGTTTTAAAAAATAATGAGGAAGTGAATTCCGAATAACTTTCTACCTTCTCCAAAGTAGTTTTTTCGTGTTTTGACAAAAGATTCATTAGATTTTTTATTACACTATCATTTAGTATATTTCTAAAAATTACTAAAGAGTGTATTTCTAAATTTAAATTTTGAATATTTTTCATTATAATGTCCTTTCTTACTTTTTAAATATATCTTTTACAAAGTCTCCTGTTTTTGTTGCACTTGATTTAAATTTATCAAAAGTTTTATCAATAGTAGCTTTTTTTGATGCTGATACAAAGGCCTTAACAATAGATAAAGAGTTTTTTTGAACTACCTGACCTAAAACACCGGCAGCTTCAATTGAAGCGGATCTTCTAATCAACCTCTTATCTACTTTAGTTAAACTTGCAGAATACTTTTTAGCGATAATTCCTACTCTAAGGGTTAAAAAAGCATTTGCAGATCCCTGTATTATTGAATTTATAATCAAATTAGTTACAGCTGTAGCTCCTGGTACTAAATTACTTAAACTACCTCCGATAAGAGAATTTATAACAGGTTCAAGCTGTTCATCCATTATAGCCAAGTCTTCTATTTCTCTAGCCATAAGTACAGTACCTGCAACATTTATATAAAGATAAAATATTTCTTTTATATTAGGTCTTTGATTATATATATGACTTATTTTCCAGACTAGTTTAGATAAGTTTATAAGAACAAACAAACTGTCTAAAACACCATTTTGTGAAATTGATGTAGTAATAAAAACAGTTGAAGATGTTTCACGCATCAGTTCAAAGCTTTCTTTATTTAGTATATCCAATGCTCCTTCTACCTGCTTAACTAAAGGTTTATCTTCTTCAAACTCATATTCCGCTTCTTTAATGTATTTGTTTTGATATAGTCTAGACTTTAATTTTGTTAGATAATTATTATATGCTATTTCATTGCTTTCATCAGGTGTTTCCAGAGGCTTACGGAGTTTAATATATCCGAATACTGGTATTAAAAAAATTACGGCAAAAATCAAAGCAAGAATTAGTGTAATAATTTGGCCTAATGTAGGATTAATTGCTGATGTAGTAATAAAAATCTGATGAAGCTGGTTGAATACAATTATAAAAAGTAAAAGTAGAATACCTCCACCTATTAAAGCAAAAGTTTGTTTTATTCCCTTAGTCATATTATCATCTCCATTCCTATATTAATTATATAATTTTATAGGATTAAAGTAAATAGAAAGGATTTTATTAGTTAACATGAACTTAACATTCTATTAACTTAGAGTAAACATATAAGTCGAGCTACTATGCTATACTTTGAATTAACAAAATACTTATCATAATCTATTTAATGATTGAGTATAAAAATAATTTGATTTATTTCATAGGAGGATTTAAATGTTAAGGAAAAGATTAGTTTCAATTTTATTAGTACTTGTATTACTTATGATAGCAGCAGTAGGGTGTTCTCAACCAGCAGAAGAACCAGCAGAAGAACCAGCAGAAGAACCAGCAGAAGAACCAGCAGAAGAACCAGCAGAAGAGCCAGCAGAAGAATTATCTGGAAAAGTAATAGTTGATGGTTCAGGTACAGTATATCCTTTGATGGCTCACATAGCAGAAGAATATATGGTTAATGAAGAGCAAGGGGTAAGTGTTCAAGTAGGAAGAGTAGGATCAAGTGCAGGATTCAAGAAATTTATACCTGGTGAAACAGATCTATCAGATGCTTCAAGAAAGATCAAAGATTCAGAAGTAGAGAGTCTTAAAGAAAATGGCCTTGAAATGGGCGAAGATGTTATGGAAATTAAACTTGCTTACGACGGATTAACAATGGTAATAAATCCAGAGAATGACTGGGCAACTGAAATGACAGAAGAAGAAGTAGTAAACATGTATATATCAGGAACATATAGAGAGAATGATAAGGTTCTATGGTCTGATATAAGATCAGAATGGCCTTCTGAAGAAATTAAATTTTACGGACCAAACGAAAATCACGGTACATATGAATTTTTCTACGAAGTAATCCTAGATGAGCAGGATTTAGTATCTGTAGTAAACTTACAGCAGGAATATTCAACCCTTGTAGATTTAGTATCAAAAGATAAAAACGCAATTGCATTTTTCGGATTTGGATATTATGTAAGTAACCAAGATAAATTAACAGCAGTTGCAGTAGATTTCGGTGATGGACCTGTAGCTCCTGCATTAGAGACAATTGGAGAAGACTTGGACTATGCAGGATTTACAAGACCAGTATTTACATATGTTAATCTTCAATATGCTAAAGAAAAGCCACAGGTTCTAGATTATGCAAAATATGTAGTATCAGAAGACGGAGCTAAAAGATTAGCTGGAGAAAATGGATTTGCACCAATGCCTGATTCATTATACCAAGAATACTTAAGTAAATTAGAAGAAATTAAGTAGACATTGCTAAAATAAAATTTTCTACTTTAAGATGAGGATAATTATCCTCATCTTGAAGTATTTAACTAACAAGTATAGGAGCGATAATAATGAATGAAAATACAAAGGTTAGAGATATAATACATAACAATATTAGTAATAAAAAAAATACAATAGAAAAAATAATGCCTATGTTTTTCCTTGTGATGGCATCTATATCCGTAGTAACAACAATTGGTATACTCCTAACTTTAGTTATCGATGCATCAAAATTTTTTGCTGCCGTACCAATTAAAGAAATTTTCAGTACTGATTTAGCACCGTTAAATGCTGATCCTTCTTTTGGTATACTTCCATTAATAAATGGTACTCTATTCACTACCATAATAGCAATTTTAGTAGCAGCACCTATAGGTTTATCAGCTGCAATATATTTAAGTCAATTTGCATCAGATAAAGTAAGAAGACTATTAAAACCTATAATAGAAGTTTTAGCAGGAATACCGACAATAGTATATGGTTTTTTCGCATATTCATTTGTTACACCAATATTAATGAAATTAATACCCAGTTTAGGGGCTAAAAATGTTTTAAGTCCTGGTATAGTTATGGGTATTATGATAATTCCTATGATAACATCTCTTTCGGAAGATGCTATGAATTCAGTTCCTGAAATAATGAAAGAAGGAGCCTACGGATTAGGGTCAACTAAATTAGAAGTAGCATTAAAAGTAGTGATTCCAGGTGCAATATCTGGAATATTGTCATCTATAGTTTTATCAATATCAAGAGCTATTGGAGAAACAATGATAGTTACAATTGCAAGCGGTAGTTCAAAGAATTTTACCTTCGATATAACACAATCTATGCAGACTATGACAGGTTATATTGTAGAGTTCACAAGTGGAGATGCTGCAAGTGGAACTACTGGTTACTATAGTCTATATGCTGTTGGACTTTTATTATTCATTTTTACCCTAGGTATGAATATGCTGGCCCAATATATTTCCCATAGGTATAGAGAGGAGTATTAAATGAGTTATGAGTCACAATTTATAAAAGAAAATAAAAGCGAAAGTAAATTTGAGTTTATAAGTAACTATAAAATTGAAATAGATAAAAAAAGAACGGATAGAAGAATAAAACTAAGTAATACATCTAGATACATATTTTCTCTATCTTTGATATTTGCAGTATCAGTCCTTCTTATTCTCCTTTATAGAATTGGAGTAGATAGCATTGGATGGTTAAATGTTGATTTTTTAACTGGAAGACTATCAATATTTCCTGAAAAAGCTGGTATATATAGTGTTATAATTGGTTCGGTATATTTGACTCTAATAGTAATACCGGTTACATTAATATTAGGAGTTTCTACAGCTGTATATTTAGAAGAATATGCTCCAAGTGGAATAATAAATAGAGTTATAAATACCAATATATCAAATTTAGCGAGTGTACCTTCTGTTATATTTGGACTTCTTGGTCTTACAGTTTTTTCAAGAATGCTGAATTTAGGATCAAGCATATTAGCTGGTGGACTAACACTATCTTTACTGGTACTTCCTATTATTGTTGTATCAAGCCAGGAAGCAATAAGAGCTGTTCCTGGGTTTTTAAAGGAAGCATCTCTTGCCATGGGAGCTACAAAATGGACAACTATAAGAAAGGTAATATTACCAGTGGCTATACCAGGGATATTAACAGGATCGATTTTGTCAATTTCTAGAGCCATAGGAGAAACGGCACCTTTAGTCGTATTAGGAATACCAACTCTAATACTTACTACTCCCTCTACTATATTTGATGATTTCACAGCCTTACCTATACAAATATACTACTGGACATTAGATACAGTTTTAACTGCTGAATATGCGAATTTAGCGGCTGCAACGATAGTAGTGTTACTAGTAGTACTATTTGTTATGAATTCAGCGGCAATAATAATAAGAAATAAATTTCAAAAGAAATTTTAGTAAAGGATGATAAATATGAGTGAATCAGTAAAAAACTTTAATGAATACAAAAATAATTTAGCTTATGATGTTAAAAATTTAAATTTATGGTATGGAAAAGATCAAGCATTAAAAGATATAAGTCTTCAGATAGAAAAAAATCAAGTTACAGCAATAATAGGACCCTCTGGATGTGGTAAATCAACTTTCATTAAGACTTTAAATAGAATGATAGAAAATATTCCTATTGTAAGAACTGAGGGAGAAATCCTCTACAATAATAAGGATATTTTTGATAAATCAGTTAAAGTAGAAGAGTTGAGGACAAAAGTAGGGATGGTTTTTCAAAAACCAAATCCTTTTCCTAAATCAATCTACGAAAATGTTGTATATGGACCTAAAATTCACGGAATAAAAGACAAAGGTTTGTTAATGGAAATAGCAGAAAATAGTTTGAAGGGTGCAGCCTTATGGGATGAAGTAAAGGATAGGTTAGATGACAATGCATATGGACTTTCCGGAGGACAGCAGCAGCGACTATGCATAGCTAGGGCTATGGCTGTTCAACCAGAGATTATACTTATGGATGAACCTACATCAGCTTTAGACCCTATAGCAACCTATAAGATAGAAGAATTAATAGATGAGTTGAAAAAAAACTATACTATAGTAATTGTAACCCACTCTATGCAGCAGGCTGCTAGAATATCAGATAAAACTGCATTTCTATTAATGGGTGAATTAATTGAATATGATAAAACAGAAAAAATATTTTCCAATCCAAGGGATAAGAAAACAGAAGATTACGTAACAGGAAGATTTGGTTAAACATTAATCCCTCTATATATAATATAAAAAAAAGTCTTTTTTTGATAAAAGACTCTTTTTTTATTGGAACCCTTTAAATATAGATACGTCTAATGATATAATACTAATAAGAAAAGGAAGTGATTTTGTGAATTATATTAAAAAAATTAGTAAATTCATATCAGCAATTTTAGTATTCAGTTTTATATTTATACCTTTATCATTAATAGAGGTAGAAGGATCATCAAATGTAAAATTGATTGTAGATGGAAAAGATATTACGGAACTTTCAGAACCTATTATTGTAAATGATAGAACTTTGGTACCTATAAGGTTTGTATTTGAAGAAATAGGTGGTGAAGTAGAGTGGGACGGTGAAGAAAGATCTGTTACAGCTATCAGAGGTGATTCAAAGGTTTTTCTAAAAATAGATAGTTATTTATTTAATTATAATGATGGAGAAAAATATGGACTAAGTGATGTGGCACCAGAGATAAATAATCTTGGAAATGGAGACAGAGCCTACGTTCCTTTAAGATTAATAAGTAATGGGATTGGAGTTGGTATAGAGTGGGATGGAGAAAGTAGAACTGTATACATAGACTCAAGTAAGAAATCAGAAGTAGAGGATTTTTTTAAGGTGGATATTACATCCCATAATGACGGAGATAGTATA
>Ga0209947_1001880_pt1 | contig 12285 bp, 11 predicted proteins | sample SalPonR2_B_D2_MG_FD_185706 | JGI IMG/M metagenome (GOLD analysis project Ga0209947, IMG submission 185706) | Salt pond soil microbial communities from South San Francisco under conditions of wetland restoration - Salt Pond MetaG R2_B_D2_MG... ... | reverse complement strand
TACTATTGATAGTAAGTATGATGTCTAATACTGGAATTGAGCCTAAAGAAATTTCTTTTTCAGAGCTTATAGTACAGCTTCAGAATAAAAACATAAGCAGTATAAACTTTATCGAAAACCAAGTAGAAGGTACTCTAAAAGACGGAACGCAGTTTAAATCCTATGTACCTAATATTGTAATGCTTTCAGATATATACAATAGATATTTGGCTTCAGATGTAGAAGCAGGATTAGTCACTATGGAAGGTGAACCTACTCCAGAAACACCATTTTACATTCAACTATTACCAACTATAGGGATGATAGCTCTATTTGCTGTTTTCTGGTTTGTATTTATGAACAAATCCCAAGGTGGTGGAGGAAAGGTGATGTCTTTTGGTAAGAGTAAAGCAAAGTTACACGAAGACGATCCTAAGAATAGAATATCCTTCGACCAAGTAGCTGGTTTAGACGAAGAAAAAGAGGAAATGAGTGAAATTGTCGATTTCTTAAAGGATCATAAGAAATTCACAAAACTTGGAGCAAGGATACCAAAAGGAGTTCTTATGATAGGCCCTCCTGGAACCGGTAAAACTTATCTTTCTAAAGCGGTTGCAGGAGAAGCGGGAGTACCATTTTTCAGTATAAGTGGTTCAGACTTTGTCGAGATGTTTGTCGGAGTTGGTGCTTCTAGAGTTAGAGATTTATTTGAACAAGCAAAGAAAAACGCACCTTGTATTATATTTATTGATGAGATAGATGCAGTTGGTAGAAAAAGAGGTGCCGGATTAGGCGGCGGACATGATGAAAGAGAACAAACATTAAATCAACTTCTAGTTGAGATGGATGGTTTTGGAATTAACGAAGGTATCATTATGATAGCCGCAACAAATAGACCGGACATATTGGACCCTGCTATATTAAGACCAGGAAGATTTGATAGACAGGTACATATAGGAATTCCTGATATTGTGGGAAGACAAGCTATACTAAAGGTACACGCAAAAAATAAACCACTAGCGGAAGATGTAGAACTTGAAATTATAGCGAGAAGAACACCAGGATTTACTCCAGCTGACTTAGAAAATTTGCTCAACGAAGCAGCATTACTTGCAGCTAGAAATAATCTAGAAGAAATACCAATGGAAACCATAGAAGAGTCAATTACCAAGGTAATAGCTGGACCTGAAAAGAGAAGTAAAGTAATAAGTGAAAATGAAAAAAGACTTACTGCGTATCACGAAGCGGGACATGCACTAGTAGCTACAATGCTTCCAAATACAGACCCTGTTCATATGATCTCCATTATACCTAGAGGTAGAGCTGGTGGATTTACTATGATAATACCGAAAGAAGATAAATATTATAGATCTAAGACAGAAATGGAAGAAACTTTGGTTCATTTATTGGGAGGAAGAGTTGCTGAAAAACTTGTACTTGACGATATAAGTACAGGAGCATCTAATGATATACAGCGAGCTACAAAAATAGCAAGAGGTATGGTTACTCACTATGGTATGAGTGATGAGCTTGGACCTATGACTTACGGAAGCGACGAAGATGAAGTATTCTTAGGAAGAGATTTTTCTAAGAGTAAAAATTATTCAGAAGAAGTTGCTGCAAAAATAGATAATGAAATGAGAAATATAATAGATAAAGCATATTACAAGGCTGAAACACTACTTAATGATAATATGGATAAATTGCATAAAGTAGCTGAAGGTCTACTTGAAAAAGAGACTTTGGATGCGGAACAATTTAATGAAATAATAGCAGAATCGTAAACAAAAAAGTCTTGGATAACTTCCAAGACTTTTTTGTTTATAAATATATTCATAAATATTTTATTATTTATTAAGTAAATATATAATATTTTGGTGTATATTATAATTAGAAAGAGAGGGCCCTATGGATAAAGAGAGTATTTTAATAGTAGATGACGATAAAGATATTAGAAATATGATAAAAATATATTTGAAAAATGAAAACTATAAGGTATATACTGCAGAAAACGGAGAAGAAGCACTCGAAATATCCGAAAACAACAAGATAGATTTGATAATTCTTGATATTATGATGCCTAAAATGAATGGTACTCAAACCTGTATGAAGATTAGAGAAAAACATAAAATGCCTATAATTTTTCTTACTGCGAAGACTGAAGACCAAGATAAAATTACTGGACTTTCAGCCGGTGGAGATGACTATATTACAAAACCTTTTAATCCTTTAGAGCTTATAGCTAGAGTGAAGGCAAATATAAGAAGGGTAAGAGTATTTGACAATATTCAAGAAAAAGAAGAGAATAATATTGTTAAAATTGAGGACTTAATCATAGATAAAGATAATCATCAGGTCTTTATGGAAGATAGGGAAATACATCTTACAAAAACAGAATTCGAAATACTAAGACTTTTAGGTGAAAACAAAGGAAAGGTCTTTAGTATTGAAAAAATCTACAATAGAGTTTGGAAAGATGAGTTTTTTGTTACGGATAATACAGTAACTGTTCATATAAGGAAATTGAGAGAAAAACTGGGAGATGACTATAAAAACCCAAAATACATAAAGACTATATGGGGAGTTGGCTACAAGGTTGAAAAAAATTAAATTAGAAAAAAGTTTAAAAACGGAATTCTTAGGTATGTTTATAATATCTTTGATTTTAAGCTTTGCTATAGGAATATCTTCTTTTTATCTTGCAGAAAATATTTATAATGAATTTAGAGAGGAAAAATATTTAGACGAAAGAGAAAAAGCAAAAGAATACTTAGAGGATTTAGTTGAAAACATTGAAGGTAATGTAGATGCAATACCTATAAATTCATTTAATAATAGGCTTGAAAGCAGAATTAAAGTTAATAATTTATATCATTTAAGCATAGCAGATGAAAATGGGTCTATAATTTTCAATGGAGGATTAGAAAATTTAGACTCTAGAGATTTTCTTTTTTACGATACTATAGAATTTAATGGAAAAAAACATATAGTTTTTGTAGAAGGAAGGTATCAAAATATCGACTTGGAAAAAGAGATACTAGCAATGTTGGTAATTATGCTGTCGGTTATATTCTTTGTCATTATTTTTTTCAAACTTGCTAACAAAAGGATTGACTATATAGATGAAATATCTCAAAAAGTAGATTATATTTCTGGAGGAGATTTAGATACATTTATAGATCTAAAAGGAAACGATGAGCTTACTTCTCTTGCAGGCAACATTAATTACATGGCATATTCACTAAAAGAAAGAAGTAAGTACGAAGAAAAAGTAGAAAGGTCCAAAAGAGAGCTAATTACTAATATGTCTCATGACCTTAGAAGTCCTTTGACCTCAATAATAGGGTATTTGAATTTAATAAAGGATAGAGAAAATGAAACAAGAGAAGAAATTAAAGAGTATGCAGAAGTATCATATAAAAAAGCCATACAGCTTAAAGAGTTAACAGAGAGACTTTTTGAATATTCAAAGATTACGAGTGAAAAAATGATAGTTGATAAACAGCAAATAGATGTAAATTTACTTATTAATCAAATAAAGGAAGAATATGCATATATAATTAGATTCAATAAATTAGATTTGAAAACCAATATAAAAAATGAGAAACTTGAAATATTTGCAGATCCTCTTTTAGTAGTAAGACTATTTGAGAACTTAATTATGAATGCTGTTAAATATGCTAAGAAACCAGGAGATTTTCTAATAGAAACAGATTCGGATAAAGACTTTGTATTTGTTAGATTTAAAAATAAAATTAAAGATAAGTTTGATCCTGATGACTTGGACAAAATATTTGAAAGAATGTATATTAAAGACGAAGCGAGAAAAGAAGGTAAAAGCTCAGGGTTAGGCTTGGCCATAAGCAAAGAAATTGTGGATATGAACGGCGGAAAGATTTGGGCTGAAACTAAAGGCGGCTATATAATATTTAATTTAAAATTCCATAAGAGCAATAAAAAAGAGTAAGGAAAAAATCCCTTACTCTTTTGTTTTAAAATCATGAAAGTTTATGTACAAACAATCCACTTCTAAGTTTTGGTTCAAACCATGTTGATTTTGGTGGCATAACATTACCAGAATCTGCTACGGTCATTAAATCTTCAATAGTTACGGGATACATTGAAAATGCAACTTTCATACCTTCTGATACTCTTTTTTCAAGTTCTTTTAATCCTCTAATACCACCAACAAAATCAATTTTTTCGCTGGTTCTTGGGTCCTCAACACCTAATATAGGTCTTAAAAGATTATCCTGTAGTATAGAAGCGTCCAAACTATTAACTGGATCATCGGATTCAAAAGTACCTTTTTTTGCTTGTAATTTGTACCATTTATTTTCTAAGTACATTCCGAAGGTGTGTTTTTCTAAAGGTTTAAATGGTTCATCTCCTTTGCACTCTTCAACTTCAAATTTTTCTTTAATAATTTCAAAGAACTCTTCTTCAGTATGTCCGTTTAAGTCCTCAACTACTCTGTTATAATCCATTATAAACAGGTCTTCATCAGGAAATATTACAGACATAAAGTAATTAAATTCCTCATTTCCAGTATAGTCAGGATTTTCTTTTCTTCTCTTTAACCCTACTTTATAGGAAGAGGCAGTTCTATGATGTCCATCTGCTATGTATAAATAATCTATATCTTTAAATATTTCTGATATATTTTGGATTATCTCATCCGTATCTATTACCCATATTATATGAGTAACATCGTCTTCTGATGTAAAATTATAAACTGGTTTGTTAAATTTTATCCAGTCGTTGATAATGGTATTAAGCTTATCATTTTTTCTGTAGGATAAAAATATTGGTGCGGTATTAGCGTCACAGTGGTCGAAGTTATTTATTCTATCCTGCTCTTTTTCCGGTCTTGTAAATTCGTGTTTTTTGATTATATCATTTTCATAATCATCTATAGAAGTACAGGCAACTAATCCTGTTTGTACTCTACCGAACATAAGCTGTCTATATATATAGTACTTTTCTTTTTTATCCTGATTTAAAGTACCTTCCTTTACAAACTTATCTAAATTTTTTCTAGCCTTTTCATAAACTACTTTGTCATGAGCATCTATGGAGTCATCTAAATCAATCTCAGATCTAACTACTCTTAGGAAAGATTTTTCGTTTCCTTCTGCCATTTTTTTTGCTTCGTCTCTATTCATCACATCATAAGGTAAACTTGCTACCTTATCTACAATATCTTCTTTAGGCCTAATACCTTTAAAGGGTTTAACTTTTGCCATACAATTTCCTCCTCTTATATATTATAGACCTAAAATGTCGTCTATATTTTCAAGTAATTCTTTAATTTCTTCTAGTGTAATATCACCCATATGAGCAATCCTAAAGGTTTTCTCTTTTAAGTTTCCGTAACCATTAGAAATTGTAAATCCTCTTTTAGATAATTTATCATTTAAATCTTTAACACTTATTCCTTTAGTATTCTTTACAGCTGTTACAGTGTTTGAAGCATACTCTTCTTCTGAAAATAATTCGAAATTTTTCTTAGCCCATTCTCTTACATAATCAGCCATTTCTTTATGTCTATTAAATCTAGAATCTATTCCTTCTTCCATAATTTTATCTAACTGATAATCTAAAGCAAACATCAATGATAAGTTTGGAGTTGATGGATACTGGTGATCTTTTTTACCAATGTACTTATACACCCTAAGTATATCAAGGTAAAAGCCTCTGTTTTCTACTGTTTCAGCTCTTTTTACAGCTTTTTCTGAAATAGTACATATTGCTAATCCAGGAGGTAAAGCTAGTGCTTTTTGTGTAGAAGTAACACAGATATCAACACCCCATTTATCTACCTCAATCTTTGCTCCTGCAGCTGAGCTTACTGTATCTATACAAAATACTACCTCAGGATATTTTTTAACAACTTCACCAATTTCTCCAACAGGATTCATTATACCTGTTGAGGTTTCATTGTGAGTAACTGTTATCAAATCATACTTACCTGTAGATAAAGCTTCATCAACCATTTCAGGAGTAGTGTGCTTACCCCAATCTACCTCAAATAAATCAGCTGCCACTCCATTAGCTACTGCCATATCGTACCATCTTTTTCCAAAAGCTCCTACAGAAAATACTGCAGCTCTTTTTTTGGTACAAGATCTTATAGATGCTTCCATAAATCCACTTCCAGATGAAGTTGATAGTAGTACCTGATTATCTGTATAAAGAAGTTTCATCATTTTCTCGCTTATACTTCTTTGAAGAGTGGATGCGTCTTTACTTCTATGACCTATCATAGGAGTGGACATTTTTTCTAAAACATCTGATTTTACTTCCGTTGGTCCTGGTATAAATAATTTTTTGTGCATGTGTAATCCTCCTTTTTAATTGTATTATTTAGAATAATTCATCTACTATTGAAACAATTTCTTTTCCTATTCTTGCCTGTGATTCTTTTGTAGAACCCCCAATATGAGGAGTTAAAGCAATTTTAGGATGTGTATATAATTTTTCATTTGGAGTTGGTTCTTCTTCAAAGACATCTACTGCAGCTGCAGCAACCTTTCCAGAATCTAAAGCTTCCAGCAAAGCTCCTTCATCCACTACTCCGCCTCTTGCACAGTTCACAATGAAAGCTCCCTCTTTCATTTTGTCGAATTCTTCTTTTCCTAATACAGCGCCTTTCTTTTTGTTGAAAGGAATATGTAGAGAAATATAATCGGATTCTTTAAGTAAATCATCCATATTTTTATAATTATAGTTTTCGTAACCTTCTTTAGGGCCACTCCTATTAGTGTATAATATTTTCATGCCTAAAGCTTCTGCCAACTGAGCAGTTTCTTTAGCCATTCTACCAAATCCGATGAGACCTAGATTTTTATCTAGTAATTCACTACCTTTATATTGTTTTTTATTCCACTGTCCTTGTCGCATAGTAACATTTGCTATGTAGGTGTATCTTGACAAACTAATCATCTGACCCACTGCAAGCTCTGCCACAGCCCTGCTGCTAGAATTTGGCGTATTTCTTACTTTGATACCTTTGCTCTCGGCATAATCCACATCGATGTTATCTAATCCAACACCAGCTCTAATGATTAATTTTAATTTTTTACTCTTTGCTGCTTCGTCTATGAGCTTTTTTCTAATTTTAGTGGCTGATCTTACGATTAAAGCATCTACTTCTTTAATCTTTTCTTTAAGTTCATCAATATCGTAATGATGTTCAATCAGCTCATGACCTTTTTCTCTTAAAATCTTTGCTGCATTTTGATCCATGCTATCATTAGCTAAAATAATGGCCATAGTATCTTCTCCTTTATACAATTAGTTTTACAAACTAAATTCGATTGGATTCTTTTCTATAATTAAATTCAATTATAAGTATATTATTAGATATAACAACTGTCAATTATAAGTATTTATAATATTTTTTATAATACTATAAATTGACTAAAGTGTAAATTTATAGTATTATTCATATCAGAAAATAAGGTGATTAAATGTATGAATACGAATTAATTGAAAAACAATTGAATACAAAGTATGTAGGTAGGGTTTTTCTTCAATTTGATAATATCGAATCAACTACATCAAAATGCAGGAATATATCACAGACCTGTCCTTCAGGAATGTTGGTCTTGTCTGAAGATGATATGGAAGGTAATACTTATATTAAAAAGGACTTAAAGAACTTTGAAAAAAAAGTTTTAATGAGTCTTATTTTAAAGTTAGATAGAAATAATTTTAATAAGGAATGTATAGAAACATTAAGTAGTTGTATAGGAGCTGCTTCGGTGCTATCAGCAGCAGAAGAACACTTTGAAAATTTAACTTACTATTGGGAAAAAATAATCAAAGGAAAAGATTTTTTAGCTGAAATAGATAGTCAAAAATCTTTAAAATCCAATGATAAGAGTATAATACTTAGTTTTAAGATTTATTATAATGCTAATTTTAAAAGGGAAATGTTAATAGGGAAGCTCTTAAATGAAATAGAGAATAATATTAACAATGCATTCATCAAAAATAACACAGCGAATATTGTGGGTAAGTGCAGCACTTACCTAAAATCCAAAAATTCATATATAATGATTAATAAAAAAAATAGGAAAACTGTGAAAAAATTAGAAAAGATAGAATTAAATGGTGAAGGAAATTTACTAGGAAAATATAAATCAGAAGATATTTGTATAAAATGGAAAGACTATAAAATAGAATGGTATGATTAAAATGAAAATAGGAAATATAAAACTAGAAAACAATATAGTTATAGCTCCAATGGCGGGAATCACAGATACGGCTTACAGAACTATACTTAAAGAAATGGGAGCAGGTCTTTTATTCACAGAAATGATAAGTGCTAAAGGACTTTACTATAATGATAGAAAAACAAATGAACTTTTAAGAATCGAAGAAAAAAATAAACCTGTAGCCATACAGCTCTTTGGGTCAGAACCTAAAATATTCCAAGAAGTCATAAAAAAATACATAAACAAGAATGAGAACATAGAATTTATAGACATTAACTTAGGCTGTCCAGCACCTAAAATAGTAAAGAATGGTGATGGAAGTGCACTTATGAAAAATCCAGACTTGATAGGAGAGATAATATATAAAATAAGGAAGGTTTCTGAAAAACCAATTACAGCAAAAATTAGATCTGGATGGGATGAGGACAATTTAAATGCAGTAGAAGTAGCAAAGATTATAGAAGAAGCAGGAGCTAGCGGGGTGACAGTACACGGAAGACACAGACAACAATTTTATAGCGGAAAATCCGATAGAAAAATAATAAAGGAAGTCAAAGATAATCTCAATATTCCAGTAATAGGCAACGGAGATATATTTACAGTAGAAGATGCAAAATTAATGCAGGAAGAAACCCGTTGCGACGGTATTATGCTGGCAAGGGGAATACTAGGTAATCCTTGGCTGGTAAAATCTTTATCCGATAGGCATATAGGTGAAGAAACATATATATCTAATGAGGAAAAAGCTAATATGATTTTGAAACATTTTAATCTAATAGAAAAATACAAAGGAAAAAGACGAGCTTTATTGGAGATGAGAAAGCATACTGGATGGTATATAAAAGGAATGAAAAATGCGGCTAAAATCAGAGACAAGATAAATAAGGTAAAGGATAAAAAAGAATTCGAAAGAATTGTTGCAGAACTAATAATGTAAGCCGGGCTTAAATCTTGACAAGTATAAAGCTATACAATATAATTATTCAAATAATGAAAACATTAATAGTATTCAAAGGAGAGAATTAAAATATGGATAATAATGAAACATTACTGACTCAAGAAGGGTTAGAAGAATTAAAAGTTGAAATAGAAGAATTAAAAGTAAATAGAAGAAAAGAAGTAGCAGAAAAAATTAGAGAAGCTTTAGCATTTGGGGATATAAGTGAAAACTCTGAATATGATGAAGCTAAAAACGAACAAGCTGATGTAGAGAGAAGAATAGCTAAACTTGAACACATGATAAAAAACGCAAGAATAATCCAAGATAATGATGATGAATCAGGAATAATAAATGTAGGAAGCCGTGTGAAGGTAGAAGATTTAGAATTCAACGAAGAAATGGAATATAAAATAGTAGGTTCTGCTGAAGCCGATCCATTTAAAGGGAAAATTTCAAATGTATCGCCACTAGGGAAAAACCTTATAGGAAAAAAACCGGGAGAGACTGTATCGGTAGATACACCAGATGGCGGAAGTGTTGAATATAAAATATTAAATATAAATTAAGTAATAAAGGGAGTGTAATTAATGTCTGATCTTGAGAATCTAAATGAATTAAGAAAAATTAGGAGAGAAAAATTAAAAAAATTAATTGATGATGGAAGAAATCCTTATAAAATAGAAAAATATGATGTAAAAGATAATTCAAAGGAAATCCATGATAAATTTGAAGAATACGAAGGTAAAAAAGTATCCTGTGCAGGACGTATTATGTCAAAAAGAGGCCAAGGTAAAGTTGGGTTTTACGACATTCAAGATAGTTCGGGTACAATTCAAATATTTGCTAAACAAAATCTTTTAGGGGATGATGAATACGAGTATCTTAAAACTTACGACATAGGAGATATAATAGGTGTTAAGGGAGAAGTATTTAAAACTAGAAGAGGAGAAATTTCAATAAGAGCAAAAGAGATAACTTTATTGAGTAAATCTTTACAGCTTTTACCTGAGAAATATCACGGATTGAAAGATCCAGACTTAAGATACAGACAGAGGTATACAGATCTTATTGTTAACCCTGAAGTTAAGGACACATTTATAAAAAGAAACAAAATTATTAAAGCAGTAAGAGAGTATTTAGATGAAAGAGAATATTTGGAAGTTGAAACACCTATTCTAAACACTATAGCTGGAGGGGCATCAGCAAACCCATTTATTACTCATCATAATACTTTAGATATAGATATGTATATGAGAATTGCCAACGAATTATTCCTGAAAAGGTTGATAGTAGGTGGATTTGATGGTGTATACGAAATGGGAAAAATGTTTAGAAATGAAGGAATGTCTATGAAGCATAATCCTGAATATACAGCTATGGAAGTATATAAAGCTTATGCTGACTATAATGATATGATGGATCTTACAGAAGGTCTTATAGCATACATGGCAGAAAAAGCTCTTGGTACAACAAAAATTAACTACCAAGGTAGGGAAATTGATTTAACCCCTCCTTGGAAAAGAGTTTCAATGCATGAATTAGTAGAAAAAGAAACAGGAGTAGATTTTTACTCTCTTGAAAGTGATGAAGAAGCTAGAAAGATAGCAAAAGATAAGCTTAATCTAGAAATAGAAGATTCAATGAAAATAGGACATATAGTAAATTTAGCTTTCGAAGAATTTTGCGAAAAAGATTTAATAGAACCTACTTTTGTTTTGCATCATCCAGTGGAAGTATCTCCCTTAGCTAAAAGAAATCCAGATGATCCTAGGATTACTAATAGATTTGAAGCTTTTATAAATACCTGGGAAGTAGCAAATGCTTTTTCAGAGTTGAATGACCCAATAGATCAAAGAGAAAGATTTGATGAACAGCTTAAACAAAGAGAAGCCGGAGATGAAGAGGCTCACATGATGGATACGGACTTTGTAAATGCTTTAGAAGTAGGATTGCCTCCTACAGGAGGTCTTGGCATAGGTATTGATAGAGTAATAATGTTAATTACAGATTCTCCTTCAATAAGAGACGTAATACTCTTTCCAACAATGAAACCAATAGAAGAATAAAAGGATAGGAGTTCATTTTGGAAGAGATGTATATTACTAATTTTAATAAAAAAGACTGGGAAGAAATTAGAGCTATATATAAAGAAGGAATTGAAACTGAACATTCAACTCTTGAAACGGAAGTTCCAACTTGGGAAGATTGGGAAAAAAATCTAATCAAGGAATGCAGACTAATAGTTAAAAATAAAGATGAAATTTTAGGATGGGCTGCTATCACTAGATTTTCTAACAGGAAAGTCTACTCTGGAGTTGGAGATGTTAGTATATACATAAAAAGAAGTGCCAGTGGAAAGGGAATAGGAAAAAAACTCCTAGATGCCTTAGTAGTTGAAAGTGAAAAGCATGGATACTGGACATTGCAATCTAAAATATTTTCCAGTAATAAAGCTAGCATCAAGTTACATCTTAAATGTGGCTTTAGGAAAGTAGGCTTAAGGGAATCTTTTGGTAAAAGAAAAGACAAATGGCAAGATATATTATTGATGGAAAAAAGAAGTAAAAAAATTAAATAACATTATATAAAAAAATCGACTGTTTTATCTGAATAGTCGGTTTTTTATTTGAAAGAAATTTAACGAACAATAAGCTATAAAAAACTAATAGTATTAAGATTAAAGCGAATGAAAAATGAGATAAGAAACTTAATAAAAGCAAATGTAAATAAACGCATCCTGGTGGATTGTATACAATGTTCAAGTGTTGAAATTCCAATAAAAACAAAGATAAAAAAAATCGGAAAAAGTATTGACAGTACATCATTAGTATGATAATCTTATAAAGCAACTTAAGAAAAGACATAAAAAACAAAAAAACTTTCAAAAAGTTCTTGACACCTAAGGCGAAGACATGTTAAACTATAAAAGTTGTCGTCAAGAAACGACGAAAAAGAACATTAAGAAAGTTCTTGACAGCAAGGCAAAGACATGATAAACTATAAAAGTTGTCGCTAAGAGAAGCGGCAAAGCACATAGACAATAGAATAACACAGAGTCAACGTAATTCTAGAGAGACAAGTCGGCAGACTTAAAAATGCAAACAGTTAACGAAGAGTTAATGAGAAAATATACATCGAAAGATG
>Ga0209947_1001879_pt1 | contig 12286 bp, 9 predicted proteins | sample SalPonR2_B_D2_MG_FD_185706 | JGI IMG/M metagenome (GOLD analysis project Ga0209947, IMG submission 185706) | Salt pond soil microbial communities from South San Francisco under conditions of wetland restoration - Salt Pond MetaG R2_B_D2_MG... ... | reverse complement strand
GACGACGCGACGCTCGAAGACACCCGACTCAGCGACACCCAGATCAACGAAGGCATCGCCGATGCGTTCTCCGACGGTTGGTTCAGCGACCCGGGCGCCAACAGCCAGGTCGGCCTGTGGGGTCTCCTGCTCGCTGCCATCGGCACGATCTCGTACCTGATCAGCAGGCGCGTCAAGCGGGACTGGGTGGGCTTGCTCGTCGGTATCGGACCGTTCGTGGTGACGCTCTACTTCTTCTTCCAGAACGTCAACCGGCTGCTTCCACCGAACCTCTGAGCCTCAGCGCACGGTGCCGAAGTAGACCTGCCAGACGAGGGCGGTCTTCGCCACGAACGACAACACGATGTAGCCACGCTCGCCGAACACGTAGCTGCGCCACTTGCCGACCTGCTTGTACTGCAGGAACTGGTTCACCGCGAAGCAGTTGAACAGTGCGAAGACGCTGAACAGGATGCCCCACACCCACGGCGGAACCGCCTCGTCGGCATTGCCGAGCGCACCCTGGAAATAGATCGTGATCACGATCCACGGGACGATGCCGGCGATGCAACCGAACACGAACGGATACCAGTCGACGTTCTCGCCGGGACGATTCTGACGTTCCATCATCCAGCCGAACAGGATCATGGCGACGTTCGCGCCGGCCACACCGACGAGCGCCCCGATGTCGTACTCGCCGAGCAGCATCGTGATCAGCACGATCATCAACGTGGCGCTGAACGAGTACTCGATCCATCGGTAGGGGTTCTGCCGGTTGGCGATCGCCCGGTTGTAGGAGCCGTTGGCAACGGTGCCGACGAGCAGATGGAACAACGCCGACAGCAACGAGAACGCGGCCACCCCGTAGCCGAACGTCGGTGTGAAGAGGATCTCGGTGGGCGGCGTGCCTTCGAGCAACGCCGGGTCCTCGGTCGGATACGACGCCGTGATCGGAAGGCTGAAGTCGGTCATGATGAACAGGAACACCACCGCCGACACGAGGTGGAACACTCCGGCGATCAGGTTCCACTTGCGCAGACTCGACTCCGTGTCGTCGTCGAGACGCGGAGGTGAAGGATCGGATGGCAGCGCTGTCGTGGCAGTGCTCGTCGGGGCGTCGGCCGTTCTCGTCTGCTCGATCACGAAACTCATGCGGGCGAGGGTTGACTCCGTCGGCTGCAGGCAAACCTCTGCTGGCCGGGCGTGGCTCGTGGTGTCGGACACCACGAGCGACACTCAGCGCCCGGTGAAGTCGGGACGGCGCTTGTCGAGGAAGGAGGTCCGGCCTTCTTCGGCGTCGGCGCTCGCCCACGCGGCAGAGCGGGCCGCTTCGAACTGTGCATCCTCACCCGGCTCGACCTGCGCGTGCTCGAGGCCGATCTTGTGGCCGACGATCGTGAGCGGAGCGAGACGCGACAGCTCGTGCGCCCAGGACACCGCCTCGTCGAGGCCGCCGAGCCGGTGGACACCACCTGTGGCGTGCAGCTGATCGGCGGTATAGGTCTGCGCGGCGAGCAACATCGCCCGGGCGATCGGCGGCGAGAATTCCGACGCAAGTCGCCGGATGGTCCAGTGATCGACCACGAGACCGAGCTTGGCCGCAGGTATCCCGAGCACGCTGGTGGGCGTCGCGACGCGCAGATCGGTGGCGATCGCCAACTGCGCTCCCGCCCCCAGCGCCGGGCCGTCGATCGCTGCGATCACCGGCACCGGCAACCGGCCGAACCCTCGCAACACCGCCCCGAGGTCGGTGGCGAACTGGCCCTCGTCGACGCCGTTGAGGTCGGCGCCGGCGCTGAAGGCAGGCGGCTTGCCGGTGAGCACGACGGCGCGGATCGCATCGGGCGTTCGCGCATCGATCGCCGCTTGGATGTCGAGCAGCTCCAGCAGCGTGGCGTGATCGACGGCGTTGCGCCGGGCGGGGCGGTCGAGGGTGACCACGGCGACGAGGCCGTCGTGGGTGAGATCGACCGTCATGACCGGATCGGTTCCGCTCGTAGCATGATGCGACTGTATGTCGAACCGTCCTGCAACCCCCGAAGAGATCGACCCGATCCGCGCCCGGCGGGCCCAGGTGGCCAAGTGGACGCTGCTCGCGAATCGCGTCGGCTATCTGTTCGTGGCACTCGCGATGGCCCTGTTCGTGATTGCGTTCGCCGTCGGGTTCTCGGCCACGATGGCCAACCTGGTGATCGTCTCGTTCGTCATCGGGTGCGTGCTGCTGGCACCGTCGATCATCGTCGGCTACGCGGTCAAGGCGGCCGAACGCGACGACCGCGAACGCGGCTTCTGACATCGATGGTCCTGCAAACCGGGACCGGTTCCGGCCCGTTACCATCAGGTAACTGATGTCCCCACGACTCCCCGCCACCGCCCGACGCGAGCAGATCCTCGACGTCGCGCTCGAGGTCTTCGCCACCCACGGCTTCCACGGTGCGTCGATGAACGACCTGGCCGACGCCGTCGGCGTGACCAAGCCGGTGCTGTACCAACACTTCGAGTCCAAGCGCGACCTCTACCAGGCCCTGATCGACGAGGCCGGCGAACGGCTGCTGGGCAACATCGCGAAAGCCGCGGCCGAAGCCACCGACGGCAAGAGCCAGACCGAACTCGGTTTCCGCGCCTACTTCAGGTGGGTTGCCGAGGATCACGACGGCTTCCGCTTCCTGTTCGGCTCGGGCACCCGACGTGACGACGAGTTCAACGCTGCGGTCACCCGCATCACCGCCGAAGCCGCGAAGGCGGTCGCGCCGCTGATCGCGGTCGACATCGACGAACGTCACCGCACCACGATCGCCCACTCGCTCGTCGGCATGGCCGAGGGTGCCAGCCGACTGCTGGTCGAGCGCGGCGACGAGTTCGACCCGGACGAGATCGCCCAGGTCGTGGCCGACCTCGCGTGGGCCGGCCTCCGCGCCGTCCAACCCAAGGAGTGACCCGTTCGCGTTGCACGTCGGTGCAGCGGCAGGCGTTGACGGCAGCTCGCTGATGCGTCATCGTGTGCCATGACCGACACCGAGGCGCGCCTTCGTCCGAGCGAGAACCCCTACCTGGCGGGCAACTATGCGCCGGTCGAGCAGGAGTTGACGGCGTTCGACCTCCCCGTCACCGGAACCATCCCGGCCGATCTCGAGGGACGCTGGCTGCGCAACGGTCCGAATCCGGGCGCCGACACCGATTCCACAACGCATCACTGGTTCATGGGGGCCGGCATGGTCCACGGTGTACGTCTGCGCGGCGGCCGGGCCGAGTGGTACCGCAACCGCTACGTGGCCAGCGCCGAGGGCTTCAGCCCGAACACGAACGTCGGCGGGTTCGCCGGCACCACGTGGGCGATGGTCGAGGCCGGCACGCCACCGGTCGAGCTGGGATACGAACTCGATTCACTGGGCACCAACGCATTCGGCGGCACCCTGCCGAACGGGTTCAGCGCGCATCCCAAGTACGACCCGAGCACCGGAGAACTCCACGCGATGGCCTACCACTGGCCCGACCTGTGGGACCACGTCCAGTACGTGGTGGTCGCAGGCAACGGCCACGTGTCGAAGGTGGTCGACGTCCCCGTCGCCGACATGCCGATGATCCACGACATGTCACTCACCTCCACCTACGCCGTCGTGTACGACCTGCCGGTCACGGTCGACCTCGACGTGGTTGCGAACGGATCCCCGTGGCCGTTCACCTGGGCGCCCGACCGTGCGGCCAGGGTCGGCCTGCTCCCCCGCTCCGGCACCGCTGACGACATCGTGTGGTGCGATGTCGATGCGTGCTACGTCTTCCATCCTCTCAACGCGTACGACGCCGACGACGGCACCGTGGTGGTCGACCTGTGTCGCTACGACCGGATGATGGACACCGATCGACGAGGCCCGTTCAACGACTGTCTTCCGACGTTCGACCGGTGGGTGATCGACCCGTCGACGCAGTCGGTGAGCGAGACGCGGATCGACGATCGGCCCCAGGAGTTCCCTCGGCACAACCCGAACGTCGCCCTCCAGCGGCACCGCTACGGCTACACCTCCGAGGTCACGACCGGAAAACCGAACCTGCACGGCGCCATCATCAAGCTCGACGTCGAAACCGGCACGACCGATGCACATGAGTTCGGGGCGGGCCGTGGTGGCGCCGAGCCGATCGTGGTCCCCAAGTCCGACGGCGTCGCCGAGGACGATGCGTGGATTCTCACGGTCGTGTACGACGCGACCACCGACGCCAGCGAACTGTGCATCCTCGACGCCGGTGACATCACCGGCGACGAGGTCGCACGCGTCCCACTTCCACAACGGGTGCCGTTCGGCTTCCACGGCAACTGGGTACCCGACTCGTCGGTTTCGCCGCCACCCACTCTTGCGTGACATTCACATTTGCGCGACGTTCCCGGTGGGGCGGCCCACCGGGAATGTCACGCGAACGACGCTCTTCTTCGACGCGTCAGTCGGCAGGAACGATCACGAGGTTGCCCGGGCCGCTCGAGTCGGACTCGGGTTCCTGCACGTCGATCTTGGCGCCGGCGAGCGCATCGGCGACCTCGGGCGCAACACAGAATTCAAGGCCGTGCGCATCCGCGGTCTGGTCGCCGTCCATCGGCGCGTCGACGAAACCGAGCGAGATGCCCTCCTGTCCGTCGGTGGCGCCGGCGACCCGCAAGAGCGCGTCGTCGGGGATTCCCTGCTGCGACCGGACGTCGGTCAGCATGGCGGCGGCGGGGTTGGTCAGGGTCAGCATGGTCATCCTCCTCGGATGTCGGTTGCGTCCATCCAGCCCTACCCTCGGTGCGCTCGCCTCGCAACGTCGCTCGCCCGATCGGCCCCTGACCAGGCGTGTCCCAACCACGTTTGCGCCACGGTTTCGGCGGGGTGACCCACCAGAATTGCAACGCGAACGGGGGTCGAGGCGGGTTCAGCTGCGGTAGGTGAGACCGCGGTAGCCGTCGACGAAGCCGGCGCTGCGCAGCATCTCCAACAGCCCCGCCGGCGCGTCTTTGAGCCCGGCGCCGTCGACCTTGCGGACCTCCACCGAACGCAGACGGTCGTCCTTCACGAGCTTCACCAAGGCCTCGGTCCACTCCGGGTCGACGGTGGCGTCGGGGAACGTCACGAGGTGGTGGCTCCGACGGTCGAACCACACGAGGGCGCGACCCGCCCGCGACACCACGAGTGACGAAGCGCTCCGAGCCGGACGACCCGGCGTCGGTGGCCAGTCGAGGGCCGCACCATAGGGCTGTGCCGGATCGGTCGAGGCCAGCACCACTGCGTCCGGAACATCGCCCGGCGAGATCACGGGGTCCGCAGTGTCGCGCGCGGCGCGCAGCCGATCGACCGCCCCGGGTACGGCGAACTGGGCGGCGCCGAGCCCGTCGACGAAGTAGCCGCGCCGCACCTGACCGCGCTCTTCGAGCACCTTCAGCACGCCGTAGACCGCGCTGAACCCGCCGACCAGCCCCTCGGCCATCACCGCCTCGCGCGTGACGACGCCGTGACGCTCGACGAGTTGCAACGCCTGGGCGTGGGCCGCCTCGGTGGTGCTCGGCACCGGCACCAACAGGGGGGCAACGAGACTCCAGCGGCCCTGGCCCGCCGGGGGACCGATCCGAGTCAGACGGCCAGGTCGCGGCCGTCCGCGCGTCTTCGAACGGCTGGACGCGCCGGCCTTCATCCGCGCGCCGCCGAGCACCGCGCGAAGGGGTGCCAGTGAGTCGTTGGTGACCTCACCAGCCCACACCAGATCCCACAGCGCAGCCAACAGCTCCTGGTCGGCGGCGCCGGGCGAGGCGCCGCGGATCTGGCCCCAGAAGCTCGCCCCCTGTTCGGCGAGGAGGGTGCGGATCGCGTCGTGGAGTGCACCGTCGACGGGTTCTCGTTGTTCCCAGCCCGGCGCGAGCAGCGGCAGTTGGTCGGCGAAGCACAGCCGGACGCGACCGTCGCGGGCACCGAGACCACCGGCTCCCACCCAGACGACTTCGCCGGCGGTGCACAGTTCGTCGAGCATCGATGGGCGGAACGAGCGGACACGCATCGACAACACGTCGGCCTCGATGGTCGACGCCACCAAGGCCGCGCCGGAGAGCACACCCAGAGTTTCGACCAGGGCCTCCATCCCCCGTCGCTCCGCCGGGATGCCATGCCACGCCGTGAGGAACCGGGCGAACGCCTCCTGCTCGACCGGCTCGACCTCCCTGCGCAAGGCGGCGAGCGACCGGCGCCGGAGCTGGCGCAGCACGTCGGCGTCACAGAACTCGCGGCTCACACCACCCGGTCGGAACTCACCGACGACGAGTCGTTCCTCGCCTTCCAGGGCGGCGAGGGCACCGGCGATCCGCTCGGGCGGAGCACCGAACCGGGTGGCGACCTCGGCGGTGAGGAACGGCCCGTGCGTGCGGGCGTATCGACCGACGAGCTCTTCGAGCGGGCGGGCGACCGGGTCGGTGAACGCCATTGGCAGCCCGAGCGGGAGCGAGCACCCGAAGGCGTCCCGATACTTCGCTGCGTCCTCGGCAGCCGCGTAACGCGTCTCGCCGGCGAGCGCGATCTCGATGACCCGCTTCTCGCCGAGCAGGCTCGTCAACCACCCCGGCGGCCCCCCCTGGTCGCCGTCCGCGCCCGGATCGTCACATCGCAGTTCGATCTCGGCAACAGTCAGATCACCGACGCGCCGGAACACGTCGTGAAGCTCATCGGCCGAGCGGGCCCGGCGCCCATCGGTGAGGCACTGCAGTTCGAGTTCGACGTCGGCGAGCACGTCGGGGTCGAGCAACTCGCGCAACTCCTCGGCACCGAGGAGGTCGCGCAGGAGGTCGCGGTCGAGCGCCAACGCTGCGGCCCGCCGCTCGGCCAGCGGGGCATCGCCCTCGTACATGTACGCGGCGATCCAGTTGAACAGCAGGCTCGACGCCATCGGGCTCGCCTTGGCGGTGTCGACGGTGACCACCCGTACCGTGCGCGAACGCAGGAGCCCGAGCACCTCACGCAACGCCGGCACGTCGAACACGTCCTGGAGGCACTCGCGCGACGTCTCGAGCAGGATCGGGAACGTCGGATACTTCGAGGCCACCGCGAGGAGGTCGGCTGCTCGCTGACGCTGCTGCCACAGCGGCGTGCGCCGATCGGGACGACGGCGCGGGAGCAACAACGCCCGGCCCGCACATTCGCGGAACCGGGCCGAGAACAGCGACGTCTGCGGCAAGGTCTCGACCACGAGTTCGTCGATGTCCTCCGGGTCGATCATCAATGCCTCGATCGGCAGTTCGACCGCCGACTCCGGCAGCCGGATGACGATGCCGTCGTCGCCCCACATCGTTTCGACCGGGATGTCGAACTGGTCGATCAGGCGACGCTCGATCGCCATTGCCCAGGGCGCATGCACGGGGGTGCCGAACGGGCTGAGGATGCACACCCGCCAGTCGCCGATCTCGTCCTGGAACCGCTCGACGACCACCGTGCGGTCGTCGGGTACCGCACCCGTGGCCTCGACCTGCTCGTCGAGATACTGGCGCAGGTTGCCGGCGGCGAAGGCGTCGAGGGCGTAATGCTCCATCAGACGGGCGATTGCTGCTCGCTCGTCGAGGTCGCGCATCTCGCGGACGAACGCCCCCAGCGCCCGACCCAACTCCAACGGGCGGCCCGGCCGGTCGCCGTGCCAGAAGGGCATCTTGCCGGGCTGGCCCGGGGCCGGTGTCACCGTGACGCGCTCGAAGGTGATGTCCTCGATCCGCCACGTCGACGCGCCGAGCACGAACGTCTCACCCGGTCGGCTCTCGTACACCATCTCCTCGTCGAGTTCGCCGACCCGGGTGCCGTCGGGCAGGAACACACCGAACAGGCCACGATCGGGAATCGTTCCGCCCGAGGTGACGGCCAACCGCTTCGAGCCGTCCCGGGCACGCAGGCGATCGTTGACCCGATCCCAGACGATGCGGGGTCGCAGCTCGGAGAACTCCTCGCTCGGGTAGCGCCCCGACAGCAGATCGAGCACGTTCCCCAACAGGTCGTCCGAGATCTCGGTGAAGCTCGCGCAGCGCCGCACCATCGCCGACACCTCGGCCACCGAACACTCCTCGACGATCGCCACCTGGGCGACGATCTGCTGAGCGAGCACATCGAGCGGGTTACGCAGGTACCGGGTCGACTCGATCTCACCGTCGACCATCCGGCGCGTGACCACCGCAGCCTCGAGGAGGTCGCCACGATGCTTCGGGAAAATCGACCCCCGCGACGGCTCGCCGACCGAGTGCCCGGCACGACCGATGCGCTGCAACCCTCGACTGACCGCGCCCGGCGACTCGACCTGGATGACGAGGTCGACGGCCCCCATGTCGATGCCCAGCTCCAGGGACGACGTCGCCACGATCGCACGCAGCTCGCCACGCTTCAGCCGGTCCTCGATCACCACGCGCTGCTCTCGTGCGAGCGACCCATGATGGGCCATCACCAGCGGCAGTTCCCCGTCGCCCGACGACGCTGTGCCGAGCGTGACATGAGCTTCCTCGTACAGTTCGTTGAGCTTGGCGGCCAACCGTTCCGCGGCGCGACGGGCGTTGCAGAAGATGATCGTGGAGCGGTTCGCCAGGATGCGGGTGAGGATCTCCGGGTAGATGCTCGGCCAGATCGAGGTGCGCCGCTCGGCGAGTGCGATCTCAGCCGGACCGGCCGTCGGGTCGGCAGGCTTGCGCTGGCCGAGGCTCGACATGTCCTCGATCGGAACCACCACCTCGACTTCGAGTGGTTTGCGAATGCCGGCGTCGACGATCCGTACCGGCCGCCTTCGACCGGGTTCCTCGAATCCGCCGAGGAACTCGGCGACCTCCTCGAGCGGGCGTTGCGTCGCCGAGAGCCCGATGCGCTGGGGCGGCCGGTCGGTGACCTCCTCCAGGCGCTCCAACGTCAGCATCAGGTGAGCGCCCCGTTTGGTGGTGGCCATTGCGTGGATCTCGTCGATGATGATCGCCTCGACACCGGCCAGCGTTTCGCGGGCCGACGACGTGAGCATCAGGTACAGCGACTCGGGCGTGGTGATCAGGAGATCGGGCGGTCGCCGGATCAGCTTCTGGCGATCGTTGGCGGCCGTGTCGCCCGTGCGCATTCCGACGTCCGGCGCCACGAAGGCGTGACCGAGACGCTCGGCAGCGAGTTCGATGCCCTTCAGTGGAGCGCGGAGGTTCTTCTCGATGTCGAACGCCAACGCCCGCAACGGCGAGATGTAGAGCACCCGGGTTCGGTGCGACCGCTCGTCGGGGCGAGGCGTGGTGGTGAGGCGGTCGATCGACGCGAGGAACGCCGTGAGCGTCTTGCCCGACCCGGTGGGCGCACAGATCAGCGTGTGCTGGCCGTCCGAGATGGGCGGCCAGCCCTGCACCTGAGGCGGCGTCGGCTCGGGGAACGACGCCGCGAACCACTCCCGCACGGCGGGCGAGAACGCCTCCAGGACCGGATGGGCTGCGATCGCCCCACGCTATCCAGCACCCGCCGAAACGATCCCCGAACATCCAGTGATGAGTTTCCGCGACGCCTGCCGTCGTAGAAACTCATCGCTTCACGGTTCAGCCGTCGTCGTCCATCTCGTCCATCTCGTCCATGTCCGTGCCGTCGATGCCACGGACCGGCGCAGCGACGGTGAGTTCGGTTCCGTCGTCGAAGATCATGGTGACCTCGACCTCGCCGACGAAGTCGGCCGGATCGATGTCGAGCATCATCACGTGCGGGCCACCCGGCTCGAGCGTGAACGAACCACCAGCAGGAACCGCGAAACCGTCCTCGCGCTGCTGCATCTGCATCGTGCCGTCGTCGTCCATCAGGGTCTCGTGGATCTCGACGACGGCGTCGAACGGTACGGAGCCACCGACGAGCGTGACATCCGTGTCGCCATCGTTGGTGATCGTGCCGTAGGCGGCCGACGCGCTCTGACCTTCGGCGGGCTGGCGCACCCAGGCGTCCGTGACGGTGATGTCGCCGACGGTGGCCTCACCACCGGCCATGTCGTCGTCGTCGGCCATGTCGTCGTCGGCCATTTCGTCGTCGGCCATGTCGTCGTCGGCCATGTCCTCGGGCGTGGTCGTTGCGACGACGGCGTCGGACGAGCTGTCATCGTCGCTCCCGCACGCTGCAAGCGACAAGACGAGCGCGGATGCGGCGAGAGAGGCGAGGAGGGATGAGGTTCGAGTGTGGTTCACGCACGCACAGGTCGCCTCGTAGCCTCATCTGGTTCCCGCGAGCCGAAACATCCCGGTCCCGACTCGCTGAGCGCAACGATCCGGGAACATTTCGGATGGTGGCGTCAGTTGCGCTCCGACGTCGCCCCGCGCTCGACGTCGATGGTTCTCGTCAGACGCACGCGTTGCAGGAGATCGCGGTCGTGCGTCACGAGGATCACGGTGCCGGCAAACGTGTCGAGTGCCTGTTCGAGCTGCTCGATCGCCGGCAGATCGAGGTGGTTGGTCGGTTCGTCGAGCACCAGCAGGTTCGCCCCGTTGGCCATCAGCAGCGCCAAGGATGCCCGGGTCCGCTCGCCTGGCGACAGAGTCTTGGCGCCTCGGTGGACGTGCTCGGCGCCCAGGCCGAACTTGGCGAGCAGCGTGCGGGCACCAGCCACCGACAGCCCGGTCGCCGCCGTGAACGCGTCGACCAGCGCCTCGTCACCGAGCAATTCCGTTCGGGCCTGTTCGATCTCGCCGACGACCACGCTCGCGCCGAGCGACGCCGTCCCACTCGTCGGCTCGACTCGCCCGAGCAGCAGTGAGATCAGCGTCGTCTTTCCACTGCCGTTCGGCCCGACGAGTGCGACGCGATCGCCGACGCGAAGGTCGAGGTCGACGGGACCGAGCCGAAATGCACCCCGATCGACGACGGCCGCACGAGCGGTCGCAACGACGTCGCCGCTGCGGCCGGCGGTCGGGATCGTCATTCGTAGCTCCCACGCCTCTCGGGGCTCGTCGACCGCTTCCAGGCGTTCCGCTGCCTTCTGCGTGCGGGCCGCTCTCCCGGCCAGTTGTTCGGTCTGGTCGACCTTGAAGTGGCGAATGTGCTTGTCGGTCTCCCCGGACTTCTTGACCTTTGCCTGCCCCTGTGTCGCCCACTCCCGTTCTCGCTGGGCGCGCTGCTCGAGCGCAGAACGCTTCGCGTCGTACTCCTCGTACCGTTCACGGGCGTGCTGGCGCGCCAGTTCCCGTTCGGCGAGGAACGAGTCCCACCCGCCGGCGAACCAGGTTGCTCGATGCGAGTGGTGGTCGACCTCGATGACATCGGTGATCGTGCGCCGGAGGAACGAGCGGTCGTGGCTGACGAGCAGCACCGGCGCATCGAGGCCGACGACCCACCGTTCCAGCCGGTCGAGGCCATCGAGATCGAGGTCGTTGGTCGGCTCGTCGAGGAGGAAGACGTCGAACCGCGACAACAGCAGCGATGCCAGCGACGAGCGAGCCGCTTCACCGCCGGACAAGGTCAGCGTGGGCTGATCGAGCAGCTGTTCGTCGAGGCCGAGGTCGTGCCAGACCTCACCGACCCGGGCAGCGAAATCGGCGGCGCCCAACGCCAGCCAGCGGTCGAGCGCATCCGAGTAGCGGTCGTCGGCACCCGTTTCGGCAGCCGCCAGCGACGTGGTGGCCGCGTCGAGTTCGATCTGGGCTGCGGAGACGCCGCTGCGGCGAGCCAGGAACTCCCGGACCGTCTCGGTCCCCGTGCGCTCGGGTTCCTGCGGCAGCAGCCCGATGCTGGCCGTGCGGGGCACGGCCTCGGCCGAGCCTCCGTCGAGTTCGACGTGACCGGCCAGTGCCCCGAGCAGGGTCGATTTGCCGACGCCGTTCGGGCCGACGAGACCCACACGGTGGCCCGGAGCGAGTGTGAGGTCGACGTCGTCGAGCACCACGAAAGGGCCACGGACGACGGTGAGAGAACGAGCGATGAGCGAAGCGGACACGGAGAACTCCAACGAGTCGGGCGCGCCGGTTGGCGCGGTACACACGGACGTGGAAGCTCAACGATCGGTCATCGGCGCCCACCGTAGCCCGCTCCATTCGCCCGGTGCGCCCCGATTTCCCACCTCCCGACCCGAAATGGCGCGGCAGCGTCTCGCTCAGCGCAACGCTGGCGAGATTTTTCGGACTGAGGCGGACTGAGGCACGGTCGGGGTCGGGTTGGTGGGGCGAGTTGCGGCCCGGGCGCGAGGGCGACACACTCGACTCGCCGATGCCGACCGTGATCCTCCGCCCCTGGCAGCGTGCTGCGTACGAAGCGTTCCGGGCCAGCCCCGACCCCGACTACCTTGCCGTCGCCACACCGGGTGCCGGCAAGACCACCTTCGCGCTGACGTGCGCTCG
>Ga0209947_1001877_pt1 | contig 12287 bp, 9 predicted proteins | sample SalPonR2_B_D2_MG_FD_185706 | JGI IMG/M metagenome (GOLD analysis project Ga0209947, IMG submission 185706) | Salt pond soil microbial communities from South San Francisco under conditions of wetland restoration - Salt Pond MetaG R2_B_D2_MG... ... | reverse complement strand
CCATATTTTCTATGGCGCCTCTTTAAGCAAATCAATTTTTGCTTATCTCGTCGCTCAAATGGTTGTTGAGAATAATTTAGATTTAGATAAACCCATAAACGATTATTTTAATGTAGAACTACCAAATATACCAATCGAAGCAAATCATAGAAAATTAACTGACTTAAAAGATGATATTAGGTATAAAGATATTACAACTAGAATGTGTCTTTCTCATTCCTCAGGTCTTCCCAATTGGAGGTGGATTAACAACCCAGACAGAAAATTAAAAATCCAATTTGATCCTGGAACTAGCCATAGCTATTCTGGAGAAGGTATTATGTTAGCACAATGGCTAGTAGAACATATAGAAAAAGAACCTATAGAAGCACTTGCAAAAAAAAGGATATTTGAGCCTTTAGAAATGTCGAATACAGATTTTTTATGGAGGGATGAGTTTAAAAACCACTTTTGCTATGGCCACGATAAAAATCAAAAAAAACTACCAAAGGATATTGAGTTAGATGATGCAGCAGCAGCTGGCTCTATGGAAACTACTATAATAGATTACACTAAATATTTACTGCACATATATGAATTGTATAAGGAAGATTCTGCTGTAGCTAAGTTGTTGTTTACACCTAATATTTCCATTAAATCCAAACAACAATTTGGCCCATTGAGTAAAGTTATCACCACAGAAAACGACGCCATAAACCTAAGTTATGGACTGGGCTGGGCCTTAATTAAAACACCATATGGAGAAGCAGCACTTAGAGGTGGGCACAGTGAAGGGTTCCAACATTATTTTATAATATTTCCTGAGAAAGATACAGCTATGCTAGTAATGTCAAATAGTGATAACGCAGAAGGAATTTTTGAAAATTTATTTGAAAAAATTATAGGTGATGTTTTTACACCATGGAAATGGAAGGGATATTCCCCTAACCTTAGTCAATAAAATAAACGTTTTATAGGAAATTCTTAAAATGAAAAAAAGACGTTTAGTTACTTATATTACCAATAGTATTTTGATTTTAATTTTATTGATTTCAAATCAAATATATAGTCAAAACACCCTTAAAAAACATTTTGAACAGATTGCGGATACTATAAGAGGAACTATTGGTATAAGTGTTTTACATATCAAAAAAGGATCGTCAATATCCTTTAATGGAAATGAAAAATTCCCAATGCAAAGTGTTTATAAATTCCCTATAGCTATGGTTATGCTTCACGAGATTGATAAAGGAAATTTCTCTCTTGAAGATTCCATAGTAATTAGCAAAAAGGAATATATACCTAAGGCAGGCCATAGCCCAATTAGAGAGACGTATCCTAATGGTATCAAGCTTACAATAAAAGATATTTTAGAATACAATGTGTCAAAAAGTGACGGAACGGCTTGCGATGTTTTATTACGATTATTAGGAGGGGCAAAAAAAGTCGAAAAAAGAATTCACAAATTAGGTGTTAAAAATATTGCCATTACTACTACAGAAATGGTTCAAGTTGCATATGATACAATTCAATATCAAAACTGGTCTACCCCAAGAGCAATGAACAAGCTCTTGAAGGTATTTTATAATGGGAGTTATCTGTCTGAAAAAAGTCAAAAAATATTATTGGATTTTATGTCCATTTCTAATCCGTGGTTTGATAGAAGGTTAAAGGGATTATTACCTGTAAATACACCGCTCGTTCATAAGACAGGAAGCGCTCGTACTTATAATGGTTTAACAAGAGCCACAAATGATGTTGGCATCATTACCTTGCCAGACAATAGCCATATCGCAATTAGTGTATTTTTATCAGACTCATACGATTCTCAGTCAAAAAGAGAATTGACTATCGCAAAAGTAGCAAGAGCCGCCTATGATTATTATGTAATAAAATAATAAACAAATAAAAAGTTTATGAATTATAGAACACTTTACTTTCTTTTCACGGTCGTACTTTTTACCAACACCATCTATGGACAACACGAAAAAATTACTGATAAATGGTAAACTCAAACCATAGTTGACTTAGATAATTAGAAGAAAAAAATACTCAATTAGGTGTCAAAATAGAAACCGAAAGATTTAGATGTACATTAATCCATTATATTTTACTATTGTAGTTCCGGAAACTCGTAGTAAAATCATAAATAAATCTGTTATAAACTTGATCAGTAATTTTCTTAACATTCTTATTCTTTTAGGTACTTTTCAAGGTGTAATTACAGCTACTTTATTATACAGGTTAAAACCTAGAGGACAGGCTAATACTATTTTAGCTTTGTTTACATTATTAATATCTCTGGCTTGTCTCAACATCTATTTTTTACTAGCCGTAAAAAGTTTGAATCCTTTTTTGAGAGTGTTAGGGGAAATAATTCCTTTAATCATCTTAATGCCAATTGGACCTCTAGTCTATTTTTATGTTAAGGCATTGCTTTATCCAGAATTCAAATTAAGTAAAAAAAATAGACCACATTTCTATAGTATTATAATTGACCTTATCCCATATTTAGCCTCTACAATACTTCTTTTGGGAAATTATTTTGATTTTGTCACTATAAATTATAATGAACAATGGAAAATTTTTGTAGATACTTATTTTATATATTCAGATATTCCTAGATGGATTTCTCTTGCTATTTATTTATGGCTTACCTATAAAATGCTTAACAACTATGAAGCTTCTAAAAAAGAATACAATACTTTCCGTTGGGCAAAAAGATTTACCTCAGGTATGTCTCTATTTACCTTAATTTGGCTGTTTCATTTAGTGCCCTATGTTATTCCCTCACTATCAGATGAGCTATTAGCCCTTGTTGGCTGGTATCCTATTTACATGCCTTTAGTTGTATTAATTTATTGGATAGGAATAAGTGGTTTCATAATGAGTATAAAATCCAACCAATCTATTTCCAAAAAATTATCACCAGCAGAGATTAAAAATGTAATGGATGGTTTAGAGAAGGCTATGAAAAAAGATAAATTATACCTAAACCCTACACTTAAGCTCAATGATATTGTAAAGCATATTGAAGTACCACAAAAAACAATTTCGGCAGTTTTAAACCAACATTTTCAAAAAACATTTAAAGAATTCATTAATGGCTATAGAATTGAAGAATTCAAATTAAGGTTATTAAAAAATAATTCTGAAAAATTAACCCTTATTGGAGTTGCCTTTGAGTGCGGTTTTAATTCTGAAGCAACATTTCATAGAGTATTTAAAAAATCAGTTCATTTATCCCCGAAAGAGTTTCTACAAAAACATTCAATAAACCGAGTAAAATAACTCTCAAAACTAGATTTGAAAAGACACAGTCTTACATTCATTGCTTTATTTACTTAATCATTGCTTTATTTGTGAAAAAATGAATTTATGAAAACATCAATTAGTATAATACTACTAACATTAATCCATTTTACTTGGTCTCAAAATATTGAAACTAGAATAAAAAATGTAGAAAACAGCTTAACTTTTCCATCGACTGTATTGGCTAATCAAGAAATTATTAAGTCAAATATCAATGAAGCGATGAAGCAAAACAAAATACATGGAGCAAGCGTAGCGGTTATAAATGATGGGAAAATAGAATGGTTAAAAGGCTATGGGCTGCGAGAAGTTGGCGGTTCAGACAAAGTTACTACTGAAACCTTATTTCAATGTGCATCAATTGGTAAACCAATTACCGCAATTGCTATTTTAAAATTGGTAGAAGCTGGCAAAATTGACTTAGATGAAAATGTGAATAACAAACTCCAACGCTGGAAGATTAAGGATAATAAATTTACAAAAAATCTAAAAGTGACATTAAGACATTTGCTTTCTCATTCCTCAGGTCTTAACGACGGTTATGGGTTTTCAGGTTATGATTCAAAAGATGAAATTCCAACTTTGTTGCAAATTTTAAATGGTCACCGTAATTCAAACTCAAAAAAATCACATGATATAAAAACAATTCCTGGTAAAACTGAAAGATATTCTGGTGCAGGTTATCTAATTATTCAAGTATTGATTGAGGACATAAGTGGGTTGTCATTTGCTGATTATGTACAGCAACATATTTTTGAACCTCTTAAAATGCTACATTCTACCTACGATTTTCATCCAGACAAGAATTTAGGATTACCAATAGCCGCAGGTCATCGGTCCAATGGCAAGCAACTAAGAAATAAAAAATATAACATTTACCCCGAGCATGCTGCAGCAGGGCCATGGACAACAGCAGAAGATTTAGCTAAATTGATTATTGGAGTTCAGGAAGCATATAATGGTAAAGCGAATCCTGTATTAAATCAAAAATTAACTCATGAATTTCTTACAACACAAATAAACAATAAAGGTTTAGGTGTTAACCTTAAAGGAGTTGAAAAACCTCAGGCCTTTTGGCATGCTGGCCAAAATTTGGGATATACAGCTTTATTATATGGACTAATTGAAAAAAGGGAAGGTGCCGTTATTTTATTAAACTCAGATGGAGGAGAAGGATTGATGCAAGAATTTATGACTAGTGTTGCGATGGAATATGATTGGCCAGTAATAAACGCTTATAAAGCTCAAAAAATCCCCAATGACCTTCGGTCTAATTTGATAGGAAAATATGAGAACACTGATAAATCAAGAACTCTATTCGTTAGTCAAAAAAATGGTATAATCACCTTAAAACCCTCAGGTGCAATAAAAGGCTATCAACTTTATAGAATTAAAGACAATAGCTACACATTTAAAGATTCTCAAGACTATTTCAGGGTCTCTTTTCACTTGGAAAATGGAACTACAACATTAAAATTTTCTGAAAGTATAGGAAAAATAACATATCTGAAAAAATCAGACTAAAAAACAAGCTATACGAATCTTACGAAAAAGAGTCATCTTGTTTAAACTATTGAAATGGTAAAATTTGTCAACAGTATGGTATAAATGGTATACCTGATAATTTAGTAATAGACCCGAATGGAATAATTATAAAAAGAAAAATTAGAGCTAAAGATTTAGAAGTTTTTTTAGAAGACTTGTTTGACAAACAATAAAAGTTTATGCACAGTTTTTAAAAAAAAATTAATCTCTGAAATCAAGATTAATATTCATATTTATGCGAAAATACTCCCCACAAAAACTGGAAGAATTAAAAAATAAAATTGAAAGCAAATTACCTAATGAAGAATTATCGGATTTTGTTAGGGAATTTTTCTATTTACAAATAAACAGTAATATATAGCAGATTATAGTTGCAGTTGATGACAGCTGTTATGATTTTATGTTCTATAAAGAAAAAAATGCTGTTCTAGAATTTGAACATAACAATTCTAAACAAATTTGCAACACTACTTTTACTGTTCATCAATTAAAACCACCATTAAAATATAAATTTAGAAAGTCTTTATCATAATTCAGAATAAAGGTTCAGCCTTGGTTAAATACATTCTTTTTCCCAAATCATTATGAAAAAGGAATTCTTGATTTAAAGAACATATATGGAAATGAAATTACAAGCATACATTCAGCTATATATAATAGTAGCTCTTTTGAAGAAAAAGTTAAGATTGCAAAAGATTTTTTAAACGAAATTAAGCCCGCATTTAATGGAAATTTAGATTTAGAAAAAAAAGTTTGTGTGGAGATTTATAAACAAAAGGAATTATAACTGTTAATCAATTATCTGATTTGTTTTTTTGTGATAGACAAACTCTTAATAAAACCTTCAAAACATCTGCTATCTATTGGTAAAAAATATAGAAGACCCAGATTAAAACTAAATATCCATTTTTACAATTCAACTAAACTAAACGATGATTCAATAAGAACAGCTATCTAAGAGCGAAGATTAGATTTATATTGCCCTCATATTAATTTAAATCACGGAAAAATGAAAAAAATATCTTTATTATTTATTCTTGCTTTTCTAGCACTTCAAGGCTGTGTTACTAGCAAAAGATTTTCAAATACGACTCTTGTAAAATCTACACCTTTAAAGCATCAAAAATATACTGGGCAATGTTGGAGTTTTGCATCAACATCACTCCTGGAAGCAGAAGCAATGAGGTTAGGTTATGAAATTCCGGAACTATCCTCCTTCTTTTTTGTTTATCATAATTATTTAGATAATGCTGAAGATTATTTGAAAAACAAAGGTACTTCTCGCTTAAACAGAGGTGACCTTTCCTTTTCGGTACTTGAAGTTTTTGAAAAGCACGGAGCTGTTCCAGAGTCAGTTTATGATGGTGATTTGGGTAGGCTTACAACTAAAAAACAAATGATGAATAGATGGAAGGAAGAAGATGAAATGAATGCTTTAATAAAGCGAAACCTAGATTCACTCATCAAAACCGATACCAGTAATGACAAATCCTTAGAAATTGTTAAAAACATATTAAATGAGTATATGGGTGAAATTCCAGAGAGTTTTACTTTTCAAGGAAAAACAGAAACTGCCCAAACATTTGCCAATAAATTTGTACCGCTAAATTCTAAAGATTATACAGAACTAACATCTTATAATCATCATCCATTCTATCAAAAAATAATGCTCGAAATCCCTGTAAATTGGAGATTTAAAAAATACCTAAATCTACCCATTGAGAGTTTTATGAGTACGATAGACAGCGCTTTAAATGGTGGTTTCAGTTTGGTATGGGAAGGCGATATTGGTGGTGGTGATAAAGATGGTTTTAATGACAATGGCTATGTAAGGGTAAAGGGTGAGTATGAAGACGAAAATCTCATATCTCAAGAACAACGTCAAAGTGCCTACAAAAGAAAAACAACACTTACAGAGCACACTATGCATTTGGTTGGCTATACATATGATCTTAAAGGTGAAAAATTCTATATTCTAAAAAATACTTGGGGTAAGAACAGAGGAATAGATGGGTCTTACTATTTATCAGAAAATTACTTCCGTCTTAGAACTGTCTCTGTTACTGTACACAAAGATGCATTCCCAAAAGAGATCAAAACAAAAATCCAGTACCAAAAACATAGCAAATAATGGACGTAAAAAAACTCATTTTCTTCCTACTAGTAATATCTTTAGGTTGTTCAACCGACAATCTACGACCTGACTCTTCGATTTCCGATTTGGCAGACGAATATCTTGCACAAACTATCTCAAGATTTCCCGAAGATAAATACTTTTTGGATTTACCAATCGAGGATCACAGTCTTTTTTCATCCAACCATCTCGAGGATTTATTAAAATGGGAAGAATTTGAAGATAGTATTTACAACAGGCTTATAAAAATTGACAAGTCTAAATTTTCTTCTCAAGCAGATCAAATTACATATTGGCTATTAAAGGAGGAACTTGAGAGTAGTATTGATATGAGGGTTTGTAAAAGGGAACTTTGGAACGTTAATCATCAGTGGAACTTTACCCGCATATGGTTGGGTATCGTTGATTTTCAACCTGTAGGAAATGAGACCCTAAGACAGCAAGCATTAAGAAGGTGGAAAAAATTTCCAAGATATGTAGAAACAGAAATCAAAAACTTGAAACTTGGGATAGAAAAAGGTTATAGCATGCCGAAAGAAATTGTAGAATTAGTAATTCCTCAAATAAAAGTCTTGACAAGCTATTCTTTAGAAGATTCACCATTCATGTCACCAGCTAAAAGAGACGATAGTGAAAAATTTAACAAAGAATGGGTGAAATTAGTAACTGAACAAATCAACCCTGCTCTATCAAAATATGTAGAGTATCTTCAAAACGATTATTTAAAAAAAGCAAGAACAAAAGGATCTGTCTTAGCCTTACCAAATGGAAGTGAATGCTACAGGGCTTTTATTCGAAGTAGTACGACAACAAAAAAGTCAGGGAAAGAAATATTTGACCTCGGGCTGAAAATTGTAAATTTAAATATTAAAGCTGTTGAAAAGTTAGGAAAGGATCTTTACCAATTGGATGACTTTGCAGAAATAATTTCTCAGATCGATAGAGATTCTAGTCTTTATTTTAAATCCTCAGATGAAATCTTGGCTTACAATAGCACAATACTAGATTCTGCTAAGGCTAAATCAAAAAAATGGTTTGATTTAATGCCCTCCTCAGATGTAACTATAAAACCATATCTCCCCCATGAATATGGGAGCGGATCTTACGAAAGTGGGACAGACAATAAGCCAGCTTATTTCAGAATAAATTTGAAAAATCCAGAGAAACAAACTTATTATAATAACGAAAAATTGTCCTTTCATGAGGCTTATCCTGGACATCATTTACAACTAGGAATTGAAAGAGATATTGAAGGATTACATCCAGTTAGAGAAATACTTGGATTTCAAAGTTATATGGAGGGATGGGCTAGGTATGCTGAGCAATTGGCAGAAGAAATGGAGCTATATAAACATAAAGCCTCGCTTATCAATAGACGCGCTTGGCCATCAAGAGGAATGGTAATAGATCCAGCATTACATTTAAACTTATGGTCAAAAGACTCAATTATAAACTTTATAATGGCATCAGGGATGAGTCAGTCATCTGCAACGAGTCTTTATCGAAGAAGCATTGTCAGCCCTGCGCAACTTACTTCCTATGATGTAGGCGGTGAAGAAATAAAAGCACTCAGAAAATTATCGGAAGAAAGACTAATGGAATCTTTCGATATAAAAGAATTTCACAACAAGATATTAGAAAATGGATCTATACCCTTGTCTGCATTGAGATTACAGGTTGAAAGATGGATTGATAATAAAATCAATATTAAAAATTAATACTTGCCTATTAAATGAATCAAAAAAAGCTAACTTGATTTCTTAATAAATCACCATTCATTAGGTGTTTTTAAGAGGGCAAAATTTCTCTAAATACAATCTTTTTAATTTCTTAAGAGATTTTTTAATTGATTTTTATAGGTCAATCCAATTGGTATCTTATTCCCTCCTATTGTAATACGATTACCCTCAATTAAAGTTATTTTATTTATAGATACTATGAAGGATTTGTGCACTCTCAAAAAAAGAGAACCTGGCAAGATTGATTCTAAAGATGATATTTTTTCGTGACTTAGAATCATTTCTTCTTTGACGAATATTTTGGTGTAATTCCCATAGGCTTGAATATACAGTACATCATCCATATGTAATTGATGCGTTTTCTTATCTCCTTTTATAAATAATCTTTTTAGGTTTTTTGTTTGCGAATCACGTCTTGTTAAGCTATTTTGAGAAACTACTTTGTTAATTGCTCTTAAGAATCTTTCAAAAGAAAATGGCTTTAGTAAATAGTCAGTAATATTCAATTCATAACCTTCTAGGGCAAACTCTTTATGTGCAGTAGTCACAATTACTTGAGGGGGCTTGTGAATTGTTTTCAAGAAATCAAAACCCTTTAGTTGAGGCATTTGGATATCAAGAAATACCAAATCAATTCTTTTATCTTTGAGTAATTGCATTCCTTCAAACGCATCATAACAATTTCCTACCTTATTAAGATAAGGAAGGTTCTCACAAAACCCTTCAATAATTCTATGTGCAATTGGCTCATCATCTATAATACAGTATTTCATTTCAAATTAATAATTAAATTCACCGTATAAAGCCCCTCTTTTTGTTCAAAAATTAATTTATGTTGTTCAGGGTAAGAATGTACAAGTCTCTTTTTTAAATTTACTAAGCCAATACCGTGAGATTCAATAGAAATAGTTGGATCAAAATTGTTTTTGAGAGTAAAGAAAAGCTGGTTTTTTTCTGATTTCATTTTAATATCAATAAATGCATGTCTACGCATCTTTTCTACCCCATGTTTAAAAGCGTTTTCTAATAGTACAATAAAGGTCAACGGAGTAATTTGTAAGCTCTCCTCAACATTGTGGTTAAACACAATATCTACCTTTTTTTGATAACGTATTTTATGCAGTTCTATATAGTCTTCAAGATATCGTATTTCATCTTTCAATAGAACATATTCTTCCTCACCTTTATAAATTGTATATCTCAACATATCTGATAATTTTAAAATAACCTGAGGCGCTTTATCAGACTTTTCTAGCACTAAACCATAAAGGTTATTTAGAGTATTAAAGAAAAAATGGGGATTGATTTGACTTTTTAGTAAGGATAATTCTGTTTTTGCTTTATCTATTTTCAAAGTTTGTAGCCAACGCCAATGCTCATAAGCCCACAATAGAAGAAAAACAGGAATAGGCAGTAACATAATACCAGCAAAGCGTTCCCTATTTTGACTGTCAAAGTTAGCTGTTGTATAAAATATGATAAGGAAATAAACTATAACTAAGCCATACACTCCAATAATTATATACTTATATTTTTGGAAAAATTTAGTAAGAAAAAGATTTGCCAAGCCTAACCAAAATAAGATAATTAATGGAACGGTGATGGGATTTTTACTAATCGGAAGGTAGCGTTCTAAAACTATGGTTATAAATAGCAAACTTGCTAGACCAAGAATTTTATTAATAGAAAATTTAAAGATTAAAAATGCTATAAAAAGCCAACAGGTAATAAAAACTAATGTAAGGATAATAATGTATAATGCCTTAGGAACATTTTCAGGGTTAATTATGGTAATGTTTGTTTTACTTATAACTAGTAGTATAGTAAGTCCACTTAGGATTAGGCCGGCTGTGAGTAAAATCTTAGAGTAATTTTGAAAGATTTTTTTCATTTAACAAAAATAACATTTCCCTAACTCTAGTCTCAATAATAGTTATCAACTCTTCTTTTTCTGCTTTGAACAATACCATTTTTACATCGAACGATGTTTATGTTGATTTAAATCAATTACCTCATTTTATAGTATACGTTCATCATTATAATTAGGAAATACATGATTACGAAATTATGTTTGACTCAAAATAAAAGAATCAAAAAAATGAAAGTAATTATAAAATTTTTGAGCTGCCTAAAAACCGCTGTTAAATGGATAAGTGTATCAATCATTTCCTTTTTAGTATTAATTGTTTTTGCAGGTCTTGTATTTAGATTGTTCCTGCCAGAACCTCATAAACCTTTGGGAGAACTAATAGACATGGGCGAATACAAGCTTCATATTGTTAAAGAAGGAAAAAATAATAATAAACCGACATTGGTAATAGAAGGCGGTGGAGGATTGACAACAGAATTTTACCATTGGTTGAGTGAGGGCTTAAAAGACAGTATTAGGGTTGTAAGGTATGACAGAATAGGCATAAACCACAGTGATGATATTGATTCTCCGAGAGACCCTGAAACAGTAGCGAGACGATTACATTCACTACTTAAAAAAGCAGGAGTGGCTCCCCCTTACATTATGATGGGCCATTCAACTGGAGGGCCACAAATACGAGTATTCACAGAATTATATCCAGAAGAAGTTCAGGCTATGTTTTTCATTGATGCAACTCACCCAGATCATGTAGTAAGATACAATGCTCCAGCAAAAACTTCATTTAAATATAAAGGATATCTGGCGAGTATAGAGCTACAAGCTATTACATGTGACTTGGGAGTCTTTTCATTATATGATAAATTAATTGGCACACCATATTATGGACCAGGACTACCTGACGAAATGAATCAACGTATTAAAGATCAATTTCAAAATGGAAAAACTTTTAGAACTTTTAAAAAAGAAACCGAATATTACTATGAGACATTAAAGCGATCTGGAAAGAAAGAGAACTTTGGTGATTTACAAATTAGAGCTTTTCATGCCATTACAGAAGATTCTGAATGGAAAAAAGAATATGATAAAAAGGTAAATGAAAGAATAAAATTATATGGAAAACATAAAGAATACCACGAGCTTTCAACAAACGGCAAAAGTATTGGAATCATAGGAAATCATTCTTCGATCTATACTATGAGAGATAATGCTGTAATTATTATTAAAGAAGTTCTTGAGGTAATCACTGATTTAGGGTATTAATAAAGTAATATATCTACAAATTTTTTTTTATGTTCAAATACGGAGTGTTCGAAAAACGTAAAGTTAAGAAGCCTAAAATGGTAATTGCCCTTGTCTTAGAAGTCTAAAGTTCTGACAAATATCTATTATCACTTTCAAAAACTAAAGATCATATAAGTATTGATACGTTTACTATTATAAAGAAACTATCTGTAAAAAAAAGGAATGTTATTTTGTTTTATTTATGGAACATTTTTCACAAATGGACAATCAAACTAAAAATTTGTAGAATCCATTTTACACGTTAAACAATATGAAACAATAATTATGTAATGTTAATTTCATTCTATCTTAAGTTTATATTATGGTCTAATTTTAGGGATTATAAATTTTAAAAAACATCAATGAAATTTTTATTATCTATTAGCGCTCTTATTTTTTTCATACCAATCAAATACTCAACTTA
>Ga0209947_1001869_pt1 | contig 12320 bp, 8 predicted proteins | sample SalPonR2_B_D2_MG_FD_185706 | JGI IMG/M metagenome (GOLD analysis project Ga0209947, IMG submission 185706) | Salt pond soil microbial communities from South San Francisco under conditions of wetland restoration - Salt Pond MetaG R2_B_D2_MG... ... | reverse complement strand
CGCCCGGGATCGCCTTGGCGAGTTCCACGAGGCGCGCACGCGGCTCCTGGCGGGCATCGCGGCACTGGGTGAAAAGGACTGCGGAAACGACGTCCCGAACGCACCCCAGGTTGAAAACCCTGATGCGCCAGTTATTTATCTCTCCCAAGATGATGCCCGCGCCGCGCGCATGAGCGTGCAGGGGCGAACTGCCGAGCAGTGAACCCGTCGCTGGCGACATCCGCCGGAACTGTGTTATGTAGTGGTTTATACGTATGCTCGAAATGAGTTAAAGGATCGCTAGCCCGCGCCCGGAATCGAAGACTTAGGAAGGAGCTGATCATGCGACACCCGGCTTGCCGGTCGCTGCCCGCCCCGGCACCTCTTCACCTGGCATGGTGCGCCAGGCATCGCCGGAGCGCGTGCCATGCGTTCTCCTGAGTTCGACCTCGCCGATCTCGAGGGCATCCTGCCCAGCTTTCTCCGCCACAGTGGCGCCGCGGTCGCCTTGAAGGATCTCGACGGCCGCTACCTCTATGCGAACCAGGGCTTCAGCGCCTTCGCCGACCGCCCTGCGGACGAGCTCGTCGGCCAAAGCGATGAAGACATGTTGTCTCCGGACCTGGTGGCGGTGCTCGGTTCGGCCCACGACGAAGCGCTGCGGCAGCGACGCAGTGTCAGCGTGGAGGTCGAAATCTCCATCGACGACCGACCGTTGCTGTTCACTTCGACGCATTTTCCGGTTTTCGACGATGACGAGCGGCTGATCGCCATCGGCGTCGTCGCATTGCAGGCTGCGACGAAAGCACAGGAAGCCCACGAGGCGAAACGCGCACTGGCGCAGGCAGAGTCGGAGAAAGCGCAGCTCGTCAGCACGCTTCGCAACCTCGAGGAACTCGCACTGACCGACGGCCTGACGGGAGCCTGGAACCGTCGCCGCTTCGAGGAATCCGTGGAGAGCGAGATTCATCGCGCCGCTCGCGAATGCCAGCCGTTGACGATGATGCTGGTCGATATCGACCACTTCAAATGCATCAACGACACCCTGGGCCACGATGCGGGTGACAAGGTGCTGGTCGAACTGGCCAAACTGTTAAGCGATTCGGTGCGCAAATCGGACTCCGTCACCCGTTGGGGCGGCGAAGAGTTCGTCCTGCTGCTGCCAAACACCGGCCTCGCCGCGGCGCAGGCCCTCGCCGAGCGCATTCGCGTCTGCATCGAGCAACACAGCTTCGAACTCGTGGATCGGGTCACCGCGTCTTTCGGCGTTGCCGAGTTCGTGGCGATGGAGTCGTGGCCGGACTGGATGCGGCGCGGCGACCAGGCGCTGTACGACGCGAAGGAGAACGGCCGCAACCGGGTCGAAGTCAGCCGGCCGCCGCCGCTCACGACCGCACTCGATGGCGATGTTCGCCCGGCGGGAAATTTCGTCAAGCTGGTATGGAAGAATCGCTTCAATTCCGGACACGAACTGATCGATGCCCAGCACGAGGGGCTCGTCAGGACCGCCAACGAGCTGCTGGTCTCAGTGTTGTCCTCGCGAGGGGACGACCATGCCACGGAGCTCAGCCATCAGCTGATCGGAGATATTCGCCAGCATTTCTCCGACGAAGAATCGCTGCTCGGAGACATCGAGTATTCCTGCCTGTCCCAGCACCGCCAGGAGCATGCGGCGCTGGTGACGAAGGCGAACGAGCTCGCCGCGTCCGTCTCGCGGGGCGAGCAGCCCGTCGCCGAGCTGTTCCAGTTCCTCGCCTACGAGGTCATCATGCGCCACATGCTGGGCTCCGACCGCCACTACTTCCCCTTACTGCCTGCCACAGACTAGGCGGTCCCGCCGGCCGCCGTGCGCTCACTTCTGCGCAGGCAACTCGGTGTCGCCGACGAGGCTGCCGAAGAAAATCGCATTGGCGAACAGCGTTTCCGTGCCCCACCAGTAACCACGGAAAAGGTGATCGTCGGCGACTCGCAGCACCAGGCCGCGCCCGATGCGCGAGGCCACGAGTGCGGGGCTGCCGGCAAGACGCTCCCGATTGTTCGTCGAGAGAAAACCTGCAACAAGCGGTTGAGCTGCATACGTGGCGGGCTGGGCGTAGGGGTTGCTCACCGGCTGCAGGCGGTGGGTCCCGCGCCGCATCACGCTCAGTGTCTTCGCGCGATAGCCGAACGCCATGGGATGGGTGGGATCCAGCTCGATCCGCAACACGCTGCCGCCCACCTGTTCACGGGCACGATCGTCTTTGAAGGCGCCGAACGGGCGGCGTTCGACTGTGGATGCAGGCGCGTCTGCCACCGTGTCTTCCGCTGCGTTTCCCGCCGCGTCTCTCCCTGCGCCTTCTTGCGTGTCGGCGCGGCCGGGTTCTGCGTCGGTCGGTCCCGTCCCTCCGTCTACGAAGTCCCATTCGAGCGGCAACGTTTCCACCCATTGGGCGGCTGAGCGCAGCGCGACGAGTTGGCCGCCTCCCTGGACGAAGTTCACCAGCGTCTCGCCGAAGGTTGCTGGCATGTCGTCGTAATCCCCGTCGGGGAGGATGACGTGCGTATAGCGTGACAGGTCGCCGAGTGCGCGCGGCCAGTCGAGTTGCGTCATTGGCTGCTGCAGGCGGGTGTCGAACCAGTGCCAGATGTAGCCGGCGTGATAACCGTTCAGGCCGCGCCCTGTCAGCAGCGCGATCCGCGGTGCATCAAGCATGACCGCTGCCGGGGAACCAAGGTCGATTCCCGCCTCGCTGAGGCCGCGTCGCGCAGCCAGAACCTCGACGCCATGCTGCTGTGCGAGCTCTGCCAGGCGCATGCCGACCGCGGGCAGGTCGTCTGGCTGGATGCCGGCATGCACGATAAGGCTGCCGCGCACGACTTCGCGAGATCCGGCAGGAACATCGGTGGTCAACGGCAGGGTGGCGGCCTGCACACGGTAGCCTTCCGCCAGCAGGGCGGCGAGCAGCGCGGGTGCGCGTTGCTGGTCCCACGGGACGAGCCAGGCGCGAGCAGCCTGGTCTACTTCGCCGCCGCGGACGTTCGGTGCCGACTGCAGCGGCTTGCCTGCAGCTGGCGCGCGACGCACCGTCGCCAGCGGCAGGTTGAACGCATGCTGCAGCGGCCAGGCAGAGACGTCGTAGAAGGTCTCGGACGGCATGTCGGCCTGGACCTCGAACAGCGCGCGCAGCAAAAGATAGTGGTCCTGCTTGGCCGAAATGAACCAGGCGCGTCCTGCATGGTATTGCTGCCCGTCGATGTCCAGGTCGGTCTCGAGCGGGCGGACATCGATGTCGTGGCCGAGGAGCAGATCCAGCAGACCGCCCGCCCGAACCGGATCGCCGCCGTCACCCAGCACCCAGCCGGCACGGCGATCGCGCCGCGCCTGGTCCTGTGCATCGCGGAAGAATCCTTGCTGGTAATCGAGGAGATCGCCCGCCGCGGCACGCGCGCCGCGCAACGTGGAGATCGAGGTGCGCACCTGGTTGGCGATCGCATCCGCGAAGCTGCGAGGGCCCCAGGGAGTGTCCACGACGTGGCCGCGGGAAGATCCCTGCTCGAAAAGAATACCCACGCCCCCCGTCACGTCAGGATAGGTCGAGCCCTTGCCGATGTAATAGTCGTCGAAGCTTTCCCGCGTGTAATAGGGCTGCCCCGCAGCATCGAGGATTTCGCCATGCACCTCGGCGAGCCCTGCGGTGATCTCCTGGTTGCCTTGCGGCATGAGCGGGTGGTTACGTTCGGGCACTCCCGGCTGGAAGAAATAGCTCGCCTCGATGCCCATCTCGTGCACATCGGTCACCACGTGCGGCCGCCAGAGATGATAGTGCCGCACGCGGGCCTGCGACTCAGGGTGCGTCAACGGCATCAGGTCGCGGTTCAGGTCGAACCAGTAGTAGTTCGTGCGCCCGTTCGGCCAGGCCTCATGGTGTTCCCGATCCGCCGGGTCTGCGGCAGGATGGCGGCCCCGGTGGGCATTGACCCAGTGGGCGAAACGGTCGAGCCCGTCGGGATTGATGACCGGCTCCATGACGATCACCATCTCGTCCAGCCAACCGAGCACTTCGGGTGATTGCGACGAGGCGAGATGCCAGGCCATCAGCAGTGCCGCGGAGGCCCCGGAGGCCTCGTTGCCGTGGACCGAATAACCGAGCCAGGCTACCAGCGGCCCGTGCCCCTCGCGGCTGGCGGCGTGCCGTCCGGCGCGCAGCGTGTCCAGCTCCTGCAGCCGCTCGGGACGGGAGAAATAGGCCAGCAGCAACGGTCGGCCGCCATGGGTTTCGCCCGTGTTCTCGATTCGCACCCGGTCGGAAGCCTCGGCCAGGGCCTGCATGTAAGCCACGATTTCATGGTGCTGCGGATGCCGGGCGCCCGGCTCGAAGCCCAGCACGGCAGCCGGTGCGGGGATCGTCGCGTCTCGTCCCGCCTCGGGCGGCACTCCGGGAGCGGCCTCGATCGTCGAAACCCACAGCAAGGCGGCGAGCAGCGACAGGCAGCGTCGCGCCCCGGCCAGGGGCGCATGAAATACGGGCAGCGGCATGGTTTCTTGGTCCGGTGATTACAGGACGCGCTATCTTAAGGGATTGCCATCCGGCTACGCTGCGCGGCTGTTCACATCCATGCCTGCGCTATGCTTTGGGGCGTTTATGGCGAACAAGGCACAGTCAACTGGCGAGTCCGGCGCCTCCGGCGAGGCCGCCGGCCGCGCGGACGAGACGGGAACCGAGGCGCGCGATCCCGGGCGCCTGCTGGTGCCGGGAAGAAACTGCTGGCGCATCGAGAAGGCATCGCGTGTCGCGTTTCTCGTCGATGGCGAGGATTATTTCGCTGCGGTGCGTGCAGCAGCCCGCAAGGCGCGCCATTCGATCCATGTGCTTGGCTGGGACCTGGACAGCCGCATGAAGCTCGTGCCCGAGGGTGCGGATGACGGCCTGCCGGAGGAGTTGGGAGATTTCTTCAATGCCCTCGTCCGGCGCAACCGGTCGCTGTGTATCCGCCTGCTCGACTGGGATTTCGCCATGCTGTACGCCACCGACCGGGAACTGCTCCCGCGTTTCAAGCTCGGCTGGCAAACCCATCGCCGGGTTCGCTTCGAGCTCGACGGCGCGCACCCGGTCGGCGCCTCCCATCACCAGAAAGTCGTCGTCATCGACGATACCGTGGCTTTCGTCGGTGGCCTCGACCTGACGCACTGCCGCTGGGACACCTCGGCGCATCGTCGGGAGGAGCCGCACCGGCGCCATCCAACCGGCGGCGACTGCCCACCGTTCCACGATGTGCAGATGGCTGTCGATGGTGCGGCGGCCGCCGCCCTCGGCGAGCTAGCGCGCGAGCGCTGGCGACGGGCGACGGGTCATGCGCCGCCACCTCCCGACGGCCGCGGTGTGGATGCCTGGCCCGAAGCCCTGCACGTGGACCTGGACGATGCCGAGGTGGGCATCGCGCGCACGGAGCCGCCCTACGACGAGCACGAGGGTGTGCAGGAGATCAAGGCACTGCACCTGGATGCGATCGGCGCCGCGCGCCGCCAGATGTACTTTGAGAACCAGTATTTCAGCGCGGACTCGGTCGCATCCGCGCTGGTCGACCGATTGCGTGAGGACGATGGCCCCGAGGTGGCGATGGTCAGCCGGCTCAACGAGAGCGGCTGGCTGGAGGAATACACCGTCGGCGTGTTGCGAGCCCGGTTGCATCGCCGACTGCGGGAGAGCGCGCCACCATCGCGCTATCGCAGTTTCTACCCGCACATCGCCGCCCTGGGCGACAGTTTCGTCAACGTGCACGCCAAGGTGTTCGTCATCGACGACGACCTGCTCACGATCGGTTCCGCCAATCTCAACAATCGCTCCATGGGCTTCGACACCGAGTGCAATCTGGTGATCGAGTCGCGTGGCGAAGAGCGCATACGGCGCGCCATTCGCGGCCTGCGGCATCGCCTGCTTGCCGAGCACCAGGGTGTCACCCCCGCTGCGGCGGCCGCCGCCGAGGCGCGCACCGGATCGCTGCTGGCGACGATCGACTCTCTGCACTCGCCTGAGCGGTCGCTCGAGCCACTGGAGCCCGAGGTGCCCGAGTCGGCCGACGAATGGATCCCCGAGGGCCGCTATCTCGACCCGGAAAAACCCGTGGAACCGAAGCATCTGTTGGCCCTGGTCTCAAGTCACGAGCCGACGGCGTCGCTGCTCGGTCGCGGCCTGGGCGCGGTGGCCATCCTGCTGTTTTTCGTCGGCCTGGCCGTGCTCTGGCGATGGACGGACCTCGGCGACTGGCTCGCGCCCGAGCGGCTTGCGGGGCTGGTGACGGGTATCCGCGACATGCCGTCCGCTCCCGTGGTGGTGCTCGGCGGTTTCGTGCTGGGCAGCGTGCTCGTCGTGCCCGTGACGCTGATGATCGCGGCCAGCGTGCTGGTCTTCGGCCCGGTGCTGGGAGCGATCTATGCTGCCGGGGGCTCTCTGCTGGGAGCCGGCGCCACTTACGCGCTGGGGCGATTCTTCGGTCGCGAAACCCTGCGCCGGCTGGCGGGGTCACGGCTCGACCGGCTCAGTCGCGCGCTCGCGCGGCGCGGTATTTTGGCGGTCGTCACCGTGCGCATCGTGCCGGTGGCACCCTTTACGATCATCAACCTGATCGCCGGTGCATCGCACATCAGCCTGCGGGATTTCCTCCTCGGCACGGTCATCGGCCTTGCCCCGGGGATCCTCGGTGCGGCTTTGTTCATCGACCGCATGCTCAAGGCAATCCGTGACCCGGGGCCCGGCAGCTTTCTCGTGCTGGGTCTCGTGCTCGTCGCGATCGTGGTCGCGATGGCTTTGCTGCGCCGCGCTGTGCAGCGGTCGGGGCAGACGCCTCCGGACTGAGCCGCACTGATTTGCGGCCGGATCCCGTGACGTGAACTAAGCTCTATTTAAATGGCGGCGCTGGCTGCGTCGGCGATCGAGGGCGCACGTACCATGCGGGCCCGGCGATCGGTCTCGCGTTCACGCCCGCCCGTCGTAAGGAAAAGGAGGAAAAGTCATGCAGAAAATCCTGCTTCCAGTGGACGGATCAGAAAGCTCGCTGCGTGCCGTGAGACATGCCGTCAAGCTGGCTGAGAACAACGACAAGCTCGAGGTGACCCTGCTCTACGTGCATTGGGTACCCGCCCCCTACGGTCCGGTGGCGCCCAAGATGGGGGCGGGGGAGCTGGAGAAGATCGACAAAGAGTACGCCGACCCCGCGCTGGCCGAAGCCGAGAAAATCCTGAAGGATGCCGGTGTCAATTTCACACGGGACGTGGTTGCAGCCTGGGACGTCGGCGTCACGATTGCCGGACGGGCCGAGGAGCTGGGTTACGATGCGATTGTCATGGGCAAGAGCGGTGGCGGCGGACTCACCCAGTTGCTGCTCGGCTCCACGGCGAACAAGGTCGCGCAGCTTTCGGAACTCCCGGTCGTTCTCGTCAAGTGACGGATTTCCCGGCAGGATTAAAGTAGACATGACCGGCATACGGGCCCGGAGGCGTGCCTCCGGGCCCGTATGCCAAAGCGTCGGCGACTCCCCCTAGTACTTCACGCTGCAGCCGTAAGGCTGGGTCAGCGGGCGACTCACGGGCTGGCTCGCTGCGAGTTCCGCCAGCGCGAGCTCCACGTACTGCTCGGCGGCTTCGAGATCCGCGATCTTCGCACTGGGGATTGAATCGATCGCACCGTTGTAGCGCAGCACTCCGTCCGGATCGATGACGTACATGTGGGGCGTCGTCTTGGCGCCGTAGGCACGGCCGACCGCACCATCCGCGTCGAACAGGTAATGCGTCTGATCGGCGTTCCAGTCCGCCTGGATGCGGCGCGCTTCGCCTTCGGTGACGTGGCCCTGCTTGCCGGGCGCAGAGGAGTTGATGACGATCCAGACGACGCCTGCGGCGGTGGCCGTGGCCTGCTGCTGCGGGATATTGCCGCTGTCGTAATGCTTCACGACGAACGGGCATTCGTGGTTGGTCCACTCGAGGACCACGGTTTTGCCGGCGAAGTCGCCGAGATCATGGGTCTGGCCGTCGAGGCCGGTCAGGCTGAAGGCAGGTGCCGGGGCGCCGATCTCGGCGTCGGCGGCCGTGGCTGCGGGGGTGGCCAGGGCCAGCATTGCCAGCACGGCGAAGGGGAAATACTTGCGCATCGATTTTTCTCCTCGGTTCATCGGGTTCAGATGTCTTCCAGCGCCGCGCGTACGATCGCCACGCTGAGCAACTGCGGCAGCACCACCGGATCCCGCCCGGGGCCCGGATAGAGTACATAAAGCGGCACCCCGCTCCTGCCGAAGGATTCGAGGTAAGCCGTGATCTCGGAGTCACGCCGTGTCCAGTCGCCCTTGAGGTAGCGGACACCCCTGGCCTCGAGCGCAGCATGGAACTCGGGCGAGGACAGCGCCACCCGTTCGTTGGCCAGGCAGGTGATGCACCACGCGGCCGTCATGTTGACGAGCACCGGCTCCCCCGCGGCACGCAACTCGGCGAGGCGGGCGGCCGACCAGGGCTCGTATGCCGCGGTGGGCGGTTCGTTGCGGGGCGCATCGAAGTCCGGTGCATGCAGCAACGGCAACACCAGGCCCGCGGCGAGCGCAGTCCAGCCGAGCCAGCGCCAGGCGTCGCGCCGGGCGAGCAGCCAGAGCCCGAAAGCGACAGTCACCAGGGCAGCCAGGAGTCGGCTCATGGCGAGCACCGAAGTTTGCTCGCCATAGACCCACAACAGCCAGCAGACGGTGAGCAACAGCGGGAAGGCGAGGGCACGTCGGAAGGTTTCCATCCATAGCCCTGGGCGCGGCAGGGCGTTGGCCAGGCCGGGCACCCAGCCGAGCGCCAGGATCGGCAGTGCCAGCCCGAGGCCGAGTGCCGCGAAAATGATCAGCCCTGCCGCGGTCGGGAGCGCCAGGGCGGCGCCGAGTGCCACCCCCATGAACGGCGCGGTGCAGGGACTGGCTACCACGCAGGCGAGCACCCCGGTGAAGAACGCGGCACGGTCGCCCTGGCCGCGCACCAGGTGTTGTCCGAGCCCGGCGAGACCTCCGCCGCCGAACTCGACCAGGCCGGCAAAGTTCATCGCGAGAACGAAGAACAGCAGCGCGAGCGCCGCGACGAACACGGGGGACTGCAGCTGGAAGCCCCAGCCGAGCGCCTCGCCGGACGCACGCAATGCCAGCAAGATCATCGCGATCGCGAGAAAACTCGACACCACGCCGACCGTGTAGAACGCACCCTGTCGCCGCAGGCGTGCGCGATCCCCGCCGGCCTCGATGGCCGCCGCCGCCTTGAGGAACAGGACCGGGAACACGCAGGGCATCAGGTTCAGTATCAGCCCGCCGAGCAACGCCAGTCCGAGCGCGGCCAGGAGCCCGGGGAAACCGTCGTCTGCCGCGACCGGCACTGCGATCGGCGCTGCGTTCGGTGACGCGTCCGCGCGCGTGCCGAACAGCAAACCGGTATCGCCCTGCGCGAGCAGGAACTCGAAGCGCCCGGGCTCTGCGACGAAATAGTCGCTCTTGGGGAGTACCAGTGCGCGGCGGTCCTGCGTTTCCACCCAGCGCGGTGCTGCTGTGTTGGAGACGACCTGGGGGGTGACCGGGAAAAACACCCATTCCGCGTCCGGTTCCTCGGGTAGCGTGCCTGTCAGGGGAAGGCGGATCTCGACGGTCTCTTCGGTGTAGCCGATGGTCGCGTCCGCTTCAGCCGGACGCGGCTGGCGGCGTTCGGCGCGGGCGAAGTCGTCGGTCCATCTCGGGGCCGCTGCCGCCGTCGGCGCCACCGGGAGCGTCAACGTATATTCTCCCTCGCCCGGGATGCACTCGACCCGACAGACCAGCCAGTCCGCACTCGCCTTCAATGTGATGCGTTCGGCCTGCAGATCCGCTGGCACCGTCAGCAGGACCGGCAGCACGACGGTGCCGCCGTAGCCGAAATTGACCAGCGGTCCGGCCGGGAGGCGTTCGGGAATCGGCCACCGGATGGGTCCGGCGTCGAAACCGGGCGGCAAGTCGAACTGGATCCGGGTCGGCAGCCCCGAGTCGCCCGGGTTCTGCCAGTAGGTGTGCCATTCCGGATCGTGTTCGAGCCACAAACCGACCTGCAGCGGCTGGCCGGGCACCACGGTGTCCTGGGCCGCCACGAGGCGGGAGTTCAGGTGGTCGGTGCGCAATGGCGCGGTATCCGCCGCAGTCGCGAGCGGCGCCAGCAGCGAGATGAACGGCAGTAACCAGGCGGTCAGCAGGCGCATGGCATGCCCCGGCGTGTCGTGATCGCGCCCCGCAGCGCGGTCCCGCCCGGCCTGGCGATGTCGCCAGGCCGGGCGTTTTGCGGCTTCAGGTGCCGGCTTCCATCGCCACCAGGTGATTGATCACCTCGATGGCGGCCTCCGGGCTGCCGGCCTGCTCGATCCCGACGACGTACTTGCCGTTGACCACGACCGCCGGCACGAACCTGAGTCCGTAGCGGCGCGCGCGGATATCGGCCGCGCGCAGTTCGGTATCCACGCTGAAGCTGGTCAGGGCTGCTTGGGCGTCTTCGGGCGATACGCCGTATTCACCGAGAAACTTGACCATGGCATCCATGGTGTTGAGCGGGTTCCGGTTGATGTGATATTCGCGAAAGATCGCGCTGTGGGTGCGATCCGCGATCCCGAGGGCCCGCGTGGCGTAGTGCAGGCGGGCGTGCGGCTGCCAGCTCGGGTTCAGCGCCGCGGGCATCTGCACGTACTCGGCTGCCGCGGGCTTGTCGGCCTTCCACGCTTCGAGATAAGGCGCGAGTGCGAAACAGCCGCCGCAGCCGTACCAGAAGACATCGACGACTTCGACCTTGCCCGGCGGGACGTTGGTGGGCTGTGCGGGATTGAGGACCTGGTAGTGCTGTCCCGCGACGAAGCGACTGTTCGGCGGCGCCTCGGCGGTGTCGGCCTGGGCGACGCGCACCGGCTGTTCGGCCGGGGCGGTTGTCGCTGCAGCGGGCGCTTGCGCGGCGGCCGGCCGCGACACGGTCTGTGATTCCGTGGCTGCCTGCGCGGCAGGTGGTGTTGCGTCGGCCGAACCGGCCGGAGGCTCTGCGCTGCAGGCGCCGAGCGCGATCACGGCGAGTACGGCGAGGGCGGTGCGGGTCATCTTCATGCGGTTTCCTCGGGATTCTCTGAGTCAGTTCAGGCAATGCCGGCGCGGTGGAGTTCCCCAGGCTAGCGGAGTCCCTGCAGGTACGAACTCACGGCGACGATGTCTTCCTCGGTCATGCGGCCTGCGATGTCCTGCATGATCTGGTTGGGTCGTTCACCTGCGGCATAGGCGCGCAGCGAAAGCGCCGAATAAGTGGCGTGCTGGGCAGCCACCACGGGATACCGGGCGAGCGGGTTGCCGGCGCCGGTGGGCCCGTGGCAGGCGATGCACGCGGGCACGCCGCGCTCCGCGACGCCGCCGCGATAGATACGCTCGCCCGCCTCCACGAGTGCCGGGTCGGCCTCGCGGGCGGCCGGTACCTGGGCCTCGTAAAAGGCGGCGAGGTCCTGCATGTCCTGGTCCGAAAGACCCATGGCCATCGGCGACATCAGCGCGTTCTGGCGCTGCCCGTTCTTGAAGGCGGCCAGCTGTTCTGCTGTGTAGCTCGCATGCTGCCCGGCCAGTGAAGGCCATTCGGGGTTGACGCTGTTACCATCGGCGCCGTGACAGGCGGCGCATACAACGGACTTGGCCTGCCCGTCGGCAACCGAACCTTCAGCCTGCGCTGCGCTGCCGATCCCCAGGGCCGCGGCCATCATGGCAACGGCGAGAAGCTTCCTCATGGCTTGTTTTCTCCAGTATTGGCCCCGGCGGCTTGCCAGCCAGGTGCCCGGCGGGTAGAACCCGAGATGATACACCAGACCCACAAATAGCAGCCCATTCGCCATGACCGCCTATTCCGATGTCGAATTCCTCACCAGCGCCAACACGGTTGCCCAGTTCGTCCCAGACGACGGCGCCGAGGTCGCTTTCGCGGGCCGCTCGAACTCGGGCAAGTCCAGCGCTATCAACGCGATCCTGGCGCGGCGCGGCCTCGCGCGCACCAGCAAGACGCCGGGCCGCACCCAGCTGGTGAATTTCTTCTCCGTGGGCGAGCAGCTGCGGGTCACGGACCTGCCCGGCTATGGTTATGCGCGGGTGCCGGACGCGGTGCGGCGCCACTGGGGCAAGCTCATGGACGCGTATTTTCGCCATCGCCAGTCGCTCGCGGGCCTGTTCATCGTCATGGACGTGCGCCGCCCGCTGACCGACTTCGACCAGGGCATGCTCGGCTGGGCGGCCGAGGCGGGCTGTCCGGTCCATATCCTGCTGACCAAGGCGGACAAGCTGTCCCGCGGCGCTGCCAGCGCGGCGCTGCTCTCGGT